>Ga0268266_10005431_pt1 | contig 11881 bp, 11 predicted proteins | sample KBSS13metaG_FD_190356 | JGI IMG/M metagenome (GOLD analysis project Ga0268266, IMG submission 190356) | Switchgrass rhizosphere microbial communities from Kellogg Biological Station, Michigan, USA - KBS S1-3 metaG (SPAdes) (version 2) | ecosystem: Host-associated > Plants > Roots > Rhizosphere... | reverse complement strand
CCTTGGGTGTTGGCGAGGAACATCACGCCGTCATGGACCAGCGGGCTGGCTTCGTTGGTGCCGCCCTCGCGCATCGCCCAGGCCCATTTGAGCTGCAGCATGCCGACATTCTTGGCATTGACCTGACTGAGCGGACTGAAACTCCAGCCTTGATAGTTGCGGCGGAACATCGGCCATTCGTCGTCAGGCGGATGGGTCAGAATCGCCTCGGTAACCGGCGTGTAGCGCGTGACGGTGCCCGCGACCGACACATGGGGCACGACCGGTGGACCGGCTGGGCGGCGGGCCGGTGCGGCTTCCGGATCGCCGCTGGCGGCCGCAGCAGCAGGGCGCACCGCACCGCCAGCAAGATCGGCGGGGGCTGTGCCATTGGCGATACTGCCGATCCGGATCGCGGTGGTGGGCGTGAGCGCGGTTGATCCTGGCTTCGCGCCATTGGCGTAAAGGATGAAAGCGGTGATGTTGGCATAGGTCGCGGCATCCAGGCTGCCGGGCGCGGTGGCAGGCATGGAAGCGTGCATCAGAGTGTAGAGATCGCGGCTGGTGCGGCCCGACCAGCCGGTGATGAATTGCCGGCCCGCCAGGGGTAGCGCGTCGCCCTGCCCCGACAGATTGGCCTGATGGCAGGCGGCGCAGCTCGCCATATAGGCCGTGCGTCCCGCCGCCACCTGATCGGCAGTGAACGGACCAGGCGCCAGGGTTTCCTGCGCCAAGGCGTAAACAGCGCCAACGGCCAACAGGCTTGCGCCCAGAATCGATCCTTTTACCCAGCCCGTCATTTATGTCCCCTTTTTGTGCCGCTTAGCGGCTTAACAGCCAGGCCCGTAGCGTGCCGTCCGGCGATTTTTCGCTATTGATCTGCACATAGACGGCGCCGTCGCGCAGCGCCTTCAACCTGGCGCGGTCCAGTGTTGCCGTGCCCGACAGCGTGCCGTCGGTGCCCTGCGTCACTGTGAGATCGGCAAAGACCTCGCCCGGTACCCCAATCATCGAGCCGCTGCGCAACTCCGCTTTGGTGGCTGATGACGCCAGTCCCGAAAAACGTCCCTGCACGGTGAGCTTGTTTCCGTCCAGCTCGGCGGTGACAGATCCGCTGCCAGCCACATCGGCGCGGGTCGCCATCGTCATGGGGGCCGGATCCAGGGTCGAGTAGAATTGCCCATCGGCGGCGAAGGCCGGTGCGATGAGGCCGGCGAGCATGGCGCCCGCCAGAATATAGTCGCGTAAATGCGGTGACACGGACTTTCCCCTTTATTTCCCCTGTGCACTTAATTGCGATGCCGCCCCTGCCACATCATTGCTGACTTGTTTCTGTGGCTTAGGCGGCTCCGGCCTGACTTCATTGCCATAATCATCAACCGGATTCTTGTATTGCGGCCGGTCCAATGTCGACAGGAAATAATCCTTGCTGGGCAGATCGACGATGATGCGCTCCAGCGCCGGCACGGACGCTTCCGTGGTACCTGGCGGGACATCCTGCACAATGCGGGTAGTGGTGGATTTAATGGTGGCCTCCCGGATCGCCAGGAACGCCTTGCGGCGGGGTTCTTCCGCCGTCAGCACGGCGATCTCAGCGGGCTTGGCGGGGTCCACCACATAGGCCGGAGCCGCCTTGATCCGATAGGCGGTGGAAATCCCCATATTCTGGCCGGTCTTGGGGTCGGGCATGCCGTCGGCATTGCGCCGGAGCGCAAAATACAGCGCCACATGGTCTTCATGCTCGCGGATGCCTTGCTGGCCGCCATCCTGGGCAAAGGTATTTTCCGCATAGAGATCGCGCCAGTCGCGATAACCCCCGATCAGGCCGGCGGCATTGCCATTTTCGGCCATGACCAGACGGATGCGTCCTTTGTGGAAATTGGCATCGCCGGTATGGTCATAGAACCAGGCGATGCGCGGTGCGTGCAGTTCCTCCACCTGTTCGGTGTTGACCACGCCATTGCGTATCGTCGCTTTCATCCTGGTATATTGTGCGGTCTTGACGATGCGATAGGAATAGTCCGCCCCGACATTGCCGCGGGCGTCCTTGACGATCTTGTCGGGCGAATAGCCGATCTCCAAAGTGGCGCCGCTGTCGTTCTGCGCCTCCTGGTTTCCGGATATCCGGATCACCATGGTGTAAAGACCTTCCTGCATCTTGTCGTTGGCGCGCAGGTCCAACGTTGCGTTTCCATTGCCGCGCCAAGGCGCGTCGCACCCCCAGGCGCGGTAAAGCGCGTTGTCGATGCCTTTTTCGCCATCGGGACTGACGAAATCGGTGGGCTTAATCTTGCCGTCCAGATTGAAGCCGTCACCGATCCGACCCGTCACTTGCGGCTGACCCGGATCCTCCGCGGCAAAGGGATTGACATAGGTCTCAATACCCTTGCGCCAGCCGCGATAGGACACGGCCCGGTCCCAGATGTGAAACCGGGTGAGGACTGGCGCCTTGACCTGATCCAGCCCCGGCGGTTGGGCGATCTTTTCGATGTCGTCAGCGCTGCGCCAGCGCTGGGACTTCAGGGCTTTGCGGATCTGACTTTCGTTGGAGAAATGGACAGTCGAGCCGTGGGGACAGTCCGAACCGGGCTCAATCTCTCCCGGGCGGTCGTAGCCGGCGCGGCCGCCGTAACGGAAAGCATATTCATAGGAGCTGACGACAAAGCCGCGCACCCAAGGCGCGGCCGCCGCCGGCTGGACAACCGCCATCGCCAAACTGGCCGCCAGGGGAAAGCCCAAAAACCGCAGATACCCGATCATGCTGTCCTCCCCTTTTCCTTCTTCAGAACGAACGTGAAATTTTCGCCGTAACCCACTGACAAATAGAGAATCTTCATGACACGATGACAGTGCCCGCCATGCCCATGCCCTCGTGATATTTGCAGACATACCTATAGGTGCCCTTCACCGTGAAGGTGTGGCTGAAACTCTGGTCCTCTTCGAGGTTGCCGGAATCAAACGGCGTAACACCGGGCGGCAGCGCCACATTGCCCGGCGTTGCCGCCATCGCGGGATCAAACGTCACGCTGTGGGTAACAAAGGCCGGGTTGGTCCATTTCACCGTATCGCCCGCCGCGATGGTGACCATCTCGGGGACAAACCGGCTTTTGGGCGCCTGCCGCATGGAAACCTCGACGATCTTGGCTTGGGCGAAAGCGGGGGTTGTGGAAAGACCCAGGGCGGCCAGCATTTCCCCAAAAGCGCGGCGGTCGATTTTCACAATGCTCTCCCTTACTCCGGCGGCGAAACCTGGTTGACCAACAGATCGGAAACCGCGCCCGCCTCAAAGGCCAGCGGATCGGCGTCGTTCATGGCTCCCTTGTGCAGCAGTATATCGGCGCTGACCTCAAAGTCGGTCATGGTCTTGGCATCGCCCGCCCAGAAACTGGCGTTGGTGAATGGACTCCAGCTTTTCCAGTCCGCCTGTCCGGCCAGCTTGTAGCGCCAGACGGGACGCCAATAGACCATGCGGAAACTGTAGCGCGGGCCCGCAGGATCGATCTTGGGCACCGGTTGGGTGTCGCCCTTGCTACGGCTTTCGATCAGGGTGAACCACCCGCTCTTCTGTTCCAGGCTCAGTTCTGCCGCCCGGTACAGCAGATATTTCTCAATCTCGTCCCGAGACGTGAATTTGTGCCCCGCCACCGCCAGGTGATAACGGGCCGCCCCCCGCTTCTGCAGCGAGAACACACCAGGCTTGGCCGGCGGCACAATCGGCGCCTGCGCCGCGGGCGTCGAAGGTTGGGACGCGGGCTCCGACCAGGCGGCCGGCGACACCACGAGCAGGATGCCGGTTAAAACCCGCCAGATCAGAGCGCCACGTCCCATATGTCTTCCGCCTTTTCCTTTGTGCGCGAATGCCGTTCTAGAAATAAAACCCGATGCTCACCATCCAGACCAATACCGACGCGATCACCGCGCCCAGCAGGAATCGCCATAGAGGCGCGGCTTCCAGCACCTCGCCTCCGGCGGCCGCAATGCGCCGGCCGGAAATCATGGGGAAAATCAGATTGTGCCGCTTGTGAATGTAGTAAAAAACCACCGCCGCGAGATGCAGGCCAATCACCCACAAAAGCACGTTGAACCATTTGTAGTGCAGGTGTGCGATGTGCCGGCCGCCGCGGAAGCTCACATAACTGGACAATGGCCCGGAATAGAGCCCGTCCACGTCCACCGCAAACAGGCCCAGCACCACCACCGCCAGCACCAGCCCCAGCATTGCGAGCACGCTGATCGCGCCCAGCGCATTGTGGCCATGGACATGAGGCGTATCGCGCCGGGGCAAGGTGCAGGCATAAGCGAACACCGCCCTGGGCCCGCGCACGAAATTGACGAAGCGGGCGGTGGAAGACCCGGCAAAGCCCCAATAAAGCCGCATCAGCACGATCCAGAGCACCGCGTAACCGCTATAGAGATGATATTCCAGCTCATTATGCATGCCCGTCCACCAGCAGACGGCGATGGATAGGACCAGGGCCCAATGCATCAGCCGGATGGGCAGATCCCAGACCCTGGCCGTGCCGGAGACGCCCGCCTGCTCTCCCATGATTTCGGCCGTGGTCAACTGGCACTCCTATTCGTCATTTTCTTTTTCATAGTCCGGCGAACGATAGTCGTCATGGCAGGCCTTGCACGCCTTGCCGAGCGCGAACACCTGGGTCTTGAGCGCCCCGGCATCCTTGGAAGCCGCCACCTGGGCGAGCTTGGCAACCTCACCCTGCATAGTTTTTCCCAGCCGAGTGAAATCGTCCGCCTTTTGCCAGACCGACGGCAGCGCATAGGTCTTGACCCCACTCTCCGGGCCACTGCCCTTGGGAAACCAGTTCAGCAGATAGGAACTGCGGTCCTTGAGGGTCTGGGCGTTGGGCAGGATGGTATTGTCCCAATCCTGGCTCCGCTTCTTGAGTTCGTCATCAATCGCTTTGAGTGCCCCGCCCATGTCGCGCAGCTTGTCCTGACGGGACTTGATCAGGTCTTTGTTGGACGGGGCGGCTTGCAGGCTGCTGGCGATGGAAAGAACAAAAGCCGCTCCGGCAAGGCGGCGAAATAAAAGAAACAGCATGAACGCAAATCCTCACACGTAAAACACCTCAGGCCAGCAGCTCCGTGAAGGGGCTCTTGGTCTCCATCGATCCCTTGCCCCAGCCGTCCACCGACAGCCCCATTGCCTTCTGCACCGTGAGGCCGGCGCGCGATACCGGACTGCCGTCGCCGGCGATGTGATGGCCGGTCTTCATCCGCCCGCTGGCGCCGCCGGCGATCATGATGGGAATGCCGTCCAACGCATGGATCTTGGCGAAGCTCACATCGGTGAAGGCGTAAACCAGGCTGTGGTCCAAGAGTGTGCCGTCGCCTTCCGGAATGGCATCCAACTCCTTGAGGAACATGGCGAACAATTCCATGCTGTAGACATTGTATTGCGCAACGCGCGGCTGATACCCCAGGATCGGATCGATCGGCTCCTCATGGGTGGACTGGTGATAGCCCAAGGGATCGCCAGGGAGAAAAATCTGCGAGCCCGGTTCGGAAACACTTAAATTGAAGATGCGCGTCTGGTCAGTCGCCAGCGCCAGCGCGCCCAGCCGCGACATCAAGGGCGTCACTTTGCGCATATTGGGCAGCGCATTGTTCACCACCATCTCTTCCGGCGCGGCGGGAATGCTCACCTTGGCCACGATTTCCGGCCGCTGCAGCTCGGCCTGCATCTGAAGCTCGGCTTCGCGCACCGAGGTGAAATACTGGTCCATCCGCGCCTTGTCGCCGGGGGCCAGATTCTGCATCGCGCGCTTGCGGTCCTCGGATACGACCGACAGCACGCTCTGTTGCAGCATCACTTGGGGATCCGGCTTCCAGTCCCCCTTGGAAGGATCCTGGAAACCCGGACCGAACAGGCGGGTGTAAAGCGCCAAAGGTGACACTTCGGCGGGAAGCGTGTTGGCGCCGCCCAGGCTGGAATAGCTCTGCTTGGGATCGCCGGCGCAGGATGCCGCCACCGATTTGAACCGCGCGCCGCGCGCGATGACGTCGGCGATCTGCTGGTCGATGGTCTTGGAATCAAATTCCGATGCCTTGGTGGGAGAGATGCCGGTGGCGCTGGCGCCCACCCCCGACCAATGCTGGAAATTGGGATTGTCGTCGATCAGCACGCGAAGGCCGCTGAACACGTTCAACTTCTTCTTATACGGCTCCAGCGGCTTGATCTGACCGGTCATCTCATAGTCGGGGCCTGCGGCCTTGGGCACCCACAACTGCTTGGTCAGGCCCAGGCCGTAAAAGAAGGTGTTGAAACGGGTGGGAATGCGTTGGCCCGTCGCCGCCAGCGCCCGCCCCTTATTGTCCAGAAAGCAATCCAGGAACGGCAACGCCACGACCGCGGCTGCGCCCTGGCAGGTGCCCCTGAGCAGAAATCTCCGGTCAAGTTTCATGGGCGCCTCCTATTGCGCGGCCAGCTTGGTGCCGCTGGCGGTTGCCGGCGGCGCCTGGAAGAAGCCCGGACTCTCCACCACTCCCTTGATAAGGGTGCGCAGGCGATAGCCGGACTCGTTGAAGGCTTGGGTCGCCGTCTTGACGGTCGCCGCATCGACCTCTTCGCTGTCCGCGCCCTTGGCATAGGAATAAAGCTTGCGGGCCAGACAGGTCGGATATTTGGGATTGTCGTGCAGATAGCGTCCCAGCCCGTCCGCGCCGCTGAAGCTCTTTCCCTGCAGCTTGGCGGCGACGTCGATCAGCTGGCCGTTCTCCGTCGTGCGATGGCCGCCAATAGTGTCGAACCCTTCCAGCGTGAGGCCGATCGGATCGCTATGGGTGTGGCAGGAGGCACAGGTCGCGTTGGTGGCATGAGCCAAAAGCCGCTCGCGCACCGTCTTCAGCGGTCCGGAGGTATCATTGACCACGGAGAAATCCACATTGTTGGGCGGCGTCGGCGTCGGCTCACAGAGGAAAATTTCCATCAGCGCCACGCCGCGCTTGGTGGGCGAACTGCGCCCAGGGTGGGAGAACATGGACAGCAAACTTACCTGGGTGAGGATGCCGCTGCGGCCCTCTTCGGGCGCGAACTCATGCGCCACCCACTCCCCGTCAAAGGTGAAGGGCACGCCATAGATCGCCGCCAGGTTGCGGTTGATGAAGGTCTTGCGCGTGGTCATCAACTCGCGCATGTCGCCATTCCGGTGCAGGGCTAAGTCGATGGTGCTGCGCAAGGTTTCTTCCCGCGCCGAAGCCGCCATCGCGCCGGCCCATTTGGGATAGAGCAGCGTGTCCTTGGAAACATTGTTGAAGGTGTCCAGCTCCAGCATGTCCGAGAAGAAGGCCCGCATCCCGGTTTCCAGGCGCGGCGACGACATCAGCCGGTCCACCTGTTTCTCCAAGCCCGCGGCGGTGTTGATCTCGCCGCTTTTCGCGCTCCCCAGCAGTTCGGCATCCGGCGTGGTGTCCCACATCAGGTAGCTGAGACGGGCGGCGCGGCTGTAAGGCTCCAGGGTATAATCCTTGCCGGCGGGTATCGCGATCTCCTTGCGGAACAAAAATTCCGGCGACTGCAACAGCGTGGCCAGGCCGTAGCGCAAACCCGCATAGAAATCGCCCGTCTTCCTGGCCATGGATTGGGCGAGATCGAGCCGCGCCTTGAGTTCATCGCCGGTGAGCGGCCGGCGAAACAGCAGCAGGCCATAATGGCTTAGGAATTCCTTGGCGCAGATCTCGTCGGGCGCAGCAGCGGATTTGGGCTGGCAAGAGACCAGCCGCGCGCGGTTTTTCTCATTGACGACCTGGATGGCGATGCCGTCCGCCATCTTGGAGAAGGACTCAAAGCCGGCCGGGGTGATCGATAGCACCGCCGTGCTGGCGGCGATCAGGCCGCCCACCCGGATGCCGGGCTCGAACATGCCCTGGACTGCGATGTCCTTGCCGAAGATGTCGGCGATGGAATTGCGGTATTCCTGCTCGGTCAGCCGGCGCAATCCAACGACTTGGCTGTCGCTCGCGGCCCAAGCGGCCGCGCTGCCCCAAACGCTTGAGGCCAGAACGAACAACAACAGAAACACACAGGGCTTGCGCACGCGTCCCCCTGACCTGGATGCCGGATTCTCTGTCCGGTCACGCCGCAATTATTAGCCCAAACACCTCTGTATACAACTGGTCGTTCCCCGCGTTGCCGGGAAACAAATTGTAAAAACGTGTCGCAACTTAAGGCGCTTACTGCGTTCGCAGTTGCGAGAGGGCGTTATGGCGCCAGGCCCTGGTAAACGAATTTCTGGAAACGCCCGCCACCGTCGCCGACATAGAGATTGCCCTTGGAATCACTGGCGATCACATGGATGTTGAAGAACTGGCCGGGATAAAGCCCTGCATGACCAAAGGCTGCGCCGGGAATCTCTTCAAGTGTTTTACGATCCAGCACCCGGATGCGCTCATTATGGCCGTCCGCGACGTAAAGAAAGTGCTGCGCCTTGTCGCCCGATAGCGCTACCCCGAATGCCGTGCCGAAATCGCTCTGCGGCGTGGAGCGCGCCACCCAGCCTTCCCTGAGGAATTTTCCATCCTGGGTGAAAGCCTGCACCCGATTGGAATTGCGCTCGGCGACATAAACGGTGCCGTCGCGTGCGATGGTCATGCCGTGCAGCAGGTTGAATTGCTGCGGCGGTGGATCATAGGCGCGGTTTCGCGACGCATTGTCATCGGGGGCGTGGCCATAGGCGCCCCACATGCGCTTGAACGCGCCCGTGTCGGCATCCGCCACATAGACGCGGCGGTTGACGTAGCCGTCTGAGACGAACAGCTCATTGGTCTTGGCCCAATAGACCGGTTGGGAGGGATGGCCAAGGTTTTCGGTGTCCAGGCTGCCTTTGCTTTTTCCGGAATGGCCAATCTGCAGCAGGAATTTCCCGTCATGGGTGAATTTCAGGCACTGGTCATCATCTTTTCCGATCCGCGCATCCCGGCCATTGCCGCACACCCAGACATTGCCCTTGTTGTCCACGGCGATGCCGTGCTCCTGCACTGGCCAGTCGAACCCGGCGCGCTCGCTCTCACGCATTGCCAGCACTCCGCCCCATCCCTGGACAAAGCGCCCGTCGGCCGTCAGCTCCACCACCGAAGGCGCGGGAACGCCGTTGGCCTCATCCGGCGGATTGTTCAAGGTGAGGCGGACAGTGGCGGGGCGGGAATAGATCCAGACATGATCGCGGGTATCCACCGCCACGCCGCCGCTGGGCCCGAAGATGTAACCGTGAGGCAGTTGCCTGGGCCAGTTGGGATCGACCTTGAAGACCGGATGCGGCGGCGCGGCCTGCGCTGCGGATATCAGGGCTAGCAAGATCACGATCGCTCTCATCCCTGCCGCCGTCCATAAAGCATGGTGATGTTGATGCGCCGGTTGGTATAGCCCTCCTTGAAATGCATCCGGTCCGTTTCGTGGAAGAGGTCGGAGGAAAAAACCACCGCCCGGTTGCAGCGATAGGCAACGGTGGTGGGTTTGGCGCCCATGCGGGCGAGATAGGCCCGACAGCCTGCCGTGTCGCCTATGTATTGCCGGGTGGTCAGCCCCGAAGGGGTGGCGACATTCCACACGGTGAGCCCGCCATGCTCGGGATCGAGATTGGCGTCATCGGCGGTGATCCAAAAATTGAACGTCACCACCGAGGGATCAGCATGGGTGCCCACGCCGCCGAGCCGGCTGTCATATTTGAACGCCCAGAGATAACGCAATTGATGCGCGCCCAGGATGCCAGGATAGGCGGCGCGCATATCCTCATCGATCTGGGCGATCAGCGGACAAGCCAGGCCATGCTCGGGCATGGCGGTGAGGTAGCCCTCCGGATGGGTCTCCCGCCAGATGGTTGAGCCCCAGCAATAGCGCCTGAGTTTTTCCAGCGCCGCGTCGCTCAACAAATCGTCGATCACGATGATGCGCGGATTGTGGCGGTTCCATTCCTGCGTTGCCTGCGCGACATTGGCGGCATTGACGGTGCCCGCGGCGATGCGCCCCCCATCCGCCAGATGGAACTGCCATTCGCGCAAGCCAAAAGTCTCGGCCAGATAGTCCTGTTGCTCGCGGTCATGCTTGAGACGGTGCGGCGCTTCGATCCGGGCCGGGGCGAAACTCAGCCGCGCATGCTGGCGAAAACAGGCAAAGCTTTCTTCAATCCGCCCAGGCCCATCGCCTTCGCGCAGCAGCAGGTTGCCGAGCTTGTACAAGGTGGCGGCATCGGCCGGGTCGATCTCCAGCGCGCGGCGGAAGGCGGCGATGGCTTCGCCAGTCTTGCCTTGCTGGAACAGGATCGACGCCAGCCCGGCGTGAAGCTCGGCCCGACGAGGATCAAGCGCCAAAACCTGGCGGTACAACTGCTCCGCCTCCGCCAGCCGTCCCGCCTGATAATGCGCAGCCGCCTGACGCAGGATGGCGTCTGCCGGTATCATCCTGGCGCCGCACCCTGGATATTGACCTTCAGCATATAGAGCGATTGCGATGCGGTCATGAACAGATGATCCCGCTTGGGTCCGCCGAAACAGACATTGGCGCAGCCTTCCGGCAGGCGGATGCGGCCGATCAGCTTGCCGTCCGGATTCCACACCGTTACCCCGGAATAGCCCAGCACGGTGTTGGAACTGGCCCAGACATTGCCCGCCCGGTCCACCCGCATGCCGTCGGGGTGGCAATAGATTCCATCCACCATGCAATCGGTGAAATCACGCAGCCCCGTCACCATGCCGTTCGCCACATCGCCGACATGGATGCCGCCGCTGATGATATAGACGCGCTTATAATCCTGCGAGAAACAGATGCCATTGGGTCCGCGCAGCTGGTCGGCGGATACCGCAATGTCCAATCTGCCGCCCGGGCCCTTGCCGTCAGGATCCCAGCGATAGGTGTTGGTGGGAAGTTCGCGCCGCACCGCTTCGCCCAGGCCCGTGCCGGCATCTCCCAGGCGCGGATCATAGAGGCCGTTCGGATTCTGCGGCCCGCCCGCCACATCGGGATGGCCTTCGCTTAACCCTGCGCCCGCGCCTGGATCGGTAAACCAGATGCTGCCGTCCGGATGAGCGGCGATGTCATTGGGTGCGTTCAAGCTCCTGCCGTCGAACTTATCGGCGATCACCGTCATGGCGCCGTCCAGCTCCCAGCGCACCACACGACGGAAATAATGCTGGCAGGATAGCTGCCGGCCCTGGAAGTCGAAACAATTGCCGTTGCTGTTGAAGGACGGTTTGCGGAAGGGGATGATCTGATTGGTCCCCCAGATATGGCGATACTGGGTGTCGCCCTGCACGTCGCTGAACAACAGATACATCCCCTCGCCCGACCAGGCCGGCCCCTCGGCCCACAGAAAGCCGGTGCCAAGCCGCTTGATTGGGGAATAGCGCACGATCAGGCGGTTGAAACTTGGATCCAGCGGCAGGACATCGGGATCGGGAAAAACGTCGGGCGGCGCGTCCCCACCCCATTGGCGTGGCGGCATGGTGACGACACTGGGCGGGACCGCCGTCTCCGCCTTGGCCGCGGCCAGAAGCGCGGTCGGCTTGAGCGCCAGGGCGCCGGCCGAAAGACCGAGGCCCCGGGTCAGGAGCCCGCGGCGGTTGAAGATCGGCGTCATCACTCCCCTGTACTGTTCCTGGCTTGCTTGGCGTTCGCATCCCGCCGCAAGCATGATAATTTGATCGCCAGCGTATCGCCGGTTGGGGCCTTCGCCAAGCGACTGTGCCGTCCGCGCAAGGCCTTCACTCGGGACCGGGCAATGACAGAATTCGAGTCCGTGGTTTCGCCGCTGGGCGCCGGCGTTTTCCTCAAGGACTATTGGCTCAAGACTCTGGTCCACATCCCCGGCCAGCCCGGGCGCTTCACCGACCTGCTCGGTTGGGACGAACTCAATGCCATCCTGGAGCAGCACCGCCTGACGCCGCCGCG
>Ga0268266_10005422_pt1 | contig 11896 bp, 17 predicted proteins | sample KBSS13metaG_FD_190356 | JGI IMG/M metagenome (GOLD analysis project Ga0268266, IMG submission 190356) | Switchgrass rhizosphere microbial communities from Kellogg Biological Station, Michigan, USA - KBS S1-3 metaG (SPAdes) (version 2) | ecosystem: Host-associated > Plants > Roots > Rhizosphere... | reverse complement strand
ATCAAAACGGCGTACTCAATCATCGGATCGACCCTGAACTAATGCTCACCGACCAAAGACGGCCCAAAAGAAAAAGTCGTCCCAAGGATAACCTCTTTCCAGCGGCTTGATCCGCCGGTCGGTGGAGTTACTTTGGAGTACCTGTGCCTGTAACGACGCAGTTTTGTTGATCCAGATCAACACGTGCCCCGGTGAAAATGCGTCCGTGGCAAAATGCGTGCTCAGGTGAGCTAACGTCGATCCACCTGAGGTCGGCGTGGATGTGGGCGGCTATGGGGAAGATTGGCCGCACCTTCCGCTCCCCTCTCGTCCATGCCCGTGTTGCGCGAGCGCTCGGGGACGGCCACTACATGCCACTCGGGGGCGTGTGGAGCTTTGAATGCCCTTAGGGCGATATTTCCTGCTTATGGGCGGAGCGCTGCTCATGGTGTTGTTGGTTGCCGGTGCGTACCTGCCGTCGCCGCCAGTCGTAGAGCAGGTCGAAACGCGACAACCTAAAATCCGCATTCATTCCGATAAGAAGCTACCGGAACGCGTGGTCTTCGACACCAGCATGCCCGCGGTTAGTCATCCCGTAAACCCTATGACTGCCGAAACCGAGCCGCCAAGTAGCCCGCTATCCGCCGACGATCTCTCGGCGAAGGCGCGGCAGGCATTCGCGAGGCTGCAATCATCGGATACGAGCAAGGCGAAGTTGGCCGAGCTAAAGCGGCCCGAATTCAAAACTTCGCCGTCGCGCAGGAGCGAAACAAGAAAACGCGCGCCAACACCGCGCAAGATCAGGCTTGCACGGCAACCTCAGTTCGATTGGTTTAGCGGCAGGATGGTGTGGTGAAACATGGGACGGTGACGCGATCCGCCTCTCATCGAGTGTTTGGCAACTACAGAGTCATCTTAGAAAGACCAAGACAATGTCTATGACATATCGCTGCACGTTAGAACAATAGTGGCTTGGCGTGCGCCGGTCTAAAATCGATTGATCCATGTCCTTGCGCGCGATGCAGTGCACTCCGAAAGAGGACCTGCGCGCCACCTTACGTGAACCTTCTCGTCTAACCCGCCGGACTGTTTTGGTTGAGCGGTAAACTGATTTCCAACGGAGGCACTCTTCGCCTCTGGCAAAGCGCCACCCAAGAACGCGCATTGGTCTGACTGCGAGGCATCATCGACGGGGCGGACAGTAAGGAGGAACATAATGACAAAGATATCTTTGACAAAGATTGCAATTGCGGTTTCGACCTTTGCTTGCGCAGGGTTGCTCTCCGTCGGCTGGTCTGAGCAACGCGGCGTCTCGCTATCGGTCGAAGAAGCTCAGGCGCGGGTCGGCCGCCCCCTCACTCCCGTGAGCGTCGCCGGTGTCGCGCGGCGACAGAACCGTCGGGCCGTCTACGGTTACGGAGTCGGTGCGGGCGTCGCTGGAGCGGCAGCAGTTGCAACGGCTGGTGCCGTCGCCGCTGCGACCTCGCCCGGCTATTATGGATGGGGCAACCCGGGATGGGGAAACACCACCTGGAACAACGCTTACGCCGCCCAGGCGGCTGACCCTCACTTCGGCAAGCCGTATTACCCAGCCAGGGCCTACGCTGGAGTCTCCCCCTACTATGGCTATACCGGATGGGAGGATTACTCCGGTCGCAACTTCCTTAAATGCGTACCCGGCACGATGACCAAGCTGGATGACGGTCGGATGTATCCTTGCCAGTAGGTTGCCCTAGGGGAGGCGGCTCCATGAGCCGCCTTCTTGATTCTCGCGACCGGCGTGTCGGCAACTCGCAACAGTGACTCCCGATTAGGTCGAGAAAAAAGCCCCGGATGATGCCGGGGCTTTAAGTTTGCTGGAGATAGCGCTGATCAGTAACGGGCCGCGATTGGCGCCCCATAACCGCCGAAACGGTAGTTGAAGCGCAAGGTGACCATATCCACATCCTGGGTGATCCGGTTGTTAACAAAAGCGGCGTTAACCGGATTGACAATCGAGAACGTATTATTGGCGTCGCCCATAAACAGGTGATCGTATTCAAGACCGACCGACCAATTCGGTGCGAAGCCATATTCGAATCCAACGCCAACGACGCCACCCCAACGGGTCGCGCTGGCTGAGGCCAGCTCAATGCCGGTAAGCGTGTCGAGAATGCTAGCGCGGTTGCTCGTCACCGCCGCGCCGCCCTTCACGTACAGTAGCGCTGCGTTCCAGGCGTAGCCGATCTGGCCGGTAAAGAGGCCGATGCCATCTGTCGTAGTGCGGGTGGAGAACGCGGGATTGATCAGGCTGACGCGCTGGTTGCTGAGATCCGCCCAATCGCCCTGAGCTTCCAGGCCAAACACCCACTGACTAGCTTGCCAGCGATACCCAATCTGGCCGCCGACGAGGCCTCCGGACCGTTCGCGGCAGCCCGAAGCGAAGGCTACGCCAGCCGCGTCAAGGAAATCCCAACAGTTGCGGCTCTGGCCCCAGCCGCCATTGCCACCGATATAGAAACCGCTCCAGTCGTAGATCACCGGAAGCGGAGCCGGAGGCGGAGCTTTGACGGCCATATCGGCAGCCGATGCAGGCGCGGCGGCCACGGTAATAGCCGCGAAACTGACCGCGGCGGCTAAGAACTTTCTCATCGCGATTTCCCCATTTTCTTCAGTTCAACCACCCAACTATGCGCGCGCTTGCGTGCAAATGGCTTGCATTACCAGTGTGGAGGTTAATCCGCGTCGAGCGGGACGCCCGTAACAGAATGGCAACACCCAAGCGCAATTTTTATGCGCGGCACCGTGCATTACGTCTGATCGTCGGCAGGCGGTTCGTTGTCGCCGTGTTGATCAGCGAGCCAGCCGTAGACCTGTGAAGACAGGACAAGCCGTTTGGGCATGTGCGGATTGATCGTACCCGCAAATACAGTCAGGCCGTCTTTAAGCTTTGAGCGAGCGAAGATCTTGGCCTCGTCTTCCGTCACAAACGTCTTTGTTTCGCGGAGGCTGCGCTGCTTGGGCAGAATGCCGCGTTTACGAATTTCAAATGTGACGTACCAGATCGGCCTTGCTGCACCCGTCAATATCATCCTCCCGGACGGCGCAGCCGGTCGCGTGGTGCGAACGTCTTGATCCCGGCAAGACGAGACACAGCCGTATCTCCTGCATGCGGCGCCAAAACGGAAGTCGGTTCATTGATGTAAATCAAGGCGAGTTAATCGAGTCTTGGCGAGGTTGTCGCCGATATTCGAGGCCACCGGGCAATTGCTGTTGCCGTGCTGGAGGGCGGGACTGGCTTAGGCCGCCCAGCGCCCGCGTAATTTGTTGGCGCGGGACTGCCGCCCTGTCTTTCTTGTCGGCTCCCCGCGCTACGATTTTGAGCGCATCGACGTCTAAGGCCGTTGCAGTGCTTTAGCCTCATTCCACGGCGCGGGCATCCAGACATGCGTTCCTCTTCGCTGTGATCCGCTACGCATCCGACCTTGGCTTGACGCCGGTTGCCCGCGCAAGGCTCGCGGCAGGTGGCTACGGCCCGCCAATGACAGGAAATTTCGACGGATTGTTACGTTGACGCTTGTTGCCTTGGCCGCACCGAACAGGTAGCGCCTCTTCTGAAGGCCGCACGATGTCGGCGCTGTTCGCTACGACCTAGCCCAGGCGCTGCCGCGCGCGGTTCTGCCGACGCGGGCGCCCTCGCGCTCCGTTAATAGACACCACGTCGCACGGCCCGACGCGTATGGCGATACACCCGACGGTCGACACGACGCGCAGTCACGCGAGCGCGCCGGTACGTGACGGCCTGCGCTTGATCAATGCTTAACTCCACGCCGCGCGGAGTCACCTGCGGCGCGATCGGAATCGTAGCCATCAGGCCCGATGCAATCGCGAGCCCGAGCAGAGAAAAAACCCTTCGACGCGAAATCACTTCCGACGTGATCTTTTCAGTCATCACAGCCTCCTGTCAAAAATGTAAACGGGTCACAAACCTTGGCTTGCCGTCTGGCGCGCGAAGGTCTTGACCCGCAAACAAGCGCTTTACCGCCGCACCCCCACGCGATTGACGCCGCCATTTAAATTGCCACCGGCGTTATGACGGACCGCAGCGCGCGCAACCGGACGAGGCCTGAGCACAACACCGGCCCTCGCCACGCAACCGGCAGGATAGCTGACGTACTGGCAGTACACGACCGCCTTGGCCGGCGCCGGATTGAGAGTGAGACCTGCAAGCCCCAACAGGATGCTAGCCGCAATCCCGGCAACTGTCGCCGACTTGATCGAAAGATGCTTCCTTGGATGCATGGCGGACCTCCCTCATGGTGTTTGCGGAACTGAAAGGTGCGGAAGCCGCCTCAGGTGCGGCTGAACATAGCGTGAGCGCCAAAGGATCGCTGACGTTGACCTAGATCAACGGAGGGTCTGCCTAGGCCACGAGACCGTGCGTCCGCTTCGCGGGTCCAAAAACGGAAGTCGCCGCCTTTCTGTAGGCCGCCTGCTTTGTCCCGATGAGCGGACATCGTCAGGCCGTCCCGGCATGTCCCATGGTCGCCCGGCTCTAAACGCGGCGCTTGGCGCTCCGATCTTCCTGGTTCGGTCGCGGTCGCCGGGCCTATAGGGAGGGAGGTTCGCTGTCCTCCCTCCCTATAGGACCGGGAACACCGAACAGTCCAACCGGGAAGAACCGGGAAGCAACCTGGAAGGTAACCGGGAAAGCCATTATACCTCCTCCGATCCGGACGGTCCGAGCGCCAAGTGCCGGATTGTTTTCGAGGGCGGTCCGAAGCTGGCGATATGGATGCGGTTTGCCGCCAGCAGCCGCTCGAGCGCGGCCCGGTAATCGCGCTGCGTATAGGCCTTGCCGTCGGGATGGTCGGCGATGACTTTCGGCCCATAGTTCGACGCATGGGTCGACGGGCTGACCGGCCGGTTCTGCTTGATCAGCTTTCCGAGAACGTCGAGGAAGGTCTCGTCGACCTTCTGGTCGCGTGCGAGCTTTTCGAGCGTGGATTGGCCGGCCTCTGGGAGGAATAGTCCGTTGCGGTAGCGCAAAACGATCCGCTCGGCGAGCGCGCCGTAGTTATTCTTGAGGAACGAGAGTTCCCGCAGGTCGCTGGTGGACTGATCGTCGTTGCTGTCTCTGGACGGGGACTTGAGCAGCATGCGCGCGCGGACCGAGTTGTGCCAGGCGGTCGAGCCGCTCAGCCCGGAGCCGCTGCTGATCCCGGTGAGGCTGGGGTGCGCCAATAGCACCACCGAGCCGTTGGCGACGATGGCCAGCTTGCGCATTAAGCCGACGAACTGGCGCACTTGCGAACGGTCGATCTCGTTGCCGGCAAAAGTGTCCGCAGTGGCATCGATGCCAATGTGCTTGGGCCTGATATCGCCGGCCGCCTCAAGAAGCCGATCGTACAGCGTGGTCGGCTGCACCTTGCCCTGCCGGTCAGGTATGGCCAGCACCGCGTCCGCGCCGGCGAACGACAAAAGGTGCAAGCCGCCGGCGATAAGGTCCGAAAATCTGACGCCGTAATGCTCGGCGATGGCGGTAAGCCGGCGTCGCAGCTCGTCGGCGTCGTCCTCGGCGCCGTAATAGATTGCCGGTCCTGGCTCCGGCAAGCCGCCGAGCCAGTCTCGCGCCAGGACGTGCGCGGCACAGAGCTGCAGCTCGACAATTGTTTTGCCGGCGGCGCCTTCGCCACTGAACAACGTCGGCTGGTTTATCGGGATGCGATCGATCACCGCCCACGGACGGGGTGGCGCGGGGGTACTGTCCCACGGCTGCATGTCGATGAAGGGCAGCGAGCCCACCGGCGGTGCCTCGTCTCGTTGATATTTCTCGCGTGCCGAGCTGACGATACGTGGGATGGCGTCAAATCGCGCCTGCCAGCGCACCGCATCGTGCGGGCCAGTCGAGGCCGACATGATCGCACGCAACAGCTTGATTGCGGTGCCGTCGTGCATCCTGCTGCCGACCAGACGCGCCGCCAGCGCAACCAGCGGCGCATGATAGCTCAACCCGGTAATGATGCCGTTGACCAGCGTGTACCAGTCGCTGCTATCGCCAGTGCTGGTACTACCATCGGAGTTCGCCTGCGGCTTCGGCGGAGCCGCCGCCTGCAATCTTGCCAACACGACCTCGAGCTCTATCTCGACGTCGGCGTTAACCTGCTCGATCTCACATAGCCGCGGCTCGGCTTTCCGGTGCCAGGAACCTGGCCAACGGATTGGATGACAAACTGGCTTGTTGGTGGGGTCGCCGCCGACCAGCCGCGTCGCGAGATCGCGGGCCTCCTTCAGTGCGGCGAGCGCTTTGCCGGCAGCCGGACGGGTGAGCCGCCAATGCAGGTGCAATTTGTTTTCTGGCGTATTGCCGCCGTTGAACCATGTGCCGCCGCTCTTGACGACAACAGTTGCTGGGCCAAGCAGGTCTTCGAGGATTGTGCACGCCTCGCCGGGATGCTGGTCGCATTCGACGCTAAGTGCCAGACCTTCGATTATGTCCTGCTCGCGTGCGTGATCCTTGTTGCCGAAGACCGCGATGGGCGGACAGAAGACCACGGGCGCCGGGTTTTGCGCCGCCCGTCTGGCGTCGTCCTCGGCTACGTCGATGAGAAATCGCAATCCGCCCGAAAGCTTTGCGGTACTTAATCGGAAGGGTTTGTCCGCGCCTTCAAAGAAACTACGGACCGCGACAAAACCTTTGTCGCCGGCGCGCCGGAACAGCGCGTCGACAAAGATTTCCAACTGGTCGCGGTCCGGCTCGAGCATGACAGCATCGGCTCAAAACGGAATATCGTCATCGAGCGTTTCTGTCGTCGTCGGCGCCTTAACCAGCCTGCCGACGGTTGCCGTTGTCTTGGCCTCGATCGCGCGGGACGGCGTGCTCTCGATCGCAGGGCTTCCGGTGCTGCCGAGATCCCGCCAATCGGCGATGGAAAACTCGGGCCGCAGCTTGTTGCCGATCTTCGTCTTCATTGGACGACTATCGAGCGTGACAAGCGGGAAGACCGCGGCGCCTCGCAAGGCTCTCATCCAATTGATGCGATCGACCAGCCGCTCCCAGGCAATCATCGCACCGATCGTCCCGTTAGCGAAGGTGAACAACGACGCGTCGGAGGTGTTGAGCAGATAGACGACATACTGCTGTTCCCAAGGCGGCCGCGGCTGACCATCGAGGCCTAGATCCCATTCGGTCCGCGGTATTTTGGCGTTGAGTTCGTCGACGTCCGGCAGCCCCCTGCCGGTGTCCACGATAGTCTCGACCGGTTCAAGCCACCGCTTAATTGCCTTGACAGTCGTCAGTGCCAGCAACTGCGTGCCAGTCAAGGCGGAATCGTCGTTTGTGCTCCATCTGCCGTCGACGCATTTCAACAATTCGCCGTGGATCAGTCGTTCGCTGGTATTAATCGCAGGCAATGCTTGGATACTCATTTGCTCTCTCCATCGTTTTGGCCGGCAGGCGCCGGCCCGCTTGATTTTCACGCCGCTTTCGAAGCCTGCGCTCCCCAGACGCACGGCATCTGAATGATCGTGAAATTTGAGTCGTCCGGATCGGTGATCAGGATGGCATTGCCCGCTCCCGTCCCGGCATCGATGCGAACGCGGTAGCTTTTGAGTTCACCGAGCAGTTGCATCAGATGCTTGATCTGGACAGCCAGCCGCCCTCGGCCGGACACTTCGGCCTCGATCGTGTCGTCGGCGATCTCGGGCGCGCCGGGAGTGCAAAGTTGCAGTGCCTTCTGGGGCGTCTTCCATGTCAGCCCGATAAGCGGCGAGCGCTTGTCGCCAGACGTTACAGCCGCGATGCGGGCAACGGCCTGTACCAGTGCCACGTGATCGACAATCGCGGTGTTATTGGTCGACGCGGGTACGAGACGTTCGTAGGCCGGATATTCGGCGTCGATAAGCTTACTGATGAATGAAAATGCCGTGCTCGTGATTTCAACCAGATGCGCCGAACGCCGAAGTGTCAGCAGCTCCACGTCCTTGTCGGCCAGCAACTTCAGCAGGACCCTCATCGCCGGCCGCGGAACGATTAGACGTCGGTCCTGCGATAGCCCGGTCGCACCTGGTAAGATAACGCGCGCTAAACGGTGGCCGTCGGTGGCCACTGCGGCCAGGCCGTCGCCGGTATCGTGCAAGAGGATGCCATTGAGATAGTAGCGGGTGGCCTCGGTCGAGATCGCAAATGCCGGCTTTGACAGCAGCGCGAGCAACTCCGAGCGCTCAAGCGCGATGCAGCCAACCTCATTCTCGACCACGGGCGTGGGCGGCAGCTCGTCGACCGGCAACGTCGGAAGCTTGAAGCGTGAACGCCCGCAGGTGATCGACACCATTGTTTCGTCGCTGCTGATCGCGAGCTCGGCATCGCCGCGGAAACCTGCAGCTAGCGCGGCCAATTGTTCACTTCTTATTGCGACTTCGCCCGCAGCCTCAATCAGCGACGGCAGCGAAAGCTTCAGCACAAAGTCCAGCACGTTCGCGGTGATGACGAGGCGATCGCCCTCGGCCGCCAGCCGCGCGTGGTCTAACGCAGCGATCTTCTTCAGCTTGGCGTCAACCATGCAACTGGCTGCTAGGCTGAGCATGGTTGCCAGTGGCTTGGCTCGGAGAATGACTTTCATGGCGTCGGGTCCTCGAGAGATAGCTCGACGCACAGAACGTCCTGGTGGCAACGCTCGCAGATCAGGTTAATGGCGTCTGTCTCGCGGCTGACGGCGCTTGGGCGGAGTGGACGAAGACAGTGCGGGCAGATCAATTCGCCCGCCATGCGCACGCGGAAGTTCGAGCCGGTCCAACTCAACATCGGGGAGATCGGGAGATTTTTCATATGCCGTGGCCTTTCCGTTCATTAAGCTTCTTGAGAATTTCCCTCGCGGTGCGTTCCGCCTTCGCAGGCGAAAGCGTGGCAACCATCACTCCGGCAATATCCGCTGCCGAGTCCGACGGCTTCCACAAGTCACCGTCAGCTGCTTCGATCTGATGCTGAAGGCGATGGTTCTCTTCGATGAGTTGGGTGTGCGCGGTTTTGAGCTGTGCATAGGGCGATGGCTTCGGCGGCACGTTGGGGTCGGGAATAGCAGTCGCAGCCTTCCATTTGCGCAAGACGGCGTCCGGGTGGTTAAGCTTTAATCGCTCGCTGTCCGTTAGAAGCGCGCGCCACTTTTCAATTTGTTCGCGGTGGCGAAGACACTCCAGCAGCCGGCAGCGGGCGCTCTTGTCGATGTCCTTAAAGCCGTTTGCCACCAACCAATCGCCCATTGCCTTTTCGTACCGGCGGCCTGAGGGTTGATTGGTATGTAGCTCGCGCATGACCGCGAAGCGGCCGACGTCAAGTGCTTCGGCAATGATCATAAAGTCCTCCCAGCGCCGCCGCTGGCGCGCCATGGCTTCTTGGCCGAGACGGACTTTCAATTCCGATGGGTTGTGACAGCACAACCCATCACTGATCTGAGGCTTGACACTTGCCGAGGGCGGGGCGATATCGAGCATGATCTTCCTGCTGCTTTGCGAGAGCTCGGGATTGATAAAATCGGCGGCCGGGCGTTTGAGTTGACGAGACCTTCCTCCCGGCCGCCGCCCTCCTTTTAGATTTCGCAACCGTTCAGGCGGCTCCCTCCGTCGCCTCGGCGCCTGCGGCCTCGCGCTGGACACGCCAAGCGGCGGTGGCTTCCAGCGAGATCAAAATGCGCTGGCCGACCTTCATTTCGACGGGGCCAAGTCCCTGGCGCTTCAGCTTGAAGTAGAAGGCTTCGCTGATACCGAACGATTCACAGAATTCAGAAATGCTCAGCGCGAAGCGGCTTACGCCCGGCTTTCGACCTGTTACTTCTCTGCGCACCATTGTTCGGTCTCCTTGACTGGATGCCGAAACATAGGCCTCTATTGAAATTGGCCCGAGGTGAGATGCGGGGAGATGCGGGGAATTAGAACAGGAATCTGATCAGCTTGTGGATGTCGCTGATGTCAGGCTCATTACCCCACTTTTCTTGGCAATATTCTGCAAGGTCCTTAGCCGACGGCAACGGCTTGCCGGCTTCGACGTAGCGTGCCAGCTCGGCAGCCACATACACTCTCCAGTTATTCGTCAGCTTTTTGCCCGGCTTGCGGCGTGCCGAAGGCCCACCGTCCTCGGCATGCTCACTGTCCTCAGTGTCGGCTCGTGCGCCCCCGACAGGATACAGCCTGTAGAGATCGCTACGGGCCACGAAAAACCAAAGCTTGGCGTTGGCGACGAACTTGACGTCAAGACCGCGCACCTGAACCTTCCCCGACCTCTTCGCAAGACCATCCGAGCCAAGTTCGTGGGTCTCCATCAGCGTGAGTCCGTTCCAGAACGGCGGCTTAACGCGCGCAAATATCTCCGAGCCATCACGCTCGATCCGCCGCATCGAAGATAGTAATCGCCCTGATCGTAGATGCTCGTGCAGATCGCGCTCTGCAAGGTCGGAGGAGCTGAGGGCTTCTTTCGCTCGAACAAGGGCCTCGTTCACCGGGGCCCATCGGGCCACGGAAAAAAAAGATTTCTTGCGCGGCGCCTTTTCCATGGTCAGGACCGCATTGGGATGACATTCTCGCCAGCACGCGGCTTGTGGTGCAGCAGCCCGACTCGAACGATCTCGTCGGCATGGTGCGCAATGTGCTTACTGTAAGTTTTCTCGATGGCCGCGACCGAGGTGTCGTGCGAGCTGGCGCAAATTCGGATCGGCACGCCCGCCAGCAGCTGGCGCACGATAGAGGAATGCCGCAGCGCGTAGACTGTCACCTCGTCGGCATCGAGCCCGAGGCTGGCGACGATTTCGCGGACGGCTGCACGGTAGTTCTCCGAAGGCCGCTCGCCCCATGAGCTACCATCGGCCTGCAGCAGCAGTGGCGCGTCAGCGGCGCGGCCCTTGCTGGCTTGCTTCAATTGCAATGCAAGTGCGTGCGTGATCGGAACCGGCACGCGCTCGGCCTTGCGCGCCGCGCGGTTGGCCGAGCGGCCCTTGGCACTTTTAGGCATCGATAAGCGCGGAGCCTTGGCGCTGGCGATGATGAGATCGGCGACCGTAAGCCGCGCCGCCTGCGACGGCCTCGCCCCAGATATCGCCAACGTGTCGATGTAAAGGCCCAGCGCGCGATCACGTCCATAGGCTGCGGCCACGAGATCACTGATCTGATCGTCAGGCAGGATGACATTGCGGTCCCGGTCAGCATCGGGCAGCGCCTGCAGACCGATCCCTCGCGCGGCGGCGTTCTGGATTCGCGGATCGAGCCGCGCCGCCAGCGACAGCGCCGCGCGCAAGCTCTTCAACATGCGGTTGATCGAGGAGGGCTGCAAGCTGCCGCCGATCAGGCTGTCGCGCCACCGCTTCAGCTCATTGGCTCCGAGCAACGCCACCGGCTTGCTCAGCAGGACGGTGCTGAGATGCTTGCGCGGCATTCCGGCATTGTAGATCGATCCGCCGCGCGCCTTCAGGTCCTCTTGGTAGCGGTCGAGCGCTTCAGCAACGGTGATCGGGCGGCCCTCATCGCCTGCATGCGGCTGCTGGCGCGCCAATGCCAGTGCCACCTTCTGCACATCCCAGAAGGTCAGCACATGCGGTGGCGCGGCGGCTTCCAGATCATCGGCCAGCGCGAGCCGCTTCTCCCACAGCCTGCCATGGCCGTCCGATGATCGAACTGACCACGTGCCGGGGCCTTCATTGCGGCGATAGCCGAGCCCAATTCCAGGCGACAGCTTCAGCCAGTAGGGCTTCTTTCGGACCACCAACTTGCGGCGGCTGGTAGCGCTTTCGAGCGCGGATGATCGCGGCTTTGGCATTGGCTCTCCGGTCGCAGTGCCCTGCCAGTATCAAAAACAGCGGGGTACAGGGCTGGAAAGCAGTATACGGCGGGGGATAGGTTGGTTCAAGAATGTTAAAATTTTTCAGTAGGTTACGAGGCTATATAAAGCTCTACA
>Ga0268266_10005420_pt1 | contig 11897 bp, 9 predicted proteins | sample KBSS13metaG_FD_190356 | JGI IMG/M metagenome (GOLD analysis project Ga0268266, IMG submission 190356) | Switchgrass rhizosphere microbial communities from Kellogg Biological Station, Michigan, USA - KBS S1-3 metaG (SPAdes) (version 2) | ecosystem: Host-associated > Plants > Roots > Rhizosphere >... | reverse complement strand
CCATCTCGCCGGAGCCCTGGATCGCGACCGTCGCCTGCTCGGCCTCGTAGCCGTCGAGGAGCGTCGGCTCGGCCCAGCCGCGCTCGACCCAGGCGAGGCGCCAGGGGAGGTTCGACGCGTCGAGCACGCCGGTGTTCAGCCCGAGCGCCCACATCGGCGTGATCAGGTGCGCGGCGTCGCCCATCAGGAAGACGCGGCCGTCGCGCCAGCGGTCGGCGACCCGGTGGTGGACGGTGTAGACGTTCTGTCCCAGGACCTCGAGCTCGTCGACGTCGCCGATGAAGCGACGCGCCTTGTCGGCCAACTCCTCCGGGGTCGGCTCCGATTGCCCTTCGTGCAGCGGGTAGAGGAAGCGCCAGCAGTGCGGCTGGCGGACGATGATCATCCACTCCTCCGGGTCACCGAAATAGGCGAGGTACGGGTAGTCGCGCGGGTTGGCGACGTCGAGGTCGGCCAGGATGTCGACCAGCATGTAGCGTTCGGCCAGGGTGTGGCCCTCGACCGTGATGCCGAGTTGCTCGCGGATCGGGGAGCGGCCGCCGTCGCAGGCGAGGAGGTAACGGACCTTCTCCGTGCGGACCTCGCCGTCGTGCTCGACCTGGACCTCGACGTGGTCGGAGTGCTGCTCGAAGCCGACCACCTTGTGGCCGAGGCGCAGCGCCCCGGGGGCCTTGCGCTGGAGCGTCTCGTTCAGCGCCGGCTCGAGGTCGTTCTGCGGGATGTTGATGACGAAGGGGAAGCGGGTGTCCTCGGTCAGCGCGCCGGTGACGACGGAGCTCGAGGCCTTGTTGGTGCGGCGGTCGATGTCGCCGATCTCGTCGATGCGGACGGCGGCGCGCAGCACCGGGCCGAGGGCGTCGTAGCGGTTCAGCACCTCGAGCGTGCGGGTCAGCGTGGTGCCCGCCTTGGTGTCCCCGGAGAGCTCCGCGTCCTCCTCGAAGACGACGACGGGGAGGCCGTGGTGGACGAGGCCGAGGGCGGTGGTGAGGCCGATCGGCCCGGCGCCGGCGATGCCGATCGGGAGCTGCTCGGAGGGGCCGCTCATCGGTCGCGCTCCTCGCCGGGATTCGCGTCCGCTTCGTCCTCGCTGGCGAAGACGCGGTCGCGGGTCAGCGTCGAGCCGGTCATCGAGGCGGCGTCGGAGAGCAGGAACTGCATCGCGCCGACGACGTCCTCGGGGGTGCCGATGCCGGTGGTCGCGAGCCAGTGCTCGCGCTCGGCGCCAGGGTTGGCGGCGCGGAACTGGTCGGTGTCGATGACGCCCGGCCAGAGGACGTTGATGCGGACGCGGTCGGCGGCGACCTCGGCGGCGATCGAGCGGACGAACGGGAGGAGCGCGCCCTTCGAGGCGGCGTAGGCGGAGGCTTCGGCGCGGCCCATGTGGGCGAGGCCGGAGGAGAAGACGACGATCGAGCCGCGGCGGGCGGCGCGCATCGTGGGGAGGACCGCCTGCACGGCCCAGACGACGCCGTCGAGGTTGACCGCGAGCGTGTGCCGCCACTCGTCCGGGTCCATGTCGACGAGCGGCGTGCGCGGCTGCACCGCGGCGCCGGCGATCAGGCCGTCGATGCGTCCGTGGCGCTCGGCGATCTCGGCGACGGCGGCGCGGACGGCATCGCGGTCGGCGACGTCGACGGTGAGCTGGGTGACCCCGGCCGCGGCCGGGACTCCCGCGGCGACGTCGAGCGCGGTCTGCTCGGCGGAGGCGAGCGCCGCGAGCTCCTCGCTCGGCGCGATGTCGAACACGTAGGCGTGACCGCCCGCTTCCGCGTAGGCGCGCGCCGCGGCGGCGCCGATCCCGCGCGCGCCGCCGGTCACGATCAGCACCTCGCCGGTGGCGTCGAAGCTCGCCTTCATCAGTCCTCCTCGCGGTCCGCTTGTCCCAGGTCACCGAGGTCGACGCCGAGCCCGGCGGCGACCTCGCGCAGATTGTCGATGACGCTCCGCTCGACGCGCACGCCGTCGGCCTGGGCGGCCGCGTGGCGCTCGGCCTCGAGCTGGCCGGGGAGGAGGACGCGCTCGACGCCGGGGGCGGTCGGGGAGGCTGTGACCTGGGCGGCGAGCTCGTCGACCCGCGCGGCGAACGAGTCGGCTCCGCCGAAGGCGGCCGGGTCGATCGCCAGGAAGAAGTGGGCGCAGTCGTTCGGGACCGCGGTGTCGGAGTAGAGGCCCTGGACGCCCGCGCCGAAGGCGCCGCCGGAGAGGACCCCGGTGAGCACGTCGATCATGAAGGCAAGGCCGTAGCCCTTCGGGCCGGCGGCGGGGAGGAGGAGGCCGGCGATCGCCGCCTCGGGATCGGTGGTCGGCACCCCGGAGGAATCGGTCGCCCAGGTCGGCGGGATCTCGCGTCCCTCGGCGGCGGCGATCCGGATCTTCCCCAGGGCCGCTTCGGAGAGGGCCATGTCGAGGACGATCGGCTCGGCGCCGGCGGTCGGCACGCCGATCGCGAGCGGGTTATTGCCGATCACGGCCTGGGCGCCGCCCGGCGCAGGGATCAGCGGGCGGGTGTTGGCGGCGGCGACCCCGACGAGGCCGGCGTCGGCGGCGGCCATGACATAACGGAAGGCGCCGCCGAAGTGGAAGGCATGGCGGACCGCGACCGCGCCGATGCCGAACTGCCGCGCCCGCTCGACCGCAAGCGCCATCGCCTGGTCCCCGGTGAGGATGCCGAGCGCGTTCTTCGCGTCGATGACCGCGATTGCCCCCAGGTCGGCGACGACCTCGCCCTCGGTCGCCGTGGTCACCGAGCCCGCCCCGATCCGCTCCGCGTACATCGGCACCAGCATCAGCCCGTGCGAGGGGATCCCGCGCATGTCGGCGTCGACCAGCCCCTCCGCGACCGCCTTCGCCGCGGCGTCGGGCAGTCCGAGCGCGCCGAACAGGCGCGCGGTCGCCGCGAGCAGGTCAGGGGCGGGAATACGGACGGATCGGTCGTCGGGCATGGCGTGTGGGCTACGTCGGATCAGCGAGGCCGCGCCCACCCTGCTGGCGGCGCGACGCTCGGTATCATTTATCAAATGTCTGATGCTAGTGCGCCTGGAAACCCGCAAAATGCGGGCGTGCGCGTCGACTTCCACACCCATCTGGCCCCCTTCGTCCACGACGAGGTAAAAGGCCCGCCCGCGCTGCAGCGACCCGACCAGTTGCTGGAGCAACTGGAGAAGAGCGGCATCGACCGGGCCGTCGTCTCGATCCCGCCGCCGTTCTTCCGCCAGGACCTCGACGCCGAAGAGACAGCGGAGTGGGTGCGCGCCGTGAACGACGGGCTCGCGAAGGTCGCCGCCGCGGAGGAGGAGTTCCTGCCGCTGGCCTACCTGCCGCTGGAGCACCCCGAGCTGGCGATCGCCGAGCAGCGGCGCCTGCGCGAGCAGGACGGCTGGGTCGGCTACTGCGCCTCGGCGGGCGGTCGCTCGGTCTCCCTCGCCGACCCGGCACTGGCCCCCTTATGGAGAGCGCTCGACGAGGACGCGGCGCTGCTGCTCCTCCACCCGGGCACCTCGCCCGACGAGCGCCTCGAGGAGTTCTATCTCCACAACCTCCTCGGCAACCCGGTCGAGACCGCGATCGCCGCCGCCCAGCTCGTGTTCGGCGACGTCCTGCCAACCCACCCGCGCATGCGTGTCCTCCTCGTCCACTGCGGCGGCTGCGTCCCCGACCTCGTCCCCCGTTGGGACCACGGCGTCGCCACCGACCGGGCCGGCCTCAAACCCCTCACCGAGCCCCCCTCGACCGCCGTCCGCCGCTTCTTCGTCGACTGCCTGGTCCACGACCCCGGCGCCATCGACCGAGCGATCGAGGTCTTCGGCGAGGACAAGATCGTCCTCGGCAGCGACTGGCCCTTCCCGATGGGCACGAAAGACCCCGCCGCCCTGATCGCCCACCGCGGCGAAGCCTTCGTCACCCGTGCCGCGACCACGAACGCCCGCGACGCCCTGGGTTAGTGGTGGGGCCCGCCGCCGCGCCCACCGGCAGTCCTAGATGGTCCTGGGCGTCTCATCGCGGTCCTGGCTGGCTGTGACCGCGATGAGACGCCCAGGACGTGAGGGGTCCGTGAAACATCCGGCACCGCTTCGCGAGCTCTCCGGCACACATGCGGGCCGAGGCCGGGCGCGGTCGACCTGAGGTCCGGTAGATGGGGACGCGGTCGACCTGACGTCCGTCTTCCGGACCCTGGGTCGACCGCGCCTGCGCAGGCGGACCGGAGGTCGACCGCGCCTCGCAAGGCTCCACGCGACACGCACGGAAGCGTGGACTTCCCACGCTCTCCGTCACGACTTGCGAGTCTCGTGACTCCTCCGTGGGACCCGCGTGCGTCCCGCGTCGCGATACCTCCACGGATCCGACACTCTCCACAGACCCGCCCTCTCGGCGGCGGCCACAGCCTGCCAGGGCCGCCGCCGAGAGGGCAGCGTCCCTTTCCCGTCCCTTACAAGCCGGGCGCCCGACCTAATCCACGTCGCCGAGGCTCGCGCCGGCGGCTTCGGCGCGGCGGGCCAGGAGGATGCTGAAGTCGCGGGCGCCGTCGCCGGCGTCGCGGAGCTCGGTGAAGGTTTTCTCGGCCAGGGCTCCGGCCTCGAGGGCGACGCCGTTCTCTTCCGCCAGCTCGCGGACCAGGCCCATGTCCTTGGCCATCAGCTCGACCGCGAAGTGGGTCTGGGACGGGTCTTTGAGGATGGTGCGGGGGATCCAGGTGTCGAGGATCCAGCTGGAGCCGCTGGCCCCGGCGATCGCTTCCAGGGTGCGCTCGACGTCGAGGCCCGCCTTGGCCGCCAGGGCGACGCCCTCCGCGATCCCGAGGACGATGACCGAGCCCATCAGGTTGTTGACGAGCTTCGCCGTCTCCCCGGCACCGAGGGGACCGACGTGGACGAGGTGATTCGACAGTAGGTCGAGAAGCGGCTTGCCGCGCTCGAACGCCTCGTCGCTGCCGCCGGCCATGATCGTCAGCTCGCCCGCGCAGGCGGCGACGGGGCCGCCGCTGACCGGCGTGTCGAGCAGCTCGGCGCCCGCCTCGGCCAGCTCGGCGCCGATGCGGCGCGCCTCGTCGGGGTCGATCGTGCTCAGCAGGCAGACCAGCGTCCCCTCGCGGAGCCCGGCACGCAGACCGTTGTTGCCGGCCAGGGCGCTCTCTATATGGGGCGTATTCGGCAGCGCGAGGAAGACGACCTCGGCGCCTTCGGCCAGCTCACGCGCGTTGGCCGCCGCGGCGACGCCGTCGGCACCGAGCGCCGCGACGCGCTCGGCGTCGATGTCGAAGGTCGCGACCTGGACGCCCTGCGACGCGAACCGAGCCGCGGCCGAGCCGCCGATCGAGCCGGCACCGAGGACGCCGACGCGGGGGAGGGAGCCGGCGGATGAATCTCCTGAAGTGGTCATACCCAACATTCTGCACCACAGGGGGGTCAATTGTCGATTATGATCGCGGCACGCCGGGAAGCGTCGCGAATCCAACTCGACCGCGAAAGGAACGCCGATGCCGCGCGTAGCCGCAGTTCAACTGGAGGCGAGTCACCTGGATCCCGAGGCGGGTCTGCGACGGATCGAGGAGTGGGCGGGCAAGGCGGCCGCCGACGGCGCCGAGGTCATCGTCTTCCCCGAGCTCCTCGTCCCCGGCTACCCGCGCTACGTGCCCGACCCGTTCCCGCCGACGGCGGAGGGGACCGAGGCCTGGGAGGAGGCGGTGCGCTATCACCGCGCCTACGTCGAGGGTTCGCAGACGATCCCCGGCCCCTTCACCGAGGCGCTCGGCGAGATCGCCCGCGCGGTCGGCGCGACGCTCGTCGTCGGCGTCTCCGAGAAAGACCCGAAGGTGCGCGGTCGCCTCTGGAACACCGGCGTCGTCATCGACGAGGGGGGCAACTACCTGGGCAAGCACCGCAAGCTCGTCGGGGTGATGCACGAGCGGCTGATCTTCGACCGCGGCACCGCCGAGGACATTCGCACCTTCGAGGCGCCGCAGGCCAACATCGGCGTCTGCATCTGCTTCGAGAACCTGCAGCCGCTCTTCCGCCGCGCCCTCGGCCGCCTCGGCGAGGAGATCCACTGCGCGCTCTGGACCGGCCCCTCGCCGCGCGAGATGGCGGCCGAGCGCAAGCCGCTCGAGCAGCACCAGGCGCTCGGCATCACCCACGCGCTCGACACCGGCACCTTCGTCGTCATCTCCAGCCAGACCACCGAGGTCGAGCCGACCGGCGACGGCGACGGCCCGCGCTGGAGCCACAGCGGCGGCAGCTACCTGATCGATCCGATGGGTCGCACCCTCGCGTCCGTTCCGGATTGGGAAGAGGGGATCGCGGTCGCAGACTTTGATCTGGGGCTGATCGAGGAGGCCCGTTTGGTCTGGAACCACCTAGGCGACGACATGCGCGACGACCTCTTCAGCGGCTTCGCGCCGGCCGGGGCGGGCGCATGAGCGCCACCTTCCGCACCGCCGCCGTCCAGGCCTCCTCCGTCTGGCTCGACCGCGCCGCCGGCACCGAGCGCGCCTGCGAGCTGATCCGCGAGGCGGGCCGCGGCGGCGCCGACATCGTCGCCCTGCCGGAGAGCTTCCTTCCCGGCTTCCCCTACTGGCTCTTCACGATGGCGCTGGCCGAGGCCGCGCCGCTCCACCGCCGCCTGCACGACGAAGCGCTCGAGATCCCCGGCCCGGAGATCGACGCGCTGGCCGCCGCCGCGGTCGACGCGGGCGTCACCGCCGTCGTCGGCGTCACCGAGCGCGACCCCGGCCACATCGGCACGCTCTACAACACCAACGTCGTGCTGGGACCGGAGGGCTACCTCGGCAAGCACCGCAAGCTGGTCCCGACCTGGGCCGAGCGCGTGGTGTGGACCGGCGGCGACGGCTCGACCCTGAGCACCTTCGAGACCCCCCACGGCCGGCTCGGCACCCTCAACTGCGGCGAGAACGTCAACACCCTCGCCCGCTATGCCCTGCTCGCCGACGGGGAGCGCGTGCACGTCGCCAACTTCCCCTCCTGCGCGCCGCTCGGCGGCCACCACACCAACACCAACGACGTCTACCTGCCCGCCGCCGCCCATGCCTACGAGGGTCGCCTCTACAACGTCGTCGCCCAGGAGTTCGGCACGCCGGAGATCTGCGAGGCGATCGGGACGGAATACGACCCGGACGCCTGGAACTGCATCTCGGGGACGATCGGCCCGGACGGCAGCTGGATCGACTCGCTCAAGGACGAGGAAGGGATCGTCTACTCCGACTGCGATCCCGACGCGACGGTCGAGGGCCGGATGTTCCACGACATCGTCGGTCACTACAACCGCTTCGACGTCCTCCAGCTGAAGGTCGATCGGACCCGACGCACCTCGACGATCGAGACGGCCTGAGCCGATGGCCTTCGTCTCCGACCCCGAGCTCGAGCCGCAGCCGCGCAACGCCCCGCCTGGCCACTGGCCCGACTTCACCACCTACTACCTCCGCTATCCGGTCGGGATGCGGGAGGTGGTGCGGCTCACGATCGGTGGGGTGGGGGACGACGCCCCGGCCTTCATCGGGCGGGCAGTCGAGGCGCTCCAGGGTCCCGACGCCCCGCTGACCCTCGAGCGCGGGCGGGTTATGGTCCCCGCCGACCCACACACCGAGATCCTCTTCGCCTACTGGGACGACCCCGACGCCCACCGGCGCTGGAGCGAGGGTGAGGCCTGCGCGCGGCTCTTCGACGAGGCGGCGTCCGCCCACTGGCGCGAGACGGCCTTCCTCCCGCTGACCCACACCGAGACGCACTTCGCCCAGAAGACCCGCGAGACGGGGCTCGGCCGCGTGCCGGGAACCGACCACGCCTTCTGCCCGATGGTCGGCTACTGGGGATCGGCGCGCGACCGGATCCCGATCGCCGCGCACGATCCGCTGGAGCCCGGGCCGACGGTGCCGGCCCCATCGTCGACGGGCGAGGGCGCGCTCACGGTGGCGGCGCCGGCGAACCTCTGCACGATCAGAACCTCCCAGAATTGGCAGGGGTCCCCGGCCGAGCACCTCGAGTGGTACGACCAGGAGGTCGAGCCCGTCCTGCGCGCCGGGGTCGAACACCTCCACGCGGAACCGGTCGACTCCGGCTGCCTGTCGGTCCGTTATATCCGCGAGACCGACCTCGACGGCAACGACGTCGACCGGACCTGCGTCCTCGCCCACTTCCGCTCGATGGCGGACCTGGAGCGGTGGGCACGCGATCACCCGACCCACCACGCGATCTTCGAGGTCGCGATGGAGATGGTCCGGCGCTTCGGCGAGGACCTCGGGATCCGGCTCTTCCACGAGGTCAGCGTCCTGCCGGCCGGACGCTTCGACGCGGCTTACGTGGGATGCGAGGATGACACCGGGATCCTGCGAAGTGTCGAGGCTGGATAGTCCAGTTTCCACCTATCGATCTGCACCGCACCCTGCTTCCACATCGAGTAATCGATCCGATTCGACTGCCCGTTGCCGCTTCTATAGGTGACGGATGGACATCTGGATTTTGTACCAGCGTCCAAACAACTTTAGACATTCGACACCACAGTGGGGTGCCTAGTCGAGTATGCTCCCGAAATGAACACACCCTCTGGGAAAGGGATCGAACGGGAAATTGAACTCTGTGGGTGAGGAAAACAAAGCTCCGCTGGTCGAAGTGCGTGGCGCCACCAAGACGTTTCCGGGCGTCGTCGCGCTGAACCAGGTCGATTTCGCGATCCGCCCGGGGGAGGTGCACGCGCTCACCGGCGAGAACGGCTCCGGCAAGTCCACCCTCGCCAGGGTCATCAACGGCTCCGCCAAGCCCGACGAGGGCGAGATCTACTTCGAAGGCGAGCTGACCACGATCGACACCCCGCGCCAGGGGCTCGACCTCGGCGTCGTCAACATCAGCCAGGAGCTGACGCTGGCGCCGACCCTGACCGTCGCCGAGAACATCTTCCTCGGCCGGCTGCCCACCAGCGGCGGCCGTGTCGACTGGGGCCGCCTGCGCCGCGATGCCCGCGGCGTGCTCGAGAACATCGGCCTCGACGTCTCCGAGACGGCGATCGTCGGCGACCTGAACGTCGAGCTCCAGCAGATGGTGGAGATCTCGCGCGCCTTCTCCAGCGAGGCGAAGCTGCTGATCCTCGACGAGGCGACCTCCTCGCTGTCGGAGGCCGCCACCCGCCGCCTCCTGCAGCTGGTCACCGACCACCGCGACAAAGGCGTCGCGGTGCTGATGATCACCCACCGCATGGCCGAGCTCTACGCCGTCTGCTCGGTGGCCACCGTGCTGCGCGACGGCCACCTGGTCGGCACGGCGCCGCTGCCCGAGACGAGCGAACGCAAACTCGTCTCGATGATGGTCGGCCGCGAGCTCGACGACTACTACAACAAGCGCGAGGTCGAACAGGGCGAGTGCGTGCTCGAGCTCGACGGGCTCGAATCGGAGGACGGCGTCCTCCGCCCGACCTCGCTGAAGGTCAACCGCGGCGAGATCGTCGGCGTCGCCGGCCTGGTCGGCTCCGGCAAGGCCGAGCTCGGCCTCGTCCTCGGCGGCGCGGTGAAGAGCCACGGCACGGTGAAAGTGGCCGGCAAGGAGGTCAAGCTGGGCGACCCGCGGCGCGCGATCGCGGGCGGCGTCGGCTTCGTCCCCGACGACCGCAAGCGCTCCGCCCTGCTGCCGAACCGCAGCGTCGCCGAGAACTTCTCCCTGCCCTGGATGCGCCGCATCTCCAACAAGGGCATCCTGAAACTGCAGAAAGAGCGGCGCGAGGTCTCCCAGTCGATCAAGCGCTACGGGGTAGTCACCGCCTCGGCGAGCAACGCGATCACCACGCTCTCCGGCGGCAACCAGCAGAAGGTGGTGCTGGGACGGACCTTCGAGCTCGGCGGCGACGTCCTCGTCCTCTCCGAGCCGACCCGCGGCGTCGACGTCGGCGCCAAGTCGGAAATCTACGACCTGCTCCAGACCGCCGCCGAAGACGGCGTCGGCATCGTCCTGATCTCCTCCGAGCTGCCCGAGCTGCTCGGCCTCGCCGATCGCATCGTCGTCTTCTTCGGCGGCGAGATCAAAGGCGAGTTCACCCGCGAGCAGATGGAGGAGGAAGCCGTCGCCCACGTGGCGGTCACCGGCGCGCACGCCGATTCCGAGGAACCGAACAACGAAACGGAGGGCATCAAATGAGCAGCACCGAGGACTCCACGGCGCCGACGCCGCAGGGAGCCGGCCGGAGGCCTTCGCTCGGCTCGCTCGAGGCCCTTTCGCTGGGCCGCTACGCGGGCGTGATCGTCGCGCTGATCGCCGTCGCCGCGGTCCTGACCATCACCCAGAGCTCGTTCCTGACCTGGGACAACATGAAAAACATCATCGCCGCGAACTCGGTGATCCTGATCCTCGGATTGGGCGCGACCTTCGTCGTGATCACGGCGGGAATCGACCTCTCGACCGCGTCGCTGATGACCGCCTGCTCGATGATGCTCGCGATCGCCTTCAAATCAGGCTGGGCGTTGGTTCCGGCCGTGGTCCTGGCGCTCGCCTTCGGCGCCGCCGCCGGGTGGGGCAACGGCTTCCTGATCGCCAAAGGGCGGATCTCCTTCCTCGCGGTCACCCTCGGCGCGCTGTCGATCTGGCAGAGCTTCTCGCTCGTCGTCCAGGAAGGGCAGACGGTCTCGATCTTCTCGGAGAAGGCCTTCAACCCGATCCATGAACTCGTCACCAACTCGATCGGCCCGATCCCGCTGCTGCTGATCTTCGACGTCGCCTTGATCCTGATCTTCGGCGGCGTCCTGCGGTACACGACCTTCGGCCGCTCGCTGTTCGCGATCGGCTCCAACGAAGAGGCGGCCCGCCTCTCCGGCATCAACGTCTCCCGCGTCCTGATCCTCGTCTACACGATCGCCGGGCTCGCCGCCGGGCTCGCCTGCCTGGTCTCGGTCGGCCGCCTCACCGCCGGCTCCCCGACCCCCGATCCGAACCTGCTGTTGACCGTGCTCGCCGCGGTGCTGATCGGCGGCACCAGCTTCACCGGCGGCGTCGGTGGCGTGGCCGGCACCGCGATCGGCGTCGTCTTCCTCGGCGTGATCCAGAACGGCCTGACGCTCTCCAACGTGTCCAGCTTCTGGCAGGGCATCGTCAGTGGTTCGATCCTGATCATCGCCGTCGGGCTCGGCGTCCTCCGCGAAAAAGGCTGGTCGCTCCGGAGGGCACGCGGCGCGAACGCGGCGGTGACCGAAGGCCCGGTCAGGTGAGCGCCGTCGACGACAGAGCGACGAGCGCGGCGGGCGCGCTCGATCGCGACCTCGTCGCGGCGATCTGCGACACCCTGCTCCCGGCCCGCGGCGAGGGCGGCAACGCCTGGAACCAGAGCGCGTCCGAGCTCGGCATCTCCGGCCGCGTCGCCGACGGCATCGCGGCGGGCCTGCCCCCGCACGTCGCGGCCGCGGTCAGCTCCCTCCTCGGCCAGCTCGCCGAGATCGATTTCTCCGACGCCACCCCCGGGCGCCGGGTCGAGCTGCTGCACGCGGCAGCGGCCGACCCGGCTTCCCGCTTCGCCCTGAAGCAGCTGAAGACGATGGTGTTCGGCGATCTCTTCGGCTCCTTCGACGAGAACGGCCGCAACCCGATCTGGGACGAGATCTCCTACCCCGGCCCGATCTCGGCGCCGCCGACCCCGGCGCAGGCGCCGAAGACGATCCCGGTCGAGAAGGTCTCCGGCGCGGAGGCCACGCTCACCGCCGACGTCTGCATCGTCGGCTCCGGCGCCGGCGGCGCGGTCATCGCCGCCCGCTGCGCGGCGGCCGGCAAGTCGGTGCTGGTGCTGGAGATGGGCTCCTACAAGAACGAGTCCGACTTCCGCCAGCTCGAGGCGGAGGGCGCCGGGCAGATGTTCCTCGGCGGCGGCCTCGGCTGGTCGGAGGGCGGTGAGCTCGGCCTGCTCGCCGGCTCGACCCT
>Ga0268266_10005416_pt1 | contig 11905 bp, 12 predicted proteins | sample KBSS13metaG_FD_190356 | JGI IMG/M metagenome (GOLD analysis project Ga0268266, IMG submission 190356) | Switchgrass rhizosphere microbial communities from Kellogg Biological Station, Michigan, USA - KBS S1-3 metaG (SPAdes) (version 2) | ecosystem: Host-associated > Plants > Roots > Rhizosphere... | reverse complement strand
AGACCGGCATCGGCTTCATGTTCGCGCCGAACCACCATCCGGCGATGAAGGTCGTCGCGCCGGTGCGCAAGGAACTCGGCGTGCGCACGCTGTTCAACATCCTCGGGCCGCTGACCAATCCCGCCGATGCGCCGAACATCCTGATGGGCGTGTTCCACCCCGATCTCGTCGGCATCCAGGTGCGCGCGCTGCAACAGCTCGGCGCGCGCCACGCGCTCGTCGTGTGGGGACGCGACGGCATGGACGAGATCTCGCTCGGCGCGGCGACGATGGTCGGTGAACTGCGCGACGGCGAGGTGCGCGAATACGTGATCGAGCCGGAGGACTTCGGCTTCACGATGGCGTCGAGCCGCAACCTGCGCGTCGCACACGCGCACGAATCGAAGGCGTTGCTGCTCGAGGCGCTCGACGACACGCCGGGCGTCGCGCGCGACATCGTGCTGCTCAACGCGGGCGCGGCGTTGTATGCGGCCGATCTCGCCGGCTCGATCCAGGACGGCATCGATCGCGCGCGCGCGGCCGTCGCGAGCGGTGCCGCGCGCAGGAAGCTCGACCTGTTCGTCGCCGCGACGCGACGGCTCGCCGGCGGCGAAACCTCTTCTGTGTAGGAGCCCACCCTGTGGGCGACCACAGGAATCAGCCCTCAGTCCTCGGCCCTCGCAAATGACCGACATCCTTCAACGCATCCTTTCGCGCAAGATCGAAGAGATCGCCGAGCGCAGCGCACGCACCTCTCTCGCTGAATTGTCCGCGCGCGCCGCCGACCTGCCGCCGACGCGCGGCTTCGCCGCCGCGATCGAGGCGAAGCTCGACGCCGGCCTGCCGGCGGTAATCGCCGAAGTGAAGAAGGCGAGCCCGTCGCAGGGCGTGATCCGTGCCGAGTTCGACCCCGCGGCGATCGCGCGCAGCTACGCTGCCGGCGGCGCCGCCTGCCTGTCGGTGCTGACCGACGCGGACTTCTTCCACGGCAGCGAGGCCTACCTGCAGCAGGCGCGCGACGCCTGTGCGTTGCCGGTGCTGCGCAAGGACTTCACGATCGATGCGTACCAGGTCTATGAAGCACGCGCGATCGGCGCCGACTGCATCCTGCTGATCGTCGCCGCGCTCGGCGATGCCGCGCTGCTCGAACTCGCCCTGCTCGCGGCTGAACTCGATCTCGACGTACTGGTCGAAGTGCATGACGAAGCGGAGCTCGAACGCGCGCTCGACATTCCGGCGCCGCTCATCGGCATCAACAACCGCAACCTGCGCACGTTCGAGACCTCGCTCGACACCACCCTGCGCCTGCGCGAACGCGTCGGCGGGGATCGCGTGCTCGTCACCGAAAGCGGCATCCACACGCCGGCGGACGTGGCCAGGATGCGCGACGCCGGCATCGGTGCGTTCCTCGTCGGCGAAGCGTTCATGCGCGCGCCGGATCCCGGCGTCGAACTCGCGCGGCTGTTCTTCCCGCGCTGAGCGAGGCGCAAGCCTCAGGTCGGGCGCAGCTGTTCCGCGATCGAACGCGTGTGCTCGTTCACGACGTCGCCGCTGTGCGAGGTCGACTTGCGCTCGATCAGCATGACCAGGCATTCGCGTTCGGCGACCGGGTTGTGCTGCACGCCCCTGGGAACCACGAACATCTCGCCCTCGCCGAGCTCGACCGCACCCGCATGCATCTCGATGCGCAGGCGTCCCTTGAGGATGAAGAACAACTCGTCCTCGAGCGCGTGGTCGTGCCAGCCGAACGTGCCATGCACCTTGGCGACCTTCACGTAGGAGTCGTCGAGTTCACCGACGATGCGTGGCGACCACAGTTTGTTCAGCGATTCGGCGATGGCGCGGGGTGACGTGCTGGACATGGCGACTCCGATGGGGCTCGAACGGCGATGGAACGTGCTTTGGTCCCCGCGGCATCGGGCACACCGACGAGGGTGCCGGCGCGGGCATCGACGATCGAACCTGCGGCTTCGACGCGCAGGATTCAACCCTGGCGGCGCAAGGCCGCCGCGATCTGGCGCATCGCGGGAATTCCGGGATCGCAAGCGATGGCAAGCGCACGGCCCGCCAATGCAACCTCATGGATGGGGAATGCCGTGGTATGGCGTCGGCGACGGCTGGTGCTTCTGCTGCGGTGGCTTCGCCGGCCACGTCAAGCTGACGTTCGGGCGCGGCACTTCACTCAAGCCCGTGCCACCCGCTGCGCCGACGGGGATGGGCAAGGACTCGCGCGGAGTGGACCTCGCATCGGTGGACGACCTCGACGAACGCCAGGCTGCGACATGGATGAAACAGGCGGCCGAGCTTCCGGGCTTCGGGGGAAAGAAGCGATGAACCCGGCGAATGCCGGCGACCGACCGCGCAACGCGCGAAGCCCGGATCAGATCTCGCCGGAGGTTGCGACGTACATGCGGAACTCGGAGAACACCTTGTCGCGTAGCGGGATCAGTTCGAGATAGGCAGGTTCGAAGAACGCATCCCGCGCCGTTTCGCGGGCCGGAAAGTCGATCAGCATGACGAGGTCGGCAGGATCGCCGCCGTAAAGAGTCTGCTCGATGCGCTGCCGGCGCACGGTGACCGCCCCTTTCGACTGCAGGAAAGCGCGCACGCGCGCCGAGTATTCCGCGAAATATTCCTCGTACCCTGCCGCGAATCGTCCGACGACGATGATGGTGGCGCTCATGGGGTTTCGCTCATGGAGGACACTGCGCGGAGTGCCGTCAGAACGAAACGCAGGCAGCGCCGCGCTCGCGCAGCACCGATTCTTGCCGGAACGCGCTGCGGTAGCGCGCGACGATGTCGCGCACCGTGGATTCGCTGGCGCTGTCGTCGGCGTGCACGATGACGACGACGCGGCTCGCCTCGCCGATCGTGGCGCCGTCGCTGCCGCGCCAGCGACCATTGGCGTCGAGCACCGTGTAACCGCGCGGGAACGCCGGCAGCAGCACGTCGGTTTCGAAGCGGCGCCAGGCGTCGGCGTCGACTTCGCCGCCATCGGGAATGGAGCGGCCGAAATACAGCGTGTCGCGCACCGCGAGCTGCTCGTCGAGACGGCAGCCGAGCGGATGTTCGCGCACCCAATCCGCATGGCAACCGGCGAGCAGGGTCGCTGCGACGACGAGGATGCCGTGCGCGAGCGGCCGCATCATTTCAGGTTCGTCTCGAACAGCTTGTAGATGCGCTTGTATTCGTCGAGCCACGAGTCGGCATGGGTGAAGCCGTGGCGGTCGAGCGGGTAGCCGGAGAGTTCGAAGTCGTCCTTGTGCAATTCGATCAGCTTCTGGTACAGGCGCACCGAGTCCTCGAACAGCACGTTGTCGTCGATCATGCCGTGCGCGATGAGCAGCGGTCCGCGCAGGCCGTCGGCGAACTCGATCGGCGACGAGCGCTGGTACGCGATCGGATCGAGTTGCGGCGTGTTGAGGATGTTCGAGGTGTATTCGTGGTTGTACTGCGCCCAGTCGGTGACCGGGCGCAGCGCGGCGCCGGCCTTGAACACGTCGGGCGCGCGGAACATCGCCATCAGGGTCATGAAACCGCCGTAGGAGCCGCCGTACACGCCGACGCGCTGCGGGTCGGCCGACGCATTCTGTTCCAGCCAATGTACGCCGTCGATGAGGTCCTCGAGTTCCGGGTGGCCCATGTCGCGATAGATCGCGGTGCGCCAGTCGCGCCCGTAGCCCTCGCTCGCGCGGTAGTCCATGTCGAGCACGACATAGCCGCGTTCGAGCAGCAGGTTGTGGAACATCTGTTCGCGGAAGTAGTACGGGAACTGCAGGTGCACGTTCTGCGTGTAGCCGGCGCCGTGCACGAACATCACGGCGGGATGCTTCCTGGATGCGTCGAAATCCTTCGGCTTGTAGAACTTCGCGTAGATCGGCTGCTTCGTGTGCGTCGATGGCACTTCGATGATCGCCGGCTCGACCCACTGCTTCGCCTTGTACTCGGGGGTGCGCGTGTCGGTGAGTTCGCGCACGGCACCGCCGTCGACCGCGACCACCGCGAGTTGCGCCGGCACGTACGCGCTCGAATGCAGGACCGCGAGCTGGCGGCCGTCCGGCGACAGCGCGAACTGCTGCGTGCCCTTGAACGACGTGACGCGTTCGAGCTTGCCGCCGCCGACCGCGACGCGGTAGACGTCGTAGCTGTACGGCGCTTCGACGTTCGCGCGCAGGTAGAACCACTTCCCGTCTGCCGACAGCGCCGGCGCGGAGATTTCGAAGCGGCCGCTGGTCAATGCATTCGCCTTGCCGCCGGCGGCCTTCGCATAGAGCTGCGCGTAGCCGCTTTCTTCCGACACGTACCACAGGGTGCGGTCGTCGCGTTCCCAGCCGAACTCGTTGAAGTTCCAGTTGATCCACGCCGCATCGGTGAGGCGGTGCTGGCTGACGAGCTTCGCGCGGTCGAAGTCGACGGTGGCGATCCAGCGATCCTTGTTGTCGATCGCGCGGATCTGGATCGCGAGCGCCTTGCCGTCGTCGCTCCAGGCGATGCCGCCACCGCCACCGTCTTCGCCGCCGGCGACGATGCGCACGGCACGCGCCTTCGGTGCGTCGTCCTTCTTCTCCTTGCCCTTGCCCGCCTTCTTGTCGTCGCTGGCGGCCGCCGCCGGCTTCGCCTTCGCGTTCTCCTCGCGCACCGCCTTGAGCGGGTCGTCATGGATGCCGGGCAGGTCGTCGAGCGCAAGCGCGCTCTGCGTGTGACGCGCGAGATCGAGCAGCAGCAACGATTGCGGCGCGGGATCGGCACGGCCGACGCGGGTGCGCTCGTCTTCCTGTTCCTCGTAGCCGGACTCGGTCACGAAGCGCTGCAGCTTGCCCTGCTTGCCGCCTTCATGGTTCTTCGGCGACGTGACGACGAGCAGCCAACGGCCGTCCGGCGACAGCGAGGTGCCTTCGATCCTGATCTCGTCGCCGAGATAGAACGGCAACGGCGCGCGCGTCGGGTCGCCCTTGGCGAACTCGTCGCCGTGCTGCTTCTGCGCGTCGCGGTCGGCCTTTTCCTTGCGCAGCGTCGAGAACCAGCGCAATTGATCCTGCGCGAGATCGTCCGGCTTCTTCGCCTGCGGGTCCTTCTCGGCCTTGAGGATCGCCGCGGGACCGCCGATCGCGCCGGCGATGTCCCATGCGAACCAGGCATTGCCGTTGCGGTACTGCACGCTGCGGCCGTCGGCGGAGAATTGCGGCGACGCTTCGGTTTCGGGCGTGCGCGTGACCTGCGACAGGCGTCCGCCGGCGAGTTCGCGCACGAACACGTCGCCGTTGCGCACGAAGGCTGCGCGCGTGCGCGTGCGATCGAACACCGCGTCGGCGCCGTCCGCATTCGCCATCGCGGCAGGGTCGACCACGCTGTCGCGTGCGTCGGCGGGGTCGATGCGATGACGGTCGCGCACTGGCGAACCGGTGCGCTTGAGGTCGTAGTAGAGGCTGCGGCCGTCCACGCTCCAGTACGGATTCTCGACCGGCGGCCCGATCCAGTCGGGGTCGGCCATCGCCTGCTCAAGGGTGATCGCGCGCGCGGGCGCGGCGGCGAGGCTGAGCAAGGCGACGAGGCAGGCGAGGGGTGCGCGGTGCATGGCGACTCCGGGACGGGGCGGAATGGCCGAGGATAGCGAATCCCGCGTCGGCGGCACTGGGCCAGAAGTCGCGTTCGGCCGCCGTGCGCGGCCGGGCGGCCGCGCCGGCTCAGGGGGCTTCGAAGCCGTTGCGGAAGATCGCGTCGCCGCCGCCACGGATGACGCGCAGCGCATCGAGGCGCGCGCTGCCGGCGCTGCCGTTCGTGAACACGATGTCGAGCATGCCGTCGCCGACGACGACGTCGAACCGCTTGACGATCGCGCGGTCTACGCCTGCGTCGGCGATGATGTCGAAGTCGTCGAGCACGTTGGCGCCCTCGATCGCGACGTCGAACACGCGTTGCCCGGCCGCCGCGTTGTAGGTGTCGGCGAACTGCAGTTCGACCGTGTAGGCGCCGTCGAACACCGGCAGGTGATAGGCGAAGTTGCCGTAGCGCCAGTCGTTGTAGAGCACGTCGTCGTCGGTGCCCGCGACCGCATGCGTCGACACCTGGGTGCTGCCGCCCGCGAACGCATTGTCGGCCGCATACGGCGTACCGTCGGCAGCGAGGTAGGCCGCGCCGCCGGCATTGATCGCCGCGACCACGCTGCCGGGCTGCGGCGGCGCGCCGGTGCGGGTCACGCGCAGGCTGTCGTTGAACGTGGTGTGGCCGCCGTAGGCCGCGTGTCCGCTCGCACTCGTGGCGGTCACGTGCAGCAGGTTCGCGCCTTCGGCGAGCGCGATCCCCGCGGCGCTCCAGGTAGTGCTGCCGCTGGCCACGCCGGAATCGCCGCCGACACGGTCCCAGCTCACCGCGTCGATCGCATCGCCGTCGTTGTCGGCACTGCCGGCGAGATCGATGAAGGGCGCCTGCGTCGAGAGCGAGCCGGCACTGGTCGGTTGCAGGATGCGCAGCAGCGGCGGCGTGATCGTGCTCGGGTTGCCGCGGCCTTGCGACACCAGCCACGCGTACAGCAGCGGATGTCCGTAGGCGACCGGCCAGATGCCGTGACCGCCCGTGTCGTAGCGGGTGTAGATCGTGCTGGCGCCGGCATTGCGCAGCGCCGCGACGAGGTTGTCGGAGCCCGCGACGCCGACCGTCGGGTCGTTGTTCGCGTGGAAGAACCAGATCGGCAGCGTGCTCACCGATGCCGCGGCATTGGTGTCGCCGTTGCCCGACATCGGTACCGCGGCGGCGAAGCGCGTCGGTTGCGCGGTGATCGCGCTCCACGTGCCCATGCCGCCCATCGACAGGCCGGTCACGTAGATGCGTTCGGGATCGATGTGGTAGTCGGCCGCGACCTGGTCGACCAGGCCGATCGCGCTGGTGAGCGTGGCGCCGCTCCACCAGCCGTCGGTCGGGCATTGCGGCGCGATCATGAAGATCGGTTGCAGAGCGAGCTGGCTGTCGCCGATCAGCTGCATCGCGCCGTTCGCGTTGTTGTTGAGCTGCGCCTCGTTGTCGCTGCCGCGCTCGCCGGCGCCATGCAGGAACAGGATCAGCGGATACGCCTGTGCGCTGTCGTAGCCGGGCGGCACGAAGTAGCGGAACGGCAGGTTGCTGCCGTCCCCGGCGTGTCCGTACAGGAAGTCGTCGCGCGTCGCCGCAGCCGCCGGGGCGGCGAGGATCGCGAGCGCGGCCAATGGTCCGAGCAGGCAGGGCAGGCGCATCGCGGACTCCGGCAGGGCGGGCGGCGCTGGACGCTAGCACGCATGCTGCGACGTTTTTGCGAAGCGGTCGATATCCGGTCGACATTCGCGGGCTTGGCAAATGGCGAGGCATCAGGCAGCCTGCCGCGCACTCCCGCACCCGGATCGTTCCATGCCCTTGCCCTGCGTCGAAACCGAAACCGCGCCGAACCCGACCCACGCCGTGATCTGGCTGCATGGCCTCGGCGCCGACGGCAACGATTTCGCGCCGATCGTGCCCGAGCTCGTCGCGCGCCAGTGGCCCGCGCTGCGCTTCGTGTTTCCGCATGCGCCGGTGCGCCCGGTCACCATCAACGGCGGCATGCGCATGCGTGCCTGGTACGACATCAAGGGCGCGCGCATCGAGGACAAGCAGGACGAGGCGGGTATCCGCGAGTCGATCGGCGGGGTCGACGCGCTGATCGCGCGCGAGGGCGAGCGCGGGATCGCGCCGGCGCGCGTGCTGCTCGCCGGGTTCTCGCAAGGCGGCGCGATCGCGCTCGCCGGCGGCGTGCGCCATGCGCAAGGCCTCGCCGGCATCGTCGCGCTGTCGACGTATCTGCCGCTGCAGGAACGCACCGCAGCGGAACGCAGCACCGCGAATGCGTCGGTGCCGATCTTCATGGCGCACGGCAGCGTCGATCCGGTCGTGCCGCAGGCGCTCGGCAGCGCGAGTCGCGATGCGCTGGCCGCGCTTGGCTACGACGTCGCCTGGCACAGCTATCCGATGGCGCACCAGGTCTGCGCGCAGGAGATCGCCGACCTGCAGCACTGGATCGGCGCGCGCCTTGCCGCCTGCTAATCTGTGGTGGCGGTTCTGGCCGCGATGCTCGACGCTCGGTGCCCGACCCCCACCCGACCCTCCCCTTGAAGGGGAGGGCTTGAAGCGCAGCCGCTCTGCAGAGGATCGATCGGGAGATGCCGGTGCCGCCACGCACCACCGCCAGTACTGGAACCGCGGCCGGCCTGCCGCAGTTCTGCAATGCGCCGACCCTGTTCGCATTGATGATCGTCGCCGAACTCGTCGCCCTCGTCATCGTGTTCGTGCCCGAGGCGAATCCGCGGCCGTGGCTGCCGCGCCTCGGCGTGCTCAGCGTGTACGTGCAATGGCTGGCCCTGCTCGATGCGGTCGTGCTGTGCTCGCTGCGTCACCCGCTCGAACACTTCAGCCAGCGCACCGGCATGCTGATCGCGTGGCTCGCGGCGGTACTGGTGACGACGCTCGGCAGTGCGGTGGTGTGTCGCATCGACCAGGCACTCGGCCTCGAACTGAGCGTGCCACCCGGCGCGAACCTGCGTTTCGTGCTCGCCAACGCGGCGATCTGCGCGTTGATCGCCGCCGCCCTGCTGCGCTACCTGTTCGTGCTCGAACAATGGCGCGAGCGCGTGCGCGCGGCGGCCAAGGCGCAGGTCGACGCGTTGCAGGCGCGCATCCGCCCGCACTTCCTGTTCAACAGCATGAACACGATCGCGAGCCTGATCCGCACGCGCCCGGCGGATGCCGAGCGCACGGTCGAGGACTTGTCCGACCTGTTCCGTGCCGCGCTCGGCGCGGACGACCGCCCGGGCACGCTCGGCGAGGAGCTCGACCTCGTCGCGCGCTACCTCGACATCGAGCGCCTGCGCCTGGGCGACCGCCTTGCGATCGCGCTCGACGTCGCCGACCTGCCGCGCGGGTTCGCCTTGCCGCGCCTGCTGCTGCAGCCGCTGATCGAGAACGCGATCTACCACGGCATCCAGCCGCGCGCGGAAGGCGGCACGCTCGAAGTGCGCGGCCGCCGCTTCGCGGGTGGCGTCGAGATCACGATCGTCAATCCGCTGCCGGCCGGTGCGTCGGTGCGTCGCAACGGCATCGCGTTGGCGAACGTGCGCGCGCGCATCGAGTACCATTTCGGCGCGCGCGGCGAACTGCGCGTCGAACCGGGGAATGGAACCTACAGCGTGAGCGTGCACCTGCCAGAGGCGATCGGGCGATGAGGGCGTTGATCGTCGACGATGAACCGCTCGCGCGCGAGCGCATGGCCGCGTTGCTCGGCGAGGTGGCCGGCATCGAAGTCGCTGGCGAGGCCGGCAATGGCCGCGACGCGCTCGAGGCGATCGGCCGGCTCGCGCCGGACGTGGTCCTGCTCGACATCCGCATGCCGGTGATGGACGGGATCGAGGTCGCGCGCCACCTCGCCGCGCTGGCCGACGCGCCGGCCGTGATCTTCTGCACCGCCTACGGCGACCATGCGGTCGACGCGTTCGAGGCGAACGCGGTCGACTACCTGCTCAAGCCGGTGCGCGTCGAGCGCCTGCAGGCCGCACTCGCCAAGGCGAAGCGCTGGGGCGGCGAAGGTGCCTCGCAGGCGACGCGCGCGCTCGAATCGTCGCAGGCGCGTACTCATCTGTGTGCGCGCGTGCGCGGCAGCCTCGTGCTGGTGCCGATCGCCGAGGTCGACTACCTGCTGGCGGAGGACAAGTACGTCGTCGTGCACCATGCGCGTGGCGAAGTGCTGATCGAGGAGCCGCTGAAGGCGCTCGAGGACGAATTCGAAAACCGCTTCGTGCGCATCCATCGCAATTGTCTGGTCGCACGCGCGAAGCTCACCGGTCTTTCGCGCACGCCGGACGGGCGCCTGTTCGCGAACCTCGAAGGCGTCGATGCGACACTCGAGGTGAGCCGGCGCAACCTGCCCGCGCTGCGCAAGTTGATCAGGAACCTATGACGAAGACCCTGCGCATCGCCACCCGCCAGAGCGCGCTCGCGCTGTGGCAGGCCGAACACGTCGCCACGCGCCTGCGCGCGCTGCATGCCGGCCTCGTCGTCGAGCTCGTGCCGATGACGACCCGCGGTGACCAGATCATCGATCGTCCGCTCGCGGCGATCGGCGGCAAGGGCCTGTTTCTCAAGGAACTCGAAGTCGCGATGCTGGAGGAGCGCGCCGACATCGCGGTGCATTCGTTCAAGGACGTGCCGATGCAGCTCGAGCCGGGTTTCGCGATCGGCGCGGTGCTCGAGCGCGCGGACGCCGCGGACGCCTTCATCAGCAACCAGCATGCGCGCCTCGCCGACCTGCCGCGCGGCGCGCGCGTCGGCACCTCGTCGCTGCGCCGGCAGGCGCAGCTGCGCGCATTGCGACCCGACCTCGAACTGGCCGACCTGCGCGGCAACGTCAACACGCGCCTGGCCAAGCTCGATGCCGGCGAGTATGCCGCGATCATCCTCGCCTGCGCGGGCATCGAGCGGCTCGGCCTCGGCACGCGCATCAGCGCGCGCCTTGCCGCGCCGGACTGGTTGCCGGCAGTGGCGCAGGGCGCGATCGCGGTCGAGTGTCGCGTCGGTGATGCGGCGGTGCTGGACGTGCTGCGCGGACTCGATGACGAGGACACGCACCGTTGCGTCGCGGCCGAGCGCGCGATGAACCTCGAACTGCACGGCAGCTGCAACGTGCCGATCGCGGGCTACTGCGTCGAAACGGAAACCGGCCTCGCGCTGTGGGGGCTGGTCGGCGATGCGGCGAACGGACGCCTGGTCCGCGCGGACGCGCGCGGCGCGACCGACGATCCGCAGGGGCTCGGACGCCGCGTCGCCGCCTTGCTGCGCGAGCGCGGCGCCGACGGGATTCTCGCGGCGCACGTGTAGGCCCGGCGCAGTCGTGATCGATCTCGTGTTGATCCGCCTGCCCTGGCAGGAGCGGCGCAGTTGCGACCGCACCGGATCGCCGGCGCGGTCGCGTACGACGTGCATCAACCGCCGAAGTTGTAGACCAGGTTGGTCGTGATCAACTGGTCGGTCTTCTTGATGCCGGGCGCCACATCCGAGTTGTTGCGGACCTGGTAGCCGACCTTCAGCGCGAACGACTTGTTGATCGCGACCTGCAGGCCCGCGTCGTTCTGGATGAAGGTGTTGTCGCTGCCGGCTTCGACCAGGAACGTGTCGACGAACGAGGTCGTGTCGGTGAACGCATGCTTGTAGGCGATCAGGCCGCGACCGACGACTTCGCTGCTCGAATCGTACGACGTCGTCACCAGCACCGGCGGATTGCCGAACGGAGCGACCGTGTCGACCGGCTTGTAGGTCTTGTAGCCAGGGCCGACTTCGACCGACAGCTCGTCGCTCGCGTTCTTCAGCACGGTGTAGCCGTAGCCGATCGAGGCAACCCACTGGTATTCGAATGGCGAGAAATCGTCGTTCTCGTAGCGCAACGCGCCGACGATGTAGCTGCGCTCGTCGAGCTTGTAGCCCACCGACGCGCCGGCTTCATAGCGGTTCGCGGTCGTGTCGTACTTGGACACGTTGACGAGATGCTGGTCCGGCGGTGTGCCTTCGAGCGTCGCGACCGTGACCTGGCCCTTGCTGCGCAGCGCGGTCAGATAGAAGTTGTCCTTCCACTGGTCGTCTTCTTTCTTGAACGTGAGTTTCGCGTTCAGGTTCTCCGACTTCGCGTTGCCACGCGCGGCGGCGAAGCCGAGTTCGCCGGCACCGGACCAGCCGTCGTCGGCCATCGCGGACAGCGGAAATGCCGCGAGCACGGCGGCCGTCAACAGGATCTTGTTCATTGTGTTCCTCTCTCCTCGGGGACGAAAAAGGCCGCAATCTGCGGCCCCGGGGAGCGGATGGTAGAGACATGCATTGAATCGGGCGTGAACGTTGGTGGCGGTGCAGTCAACTTTCGTGTCGACGCGGGGAGTCAGCGCTG
>Ga0268266_10005413_pt1 | contig 11911 bp, 8 predicted proteins | sample KBSS13metaG_FD_190356 | JGI IMG/M metagenome (GOLD analysis project Ga0268266, IMG submission 190356) | Switchgrass rhizosphere microbial communities from Kellogg Biological Station, Michigan, USA - KBS S1-3 metaG (SPAdes) (version 2) | ecosystem: Host-associated > Plants > Roots > Rhizosphere >... | reverse complement strand
GGCCATCCCGTCGGCGTCGGGCACCGTCCGCGCCCGCGTCGTCCGCGCCTGCCGCGACCGCGGGATCCCCGTCCGCACGTTGCCGACCGTCTTCGAGCTGCTGCAGAACGAGGGTCGCTACGTCCGCCAGGTCCGCGACGTGCAGGTCGAGGACGTGCTCGGCCGCGAGCCGGTCCGCATGGAGCTCGACCGCGTCGGCTCCTACCTGACGAACGAGATCGTGCTCGTCACCGGCGCGGGTGGCTCGATCGGCGCGGAGCTGTGCCGCCAGATCTCGCGCGTCGGGCCGCGGCGGCTCATCTGCCTCGACCACGCGGAGGACAACCTCTTCGCCATCCAGCGCGAGCTGCTGGAGGACCGCCACGTGCACCCGACCGCCCTCGCCGCCGTCCTCGCGGACTGCAAGGAGGAGGAGCGGATGCGCGAGGTGTTCGCCGAGCACCGCCCGACGATCGTCTTCCACGCGGCGGCGTACAAGCACGTGGGCCTCATGGAGGCCAACCCGGTGGAGGCGGTGCGCAACAACGCGATCGCCACCCGCGTGGTCGCGCGCGTCGCCGGCGACCGTGGCACGCGGGCGTTCGTGCTGGTCTCCACGGACAAGGCGGTGGCGCCCGCGACGGTCATGGGCGCCTCGAAGGCCCTCGCGGAATGGGCGATCGCCGCAGAGGACGTTCGGTTCCCGGCAACGAAGTACGTCAGCGTGCGCTTCGGCAACGTCCTCGGCTCCTCCGGATCCGTCGTCCCGATCTTCCGCCGCCAGATCGCGCGGGGCGGTCCGGTGACGGTGACCGACGACCGCATGACGCGCTTCTTCATGACGATCCCGGAGGCCGTCCAGCTCATCATCCGGGCCGGCTCGCTGGGCGACGGCGGCGAGGTGTTCGTGCTCGACATGGGCGAGCCGGTGAACATCCGCGACCTCGCCACGGCGATGATCGAGCTCTCGGGGCTCGTGCCGGGCAAGGACATCGAGATCGAGGTCATCGGCCGGCGACCGGGCGAGAAGCTGCACGAGCAGCTCTTCAACCCCGACGAGCGCCCCCAGCCGACCCCCGCCGAGCGCATCCTGCGCGCCGAGCGCCCGCCGCTCTCGCCGACGTTCGTGGACGAGGCGTTCGCCGAGATCGGGCTCCTCGTGCTGGAGGGCGACGCGGCGGCACTGGCGGCGAAGGTCGCCGAGCTCGGCCCGGTCCCCGCAGCCGACCTGCCGGCTGCCGGGCCCAGCGGCGTCGAGACGACCATCTAGCATGGCCCCCTCCATGACCTGGGCCATCGCTGCGATCTCGGTCAACCATCAGATCGAGAAGTACGGCGCGTACGCCGGCCTGGCCGCGATCGTGGGGCTCGCCGTGCTCTCGCTGCTCTACTTCGCGCAGGCGCGAGAGGTGAAGCGGCTGCGCGAATGGGCCGGCCGCGCGCCGGAGCGCGCCGCCGAGCTCGAGGCGCGCGTCGCCGCCGACGCCTCGCGCCGGACGACCGTCGGCGCGGCGCCCCAGACGGCGGCCGCCCAGGCGGCGACCGGGAACGTGTCGCCCGCGTCCCCCGTGGCCGCGCCCGGCGCGGCCAAGCCCGCCGTGCCGGGGACTCCGGCAGCGACGCCCGCCGACGCCAAGCCCCCCGTGCCGGTTCCCGTCCCCGGCCTGCCGGTCCCCGTGCCCGCCGCGGGCGCGCCCGGCGCCGCGACGGCGCCCGCCGCCGCCGCGGGCACCGCCGAGACCACGAAGCCCGAGGACGGCGACGCGACGCCCGAGACCGCGACCCCCGCGGGCACGAACGGCGTCACGGGCACGCCCCCCGGTGTCCCCGGCCCCCGCGTCCCCGGCCGCCCGCCCCCGACGTCGCCGCCGCCGGTCGCGCCGGCCGCGGCCACGTCGGAGCCTGTCGCCGACCCAGAGCCCGAGCCGGCACCCGCGACGCGCTCGCTGCGCGGCGGCCCGCCCTCGCGCACGCTCCCCCCGCGCGACGGCACCGAGCCCAGCCGCACGCCCTCGCGGCGGACGCTCGGCGTCCTCGGCGGCGCCGCGCTGGTGGTCGCCGCCGTCGTCGTCGTGCTCATCCTCACCCTGGGCGGGAGCGACACCCCGCCGCCGCCCAACCAGGTCGCCGACACGGTGGCGCGCACGACCGCATCGGAGCCCGGGCGGACGCAGAGCACCCGTCAGGCCCGCATCGACCGCGCCGACACCCCGGTGATCGTGCTCAACGCCACCGGGGTCAACGGCCTCGCACGACAGGTCGCCGACCGCCTGCAGAGCACCGGCTACCAGGCCGCCGTCGACAACAGCACGTCCCGGCCGCAGACGCTCATCGGGTACAAGAGCGGCGCGGACGCCGCGGCGAGGGAGATCGGCAAGCTCCTCGACGTACCCAGCAGCCAGATCCAGCCCATGCCCCAGGACCTTGTCGCCCAGGCCGGCAGCAACGCGGTGATCGTGGTCATCGGGGCCGACAAGGCCTCGGACTAGCGGCGAGCCCGCCGATGAGCATCGACGGCGTCCTCCTCGCCCGCCACGGGGAGACCGACGACAACGCCGCGAGGCGCTTCCAGGGCCACCGTGATCCGCTGCTCAACGAGCTCGGCCGCGCGCAGGCGCGGGCGCTGGGCGAAGAGCTCGCCGGCGCCGGCATCCGGGAGCTGTGGAGCAGCCCGCTGCTGCGCGCGCACGAGACGGCGACGATCGCCGGCCGGGAGCTGGGGCTGCAGCCGCGGCTGGACCCGCGCCTCATGGAGGTCGACGTCGGCGACTGGGCCGGGCGCACGTACGACGACCTCGAGACCGACGAGCCGGGGCTGTACGCCGAGTGGCGTTCGGGCTCGCCGGCGTTCCGCTTCCCTGGAGGCGAGTCGCTGGAGGAGCAGGGCGAGCGGGTCGCGGCGGCGATCGAGGAGATCGGTCGCGCCGCGCAGCGTCCTGTGCTCGTCGTCTGCCACGGCGGCGTGATCCGCGAGGCCCGGCGCGTGCTGCTGGGCGAGCCGCCGGGTATGCCGGTCGTCGCCAACGGATCGGTGCACCGGCTGTGACGCTCCTGGCCCGGCTCACGTTCGCCGCGCTCGTGATCGCGACGTTCGGGGCGTTCTTCGCCACCCAGCGTCTCAAGCGCACGCCGCCGCCGGTGAACGCGATCCTCGCGACCCCGCTCTTCTCGCCGAACTCCGACGGGCGCAAGGACCGCGCCCGCGTCTCCTTCACGATCAAGAAGGACGACGACGTCACCGTCGACGTCGTGGCGAGCGACGGTGACCGGGTGCGCCGCCTCGCCGACGGCCGTGCGCTCAAGGCCTACCGCCGCCTGTCGCTCGCCTGGGACGGCCGCGACGACGAGGGGCGCGAGGTGAAGGACGGCAGCTACCGCTACCGGGTCGCCCTGCGCCGGGAGGGCCGCACCGTCACGCTGCCCGATGCCGTCGTGAAGGACGTGGCCCCGCCCGAGCCGCGCGTGCTCTCGATCGGCCCGGTGGCCTCGACCGTCCCGAGTCCCGAGACGTTCCCCAACCGCCGCGGCGAGCCCATGCGCGTGCGCCTCTTCGTGCCCGGCCGCGACGCCGGCGTGCTCGTCTACCGGACCGACACGCAGACCCCGCAGCTCGTGCTCGAGCGCGGCGTCCCCTCGGGCGAGACGACCTGGACGTGGGACGGCACGGGCGAGGACGGGCGCAGCCTGCCCTCCGGCACCTACGTCGTGGCCGCCCGCTCGCGCGACAAGGCGGGCAACATCGGCACCTCGCCGTCGCCGCTCCCACCCGACCCGCCGTACGGCAGGCGCTTGGGGGGCAAGGGCGGCGTGCAGATCATGTCGCTCGCCGCCGGCCCGCCCACGGCGCCGGTCGAGGCGACGGCCGACGCCGAGTTCCTCGTCGTCTCCGCCGGGCGGCGCTACACGTGGCAGGTGCGCCGCGTGGGCGAGCGCGATCCGCGCGCGAACGGGTCCGGCACGCGCTCGCGCGTCGTCCTGCAGGCGCCGGGCGGCAAGTCCGGCATGTACCTCTTCGAGGTCCGCACGGCGAACCGCGCCGTGCAGGTTCCCTTCGCCGTGCAGTCCGTCAGCCAGGAGCGCGTGCTCGTCGTGCTGCCCGTGACGACGTGGCAGGGCCGCAACGAGGTCGACGACGACGGCGACGGCTGGCCGGACACGCTCGAGGACGGCCTGCCGGTCCGCACCGCCCGGCCCTATGCGGGCGGCGTGCTGCCCGAGGGCGTCGCCGATCACGTCGGCCCGCTGCTCGCCGCCATCGACCGTGCCGGGCTGCGCTACGACATCACGACCGACGTCGCGCTCGCCCGCGGCCAGGGCCCGAAGCTGAGCAGCCACAGCGGGGTGGTGCTCGCCGGCGACACCCGGTGGATGGACGGCGGCGTCCAGCGTTCGCTGCGCGCCTGGGTGCGCGCCGGCGGCCGCCTGCTGCAGACCGGGACCGGTAGCCTGCGCCGCTCCGTCGAGGTGACGCCGGCGCGCATCGTGTCGCCGACCCAGCCGACGCCGCGCGACCTGTTCGGCGCGCGCCTCGGCAACGTCACCGCCGCGCCAGGGCTGACGCTGACGAACACGGTCGACCGCATCGACCTCTTCCGCGGCACCGACGGTCAGCTCGGGCCCTTCGATGCCTACGAGCCCACGAGCTCGGTCGGCGCCGACGAGCGCATCCTGGCCGTCGCCTCCACCCCCGACGCGCAGCACGACGTCCTCGTGGCCTCGCGCTTCGGGAAGGGCGTCGTCGTGCGCCTCGGCGTCCCCGACTTCTCGGCCAGGCTCAGCACCGACCCGGAGCTCGTGACGCTCCTGAAGCGGACATGGACCCTCTTGCGCTTCCGCTAGCCGCGAGCGCGGGGGAGACCGCGTCCGCCGCCGGCGTCGTCGCCGCGAGCCTCGCCGCCGCCGCGGCGATCGTCGTGCGCACGCCCGTCGCGCGGGCGACCGCGATGCTCGGGGCGCTCGTCCTGGCCGTCGCCGTGCTGCTCGGGCACGTCTGGTCGACGGACCAGGTCCAGACGTTGCGCGACGACCCGCGCCTGACGGCGATGCTCGTCGTGATCGGGCTCGCGGCGGTCGGGGCTGTCGCGTGGGTCTTCGTCCGCCGTCCCGCGCTGCTGCCGCTGCTCGCCGCCGCGGCGCTGCCGTTCCGCATCCCGCTCGACGTCGGCGGCGACACCGCCAACCTGCTCCTGCCGCTCTACCTCGTGGTGGCCGCCGGCGCCGTCGCGTATCTCGTGCGGGCGGTGCGCGACCCCGACGCGGAGGAGCGCAGGCCGGGCGCACTGGAGTGGGCACTCGCCGCGGTGCTCCTCCTCTACGGGGCGCAGGCGACGTACTCGAGCGACCTGGACCGGGCGCTGGAGCCGGTCGTCTTCTTCTACGTCCCCTTCGCCGTCCTGTTCGTCCAGCTCGAGCGGGTCCGCTGGACGCTGCGCCTGGCCGCGGGGACGCTCGGGGTGCTCGTCGTCCTGGCGCTCGCGCTCGTGGGCGTCGGCTTCTGGGAGTACGCGACGAAGCACCTGCTTCTGAACCCGAGGGTCATCAACTCGAACCAGTTCGAGTCCTACTTCCGGGTCAACTCGCTCTTCTTCGACCCGAACATCTACGGGCGCTTCCTCATCGTCGTGATGATCGGCGTCGCGGCGGTGGTGGCGTGGACGTCGCGCTCGCGCACCGCGCTCGTCGGCGCCGTCGTCCTCGCCGTGCTGTGGGCGGGGCTCGTGCTGACGTTCTCCCAGTCGTCGTTCGTGGCGCTGCTGGTCGGGCTCGCGGTGGTGGGCGCGTTCCGGTGGGGCGTCGGGCGGGCGCTCGCGGCGACCGGGGCGGTCGCCGTCATCGGGATCGCCGTCGTGCTGCTCGCCCCGAGCGCGCTCCGGCTCGACCTGGGCTCGGACAAGTCCGTGGAGGACGCGACGAGCGGCCGCTACGACCTCGTCGCCGGCGGCGGGCGCCTGTTCTCCGAACGGCCGATCGGCGGTTTCGGCTCGGGCTCGTTCCGGCGGGAGTACCGCCGGGCGGAGAACGCGTCCGACGAGCGCGCGACGAACGCCTCGCACACGATCCCGGTGACCGTCGCGGCCGAGCAGGGCGCGATCGGCCTCGCCGCGTACGTCGCGCTCCTCGTGGCCGCGCTCTGGCGGCTGTTCGCGGCGATCGGCCGGGCGGGCGAGTTCACGACGGCGCGCGTGGCGGTGGCCGCCGCGTTCGCGGCGCTGCTCGTGCACACGCTGCTGTACGCGGCGTTCCTGGAGGATCCGCTGACGTGGGCGCTGCTGGCACTCGGGACCGGCCTGGCGGCTGCGGTGGCGGTCCGCCCGGCGGAGCCGTGAGACGGGCGGAGCGGCTCGTCGGCGTCGGTCTCCTCGCCGCCGCCGTCCTCTGGTGGCTGCTCGTCCCGAGCTATCCGAACTACGACGCCTACTACCACCTCGTCTGGGGCCGGGAGATCCTCGACGGGCTCAAGCCGTCGTTCGAGGCCTACGCCGCCCCGACGCAGCATCCGCTCTACGTCGCGTACGCCGCGCTGGTCGGGCTCGCGGGGGAGGACGCGGACCGCCTGCTCGTCCTTACGACGCTGGTGTGCCTCGTCGCGCTCGTGTGGGGGACGTGGCGGCTGGGCCTGGCGCTCTTCGGGGTCTGGCCCGCGCTCCTGGCGACGGTCTTCGTCGGGTCGAGCTTCGCGTTCCTGCTGTACGCGGTGCGGGCGTACGTCGACGTGCCGTTCCTGGCGCTCGTCGTGTGGGCCGCCGTCCGGGAGGCCGAGGGCAGGCGTGGTGCGGCCGGGCTGCTCGTGTTCGCAGGGCTCCTGCGGCCGGAGGGCTGGATCCTCGCGGGCCTGCTGTGGCTGTGGCGCTGGCCCGCCGCGGACACCGCGCGGCGGGTGCGGGGCCTGGTGCTCGTCCTCGTCGCGCCGGTGATCTGGTGCCTCGTCGACTTCGTCGTCACCGGCAACCCGCTGCACTCGGTGACCGCGACGAGCTCGCTGGCCGAGGACCTGGGCCGCGAGCGGGGGATCGCGAAGGTGCCCCGGCTGTTCGTCACGCAGCTCGCGGACGTCGCCCGGCCGCCGGTGGCGCTCGCAGGGGTCATCGGCGCGGTGCTCGCCGTCCGGCGCTTCGGCCCTCGGGAGATGGCGATCCCGCTGGCGATGTTCGGCTCGGGCGTGCTCGCGTTCATCGGCACCGGCGTGCTGGGCCTGTCGATCCTGCCCCGCTACCTCACCGTGCCGGCCGTCGCGCTCTGCCTCTTCGCCGGCTACGCCGTCGCGGGGTTCACCCTGCTGCCGGCGGGGGACCGCCGACGCAGGCCGTGGGGCGCCGCCGCCGCCGGCGCCCTGGTCGTCGGGGCCGTCTTCCTCGTCGTGAAGCTGGGGAGCTTCGCGACGCTCGCCGACGAGCTGCGCTTCGGCCGCCAGATGCACGACGACCTCCAGGCACTGCTCGCCACGCCGGAGGTGCGCGCGGGCATGGAGTGCGGTCCGATCACGTTCCCCAACTACCGGCTCGTACCCGACACGCGCTGGATGCTCGACGCGCCTGGGACCGCTGTCGGCGCCCGCAGCGCGCGGCGGCGCTATCGCGGGGTCGCCGTGTTCACCGTCGGGCGCGACACGCTGCGCCGCTACGGATTCGCGGACGGGGCGAGCCCGCTGACCAACGTGCCGGACCCGGGCTTCGCGCCGGTCGTGCGCGTGCGCCGACTCAGCGCGTACGCGGCATGTCCGGATCCGCGCTGACGATCCCCAGCTCGCGCAGCCGTTCCCACAGCGGCGCGTTCTGGTGCTCGGCGGTCTGCTCGAGCGCCCATGCGCGCAGCTCCGTGTCGGGGTCCGACCGGGTGCCCGCGGCGGCGCGCAGCGCGGCCACCCACGCGTCGGGGCCGGACGCCGTGGTCACGGCCTCGGCCCACGTGGCGACGCCGGCCAGCGGCGGCGCGACCGTCCGGCGGCCGAGGCGGGCGTACTTCAGGATCCGGTACGGCAGCCCGGCGTCGTTGAACGGCTCGACCTTGAACGGCACGATGCCCACGTCCGCGCAGAGGATGAGGCGGGCGGCCTGCTCGTCGGGCTGCTCGCCGAGCCAGACGGCGTTCGGCGCCGCACGGCACGCCGCGTAGTCCGCGTCCCCCGTCACCTCGTCGTCGTGCCACGCGCCGACGAGGAGCAGGACGAGCTCCGGCATCCGCTCGGCGACCGCCCGCAGGAGGGCCCAGTCGGTCCGGCGCCCGAGGTGCCCGAGGGACACGGCGACGACGGTGCCGCCCGGATCGGGCGCCGGGAACAGGTCGGCCGACAGGGGCACGAGCTCGGCGGTGCGCCCCTCCTCGCGCTCGAGCTCGGCGAGGCGCACGGAGGCTGCGATCGTCAGCGTGGCCCGCTCCGCGGCCGCCTCGTGGTAGGCGGCGAGCCGCGCGCGGCGGTTGGGCGACGCGTCGTAGGCGTGGTCGAAGCGGTCCCAGCACCAGTACCAGAGCTCGGTGTCCTCCCCGCCCGCCTTGGCGTCGAGCAGCGCGCGGGCCAGGGGCCACTGCACGGGATGGAAGATCACGATGACGCGCGGCCTGCCGCGCCGGAACAGCGCGCGCACCAGGCGCTTGGCGGTCCGGCGCGCGACGACGTGGGCCAACACGTGCGGCATCCGCAGCGACGCGCCGTATGGGACGGCCGGGGGATCGGCGGCCACGACGCGGGGCGCCTGGAGCAGATCCTGCGCCTGGTCGCGCAGGATGAACGACTCCAGCGGACGGGGGAGCAGCAGCAGCGCCAGGTCGTCGGGCACCGGGGGACAATACGGTCCCGCCGTGCCCTCCGCGCTCTCGCGACTGATCCGTGGCGGTGCCGCCTACCAGTCGCCGGCGCTCGTGTCGGGTCTGCTGGCGCTCGTCACGCTGCCGCTGTACACGCGGAACCTGTCGCCCGCGGACCTCGGCGTCGCGGAGACGGTCCTCACGTTCATCATCCTCGGGTCGATCGTCCTGCGCGGCGGCCTGGCGGAGGCGCTCGTGCGGCTGTGGTTCACCGAGGACGACGCCGAGACACGGGCGCGGATGGCCCGGACGGCGCTGGGGACGGTGGCCGTCGTCACGACCCTCGTCGCGCTCCTGGCGCTGCCGTTCGCGGCGCCGCTCGCCGACGTCCTGTGCAACCGGCGCGACGCGGGCATCGGCCGCCTCGCGATCCTCGGGCTGTGGAGCTTCACGAACCTCGAGACGGCGTACGCGCTGCTGCGGGTCGAGGAGCGCCGGAGGGCGTTCCTCCGGGTGTCGATGGCGAACGTGCTGCTCACCGTCGGGCTCACGGTGACGCTGGTCGTCGTCCTCGACGGGGGCGCCGACGGGTACCTCGCCGGCAACTACGTCGCCAGCGCCGTCGTCCTGATGGGGATCTGGGCGACGGAGGCGCGCCGGCTCGGCGTGCGGGGCGGCCGCTACCCCCTGCGCCCGATGCTGCGCTACGGGCTCCCGATCGTTCCGGCGGAGGCAGCGGTCTTCGCGCTCAACGTCATCGACCGCGCGTACCTGCTGCGCTCGGAGTCGGCGGCCGCCGCCGGCCTGTTCGCCCTGGCCGTGAAGCTCGCGACCGTGGTGATCGTCGCGGTCCGGGCGTTCGGCCTCGCGTGGCCGCCCCTGGCGTACTCGATCACCGACGACGACGAGGCGCGGCGGCTCTACGCCACGGTCACGACGTGGTACGTCGTCCTCATCGGCCTCGTGGTGCTGACGCTGGCCCTCCTCTCGCGCTGGATCGTCGACCTCCTCGCGGCGCCGGACTTCGCCGCCGCGCACGAGGCGCTCGGCTGGGTCGCGCTCGGCTGGGGGCTCTACGGGCTGGCGCTCCTGCTCGTCACCGTCGCGGGCCGCGCCCGCATCACGACCCGCAGCGCGCCGGCCGCCTTCGGCGGGCTGGCCGCGAACGTCGTCGCCCTGCTCCTGCTCGTCCCGCCGCTGGGCATCGCGGGCGCGGGCATCGCGCTCTGCGTCGCCTACGTCGTCACGCTCGCGGTCCTGCACCTGCTGACGCGCGGGCTCTTCCACGTGCCGTTCGAGTGGGGGCGCCTCGGGCAGGCGACGTTCGTCCTGGGCGTCGCGGCCCTCGTGGGGGAGCTCCTCCTGCCGGCCGACGGGATCGCCGGGCTCGCCTCGCGGATCGCGCTCGTCGCGCTCGTGCCCCTGGTGCTTGCTCTCACCGGATTCCTGCGTCCCGACGAGCGCCGAACGATCGCACGATCGCTTCGCTGATGCGGTAGCTTTCGCCAATGCTGCGCGCCGGTTGCGCGCAGTCGGGCACAGCATCCATGGAAGGGAGCCGGACGATGTCCAAGTCGATTCGGGTCGTGACGCTCGCGGTCGCACTGGTCTTCGTCCTGGCCTCGGTCGCCGCGGCGGCGCCAGCGAGCGACACCGTGATCGTGAAGTTCAAGGACGGCACGTCCGCCGGTCAGCGCGTCGACGCGCTGGACGGCGCCGACGCCGGCCGCACCGTCGGCACGGTCCCCGGCATCGGCGCGCGCGTCGTCCGTGCCGAGGACAGCGCGAGCGCGACCGCCGCAGCGCTGGAGGACGATCCCGCCGTCGAGTACGCCGAGGTCAACCGGCGCATGCACGCCGCCGTCGTCCCGAACGACCCGCTCTTCGCGCGCCAGTGGGCGCTCCAGGTCATCAACGCCCCCACCGCGTGGGACGCACGGGCCCTTGCGGGCTTCCCGTCCGGCGGCGGGCCCGTCGTCGGCATCGTCGACTCCGGCGTACGCACGACCCACGAGGATCTCCAGGGCGCGATCTCCGGCTGCCTCTCGGCCAGCACGACCGACGCGGGCTCCAGCGTCGCCGATGGCGGCTGTGAGGACGGGAACGGCCACGGCACGAACGTCACCGGCACGATCGTGAGCCGCGCCGGCAACGGCGTCGGGAGCGCCGGCCTGGCCTTCAACTCGACGGCGATCATGTGCAAGGCGCTCGACGCCAACAACGTCGGCCTCATGTCCGACATCTCGGCCTGCATCGTCGCGCTGCGCGACCGGGGCGCGCGGATCATCAACCTGAGCCTGGTCGGGCCCCCGTCCGACACGCTCTACCGCGCGATCGCCTACGCCTACGGCGGCGGCGACGGGGCGCTCGTCGTCGCCGCGTCGGGCAACGACGGCACGACCAACGTGAGCTACCCCGCGGGCTACCCGGAGGCGATGTCCGTCGCCGCGACGGACAACACCGACTCGCACCCGGCCTTCTCGACGAGCAACGCCGACGTCGAGGTCTCCGCGCCGGGCGTGGGCATCGTCGGCCCCTACAACGCGAGCGACTCGAGCTACGCGATCTTCACCGGCACGTCGATGGCCGCGCCGCAGGTGTCGGGCCTGGCCGCGCTCGTCGCGACCGTCAACCCGTCGCTGAACGCCGCCGGCCTGCGCTCCGTGATCGACAGCTCCGCGGTCGACCTCGGCGCGCCCGGGCTCGACCCTCTGTTCGGCTACGGCCGCATCGACGCGGCGCGCGCCGTCGCGGCGGCCGGCGCGTCGGTCGGCGAGCCCGTCGAGGAGCCCGCGCCGGCGCCGCCCCCCGCCGAGGCACCGGCGCCGGAGGCCGCCGACCAGGAGTAGGGCGGTCCGCGACGAGCGCGTTTCTGGTGTAACGCGCCGCCGGACCGGGGAGGTTAGGTTGCCTCGATGGCCCGCGAGCACGCAAGCGCCGGCGACCCGACGAGCAGCCTGGTCCTCCTCTGGCGGACGCCGGGCGCGCGGGAGAGCCCGTCGGGCCTGGGTCCCGATCGGATCGTCCAGGGGGCGATCGAGCTCGCGGACGCCGACGGGCTGAGCGCCGTGTCGATGCGTCGGGTCGCGGACCGGCTCGGCGCCGGGACGATGTCGCTGTACACCCACGTGCTCGGGAAGGCGGAGCTGCTCGACGCGATGCTCGACGTCGTGCTCGCGGAGACAGCTCG
>Ga0268266_10005412_pt1 | contig 11911 bp, 13 predicted proteins | sample KBSS13metaG_FD_190356 | JGI IMG/M metagenome (GOLD analysis project Ga0268266, IMG submission 190356) | Switchgrass rhizosphere microbial communities from Kellogg Biological Station, Michigan, USA - KBS S1-3 metaG (SPAdes) (version 2) | ecosystem: Host-associated > Plants > Roots > Rhizosphere... | reverse complement strand
TGAGTATGGCCGACATGGGCATGGACATGTCCTCCATGCACCACGGCACCTCCGGCGCACACGACATGGCGCACATGTCCAAAACACCGTCAGAGCGGCCACCGAAGTTTGGTCCCAACGTTGACATGGTTGCTTCGCAACCCAGGACGACCCTGTCTGACCCTGGCGTTGGACTTCGTAACAACGGGCGGCGGGTTCTAACGTATGCCGACCTTCGCACCATCGATGGCCCAATCGACGCACGTGACCCGAGCCGCGAAATACGCCTGCACCTGACTGGCCACATGCAGCGATACATCTGGTCCTTCGATGGCCAGAAGTTCTCCGAAGCCCAACCGCTGCGATTCAACTACGGCGAGCGCCTGCGTGTCGTGCTCATCAACGACACCATGATGAACCACCCCATCCATCTACACGGAATGTGGAGCGAGGTGGAATCCCCCGGCGGCGATTTCCTCGTCCGCAAACACACGGTCATCGTTCAACCAGGTCAGCAGTTGAGCTACCGCGTAAGCGCAAACGCACTGGGCCGTTGGGCCTTCCACTGCCACCTCCTGTACCACATGGAAGCAGGCATGTTCCGCGAAGTAACAGTTGAGGGCGGCCCATGAAAGTGACGCGCATGTTGCTAGCCATGCTGCCCCTCGTTGTAGGCCAAGTTGCAGGCGCCAACGCGACTACCGCCATCGCGACCCTAGTCGACACCAACACGGTCGCCGACAGCGCGGGGGCGGTGCCAGCGCACCCCATGTCACACAACATGTCGTACCGCGAAATGGTCGAGGTCATGCAAATGGACGACACCTCGCGTTTCGCGAAAGTCATGTTCGATCAGCTCGAGTGGCGCAACGGTGGCACTGACGAGGGGCGTGCCGCTTGGGACGCACAGTCTTACTATGGCGGTGACTACGACAAGCTGTGGATCAAGTCCGAAGGCAAATATGTCACCGATGGCCGCACCGACGTCCACGACGCCGATGTCGAAGTCCTTTGGGACCGCGTCATTTCGAGATGGTGGAATCTCCAAGCAGGCGGCCGGCAGGACTTCGGCTCCGGGCAGTCACGCACGTGGGCAACCTTGGGCGTGGAAGGTCTTGCACCGCAATGGTTTCAGACCGAAGCCGCCATATACCTCAGCGACGAGGGCCGCACCGCCGCTCGGCTCAAGGCGCAATATGAGCTGCTGCTGACCCAGCGTCTGGTGCTCCAGCCGTTCGCCGAAGCGAACTTCTACGGTCACTCGGACCCCGCTCGTGAAATCGGCTCAGGTCTGTCCGATTTGGAGATCAGCTTCCGGTTGAGGTATGAAGCGTCCCGCCAGTTCGCACCTTACGTGGGAGTCGTGTGGCTCAGACGGTTCGGTGAGACGGCAGACCTCGTGCGGGCGGCCGGAGGGGAGAGGAGCGACTTGGAACTGACCGCCGGGTTGCGCGTCTGGTTTTAAACTGTAAACAGGAGTTGTTATGAAAACCGCTCGAATTGCCTGCGCATTGATGCTGGTCGGTGCCAGCGCGCTTGCCTTTGCGCATGCAAAGCTGGTCAAGTCGGACCCCGTCGAAGGCAGCACCGTGAAGGCGGCGCCGACCAAGTTCGTACTGACATTTGGTGAGCCGGCGAAGCTGACCACTCTCACCTTGCAGAAGGGTACCGACCCGGCGCAGAAGATCGGACCGTTGCCGACGGATGCGGCGGCGGAGATTTCTGTTCCCGCGCCCAAGCTGGAACCGGGGAAATATGTGCTCGCTTGGCGAGCCGTCGGTAATGACAGCCACGTCGTGCCGGGCAAGCTGGCCTTCACCGTGGGTGCTACGCCGGCGACCACGCACGCACCCGGTTCGACCAGTCCATGATGATGGATGGCCCGGACGCGTTGTCCGCCGCGCTCCGGGCTGTCAGCTTCGCGCTGCTCCTGAACGCGGCGGGCACACCCATTTTCATCGCAGCCTTCGGGCACCTCGTTCCCAACAGCTTGCCCGACGTCAAAAAGCTGGGCAGCAGGTTAGCCATTGCCGCGCTGGTGTTCGTCGCAGCACACCAGGCGCTCGAAGCCGCCCGAATGGCCGGCGAGATGTCCGGCATCACCGACCCGGCAATGCAAAAAATGGCGCTCCTTTCGCCGGCAGGCGCCACGTTCGCCGCCCGCATCCTCGGCCTGATACTGATCATCGCAGGCATGCGCCGCACCCCGCCGTCCGCCGCCACCGCGGCATCCGCCGCCACCGCGGCATCCACGCACTCTGCGACTCCGGCTGGCGCTTCCACGCAGGCGCCACCGCCCGCAAACGCGCTAGCGTTGGTGGGCGCCCTGATGGCAATCACTTCTTTCACCCTGATGGGCCACACAGCCACCAACACACACCGCGCCGCCGCAGCGGCCCTGATTACCCTGCACTTGTTGGTAGTCGCCTTCTGGCTGGGTTCCCTATGGCCTCTCTACCTGGCCGCCAAACAGGAGCAGCCAGCCACCGCGGGCCATCTCATCGACCGGTTCTCAGCAACCGCCACTTGGGCGGTGCCGCTGATTCTGCTGGCCGGCGTGGGCCTGTCAGCCCTGCTGCTCCCCAGCCTGACCACATTCAAACAACCCTACGGCCAACTCCTGCTGGCCAAGCTAGCCGGCTTCGCCGTGCTGCTGGCCATGGCCTGCCTGAACAAATACCACTTCGGCCCCGCCTGTGCCGCAGGCAACACCGCCGCATTCCAGCGCACCGTCGTGATCGAATACGCCTCGATCTGCGCCGTCCTGACAGCAACGGCTGTAATGACTACGTTCTTCTCGCCGGAGCCGGCGTAGTAGTAGCCGCCCCATGGGGCTTCATGATGGCCAGACGAACCGCGGCCAGCGGCGCGTCATCTTTCAACTTCACACTGCCGCCATCCGAGACAACTCCCAGCTTCGCCCACAGGTCCTGCAAGTCAGGCGTAACCGGTTTGTCCTTCATCTGCGCATACATCTCTTCCAACACATGGGTGCCCGTAGCCTCGTCGCCTATATCAAACACCCGGCTGATGGGCCAGTCAGCCGACAGCCCGCCGCTCGCACGCGTCACAGCGCGCATGGCATCCTGCAACCCGAACCGATTGCCCGTCCGGCGATGAATCTCAACATCCGCAAGGAAGCAGAACATCGCGCCACCCCAGTATGTCCGTGCCCAGGTGTGAGTGTGATCCAAACCTTGGTCACCCGACTGAGGCATCCCACGCGGCATTTGCCGCATCTGTTCGGAAAACACATCCTCCTGGGAGCGATTGCCGGCCTGAACGCGCGCGATGCCTTCGACGTAGACCGCCAACCCTTCCGAAAACCAACTCTGGGACTCCCCCATGTCCGGCAGCGCGAGATGAGTCATCTCGTGCACCAACACCCAGTCGTCCATCAACTGCGCCGGTGTGACCTCGCGTCCCACCTGGATGCGGATAAACCCGGCCCAGGTCTGACCGCCTCGAACACCGGCACCGTCCTGCGGCACAACCTGGATCCGCAGTGACGAAGTTGGAAACTCGCCGTAGTAGGCCGCCACGATCCCTTCGGAGCGCTTGATCCATTGCAGCAGCGGTTCGGTCCCGCCGCTGAACTTCGTATCCCGGAAGTCAACCTGCACATTGACTCCCTCCAGGCTCAAAGCAGCCAAAACAGCCAGCAGCAGACTTTTCACGATGCTCTCCGTGCCCCGGGCAAATCGCCGATCGTCTTGTGAATGATCTGTCCCGCGCGCTCCAGCAGGAATGTGCGGAACGCGGCCGCGATCGGCGAGAGATGCTTGTCCCGCAGATGCATGACATACCAGTCGCGCACTATCGGTAGGCCCACAATGTCGAGGCACACGAGCTTGCCCGCGGCCAGCTCCAGCCCGACCGTATGCGCCGATATAAAACTGATTCCCATCCCTGCCATGACCGCCTGCTTGATGGTTTCATTACTGCTGACCTCCATAGAGACCCGGAAGGGCACGTGTCGTTCCCGGAACACGTGTTCCATGGAAGCGCGGGTTCCAGAGCCTTCTTCCCGTATCAGAAACTGCTGATTGCTGAGCTGCTTCAACTGCATGCGCTTGCGGCTGGCGTAGGGGTGGTCCGGTGCCGCAATGATGACCAACGGATGTTTCGCGAACGGCTCGGCGATGGTCTCCAGCTCGCGCGGCGGGCGGCCCATGATGACCAGATCGATCTCGTTCGCCGCCATCTGCTTGATGATCTCTTCGCGGTTACCGACATCGAATTTGATCTGCACTTCGGGGTAGGCCGGGGCAAAGGCCGACAGCAGGGAGGGCGCAAAGTATTTGGCCGTGCTGACCGCCCCGAGCTTCAAAACCCCGCGTTTCAAGCCGCGCATGGCCGCCAGCGCCTCGGTGGCCTCGCGCATCAGCTCGATGGTCTGAGTGGCATAACGCAGTAGCTCGGCTCCCGCCGGGGCGAGTTGCACCTTGCGCCCGATCTTCTCGAACAGCGGCAGGCCCACTTCCTCCTCCAGCAATTTGACCTGTTGTGACACGGCCGGCTGTGTCAGGTGCAACTCCTGTGCCGCCCGGGTGAATGACAAATGCCGGGCGACCGAAACGAACACCTTCATCTGCCGCAAAGTGACGTTACGCATTCAAATGTCCCACGGTGTCATCAGCCCCGTCATCCCGCCCATAAGGGATGCTTATGCTCTGGAGAACAATATCTAACTAGACCTAATAGAAAGCAAGCGCCAGAGTGGCTCCCACGAAACGCACACTCCGGCAACTCGAGAGGGGACTCACATGCAGCAGACCAGCCTGGGCAACGGCAGCAATGGCGCCGCCGCCAAAGTCAAAACCGGTGCCGCGCGCTACAAGGCCGGTGTACTGAAGTACGCCCAGATGGGGTACTGGGATTCCGGTTATGTGCCGAAGGACACCGATATCCTCGCGCTGTTCCGGATCACGCCGCAGGAAGGGGTTGATCCCATTGAGGCTGCGGCAGCTGTTGCAGGTGAGTCGTCAACGGCCACGTGGACCGTTGTGTGGACGGACCGGTTGACTGCATGTGACCGCTACCGCGCCAAGGCCTACAAGGTCGAGCCGGTGCCGGGCTCCGCGGATCAATATTTCGCCTACATTGCCTATGACCTGAACCTGTTCGAGCCCGGCTCGATTGCCAACGTCACCGCCTCGATCATCGGCAACGTGTTTGGTTTCAAGCCGCTGCGGGCGCTGCGTCTGGAGGACATGCGCTTTCCGACTGCGTATGTCAAAACCTTCAAGGGTCCGGCCACCGGCATCGTGGTGGAGCGCGAGCGCCTCGACAAGTTCGGCCGTCCGCTGCTGGGCGCCACCGTCAAACCCAAGTTGGGCCTGTCAGGTAAGAACTACGGCCGCGTGGTTTACGAAGCCCTCAAAGGGGGCCTCGACTTCACCAAGGACGACGAAAACATCAACTCCCAGCCGTTCATGCACTGGCGCGACCGCTTTCTCAACTGCATGGAAGCCGTCAACCGCGCCCAGGCCGCCACCGGCGAGCTCAAGGGCCACTATCTGAACGTCACGGCCGGCACGATGGAAGACATGTACGAGCGTGCCGAATTTGCCAAGGAGTTGGGTTCGGTCATTGTCATGATCGACCTGGTCATCGGCTACACGGCAATCCAGTCGATGGCCAACTGGGCGCGCAAGAACGACATGATCCTGCACCTGCACCGCGCGGGACACTCCACCTACACACGGCAGAAGAATCACGGCATTTCGTTCCGTGTCATCTGCAAGTGGATGCGTCTGGCCGGTGTGGATCACATCCACGCGGGCACGGTGGTCGGCAAGCTCGAGGGCGACCCGGCTTCGGTCCAGGGCTTCTACAACGTGCTGCGTGAGAGCGCCAATCCGGTCGACCTGCAGAAGGGCATTTTCTTCGAGCAGGACTGGGCCGGGCTGCCGGGTGTCATGCCGGTTGCCTCGGGCGGCATCCATGCAGGCCAGATGCACCAACTGTTGACCTACCTCGGTGAGGACACTGTGTTGCAGTTCGGTGGCGGCACCATCGGCCACCCGATGGGCATCCAGGCAGGCGCAACCGCCAATCGCGTTGCACTGGAAGCAATGGTTCTGGCACGCAACGAGGGCAAGGATATCTGGAACGAGGGTCCGCAGATTCTGGCGAATGCAGCGAAGGACTGCGCGCCATTGAAGGCCGCCTTGGACACCTGGGGCGAGATTACCTTCAACTACACGAGCACGGACACCTTGGACTTCGTGCCCACCCCGACGCCTGCTTGAAAGAACACCGGAGCCAACACACCATGAGACTCACACAAGGCGCCTTTTCCTTCCTGCCCGATCTGACCGATGCGCAAATCCGCAGCCAGATCGAGTACTGCCTGCAAAACAACTGGGCCGTCTCCATCGAGTACACGGACGACCCGCATCCACGCAACACGTATTGGGAGATGTTCGGCAACCCAATGTTCGACATCCGCGATGCGGCCGGCATCATGGGCGAGCTGCAATCCTGCCGGAAGACATTCCCGCAGCATTACATCAAGGTCAATGCGTTCGACTCCTCGCACGGGCGCGAGTCGCTGCGGCTGTCATTCATTGTGAATCGTCCTGACAAGGAGCCCGGCTTCTCGCTCGAGCGCCGTGAAGTGGGCGGACGCAATCTGCAGTACACGACGAAGTCATACGCCGTCGATCGCCCTGAAGGCGAGCGGTACTAATGGGCCTCTGCCGTGGACACCGTGATCACAACAGACAAGTTGGACCTGGAGGCCGCGTTCCGTGATTCCCAGATAGGGGAAGTCCTGGATGGGTTGGAACGCGAGCTGATCGGGCTCGCGCCGGTCAAGAGCCGCATACGCGACATCGCAGCTCTGCTGTTGGTGGACAAGCTCCGAGCCTCGCTCGGCTTGTCCGCCGGAGCTCCGTCGCTGCATATGAGCTTCACCGGCAATCCGGGCACGGGAAAAACCACGGTCGCGATGCGGATGGCTCAGATCCTGCACCGGCTGGGCTATGTCCGCAAAGGCCACCTCGTGTCGGTCACGAGGGATGATCTCGTTGGTCAGTACATCGGTCACACCGCGCCGAAGACCAAGGAAGTGTTGAAGCGCGCCATGGGCGGTGTGCTGTTTATTGACGAGGCCTATTACCTCTACCGGCCCGAGAATGAGCGGGACTACGGCCAGGAGGCCATTGAGATCCTGCTGCAGGTCATGGAAAACCAACGTGAGGACCTCGTCGTGATCTTCGCAGGCTACAAGGATCGTATGGATACGTTCTTCCGCAGCAACCCGGGCATGTCATCGAGAGTGGCGCACCACATCGATTTTCCCGACTACACGCCCGCGGAGCTGCACTCGATCTCGGAACTGATGCTCGAGCAGATGCAATATCGCCTCAGCCCCGAGGCGGATGCGGTATTGTTGGAGTACATCGAGCGGCGAATACAACAACCGCATTTTGCCAATGCCCGCTCGGTGCGCAATGCACTGGACCGTGCCCGGCTGCGGCAGGCCAGCCGCCTGTTCGAAAAGCGCGGCGGGCTGTTGTCCAGGCAGGATCTGATGACCATTGAAGCGGCTGACATCCGCGCCAGCAGGGTGTTCAGCGGCAACACATAAAAAAAGGGGGAGTGGGGCCATGGCGTACACGAAGACTTTCACGACCAAAACGCTGACGCGGTTCCTCATCGAGGAACAGCGTCGGTATAACCATGCAACCGGCGGATTTACCGGTCTGGTTAACGACGTCCGTCTTGCGGTCAAACGCATAGCCCGCGTCATCGGCAAAGGTGCATTGTCCGATGCTCTCGGTACCGCCGGCACGACCAACGTTCAGGGCGAAACGCAGATGAAGCTCGACGTGTTGGCGAACGATATCTTCGTGCGCACCAACGAGTGGGGCGGGAACTTGCGGGGTATGCTGTCCGAGGAGATGGACGACCCGTATCCCATTCCCGCGGAGTATCCGCGCGGCAAATATCTCCTGTTGTTCGATCCGCTCGACGGCTCATCCAACATCGATGTGAACGTATCGGTCGGCAGCATCTTTGCGGTGCTGCGTTGTCCTGAAGGGGTGTCCGAACCGACCGAGCAGGATTTCCTGCAACCCGGCACCCAGCAGGTGTGTGCCGGGTACGCCATTTACGGCCCTTCGACCATGCTGGTCCTGACGACCGGCCGCGGCGTCAATGCCTTTACGCTCGATCGCGAAATCGGCGAGTTCATGCTCACTCACCCGCAGATCACGATCGATCCGGACACTTCCGAGTTTGCCATCAATGCCTCCAATTCCCGCCATTGGGAGCCCGCCATCAAGCGGTATGTCAACGAATGCCTGGCGGGGCAGCAAGGCCCGCGCGGGCGTGATTTCAACATGCGCTGGATCGCATCCCTGGTGGCGGAAACACACCGGATCCTGATGCGCGGGGGGGTGTTCATGTACCCACGCGACCGCAAGGACTCCTCCAGGAACGGGCGTTTGCGTCTGCTCTATGAAGCCAACCCGATTGGTTTCCTCATCGAGCAGGCGGGCGGGCGAGCCAGTACCGGTCACGAGCCGATTCTCGAAGTGCAGCCGCAGGCGGCCCACCAGCGGATCGGGTTTGTCTTCGGCGCCCGCCACGAAGTGGAGCGGATCGAGCGCTACCACCGCGATCACAACGAGTTTGAATTCGACGCGCCGCTGTTCGGCACGCGCGGCCTGTTCAAGACACCGGCCTAACCCAGGTAACACACTATGTCGGCCAAGCATCCTATCATTGCGGTCACCGGCTCCTCGGGCGCCGGGACGACTTCGGTCATGCGCACTTTCGAACAGATCTTCCGGCGCGAGAACATTCAGGCCGGATTCGTCGAAGGTGACAGTTTCCATCGCTACGATCGCGCCGAGATGAAACAGCGCCTGGCGAGTGCTATTGAGCGCGGCGATCATATTTTCAGTCACTTCGGCCCCGACGCGAATCTGTTCCCCGAGCTCGAAGAGTTGTTCAGCAGCTATGGTCGGCAGGGGAACGGGCGGGTGCGCAAGTACCTGCACGATGAGCCGGAGGCTGCCCGTTACAAGCAGGAGCCCGGTACATTCACCGAGTGGGAGGATCTGCCGGATGGGACCGACCTCCTGTTCTACGAAGGGCTGCACGGCGCTGTTGTCACCGAGGAGATCAATGTTGCCAGGCACGTTGATCTGTTGATTGGTGTAACGCCGGTAGTCAATCTCGAGTGGATCCAGAAGCTCCACCGTGACAAGGCGACCCGCGGCTATTCCGCCGAGGCCGTCACGGATGTGATTCTGCGGCGCATGTCCGACTACGTGCACTACATCTGCCCGCAGTTCTCACGAACGCATATCAACTTTCAACGCGTGCCGGTGGTGGACACCTCGAATCCATTCATCGCGCGCCACATCCCGACTCCGGACGAGTCGATGCTGGTGATCCATTTCTCCAACCCGCGCGGCATCGACTTCCCTTATCTGCTGTCGATGTTGCATGACTCATTCATGTCACGGGCCAACACGATTGTGTGCCCGGGCGGCAAGATGGACCTCGCGCTGCAGTTGATTTTCACACCCATGATCTGGCGCTTGATGGAATGTCGAAAAGAGATGCTGGCCCGCGGTTCGCAGGTCGTTCGTAGATGAGATGTGAGGCGTTGATATTCGATGTCGACGGAACGCTCGCCGATACGGAGGAGGTGCATCGTCAGGCATTCAATCTGGCCTTCGGAGTGTGCCGCCTGGACTGGATCTGGGACGCCGCCCTCTATGGGGAGCTGCTGCAGGTCACGGGCGGCAAGGAGCGCATTGCGAGCTACCTCGAGCGGCTGCAGTTGCCGGCGATTGAGCGGGGCGCGCTGATCAATCTCATTCCGGAGCTTCATCGGACCAAGACCCGTCTGTACCAGGAGCTGATCCAGGTCGGTCACGTGCGACCGAGGGTAGGCGTACGCCGTCTGATGATGGAGGCGCGGGATGCCGGAATGCGTGTGGCCCTTGCCACGACGACGTCACCGGAAAACATCGAGCCGCTGATTGCCGCGGGCTTCGGGAGCCAGGCCCTGGGCTGGTTCGATGCCATCGCAGCCGGGGACATTGTGTCCAATAAGAAACCGGCGCCGGACATATACAATGTGGCCCTGAAGTCCTTGGGCGTCGATCCGGCCTGCGCTATTGCAGTCGAGGATTCGGCGATCGGCGTGGCCTCGGCGAAGGCGGCGGGCCTTTTTACCGTCGCGACGCCCAGCATGTGGACACATCAACAGGACTTCACCGCGGCCGACCTGCTGTTGTCATCGCTCGGCGATCCAGCGGAACCGCTGGACCCAGCCGAAGAAAAGCGGCTGGGCGCGAAATATCTCAGCCTCTCGCGGCTCGCCGCGTTGCACGCTGCGAAGCCTTACACGCGGCGGCACAAACAGGAGTGACCATGCCCAAGCTCAATGAACGTATCCGTGCCGTTGCCTACGACCTCGACGGCACCCTGATTGACACCATGGGCGACCTGGCTGCGTCGGTGAATCTGATGCTCGGCATGCTGGGCGCCAAGGAGCTTCCCGAGGCGCGGGTCCGGGCGCTCGTGGGGAACGGCGTAGAGACGCTCGTGCAACGCGCGCTGAACGAGAGTGTCGGTAACTCCGCGACTCATGCTGCACAACGCTCAGCCGCGCTGGCGCTATTCCGACGGGTTTATGGCCAGCACCTCTTCAAGCTCAGCAAGGTTTATCCGGGAGTAGTCGACACCTTGCGCTCGCTGTCCGAGGCGGGGCTCGCGCAGTGCTGCATAACCAACAAAGACAGTGCCTTTGCCGAGCCGCTGTTGCGGGCGGCCGGGCTGAGTGAATTCCTGGGCTTTACGCTGTGCGCGGATCGTGCCGAGGACCGCAAGCCCAGCCCCAACCTGCTGCTGGCTGCCTGCTCGCGGTTGGGAATCGCGCCGGCAGAGATGTTGTATGTCGGAGATTCGAGCATGGACATCGCAGCGGCTCGTGCCGCCGGTTCGCCTGTCATCGCTGTGAGTTACGGCTACGGCAAGGACCATGCGGGCGGGCCCGGGGATGTGCAACCCGATGGTCGTGTCGATGACATGACAGAGATCGTGGCGCTGTGCGTGCTGCAGACGTCCGAGAAACCGAATTTGAAGCTGTATAACACGGGGGCGGCGTAACGTCATGAATGCGGAATTGAAGCCACAGGTGCGCTCGGGTGAGGTCGTCAATGCCATTCGCGCACTGGCGATGGATGCCGTACAGAAGGCCAACTCGGGTCACCCGGGCATGCCCATGGGTATGGCAGAGATCGCGGAAGTACTGTGGCGGCGACATCTGCGTCACAATCCGGCCAATCCAACCTGGGCCGATCGCGACCGTTTCGTCGTTTCCAACGGCCACGGCTCGATGCTGTTGTATGCGCTGTTGCACCTGAGCGGATATGACCTGCCGATCGAGGAGATCCAGAACTTCCGACAGATGGGCTCCAGGACGCCCGGCCATCCCGAATACGGCATCACCCCCGGTGCTGAGACCACCACCGGACCGCTGGGGCAGGGCATTTCCAATGCCGTCGGCATGGCGATCGCCGAGAAACTGCTGGCGGAGCAGTTCAACCGCACCGGGCTCGAGTTGTTCAACCACCATACGTACGTGTTTGTGGGTGATGGATGCCTGATGGAGGGCATTTCGCACGAAGCCTGCTCGTTGGCAGGGACGCTCGGCCTCGGCAAGCTCATCGTCTTCTACGATGACAACGGGATCTCCATTGACGGACACGTCAAAGGTTGGTTTACCGACGACACACCGAAGCGGTTCGAAGCCTACGGTTGGCATGTGGTGCCCAACGTAGATGGTCACGACAGCGAGGCGATCGACCGCGCCATTGTTGCCGCGAAGGCCGCAACGGATCGTCCTTCCATCATCTGTTGCAAGACCGTTATCGGCAAGGGCTCGCCCAACTAGGCGGGC
>Ga0268266_10005410_pt1 | contig 11914 bp, 9 predicted proteins | sample KBSS13metaG_FD_190356 | JGI IMG/M metagenome (GOLD analysis project Ga0268266, IMG submission 190356) | Switchgrass rhizosphere microbial communities from Kellogg Biological Station, Michigan, USA - KBS S1-3 metaG (SPAdes) (version 2) | ecosystem: Host-associated > Plants > Roots > Rhizosphere >... | reverse complement strand
GCCGGCGACGTCTGGCGTGCCCGCATCAAGATCGAGGACGAGGACATAGGTGTGCCCGGTATCCAGTTGACGGCCCACGAAGAGAAGATTTGGCACCATTGGCACGAGGCTGAGGTCGCAGCGAAACGGCCTGCTTTGGCACCGTGAATGCACCGCCGCACGCATGCCTCGCTTGGCAGATACGCGCCTCGGCCAAGGCTGCCTGAATGGCAGACAGCGAAGCGATAGCCGTAGCGACCGATGAGGCGCTCGTCCCATGGTCTGCCGGCGTCTACGACCACTACTGTCAGCACCCTGGCTGCGGCGAGTGGGGAGACTGGGGCTATGCCCGCGGCAAGGCCACGATCTGGTATTGCGGCGAGCATCGCGAGGACGGCGAGCGCGTTGGCGTTAGAGAGCTAAACGAGCCGCTCTCTCTTGCCTAAGGGCTGCGATCGCCTGCCGGGGTCAACCAAAGCCGGGTGAGGACGGAAGGAACTTCTGTCGTATGCGGTCGTTCACGGTGAGAACTGGTACGACAATCCCATGCTCGCAATTCTTTGGACGGAAACGGTCTGGCTCGGCGCAAGCGTCTCGATGCTCAACATCGTCGCATTCATTGCTGGTTTCGCGATGTCGATCGGCACATGCCTGATGGCGGCTGCGCTGGTCTCTTCCGACGATTGACGTCCTGAGAATCGCCTGCGCTAGGCAGATCGAGCTAATTCACCCCGCCAACGACTCGTGTTTTTATCTGGCGGCTTCGCTAGGTCGAAGGAGGGTCGCGGCTGGTTTGTTTGGACCCCAATCACTAAGGCGGCGCGACCGCTTCTCTTTGCCGTACGTTCTGCGGAGACGGATCAATGAATGACACGGTCATCGGTGGTTGGGTGCAAGCGCTCTCGGTGATCGTCATCGTTGTGTCCATCGGCATCGGGATCTGGCAATTCCGGAGACAGAAGGGCAATGACGAAAAGCGCGAGAACAGCGACTAGACCAGCCGCTTCGGCTTGCCCGACCTAGCCGCGAAGTGACGGGGTGGCAGACCCATAGTTGGCCTGATCACGCGTCTTTGGCGGCTGTCTGAATCCCACGCTGCGACTTGCGTATGCGGATCTCATGCAGCAACTCGCTCTCTTCGCGGAAACCGGTGCGAAAGAGCGCGACCACTAGACTAGCATCATCGTCGGCTGCCGGTGACTTCTTGTCCGGATCGTCGCAGACCGCGTCGAAAACCCGCTGCAGCATGGTCATTTCTTCAGGGCTGACAAATTCAACGCCTAGAACTTTTTTGATCATTGGAAACCGATTGAACGAGCGTTACCGGCGGTCGTCGCCGAAGGTAGCCCCTCAGCGGGGGCTGGATACTGTTTGAAGCGCTAGATCGGACAGACCGCAGTCACAAGGGCGATTCCAACTGTCGGACCTTTGCCACGTGAGGACTGGACTTACGGCTATAGAGGGCCGGTCGGAAGTCCAACTTCGGAACGCTGCTGTACTGAATCCGTTTCGAGTTGGCTCCTGCGCTCATGCGCGCGAGTCTCCCGGACACGTATCCGGCCAGATAGAGACTGCAGGATCTTTCACAAAATATGGAGAGAGCGATGAACAACATCATTTATATCGTTGGTTTGGTGGTAATCGTTCTGGCCGTTCTCGCATTCTTCGGCCTTCGTTGACCTTCAAGATCACTGAGCGTTTTCTTCCGGTGATAGAGTATCTCTGTCGCCGAGGAGTGCCACTTTCCAGTCCGGGTTCTCGCGGGGTAAGGTTCCCTAGAGCGATCAAGCGGAACCGCCATGTCCGCCGGGCGAGTTCCAACTACGAACAGCGTAGCGACGATCTTGCACCCTGTCGCAAGCTCAATGTCATCAGCATCGAACCAACCGCCCAGCATAGATTAAAGGAGCTGTCAGACGTTTGGCCGCTGCAGAACCGGACGAAAGGGTAATGGCTGATCTGGACTGAAGCCCAATACCGGGCTCTCCCAGCAACTGTTAACAACTGCTAGCGTTGACTATCGTGGCGGTGGCAGTCGCCGAGCCTGTCTCAGGTGACGTGTGAAGTTGCCCTTCGAAGCCGCCGCCACACAAGCAGATGGGTTCCCTTTCTGACGGGCATACTCCCGCATATCTCGCCGCGGTCGCCCGGCGAGTGAGGAGTTGGTTTCGTTCTATTTCCGTCCCGCCTTCAAGCGAGCGCTTTCCGCTTACGACCGCCGGTTAGACTTTGGTCCAGGCACACGAACGCATAAGGCCCGCCCGTCTGTTTTTCGAAACCTCGTCCGACGAGTCGCGTTACCCGACAGATCACGTCGCGTTACCCGACCGCTCAAAAAGATGGAGCCCAGCCGTGGAAAATAGCATTTATCAAGCGCGATGGTTGCTCGGGCCACTGTTTGGACTGTGCATTGCGGTCTTTGGCGTCGGTATATTTCTAGGCTGACGAACTATATGCGGTAGCGGCGCTGGGAGTAGTCCCTTCACCGGCGCCTATTGCCTACCGTCCGCTCTCATGCGTAGCGGACGGTAGGCATAATCATCGAACCCAGCGATCGGATTGTTGAGGTAAACCGCGTATAGTCCTTTGCTCTCTCGACGTTTTAAGGAGGAGGGCCACATGCTCTCTCATGGCAAATTTGCCCGCTCGATCACCGTATTGGTGGGCCTCACCTTCGTGGCGATGCCCGTTAACATAACCTTCAAGGGATGGCGGGCGAAAATCTCGTTAGACAATGCTCTCGCTAAGGACGGCAACAGCAAGGGCGGGGGCAACGGCAATGGAAACGGAAAAGATAAAGGAAGCGGCGAAGGGGGCGGCAACGGCAAGGGTAATGGAAACGGAAAAAATGGAGCAACCAGCAAAGGATCGTCGGGAAAAGCAGCTGGAAAAAATTCTGCGCCTGGTGGTGGTGTTCACGCCAACCCGAGTACGGGTGACATAGCCCAAATCAGCGGGGACAATATTGATGTCCTTCATCGTAATGGAATGCGAGAAGGAATTAAGGGCGGTCTATACGTTATGAAGGACGGGAAAGGGCGCACTATAGTGGAGCGACGGGCCACAAGCGCCGACGAGGCAAGACTGCGCGGGATGGTAGACTAAGTGTTCTGCGGCTCCCATCGAACCTTGCCTCATTGTGCGCTCGTAGCGTCGCGCAATGCAATTGCAGCTTCTGTCCGGTTGGCTGCGTGAAGCTTGGCCATGATCCGCGTCATGTGGTGCTTGATCGTTTTCTCATGGACGCCAAGTTGAAGCGCGATTCGCTTATTGCTCAGGCCATACGCAACCAGGGTGAGTATCTCCTTTTGCCTCGGATTGAGCTCGTCGATCAGACTCCGATTGGCAAGTACCGTCGATCGCTGCGATAGATCGGACACGACGCGGGCCGACAGGGTTGGCGACAGATAGGTTTCCCCGCTTGCGATCGTTCGGAGGATTTGAGCCAGCACCTGGTAGCCCACGCCCTTCAGAACATAGCCCTTGGCACCGCTCTTCAGGGCTTGCGTTACATCGTCGGTAAGCTCCGAAACTGTGAGCATAACGATATTCTGCTCTGGATGGCTTTTGAGAATCGGCGCGATCGCGCTTAGCCCACCTCCGGGCATAGATATGTCAATCAGCATAATATCTGGGCGCTGCTGATCGGCGATCCTGATCGCATCCTCCTTGCTGCTTCCCTGAGCGACGATTTCGAAATCCATTTCGTTTAGGCAGCGCGCAACGCCCTCGCGAAAGAGAGGATGGTCGTCGACCACCGCAAGTCGGATTGGTGCGGTCATGAGATATCGGGCCCGTCCGGTTTCAGAACCATCTTCAACGTTGTACCACCCCTAGAAGTTTCGACGGCAAATGATCCGCCAAGGCTTTTCACTCGTTCGCGCAGGCCAGCTAGTCCAAGCGCGTCACGACGTATTTGCCCGAGATCAAAGCCAGGTCCCGTGTCTGACACTTCCACTACGATGCGCCCCGCATTGAGCGCGGAGCTCACGGCCTGCCCTACACCGCCAGCGTGCCGGTACGAATTGCTGAGCGCCTCCTGGACGAATCGGTAAATGCAGATTTTGCCGGATACCGAGAGTGGCGCTTGCGGATCGGAGAGAGCCAGTCTCACCTTCGTTCCAGTGCGGTGCTCGTGTGCGCGGGCTGCATGCGTGATGAGCTCCGCAGTTTGGACGGTTTCTATATGAGGAAGGATCAGGCCCCCACAGATGCTCCTGATTTCAGCGAGGGCATCGTCGAGGCTTAGTCTGATGTCCCCAATCTCGCGCTTACGGTCCTCGCTGGGAGAGTTGGCGGCGATCAGCACTGGGTCATCCAGCTTCATGGCTGCGAGCGCTACTAGTTGTGCTGGCCCGTCGTGTAAGTCAGCACCCAGGCGTCTCAAATAGCCCTCGTTCAATGCGACGACACGCTCGGACGCCCGCTGGATGCGCCCGCGCAGAGACTTGTTCTGAGCCAGCAGTTCGGAGAGTTCCTCCACGCGACTGCTAAGAGCAGCGCTCTGGCTCGCGATTATTCGACTGCCTCGAAAAACGATCGTAGACAACAACAGGTATAGCGCGAGTGTTGCGCAGGCGACCGCAAGCCACGCCCAGAGCCGAGCATAGAACAGCGTTCGCTTGAATTCGGTCGCGATCTCATAGAACTCGGTCACAGCGACCACTTGGCCGGACCATGGCTGCAACACGGGTGCGTATATCTCGAGCAGCGGTTGACCGCTGTCGCGTTCCGCCTCGCTCTCCGCATCGTCGACCTGATCGAAAGTCGCGACCAGCGTCCCAGCAAAAGCCCTTTGGAGACTTGGATTCGGGTCGAAACGTTTTCCAGTAAGCGCCCCGTTCTTGGAATAGAGAACCGTCCCGTCGCGACGCCACAGCCGGAATGACAGGAGCCGCTTGCCTAACGCGCCCTGGCCGAGGGTCTCGTCAAGGGCGTGCCTCACCGGCTCGGTCAGGAACTCGCTTTTCTGCATGTCCGGCAGGATCGGCGCAATTACGCTATCCACATAAAGGGCAGTGGCAGCAGCGGCGTTGCGGGTGACCCCATCTTCGATCACGTTCGCCACAACCGCGCCTACCAGGGTCATGGTGACAAACGACACGAGACCGCCCGCAATCATGAACTGCGCGGCAAGCGACTGGGGTGCCGAACGACCCAAGAGTTCCGCGACCCAGCGCACACGGCGCCGGAAGGCTTGCCACGCCGAGAGCCACGCCGTGCGCCCAGCGCTCACTATGCCCGCAAGCGGCGGGCCGCCGGAATGGTCAGCATCTCGGTGCAATTCAGCCATCGGAGCCGACATGCAGTTGTCCGTGCCGTCCAGTTCGCATTGTCGGTCGCCCCAGCGCATCGCCTGGTTGGCAATTACGCGTTCACTGTCCCATTTTGGACATAAGCCAATCCGCCTCTGCTCGTTGGCCAATATCTCTCCATCGCGCGTGGCAGGTAAATGAGCAGCCGTCGCGCCGGTTCCCGCGCGTCCCGCGAATTCAGGCGGCTATGGTTTCCGTGTCACATCAGAGTTGGGGACGGCCGACATGGTCGGGTAGATCGACCGTAAACGCCGAGACCGCCGTGAAGAGCGACGAGCCGAGAGGAATAACCTCGAGAGGGAACCGCCCAGCTAGCAGGCGGCCAAGGAACGAGACCGGTACTTCCCCGACTGTCGATCGGTGAGCACGACAGACCTTCCCGGACGCTTGCGTCCGGCAAATCGCAGGGCCCCATCGAACGACGCACTCAACAGCCCGAGGTCGACCTTTCCTGGATAGTGCATGTCGATCGCAACCCTAAACGCCTCAAAGAACAGACGCGGGTCTACCCACGATTTCTGGATGACGTGCCGAGGCCACCCATATAGCTCCCCTTCCATCTGGAGCAGATGCTCTGCGTCGATTTGATATCGGCAGGGAGCGTTAAGGCGAAGCGAGACAAGTCCGAAGTTGGTCACCTCCCATTGGCCGTTTCTAAAAATAGCAGACCTGCGTGCCAATGTTCGTCTCCTCGACGACGTCGCCTCCGGCGTTTCAGGATGATGCGCGCCGACGCTCCAAACGCCAGTGGCTTGGCAACGTTCCAAGGCTGGACTTCGGTCCTGTCCGCAATGCAACTTAGGTCTGACTTTGCCCCAGCAAGGGTCCAATGGCCTGACAGAGCCGGAACCGAAGCATAGCCGGCTCGTTGCGACCCGACCTTGATAACTACGGGAGGCGAAGATGGGCGAGCGTGACAATCGCGTCACAGTTGTAGACACAGGAACGGGTGGTGGGGCCGTGATTGCCGGCATCTTCACTACCGCGCTGGTCTTGCTCGGCCTATTTTTTCTTTTTGGTGATCAAATCTATTCGGGCGGACATGGGAAGGTTGATGCGAACGCAAACCTCCCGCAAGTGCAGACCCCGGCCCCGCAATAGGTCGGACCTGACATGCACGGCAAAGCCAGGAAGCGCGACAAGCCGGAACGCAATGCTGCTGACGCCGACAACGCCAGCGAACTGAAACATTTCGCCCAGCGCAACAAGGTCAGCTTGGATGAAGCCCGCGCCCTGATCGGGCAGTTCGGGGATGACCGCCAGACAGACCCCGGAAAGGCCATCCCCAAATCACGTCCGTCAGAAAAGGCGTGTGTGTCACCAACAGAATTGGCGAAGAAACACTCGCACGGAGATGCTGCAATGAGCGAGCGAGAAGAAGACTTCATGGACAAATGGCTCGATCGAAACATCCGATCGTCACAGCTGAAACACCCTGAACTATTGGTAGCCAAGGTACTCGCCAAGCAGTGCGTTGCCGATGCCGAGAAGGAAGGTGTGACACGCGAGGCCCTCGAAGAGGTGGTCGTCGACGTAGAGCAAGCCATCTCCGACGAGTTGAAAGTTGCCAAGGCCAAGGAAACAAGATGACGAGTCTCGGGGCAAATCCGCCCCATCGGGAACGTTCGCCAAGGAGACATGATATGCGGAAGTTCGCACTTGCGTTGATAGTACTAGGACTGCTCGCCGGCTGCACGAACGCCGAGAAAGGCGCTGTGGTTGGAGGGCTCGGGGGGGCCGCGATCGGGACATTGGCCGGTGGCAACGATGCTCGAAATGCGATTGTCGGCGGCGCGGTGGGCGCAGTTGCTGGTACTCTGATTGGCGCCGCGGCTGACAGGCAGGGCTATTGCCGCTACCGCGATCAATACGGCCGTATCTACGAGGATCGCTGTTGATTTTTCGCCCCGGTCAGCCTGGCAAATTGGCATTGACGCTCGGCAAGTAGGTTGAGTGGTAGCCAATCGAGCAAGAATCCTCACTGCTCGCGAAAAAAGGCAGAGTCGGACAGCTAGAACCGATGGAACCGATCGGCGGGTCGCGCGTTCATGCGCCTAAGGCCCATCCGTTTAGGGAGGGCCGCTGTCCCATGGGGGGGTAGCCAGGGTTGTTCATCGTCGCCAAGACTCCACCCATTTCAGGCAGCCAATGACCGAGCGAAGAATTCGGATGGGTATGCCATGAATATCGAGGCGTCGCGCGAGCAGCCAAAGGACCAGCTTGATCGCCGGCAGATCCTGGCGGCGCTGCGCGCTTTCCGGCGCGGCGATTTTTCGGTGCGCATTGCCAATAACTATGACGGCCTCGATTCCGAGATCGCCGAAACTTTTAACGAGATCGTCGACCTCAACGACCAGCTTACCCGCGAGTTCGAGCGCCTGAGCCGGGTGGTGGGCAAGGATGGCCGTATCGGCGAGCGCGGCCATGTGCGTAACGCCACCGGCAGCTGGGAATCCAGCGTCCGCTCGGTCAACGACCTCATCGAAGACATGGTGCAGCCGACCGCCGAAGTGGCGCGCGTCATCGGCGCGGTCGCCAAGGGTGACTTGTCGCAGTCGATGATGGTCGAGATCGACGGCCGTCCGCTGCGCGGCGAATTCCTGCGCATCGGCAAGATCGTCAACACGATGGTCGGCCAGCTTGCCTCGTTCGCATCCGAAGTGACGCGCGTGGCGCGCGAGGTCGGCACCGAAGGCAAGCTCGGCGGCCAGGCCCGCGTCAAGGGCGTCGCCGGTACCTGGAAGGACCTCACCGACAACGTCAACGCCATGGCGACCAACCTAACCGGGCAGGTCCGCAACATCGCCGAAGTCACCACCGCCGTGGCGTCGGGCGACCTGTCGAAGAAGATCACTGTCGACGTGAAGGGAGAGATCCTGGAGCTGAAGAACACCATCAACACGATGGTCGATCAGCTCAATTCGTTCGCTTCGGAAGTGACGCGCGTGGCGCGCGAGGTCGGCACCGAGGGCAAGCTCGGCGGCCAGGCCCGCGTCGAGGGCGTCGGCGGCACCTGGAAAGACCTCACCGACAACGTTAACCTGATGGCTGAGAACCTGACCGGCCAGGTCCGCAACATCGCCGAGGTGACCACCGCCGTGGCGCTCGGCGACCTTTCCAAGAAGATCACCGTCGACGTGAAGGGCGAAATCCTTGAGCTGAAATCCACCATCAACACCATGGTCGATCAGCTCAACTCGTTCGCCGGCGAGGTGACGCGCGTGGCGCGCGAGGTCGGCACCGAAGGCAAGCTCGGCGGCCAGGCACAGGTCCGCGGCGTTGCCGGCACCTGGAAGGACCTGACCGATAACGTGAACTCGATGGCCGAGAACCTGACCGGCCAGGTCCGCAACATCGCGGAGGTGACAACGGCCGTCGCTTCCGGCGACCTGTCGAAGAAGATCACCGTCGCCGTGCAGGGCGAAATCCTGGAGCTGAAGGACACCATCAACACGATGGTCGATCAGCTCAACTCGTTCGCGTCGGAAGTGACGCGTGTTGCCCGCGAGGTCGGCACCGAAGGCAAGCTCGGCGGCCAGGCCGAGGTGCGCGGCGTCGGCGGCACATGGAAGGACTTGACCGACAACGTCAACCTGATGGCCGCCAACCTGACTGGCCAAGTCCGCAATATCGCGGAGGTGACCACCGCCGTGGCGCGCGGCGACCTGTCGAAGAAGATCACCGTCGACGTGAAGGGCGAAATCCTGGAGCTCAAGGACACCGTCAACACGATGGTGGATCAGCTCAACTCGTTCGCCTCGGAAGTCACGCGCGTCGCCCGCGAAGTCGGCTCGGAAGGCAAGCTCGGCGGGCAGGCGCATGTCGAGGGCGTCGCCGGCACCTGGAAAGATCTGACCGACAACGTCAACGCCATGGCCGGCAATCTGACAGTGCAGTTGCGCGACGTGTCCAAGGTGGCGACCGCCATCGCCAGCGGCGACCTGACCCAAAAAATCACCGTCGATGCGCAAGGCGAGATCCTGCAGATCAAGGATGTCACCAACACGATGGTGGACCAGCTCAACTCGTTCGCCTCGGAAGTGACACGCGTGGCGCGCGAGGTCGGCTCCGACGGCAAGCTCGGCGGCCAGGCGCAAGTGCGCGGCGTTGCCGGCACCTGGAAAGACCTGACCGACAACGTCAACGCCATGGCCGCAAACCTGACTGGCCAGGTCCGCAACATTGCCGAAGTCACCACGGCCGTCGCTCTTGGCGATCTGTCGAAAAAAATCACCGTCGACGTGCGCGGCGAAATCCTGGAACTGAAAGACACCATCAACACGATGGTTGATCAGCTCAACTCGTTCGCTTCGGAAGTGACGCGTGTGGCGCGCGAGGTCGGCACCGAAGGTAAGCTTGGCGGCCAGGCCCAGGTGCGCGGCGTCGCTGGTACCTGGAAGGACCTGACCGACAACGTCAATTCGATGGCCGAGAACCTGACCGGCCAGGTCCGCAACATCGCCGAGGTCACCACCGCCGTGGCGCGCGGCGATCTGTCGAAGAAGATCACTGTCGACGTGAAGGGCGAAATCCTGGAATTGAAGTCGACGATCAACACGATGGTCGATCAGCTCAACTCCTTCGCCGGCGAGGTGACGCGCGTGGCGCGCGAGGTCGGCACTGAAGGCAAGCTCGGTGGGCAGGCCCGCGTTGAGGGCGTCGCCGGCACATGGAAGGACCTCACCGACAACGTCAACCTGATGGCGACCAACCTGACCAACCAGGTGCGCGGCATTGCCGACGTCGTGACGGCCGTCGCGCAAGGCAATCTGCGGCGCAAGCTGACGGTCGACGCCAAGGGCGAGATCGCATCGCTCGCCGACACCATCAACGGCATGATCGAGACGCTGGCGACCTTCGCGGACCAGGTCACCAACGTGGCCCGCGAAGTGGGCATCGAGGGCAAGCTCGGCGGTCAGGCACGTGTGCCTGGCGCCGCCGGCTTGTGGCGCGACCTGACCGACAACGTCAACCAGCTCGCCGCCAATTTGACCACGCAGGTGCGCGCCATCGCGGAGGTGTCGACCGCGGTGACCAAGGGCGATCTGACGCGCTCGATCAGCGTGCAGGCGTCGGGCGAGGTCGCGGCGCTGAAAGACAACATCAACGAGATGATCCGCAATCTGAAGGATCAGACGCTGAAGAACGCCGAGCAGGATTGGCTGAAGACCAATCTGGCGCGCTTCTCGCGCATGCTGCAGGGTGAGCGCGACCTGACCACCGTGTCGCGCCTCATCATGTCGGAGGTGGCGCCGCTGGTGAACGCGCAATACGGCGTGTTCTACGTCACCAACCGCGACGACAGCGAGACCTACCTCGAGCTCGCCGCCTCTTACGGCGCCGAAAGCAAATCGGCGATCCGCTCGCGGCTCGATCTGCGCGAAGGCCTGATTGGGCAGAGCGCCGCCGACAAGCGCGCCATCATGCTCGACAACGTGCCGTCCGATTTCCTGCGCGTCACCTCCGGGCTCGGCGACGCCGCGCCTGCCAATGTGGTCATCCTGCCGGCGCTGTTCGAGGACGAGGTCAAGGCGGTCATCGAGCTCGCCTCGTTCAGCGAGTTCCGCGACACGCACCAGTCCTTCCTCAACCAGCTGATGGAATCGGTCGGCATCGTTCTCAACACGATCGCCGCGACGATGCGCACCGAGGGGCTGCTCAAGCAATCGCAACTGCTGACCGCCGAATTGCAGGCGCGCCAGAGCGAACTGACCAAGAAGCAGGAGGAACTGCACGCCACCAACGAGGAGCTGCAGGAAAAAGCACAGCTGCTCGAAAACGAGAAGAAGCAGGTCGAGAACAAGAATTTAGAAATCGAGATGGCGCGCCGCGCGCTCGAGGAAAAGGCCGAGCAGCTGGCGCTCACCTCCAAGTACAAATCGGAGTTCCTGGCCAATATGAGCCATGAGCTGCGGACGCCGCTCAACTCGCTGCTGATCCTGTCTAACCTCTTGGCCAACAACCAGCAGGGCAATCTGAACGAGAAGCAGGTCGAGTTCGCTCGCACCATCAACTCGGCCGGCACCGATCTGCTCAGCCTGATCAACGACATCCTCGATCTCTCCAAGATCGAATCTGGAACGGTCTCCATCGAGATCAACGACATGCCGCTTGCCCATCTCAAGCAGCATATGGAGCGCACCTTCCGCCAGCTCGCTGCGGACAAGGGACTGGGCTTCACGATCGTCGTCGAGCCTGATTTGCCCGACGCGGTGCGCACCGACGAAAAGCGCCTGCAGCAGATCGTGCTCAATCTGCTGTCAAACGCCTTCAAGTTCACGACGGAGGGCGACGTCACGCTGAAATTCAGTGCCGGCAAGGACGGCATCCTGGCCCGGTCGCTGGCTATTGCCGTCACCGACACCGGCATCGGCATTCCCGAGGACAAGCAGAAGCTGATCTTCGAGGCATTCCAACAGGCCGACGGCACCACCAGCCGCAAATATGGCGGCACGGGGCTCGGCCTGTCGATCAGCCGCGAGATCGCGCGCCTGCTCGGCGGCGAGCTCAGGGTGGAGAGCGTGCCGGGCAAGGGCTCGACCTTCACGCTGGTCATTCCGTTCGACGGGCCGCGCTCGGCGATGGGTCCGCAGGCCGCGCAACTGACCCCGCAGCGCGAT
>Ga0268266_10005405_pt1 | contig 11922 bp, 10 predicted proteins | sample KBSS13metaG_FD_190356 | JGI IMG/M metagenome (GOLD analysis project Ga0268266, IMG submission 190356) | Switchgrass rhizosphere microbial communities from Kellogg Biological Station, Michigan, USA - KBS S1-3 metaG (SPAdes) (version 2) | ecosystem: Host-associated > Plants > Roots > Rhizosphere... | reverse complement strand
GCGTATTGGTTTGATGTGACAAGTGACAGCAATAGCCAGGGAGTAAATCGTTTTGAGATAAACATGGTTGGTAAGCCAACAGGCATTGCAACAACGCCACTGCAAAACAACAAGCTACAGGTGATACCTAATCCTGCGCATAACAGTATAGAGTTGAATTATGGTAAACAAAGTGGTACTGTGCAAGCACAGGTAATGAACATGACGGGACAGATAGTATACAGCAAGCAAACAGATGGCAGCACAGGCGAGACAACAATAGCAATACAAAACTTACCGGTCGGCACATATATAGCGGAACTGAAGGGAGCGAACATACATTTAACAGAGAAATTTATAAAAGAGTAAACCCTCTTCTTCCCCAAGGGAAGAAGCAGACAAATATTTTTCAATGAAAAAACTAAGAGCAGCTATTCTATACACAGGATTAGTAATAGCGACTATTTGTATGGCACCTAAGGCAAATGCACAGGGACCAGGTTTTGGTGGCGATACACAGGATACGCCAATAGATGGTGGCGTAAGCTTGCTGATAGCTGCAGGGGCTATGTATGGTGTGAAGAAGATTAAGGATGTGAGAAAGAAAGATACTAATAAGTGATGCTTGCCGATATAAGAGCACAATATAATAGAATACCAAAGGCTGTAAAGGTTTTTGCGTTTCGTGGGATTGTATTAATCCTTTTGTGGAATATTGTTTATAAGTTGCTGCTTGAGCCAAGCGGAGTGCCTGATGTGGCTATGTGCCATTTCTTTTGCAATATTACCGCTAAGACCCTGTCCATTTTTTATCCCGGTTGTTTTGTGAGGGATGTTACGGTGTTTGTAAATAACAGGCCTGTTATCAATATTTTTCCTGCATGCAATGGGCTTGACCTGCTGGTAATATATGCAGGCTTTATAATTTGCCTGCCCACTAATGGCAGGCGAATGCTTAAGTATATATTATGGGGCAGTATTGCGATCTGTGTTATTAATTATCTCCGCTTTGTTGCAATATCCTATATGGTGCTGCAAAGAATGACAATAACAGGGTTTGCGCATCATTATATTTTTACCCTTATTGTGTACGGTTTTATTTTTCTGTTGTGGCGGCAATACAGTAAGGGCTATGGCTGGAAGTAGAATGACCAGGCATATCAGAGCTGCTATTTCTTTGGTGCTTATAATAGTGGTATATTTTCTTGATGATCATTATTTCGGGCCTTTGTCGGGGAATGTTTTCTGGGCCGGGCATGTGTACCTGCATAAGATTCTTGCTATGATTGCTGTAGGCTTAATTGGCTCGCTCACATATGCGGCGTATCCTGTGCAATGGGTGTTCCTTGCCTGGATGTTTTGCTACATAGTTGCTATATGCGGCCTGTTGCTACTAAAAGTAATTTTCCTTTTTGCTGTGGATATCTACCATATTCAAAGTTTCGCACTAGACTTTGTGCAGCGATATCTTTTTTCCATTTTACCATTTCTTGGGTTGTATGTGCTTGCTGAAATAGTTAAGCCAGGAGTGGGTAATGTGAGTTAATGTTGTTGCTGAATGAGTGCATAGAGCGGGTGCAGTTTGCTGATTAAATCTTGCGGAGATTCTTCAATCAACCATTTAGATGATGGTCGCGATAATCAATCGCTTCTTCAGTTACGAGATTTATCTTCAGGCTATTAAGCATAGTGCGTATATGCACTGACGCTTCTGCATTATGTATCGCTACGTTTTCAATTTCCTGGGCGATGTCTGCTTGTTGTGCGGCTCCCATAAATTTTAGTGCGCTCTTCAGTTTATGGGCTACAAAATTTACTTTTTTTAAATCAGCAATCGCTAATGCATTTTCCAAATCGCTGATATAAGATGCACTACTGGAAATAAATTCATTTATTATTTCCAGCATTATTTCACCGTCATTATCTGTAATGTCTTTTAACACTTGCGGATTAAAGAATTGATATTCTGGCGCCTGATTCGTCATAATAGCTCTGTTATTTTTTTGTACCACTGTTCTATTTTTCCCTGTATGTCCTGCAGTTTAAATGGTTTACTTACATAATCGTCCATACCGGCAGTCAATGCTTTTTCTCTATCGTCTGAAAGAGCATTGGCCGTAGTGGCAATAATAATTGGGCGCTGATCTTTGCTATATCTCTCAACTATATGTTTAGTAGCTTCAAATCCATCCATTTCAGGCATCATCACATCCATAAAGATGAGCTGATACTTTTTGTTCTCAACCGCTTTTAAAACTTCTTTGCCATTTACAGCTATATCTGCGGTATAGCCAAGTTTCTCCAAAGAACGAATTAAAAGTCGCTGATTTATTTCAACATCTTCTGCGATAAGGATGTTGATTGGCAGTTTATTTTCCAGAACTGGACTTACAGACCCGGTAGAGTGCTTGGTATTAGCCGAGTTGTTTAAAATGTCCAATATTGTTTTTTGTATCTGGCTATGCTTAGTCGGTTTATTTAAAACTGCAGCAAAATATTCATTCCGGCCCTCTGTTCTGGGAGACATGCCTGATGAAGAAAAGAGAATTATGGGAAGATTCGGCATTTTAGCCTTTATCATTTTAGCTACTTCTATTCCATTTTTATCCGGCATCAGCATATCGACAATTACGATGTCGTATGCTATCCTGCTAAGCTCCTCCAGAAAAGCTAGATAGTTGCTAAACGTGCTAGCCTCCATTCCCCAGTTTTCACACTGTATCTTTAGTATCTTTAGATTGGTTTCATTGTCATCTAATATGGCGATCCGCTTACCCTGCAAGTTACTTATTGCCGGTACGGTACGTGACTTGAATTGCTTGACTTCCCTGTTTGCCTGCACTTTTATATTAAAAATAAAAGATGAGCCCTTGTCTACTTCACTTTCTACACGTATGTTGCCTCCCATCAATTGTATAAGGCGTTGACTAATGGTAAGCCCAAGGCCGGTGCCGCCGTAGCGACGTGTAGTAGACGAGTCAACTTGTGAGAAGCTTTCAAACAGCCTATAAAATTTGTCTTTAGGTATGCCAATGCCTGTATCTTTTACGGCAAATTCGATATTGTAGATGCCTTCTTCATCTACGGCACTATTTCTTACCGAAATAAATATCTCCCCCTCTTTAGTAAACTTTATGCCGTTTGAAACAAGGTTTATTAATATTTGCCTCAGTCGTACAACATCTCCGATAATTTCCTGTGGCACGTCAGGCTCAATAAAATATAAAAGGTCAAGTCCTTTTTCATTTGCCTTTACGGAGAGTAGATCATACGTTTCTTCAATGATGGTAGTTATAAAAAATGGATGGCTTTCCAATTCCATTTTTCCTGATTCTATTTTTGAGAAATCAAGTATGTCGTTAATAATTGCTATGAGTGTTTCCCCGCTTATTCGTATAGTTTCTACGTATTCTTTTTGTTCTTCCGTAAGATCTGTATTGACAAGCAAACTGGCCATGCCTATTACGCCATTCATTGGCGTTCTTATTTCGTGGCTCATGTTAGCAAGAAATTCGGACTTAGCTTTGTTTTGTTCATCAGCAAGCTTTCGCTTTTCCATCAACTCGCTATTCAACTCATTTAATAATTCAGCTGCAATATGAGTAAAGGTGACATCCATAAAAATCCATAGGCGGCCTCTTATATTTTCTGACAGTGTGGGGGTACAAGAAACACTCAGCACTGAAGTAACAGGGTCGCCGAATATCCATTTCCAGCCTTTTATTGTTTTTCCAGGGCTACTAAAAAGTTTTATTCCTTCCTTCTGTATATCTTCTTTATTTACAGCATTATTTCTCAGTTGCTGCATGGCAGCAGAAATAGCTATTGGTTCATTTTTCCCCTTGCTTAATTGCAGCAGCTCCGCTGCCTGCCCATTTATCCATCCATTTTTCCCAACATCATCTACAAAAACTATTGCCTGGGGAATTGTTTCAAGTATGGCATTAAAACGCGTGGTCAACTCCTCAATAATGTATAGTCGTTGAGTTACCAATGCTAATTCCCGCAAGCCAAGCCATATCTGGCTTAAAAATTTATTGTAGTTAGCATCAGTTGTAAACGGCGTTTCCAAAAAAAGAATAACCCCTCCCTTGCGCTCCCTTTCAGTTATAGGCAGAAATATTACAGCATCCTCATTAGAATAACTTTTCAAAAGATTATTTGCAGAGAAGGAGATCTCGCCTGATGCAGCAAGATTGTTGAACTCAATAGTATTTATTCTATCTTCTGCAATGGTAGTTATTGATGATCCCAGAATGCGAACAGTATGTTCATCTTCCATTGCGGCAACAATTACGCCATTTGCCCTGGTATATTGCAATAGTAATTGCGTACAGCGCTCATACACAAATTTTAAATCATTACCTCTTTTTAAAGGGTAAAGGCTTAAAAGAAAATCAAGCGCCTCTTGTGTCCAATTGATATTATCTGACAATTATTATATGTATTGTTTTATTGCATTAATTATTTCCTGAGCTGCACTTATTTGTGGAAAGTGACCATATGCGTCAACAATCTTAAGTGTGCTATTGTTTATATTATCCAAAAGATATTCGGCTACTGCCATAGGCACTGCTAAATCTTCTTTTGTTTGCAGGATCAATGTTGGTTTATTAAGTAGAGGAAGTACCGAACGGTAATCCGATTGAAAGATAACGCGCAATACAGACTGTGCAATATCTGGTCTTACTTCTGCTAATGTATTAGCGAATCTTTGTGCTAGTTCAGGCTTATCCTCATTAGACATTGTTGCAGCTGCAAAACCACTTACCCAGGCATAGTAATTATTGGCCATGGTTTCGTACAGCTCATCTAATGTCGCCTGATCAAAACCACCTATATAGTCAGTATCATTCAAGTATCTTGGAGATGCCCCAATAATTATCAATTTGGAAAAAAGCTCAGGCCTCTTTATTGCTGCCAGTACGCTTATCATGCCGCTTACAGAGTGGGCAACCATTATTGCATCTTTAATATCTATGGCATCACAAATGGATATCAAGTCATCGGCATAGGGATGTAAGGAGTCATATTTATTAGGACTAAAGGCCGTAGGATCTGCTTTTCCACCACCAACATTGTCATATAAAACAATGCGGTAGTCATTAAATGATGTAACAACATCTTTCCATGAAATTTGATCTGTACCAAAGCCATGTGCAAATATTAATGTGGGTTTTCCTTCATCATTTAAGATATTAACATTATTCCTCTTCAATGGCTCGCTAATTGCGGACATAGCAATGTATTTAGTATTAAAATTAATGAAAGTACATTACTGTTTCTACATCCTTTTTAATATTGTATTAATTTCGCGTCAAGTTTATTTCACACCGTTAGGTGTTATTGTATACGTATTAACGCACTTTGAATGATAAGTATATTACTTATAGAGGACGATCCACTGATCCAGAAGACGGTAAATCTGAAATTGAAGAAAGAGGGGTTTGATGTAGTATGCTGCAGCGACGGCAAGGAAGGTGTTGAAAAACTGAAAGAGCTATTGCCCGATATTGTGATTACAGACCTTATGCTTCCTTATGTTTCCGGTCTGGAAATAGTAAGTGCTGTAAAGGAAATTAAAGAAAAAAACATACCCGTAATTGTTTTCTCTGGTATGGGCCAGGAGCAAGTAGTGGAAGAAGCCTTTCAGTTAGGTGCCGATGATTATATCACAAAGCCTTTCAGTTTATCTGAATTAACAATCCGCATAAAAAAACAATTAAAAAGATAGTTTTATTAACTTAGTTAATAAAATCAGTTTAGTGCATAGTCGCGACACTTTCTTTCGCTTTATACGGCCAGAACATCTTTATCTAACTGCATTATTTTTTATTGTTGTTACATTTATCATTGTCACCTCAATATATGTTTATCTATACCTAAGGAAAAAGCGGTATTTTCTTAAACAGTTTATTACCGACAGACTTGACGAGTATATAAGTACAATACTTATAGGTGAGGATGCCCTGCCTGAAGACTTGTTGTTAAACGATGAACTAGCTGGTATCCTCAGCCGAAAAAACGGCCAGCAACTTGCTATCGATCAGCTGATAAATACTAAAAAGAACCTTACTGGGCATGCCGCAGAGAGTATTATTGCCCTCTATGAGAAATTGAATTTAAAGGCGATATCTGTAAAGAAATTTAAAAGTCCTGTCTGGTATAAAAAGGCTAAAGGTATTTACGAGTTATACATGATGAACCAGAAAAACATGGAACAGCAAATAGTGAAATACACTAATAGCAATAATGAGTATGTGCGCATGGAAGCACAAACTGCTATAATAGGTTTCTCCGGCTTCTCTGGTCTTAGCTTTCTCAGCAACCTATCGTATCCACTTACCGACTGGCAGCAAATAAAACTGCTTGAGCAACTCCACCTGTTAAACCCGGATAAAATGGATGACCTACCATTGTGGCTACAATCTACAAATGAATATGTTGTTTTATTTGCGTTGAAACTGGCCGAGACTTACCAGCAAATGCAGGTACATGCCGAGGTTGTAAATTGTTTGAACAGCCAGTCTGAACGGATACGCCACCAGGCAATTCTGACACTAGGCAGAATTGCACAGGACGATACTACAGCAACTTTGAAAGCAATTTATGCACGAGAAGCTTATTCTAACAAGCAAATAATACTGAAACAAATAGCTATAATAGGCACAGACGATGATATCGATTTTTTAATGACTGTTTTAAAGACTGAAGCTAATGATAACTTAAAGCTCGATGCGTTAAGAGCTATAATGAAATGCAGTCTTGATGGCGATAAGATAGTAGCCGATGCTGCAGATAACAACTCGGTTATTACCGCTATGGCCAAACAGATAAATTACGAAATGATAAAATGAGTGGATTTAATATTTTATCGGACGGGCTTACTTACGGCATATTTATCTATTCCGTAACGCTATTGCTATTTTACGTTTTTATAGGGCTATACTCTATAGGTGAAACGCGCCAGTATATCCATAAAAACAATTTTACTGATTATCGTTTGCTTGCTTCGTCCTCACACATTCCTTCTATCAGCATCCTGGCACCTGCATATAATGAAGGTGCTACAATAATAGAAAATGTAAGATCCTTATTATCACTTTTTTACAACAATCTGGAAGTAATAATAATAAATGACGGCAGTAAGGATGACAGCCTTGAAAAATTAATCGAGGCCTACCAGTTGCAACCGGTGCCACACTACATACAGTATAAAATACAAACCAAGGAAATACGGTGTGTATACAAAAGTAAGAACCCTATTTACCGGAAGCTGGTGGTAGTAGACAAAGTGAATGGTGGCAAAGCAGATGCACTGAATGTGGGCATCAATATATCATCCAATGACTATATAGTATGTATTGATGTTGATTGCATATTAGAACAGGATGCACTTTTGAAAATGGTAAAACCCTTTTTGGAACAAACTGATAGAAAAGTGATAGCTACAGGTGGTGTAATACGCATCGCTAACTCTTGTGAAATAAAAGATGGTCGCCTTGTGAAAGTACATCTGCCGGATAACTACTGGGCACGGATGCAGTCGCTTGAATATATACGTGCATTCATATTAGGCAGAATGGCTTGGGCCAGATTGAATGGCTTATTGCTTATATCAGGTGCATTCGGGGCATTTGACAAACAAATAGTAATAGCATGCGGGGGTTACAATCATAACACAGTAGGCGAAGACATGGAACTGGTAGTGCGTATGCGCAGATACATGGAAGAGAAAAAAACACCGTATAGGGTTGCTTATATACCAGATCCTCTTTGCTGGACGGAGGCTCCGGTTTCAACACGTATTTTTGGCAGGCAGCGCACTAGATGGACACGCGGCACTATCGAAACCTTAAAACTTCATAAGGTAATGTTCTTTAATCCACGTTATCATGTTTTGGGTATGCTTAGTTATCCATACTGGTTTTTCTTTGAAATGCTGGCACCTCCTATTGAGTTTATTGGGTTTATCGCATTTGTAATAATGGCTTTGCTGGGTGTTATAGAATGGCAGGTATTCGTGGCATTGTTGACATTCATTGTCACCTTCGGGTATATGTATTCTGCATTTGCAGCATTTATGGAGGTGATCACATACAATATGTATCGGCGCAAAACAGATATGGCAAAACTGTTGTTGACAGCGCTTACAGAACCTTTTATCTTCCATCCCTTTGGCGTATGGGCTGCTATAAAAGGATATATAGACCTATTGAGAAAGAAAAAGAGCTGGGGAGAAATGACAAGGCAAGGATTTGGTCAATCTCCGGTTATCAAAAAATAATAAAACTATTTGCTTTGAAGAAAATATTTTCGCTATTAAGATTAGTAGTAAACGACTTCATTTCAAGAATGGTGATATTATGGGTTTTATTTGTTCTGTTGCGAATACTAGAGCTTGTTTACAATAGCGTTTCCCATGGCTTACCTCAGCATTTATTTACCATTGCGCTGTATGGCCTGCTAAATGATACTATTTCGCTTGCCTCTCTAAGCCCTTATTTGTTGCTCATTTATTGCCCGCTGTATCTGTGGGACAAAAGAGCAGCCAATATTGGCTTCACCATAGTAGCAGCTATCGTTTGCCTGATACAGGCAGCGCTAATGCAATATTTTTCCACTACCCTTGTTCCGCTGGGTGGCGACCTGTGGCAATACTCAATGGCTGATATAAAACAGACAATGGGTGCAGCTGGCGGGGTTCCTATTTCAGCGTTTATTATGTTTATCGTGCTTACAGCGCTCTGTATATATCTGTTTTCTGTTTTATCATCCCGTATCAAAATAAAAATATTTATCGCATTGCCTTTGCTGTCTGTGTTATTAATCGCAGCGTTTGCAAATAGCGGCCAGGCATCTCCAGCACTCACGGAATACAACAATAACCTTGCACTAAATAAACTATATTTTTTCTACCGGGGGAGCATTGAGCACTTCAAACCTAAAAATGAAGAGCTGGATATTTATGCAGACAGTTATATAGGTGATTATGAATTTGACAATAAAACAGACTCAACCGTTATCACGTTTAAATACATTGACGAAGCCAATTATCCTTTTCTGCATAAAGATGAAACGCCCGATGTTTTATCATCTTTCATAAAAAAAGCAGATACTAAACCCAATGTTGTTATACTGCTCGTAGAGGGGCTAGGTCGCGCTTTTACTTGCGAAGGTGGTTACCTGGGTAACTTCACGCCATTTGTTGATTCGTTATCTCGTCATAGTCTATACTGGGAAAATTTTCTGAGTGAAGGAGGTAGAACTTTTGCTGTATTGCCATCTATATTAGGTTCATTGCCTTTTGCCAAAAATGGCTTTTGCGAATTAGGTAATAATATGCCCAATCATTTAGATCTGCTAAGTTTGCTGCGGCACAATGGCTACCATACTGCGTTTTATTATGGAGGTGATGCACATTTCGACTTAATGGATGTTTTTCTGAAGCATGGTGCAATTAATGAAATAAACGACATAAACACTTTCCCTGCCGGCTATGTAAAGATGCCGGGTAGTAATGGCTTTACCTGGGGATATGGCGACAAAGAGCTGTTTCGTCGGTATTTCGAGACCAAACAAAATATTACCCAGCCATATTTAAGTGTAGTACTTACAGTTTCTACACACAATCCATTTCTGATAAACGAACAAGATGCCTACCTGAAACGCTTTGAAGCCAGAATGAATGAGCTGAAGTTTGATGACGCAAGAAAACGGGATGCAAGGAACTATAAATATCAATTTGCAAGCATCCTATATACCGATGATGCCCTTAAAAACTTCTTTCAGGCCTATAGTAAACGTAGCGACTTTAGCAATACTATATTTCTTATAACAGGAGATCACAGAATGCCGGAAATACCGATGGCAAATAAAATAGATCGCTACCATGTGCCATTAATTGTCTATTCTCCGCTACTTACAAGAACTGCAAAATTCAGCTCTATATCCACTCATTTTGATGTCACCCCTAGTTTGCTGGCAATGTTGAAAAAGCAATACAATATTGACATACCTACCGAAGAAAGCTGGATAGGTTCAGGCCTAGACACAGCAAGAAATTTTGAAAACAGGCATGCTTATCCCATTATGCAAACTAAAAATGACATGGTAGATTTTGTGGATGAACTGAAAATGCTGAACATGAACGATGTTTATGCTATTCAAAAGAATATGGACCTGACGCAGGAAAATAATAGTGAATTAAAGAATAAGCTGAGTGGACTTTTCGACATGTTCAAGCGAAAAAATGATAAGATAGCAACTGGAGGCAAACTAATTCCGGATAGCATTTATAGTCGTTACTATCCAAAATAAGATCTACTTCTTTATGCTTTTATAATAGTCCTGCAGTATACCGGAGAGAAGCGGGCGATAATATCTCCAGAAAAAGCCGGCCCTGTCTGCTTTGTCAAAATGGTTGTAAAAAGAAAAACTGAAAAGCCCTATTCCTTTAAAGTAAGAACTTGTAAACTTGATAGGGTTATCTGAGAAGTCGCCCGAGAAGTATGCAAAGACATATTGACCATCGTTATGCATTTGCACAGCAGGAAATGAGATAGGTATATTATTCTGTATTAATTCCTTTTTGCCGCTATCTGTAAGGTTCAGCACGAAGGTTGCCAGCACTTTATTTACCGCAGTATCTGTTACTGTAACGTCGAACCAAAAAGGGTAATGCAGTATATGTGGTAGTCCATATGAATTATCTCCAGTTACAATTTTAGGAATGGCCTGAGACAGATGTTTACCTAATTCAAGAATTACTGCTTCATCCTTATCATTTACAAATGCAATGCCCGCATTTTTAAATGTCCATTTATGTCCTCCGCGTATATAGTCGTTTATAAGCCATCTTGGTATTTCGGTATTTATGATCGTATCCAGCGACTCAAAATATCTGGCCGTCCACCCTGTCCAATGAAGAGAAAAAAGCTGTTCAAACTGCTGGCGCATATCTCCGCTTGTGGGCGATCCTATAGTGTTGAATTCTGCCAGTATTAACTTATGTTTCGCTTTCATTTGCTGCATCAGCTCAACATCTTGTTGACTTAAGCCACCATAGATGATGCCAGAGCGTTCGCCTACATTAGTCTTTGCATACCATTCATTTCTATAAATGCCATAGGCATCGGTAATATATATAGCATCTGCATCATTGCTAAGTTGCTTAATCTGTTCGGGTGAAAAACGCTCGAGCCCTTTTATTCTATATTTTTCATTGTCTTTCGGGAAGAAGCCAAAATAGTCATGACTTACGCTATATAGATCGTGCTTGTTTTTAGTATATCTTTCATGATTTAATATCCATGTAAGCGAAATATGCTCCTGGCCTGCAGTGGTGAGCACTGTTTTGTCAATAATGGCTACTACCAGTTTTTTCTTAGGCGTCAGCCCCCAGGCTATCCACATCCATAGTGGTAGCAGTAATAGCAGAATAAGTATCGTTATCCATATTTTTTTCTTCATTGCTTCCTTTTCTACAGTATTTACTAAAAGCGCCGCTGGTAACCCAATCCTGCTTGTATTTGGTTCCCTTTTACATGCGGTAAATACTCCTGGTTAATAATAGATAGGTTAAAGGAAATAATATTCAGCCTTTTAATGACATGTGTAGCATCAATACCTGCTTTATATGTAATGAGTTTGTAGTTGCTATATAACTGATAAGCAGTAGTTCTATCATCGGGTGAGATGCCCGTGCCAACTGTAGCGGTAACATAATCATCGGCACCTCCAAAATAATACCGTACAAATGCACTATAAGATTGCGATATTCTATTATTATCAGGAGTTAAATAGGTGCGGGCGCCAAAGAGATAATTTCTGTAATACTTGCCTATATAAATAGTGAAAAGACTTGTAGGGTCTGTGAAATACAAATAACGCCAACCCACTTCAGTTTCAAAAGCATGAGGAAGGTTGGAGAATAATGATGCC
>Ga0268266_10005403_pt1 | contig 11924 bp, 9 predicted proteins | sample KBSS13metaG_FD_190356 | JGI IMG/M metagenome (GOLD analysis project Ga0268266, IMG submission 190356) | Switchgrass rhizosphere microbial communities from Kellogg Biological Station, Michigan, USA - KBS S1-3 metaG (SPAdes) (version 2) | ecosystem: Host-associated > Plants > Roots > Rhizosphere >... | reverse complement strand
ATGCTAACGGTACGCCGGTAGATATCGTGCTGAACCCACTGGGTGTACCGTCTCGTATGAACATTGGTCAGATCCTCGAAACTCACCTTGGTATGGCTGCGAAAGGTATCGGCGAGAAAATCAACGCCATGCTGAAGCAGCAGGAAGAAGTCGCGAAACTGCGCGAATTCATCCAGCGTGCGTACGATCTGGGCACTGATGTTCGTCAGAAAGTTGACCTGAACACCTTCAGCGATGACGAAGTTCTGCGTCTGGCTGAGAACCTGAAAAAAGGCATGCCGATCGCAACACCGGTCTTCGATGGTGCGAAAGAGTCTGAAATCAAGGAACTGTTACAGCTGGGTGGCCTGCCGACTTCCGGTCAGATCACACTGTTCGACGGTCGTACCGGTGAGCAATTCGAGCGCCAGGTTACCGTTGGCTACATGTACATGCTGAAACTGAACCACCTGGTTGATGACAAGATGCATGCGCGTTCTACCGGTTCTTACAGCCTGGTTACTCAGCAGCCGCTGGGTGGTAAGGCACAGTTCGGTGGTCAGCGCTTCGGTGAGATGGAAGTGTGGGCGCTTGAAGCATATGGCGCGGCATACACCCTGCAGGAAATGCTTACCGTTAAGTCTGATGACGTGAACGGCCGTACGAAGATGTATAAAAACATCGTCGACGGTAACCATCAGATGGAACCGGGCATGCCGGAATCCTTCAACGTACTGTTGAAAGAGATCCGTTCCCTGGGTATCAACATCGAGCTGGAAGACGAGTAACTCTCGCTCAAACAGGTCACTGGTGCCGGATTAATAACCCGGCACCAGATTGTGCTAACTCCGACGGGAGCAAATCCGTGAAAGACTTATTAAAGTTTCTGAAAGCGCAAACTAAAACCGAAGAGTTTGATGCGATCAAAATTGCTCTGGCATCGCCAGACATGATCCGTTCATGGTCTTTCGGTGAAGTTAAAGAAGCCGGAAACCATAACTACCGTACGTTCAAACCTGAGCGTGACGGCCTTTTCTGTGCGCGTATTTTCGGGCCAGTAAAAGATTACGAGTGCCTGTGCGGTAAATACAAGCGCCTGAAACACCGTGGTGTGATCTGTGAGAAGTGCGGCGTTGAAGTGACCCAAACTAAAGTGCGCCGTGAGCGCATGGGCCACATCGAGCTTGCGTCTCCGACTGCTCACATCTGGTTCCTGAAATCTCTGCCGTCCCGTATCGGTCTGCTGCTGGATATGCCGCTGCGCGATATCGAACGTGTTCTGTACTTCGAATCTTATGTTGTTATCGAAGGCGGGATGACGAATCTGGAACGTAACCAGATTCTGACCGAAGAACAGTATCTGGACGCGCTGGAAGAGTTCGGTGACGAATTCGACGCGAAAATGGGTGCGGAAGCTATTCAGGCCCTGCTGAAAAGCATGGATCTGGAGCAAGAGTGCGAGCAGCTGCGTGAAGAGCTGAACGAAACCAACTCCGAAACCAAGCGTAAAAAGCTGACCAAGCGTATCAAGCTGTTGGAAGCGTTCGTTCAGTCTGGTAACAAACCAGAGTGGATGATTCTGACCGTTCTGCCGGTTCTGCCGCCAGATCTGCGTCCGCTGGTTCCGTTGGATGGTGGTCGTTTCGCGACTTCCGACCTGAACGATCTGTATCGTCGCGTGATCAACCGTAACAACCGTCTGAAACGACTGTTGGATCTGGCTGCGCCTGACATCATCGTACGCAACGAAAAACGTATGCTGCAGGAAGCGGTCGACGCCCTGCTGGATAACGGTCGTCGCGGTCGTGCGATCACCGGTTCTAACAAACGTCCTCTGAAATCTTTGGCCGATATGATCAAAGGTAAACAGGGTCGTTTCCGTCAGAACCTGCTCGGTAAGCGTGTTGACTACTCCGGTCGTTCTGTAATCACCGTAGGTCCATACCTGCGTCTGCATCAGTGCGGTCTGCCGAAGAAAATGGCACTGGAACTGTTCAAACCGTTCATCTACGGCAAGCTGGAACTGCGTGGCCTGGCCACCACCATCAAAGCCGCTAAGAAAATGGTTGAGCGCGAAGAAGCTGTCGTTTGGGATATCCTGGACGAAGTTATCCGCGAACACCCGGTACTGCTGAACCGTGCACCAACTCTGCACCGTTTGGGTATCCAGGCGTTTGAACCGGTTCTGATCGAAGGTAAAGCAATTCAGCTGCACCCGCTGGTTTGTGCGGCATATAACGCCGACTTCGATGGTGACCAGATGGCTGTTCACGTACCGCTGACGCTGGAAGCCCAGCTCGAAGCGCGTGCGCTGATGATGTCTACCAACAACATCCTGTCACCTGCGAACGGCGAGCCAATCATCGTTCCTTCTCAGGACGTTGTACTGGGTCTGTACTACATGACCCGTGACTGTGTTAACGCCAAAGGCGAAGGCATGGTGCTGACTGGCCCTAAAGAAGCTGAGCGTATTTACCGCGCTGGCCTGGCCTCTCTGCATGCGCGCGTTAAAGTGCGTATCACTGAATACGAAAAAGATGCGAGCGGCGAATTCGTTGCGAAAACCAGCCTGATCGATACGACTGTTGGTCGTGCGATTCTGTGGATGATCGTGCCGAAAGGTCTGCCTTTCTCCATCGTCAACCAGGCGCTGGGCAAGAAAGCGATCTCCAAAATGCTGAACACCTGTTACCGCATTTTGGGTCTGAAACCGACCGTTATCTTCGCTGACCAGACGATGTACACCGGCTTTGCTTATGCAGCGCGTTCAGGTGCATCTGTTGGTATCGATGACATGGTGATCCCACAGAAGAAATACGAGATCATCAGCGAAGCCGAAGCTGAAGTGGCCGAAATCCAGGAGCAGTTCCAGTCTGGTCTGGTTACCGCGGGCGAACGCTACAACAAAGTTATCGATATTTGGGCTGCGGCGAACGATCGCGTTTCCAAAGCGATGATGGACAACCTGCAAACTGAAACCGTCATTAACCGTGAAGGTAAAGAAGAGCAGCAGGTTTCCTTCAACAGCATCTACATGATGGCCGACTCCGGTGCGCGTGGTTCCGCAGCACAGATTCGTCAGCTGGCAGGTATGCGTGGTCTGATGGCGAAACCAGATGGTTCCATCATCGAGACGCCAATCACCGCGAACTTCCGTGAAGGTCTGAACGTACTCCAGTACTTCATCTCCACGCACGGTGCGCGTAAAGGTCTGGCGGATACCGCACTGAAAACAGCAAACTCCGGTTATCTGACGCGTCGTCTGGTTGACGTTGCGCAGGATCTGGTGGTGACTGAAGACGATTGTGGCACCCTCGAAGGTATCACCATGACCCCGGTTATCGAGGGTGGTGATGTTAAAGAGCCACTGCGCGATCGCGTTCTGGGTCGTGTGACTGCTGAAGACGTACTGAAACCAGGTACCGCAGACATTCTGGTTCCACGCAACACTCTGCTGCACGAACAGTGGTGTGACCTGCTGGAAGAGAACTCTGTCGACTCCGTGAAAGTGCGTTCTGTCGTATCCTGTGACACCGACTTTGGTGTATGTGCGCACTGCTATGGTCGTGACCTGGCGCGTGGCCACATCATCAACAAAGGTGAAGCAATCGGCGTTATCGCGGCACAGTCCATCGGTGAGCCGGGTACACAGCTGACGATGCGTACGTTCCACATCGGTGGTGCGGCATCTCGTGCGGCTGCTGAATCCAGCATCCAGGTGAAAAACAAGGGTAGCATCAAGCTGTCTAACGCCAAGTCGGTTGTTAACTCCGCTGGCAAGCTGGTTGTGACCTCTCGTAACACCGAGCTGAAGCTGATCGACGAATTCGGCCGTACCAAAGAGAGCTACAAAGTACCTTACGGTGCTGTGATGGCGAAAGGCGATGGCGAACAGGTTGCTGGCGGCGAGACCGTAGCAAACTGGGATCCGCACACCATGCCGGTAATCACCGAAGTGGCGGGCTTCATTCGCTTCACCGATATGATCGATGGCCAGACGATTACTCGTCAGACCGACGAACTGACCGGTCTCTCTTCTCTGGTGGTTCTGGATTCTGCAGAACGTACCGCGGGTGGTAAAGATCTGCGTCCGGCACTGAAAATCGTTGATGCTAACGGTAACGACGTTCTGATCCCAGGCACCGATATGCCTGCTCAGTACTTCCTGCCAGGCAAAGCGATTGTACAGCTGGAAGATGGCGTACAGATCAGCGGTGGTGACACCCTGGCGCGTATTCCACAGGAATCTGGCGGTACCAAGGACATCACCGGTGGTCTGCCACGCGTTGCTGACCTGTTCGAAGCACGTCGTCCGAAAGAGCCAGCTATCCTTGCGGAAATCAGCGGCATCATTTCCTTCGGTAAAGAGACCAAAGGGAAACGTCGTCTGGTTATCACTCCGTTAGACGGTAGCGAGCCATACGAAGAGATGATTCCTAAGTGGCGTCAGCTCAACGTGTTCGAAGGCGAACGTGTGGAACGTGGTGACGTGGTTTCCGATGGTCCAGAAGCGCCGCACGACATTCTGCGTCTTCGTGGTGTTCACGCGGTAACGCGTTATATCACCAACGAAGTACAGGACGTTTACCGTCTGCAGGGCGTTAAGATTAACGATAAACACATCGAAGTTATCGTTCGTCAGATGCTGCGTAAAGCAACCATCGATAGCGCTGGCAGCTCGGACTTCCTGGAAGGCGAGCAGGTGGAATACTCCCGCGTCAAGATTGCAAACCGCGATCTGGAAGCGAACGGCAAAGTGGCGGCGCTCTACTCCCGCGACCTGCTGGGTATCACCAAAGCGTCTCTGGCAACCGAGTCCTTCATCTCTGCAGCATCCTTCCAGGAGACCACGCGTGTCCTGACCGAAGCGGCTGTTGCGGGTAAACGTGATGAACTGCGCGGTCTGAAAGAGAACGTTATCGTGGGTCGTCTGATCCCGGCTGGTACCGGTTATGCTTACCACCAGGATCGTATGCGTCGTCGTGCTGCGGGCGAACTGCCAGCTGCACCTCAGGTAACTGCGGAAGATGCTTCTGCAAGTCTGGCAGAACTGCTGAACGCAGGTCTGGGCGGCTCTGACAACGATTAATCGTTGATGCCCGGCGGTGAAAATCGCCGGGTAACGAAACCCAGGTCGGAAAAGCGCTAGCGCCAATCGACAATAAAAAACCCGCCTCGGCGGGTTTTTTTATATCTCTATTTTTTCAGTTCAGCAGCGGCAGGCGGCGATAAAGCTCGATCATGTCTCCCGCCAGATCCTGAATCACCATCGCGTTCATCAGGTGGTCCTGCGAATGAACGGTAATCAGATTCACCGGGAGTTTGCCGGTGCCTTCATCAAGGCCAATCAGCTGGGTCTGGATGGTATGCGCGTGCTTCACATATTCACGCGACTCTTCCATCGCTTGTTCGGCGCCCTCGAAGTCACCTTTACGTGCCAGTTGCAGCGCGGTCAACGCCGCACTGCGCGCCGCCCCGGCGTTTACCAGCAACTCCATGATGGTTGTTTCTAAATCTTCCATGTTTTACTCCAACAGTTTGAGTGCTTTTTCGAGCACGGCATCGCCTTTCATCATGCCGTAATCCATCATGTCGATCACCGCGACCTTTTTGCCCAGCGGTTCCGCCTGAGCCTGAAGTTTTGCCAGTTCGTATTTAACCTGTGGCCCCAGTAATACGATGTCGGCGGTGGCAATATTGTCTTTAAATTCAGCAACCGGCACGGCTTTAATGGTTACTTCAACGCCTTTTTTATCTGCGGCGTCTTTCATACGTTGAACCAGCATGCTGGTAGACATACCCGCCGCACAGCATAAAACGATGTTCTTCATAGTCAGCCTCGATGTACATGTGTTTATTGATAATTATCCCGTGCAGGCGGCTTCAACAACCGCTTTAAGGCGATTGTGTGTGAGGCATCACAAAGAAATCTGCTTTTTCTGAAACCGGTTACAATTTTAACGGATTACGCGGTGCGCCCGCCAAAGCGGGCACAGAGAAAGCGGTGTTATGCTTGAGTGGAAGTGAGCAGAGTGCGGTTTTTACCCTGCTGTTTGGCTTCGTAGAGAGCTGCGTCCACGCTGCCCACTAACTGCTCCAGCGGCTCGAAGTGCCACTCTCCCAGGCCGGCGCTAAAGGTGACGTGCAAACCCTCTTCCCGCCAGGTGCGATCTGCAACCTGAAGACGCCATTTTTCCAGCAGGCTAAAAGCTGAATCACTATGTTCTGCCGGGAAGACAACGGCAAACTCCTCACCGCCGTAGCGATACACGGAAATATGCTCGGGTTGCATGACCTGGATGCCCTCCCGGGCGACATTACGAAGCACAATGTCGCCGCTCAGATGGCCCCAGGTATCGTTGATGGATTTAAAGTTATCAATATCAACCAGCGCGAGGGCAAAGGGCTGATGCTCCTTCATCAATGCCGCAACATCGCTGTCGAAGGCGCGGCGATTCTTACAGCCGGTGAGCGCGTCCACGGTCGCCTGACGCACATAATCCCGCTCGCGCTCTTTGTTCGTCAGAATGGTTTTACTGAGCATCGCTTCCAGTCGCGGCGCTTGATTCACCTCGCCAGTTTTAATGGCATTAATGATGTTCATCAGTACCGTACGCGATGCGTGGCGCAGATACAGGCCAAACAAGACAATCACGATGGCGGCCAGCGCAAATCCCCAACTGACAATGTTCGTCTCGTGACGTGTGATATCGGTGAGCGTGGTATTAGAAACGCGGTAAATGACGAGCCAGTCCGGGTTTGTAAAGGCGTAGTAGTAGTACCAAAAGCCGGTTTTACGATCGTAGGTGTGCCCCTCGCCGCTGGTCATCTGGTCCATCAGCTCTTCACTGACATAGGTTTTAAATAAGGCTCGGGTATCCGGATGCAGCACCACCTTTCCATCGCGCTCCACCACGAAGAATTCCCCATGCATGGGGGCGACCATCTGGCGCAGGGTATATCCCATGGAAGCCAGGTCGAGATGAAATCCGAGAGTTCCTTTAACGCGACCTTCCGGCGAAATGACGGGCCGGTAGAGGGTAACGGTAAGCTGATGAGTAAAGTAATCCATGTAAGGGCTGGTATAGCGGCTTAAGGTACTCGCCTGCGCCTGACCGACAAACCACGGGCGGACGCGGGGATCAAACTTTTTGCTGCTGTCATCCGCCAGGACTTCGGGGGCACGCAGGTAGTGTCCCTGGGCGTCAGCCAGAGAGATAGCCGAAACGTTCGGCATCATGTTTTGCAGCTGCATCAGGGCCTGCAATCCGTTCTCGCGATCGACATTCACCGTGTTCTCAAGCTGGTCATTGCGGGAGAAGAATGTGACAGCCCGGCCAAGAATATGGTCGTTTTCACGCAGGATCGATTCCGTATAGTTCACCGCCAGGTTATGCGTGAAATTGAGGTTAATATTATGATAATCCTCTACAAAATCTTTTCGCTGCGTCAGCGTGATAAACACGGCGATCAGCACAAAACTGAGCAATATCCCCGCAAAGCTCACCAGGATAGGTGTCGTAAAAGAGAGTTTTTTACTGTGGACAGGCATGGGTTGTCAGAGATCCAGAAGAGGTGATAGTCCAAATGTATGCTGGTTAATTATACTTCCCAGATTTTAAGGCAGGATGATTTATCTTAATAACTGACCAGAAACTGCTTATTTTTGTGAAGGCAGGGCGAAACGAGGAAGAAGCTTTTCGCCCTGGTCAGCGTCCGCTGCTGACGTTTGCAGATTAAAAAAACGCAGATGATTCGACAACTGCTCAATGGTGACACTCCGAGGCTCCTCGAGAACATTTCGCCTCGTTGCATCGCGTTTCAACGTAACTGCGAGACGCGCCCCAGCCAGCTATCCCAGTCTTTCCAGACGGGCTGTAACCCCTGCGTGCTGAGCGCGTGGGCAACCTCTTCAGGACGACGGCCATCGTGTGGGGCGAACTGCTCCAGTTCTGGATGATTATCGGCATAACCGCCCGGCTGGGTTTTGGAAAAGGCGCTGACGTTGTTAATGGCTAACGGAATGACCCGATCGCGAAACGCCGGCGATTCCCGTGTTGATAGCGACAGCTCCACTTCCGGTGCCAGCAGGCGAAACGCGCAGATCGTTTGCACCAGCTGGCGTTCATCCATGATCGACGCCGGTTCGATACCGCCAGCGCAGGGGCGCAGCCGCGGGAAAGAGATGGAGTAGCGGCTTTGCCAGTAGTGCTGCTGGAGCCACAACAAGTGCTCCGCCACCATAAAACAGTCAACCCGCCAGCTGTCTGACAGCCCAATCAACGCGCCGAGACCGATTTTGTCGATTCCCGCGCGACCGAGTCGGTCCGGCGTTTCCAGGCGGAAGAAGAAATCCTGCTTTTTTCCTTTCAGGTGGTGCCGGGCGTACATCGCTTCGTGATAGGTCTCTTGATAGACCATCACGCCGTCCAGCCCAAGGGATTTCAGCTCCACGTACTCCTCTTCAGAGAGTGGCTGCACCTCCATCTGCAGGGACGAAAACCGGCGACGTATGGCCGGAATGTGCTTACGGAAATAGTCCATGCCCACTTTTCCCTGATGTTCACCGGTGACCAGCAACAGATGTTCAAAGCCCATCTCCCGGATGGCGCCACACTCACGAGCAATTTCATGCTCGTCGAGGGTTTTGCGCTTAATGCGATTGCTCATGGAAAAGCCGCAGTAGGTGCAATCATTGGCGCACAGATTGGAAAGGTAGAGCGGCACGTAAAAGCTCACGGTGTTGCCAAAACGCTGGCGAGTGAGCCGTTGCGCGCGCTGGGCCATTGGCTCCAGATAGGCGCTGGCGGCGGGGGAGAGCAGGGCCATCAGATCTTCGCGGGAGACATGGCGCGCGTTCAGGGCGCGCTCGACGTCTGCGGCGGTTTTGCTGTTGATTCGCAGACGAATATCGTCCCAGTCCAGTTCCCGCCAGCGGTCGACGAAGGTGCTCATGAGTACGCCTCCAGAAAGCCCGTTAGCGGGCTGGTGGCCTGCGCCTGAAAACTGCGCGAGCCAGGCCCGGACTGACGCGCCAGCAGGCCTGCCTCTACAGCCAGACGAAATGCGCGCGCCATCATCACCGGATCATCAGCCACTGCAATTGCGGTGTTGACCAACACGGCGTCGGCGCCCATCTCAAGCGCCTGCGCCGCATGGCTCGGCACGCCGATACCCGCATCTACCACCACCGGAACGGTGGCCTGTTCAATGATAATTTCAAGCATCGCGCGGGTTTCCAGCCCCTGATTGGAGCCAATCGGCGCACCCAGCGGCATCACCGCCGCGCAACCGACTTCCTCAAGCCGTTTACAGAGCACCGGGTCCGCGCCGCAGTAGGGCAAAACCGTGAACCCTTGCTTGACGAGAATATCGGCTGCTTTCAGGGTTTCGATGGGATCGGGCAGCAGCCAGCGCGCGTCGGGATGGATTTCCAGTTTCAGCCAGCTGGTGCCCAGCGCTTCGCGTGCCAGTTGGGCGGCAAACACCGCCTCTTCTGCCGTTTTCGCCCCAGACGTGTTGGGCAGAAGCGTCACGCCCGCCGCCAGAAGCGGGGCCAGGATCGCATCGCTGTGATGACGTAAATCCACGCGTTTCATCGCCAGCGTCACCAGCTCGCTGCCACTCTCGCGAATGGCATCGACCATCAGCTGTGGCGAAGCGAATTTTCCGGTGCCGGTGAAAAGGTGTGATTCAAAGAGTTTATCTGCAATACGTAACATATCAGCCTCCCGCGATGACCTGAAAAAGCAGGATCTGATCGCCATCGCGCACCTGCTGATGTTCCCACTGCTCACGCGGCAGGATCTGTTGATTAAGGGCCAGCGCCATACCCGGCTTCAGCTGGCGTAGCTGGTCGAGAAGGGCTGCGACGCTAAGCCCCGAAACGCACTGCATCGGCTCATCGTTAAACAGAATGTGCATGCTGTCCTCCGCATACCGGGCACCCGCTGGCGCGCTGCAATGCCAGATGCCGCCAGTTTCCTGAACGGGCATCGAACATCCGCAGCGTATTGCGCGGGGTCGCCATTTTGCTGATGAGTTTGATCGCCTCCAGCGCCTGCAAGGTGCCCATCACCCCGACGACCGGTCCGAGAATCCCCGCTGTACGGCAGTTGCGCTGCGGCTCTTCATCGTCCGGCCACAGGCAGCGGTAGCAGCCCTGCGTCCACGGCGGCGTGAGCACCATCATCTGCCCGCCAAACCCAACGGCGCTGGCGGTAATGAGCGGCGTATCGAGGGCCACGCAGGCGGCGTTGATCGCCTGACGTGTCGCCATATTGTCGGTGCAATCCAGCACCACATCGGCGCGGGCGACCTCCTGATGGAGCGCGTCTCCCTCAAGCCGCTTCTGCACGGCAATGAGCATAATGTCAGGGTTGAGCGCATTCAGCCGCTGGGTGGTGATCTGCGCTTTTGGCTGATTAATGTCCTCGGTGGTGAACAGAATTTGCCGCTGCAAATTGCTCAGATGGATATCGTCGTCGTCGGCTAACACCAGCGTGCCGACGCCTGCGCCAGCCAGATAGAGCGCAGCAGGCGCGCCGAGTCCTCCGAGGCCGATGATCAACACCCGGCTGTCGAGCAACTTTTGCTGACCCTCGACGGCGATATCGTCGAGCAGGATCTGGCGGCTGTAGCGCATGAAATCAGTGTCATTCATCGCCCGCTCCCGCCAGCTGCAACAGCTGTTCAGTGGCCGCCTGCCAGTCTGCTGCCTGCGTAATGGCGCTGACCACCGCGATACTGCCGACGCCGGTTCCCAGCACTGCCGGGGCACGCGCCAGGCTGATACCGCCGATAGCAACGGTCGGGTAATCACCCAGACGAGCGATATGGCGTGCCAGCTGCGCCAGCCCTTGCGGGGCTGACGGCATCTGTTTAGTTTGCGTCGGGAAGACGTGGCCGAGCGCGATATAGGAGGGGCGAGCGGCGAGCGCCACGTCGATCTCCATATCATCATGAGTCGAGACGCCCAGGCGCAGGCCTGCCTCGCGAATGGCGCTCAGATCGGTGGTCTCCAGATCTTCCTGACCCAGATGCACACCGTAGGCCTGATGCTTAATCGCCAGCTGCCAGTAATCGTTGATAAATAACCGGGCGTCAAAGCAGCGCCCCAGTTCGATGGCAGCTATCACATCGCTTTCCACCTCTTCATCACGCTTGTCTTTGATACGAAGCTGGAGCGTTTTGACGCCTGCCTTAAGCAGGCGCTCAATCCATTCCACGCTGTCGACGACCGGGTAAAGCCCTAAGCGCAGGGGCACCGGGGGGAAATCGGGCTGGTACATTACGCCTCCTCTTTTTTGAGGTAGATTTCGCCGCCTTTAGCGCGGAAGTTTTCTGACATGTCAGCCATGCCCACTTCGATCACCTGCCTGGCGGCGTAGTCGCGCACTTCCTGGCTGATTTTCATTGAGCAGAATTTTGGCCCGCACATGGAGCAGAAGTGCGCCACTTTGCCGGACTCCTGCGGCAGGGTTTCATCGTGGTAGGCGCGCGCGGTGAACGGGTCGAGCGCCAGATTGAACTGGTCTTCCCAGCGGAATTCAAAGCGGGCTTTCGACATGGCGTTATCGCGGATCTGCGCGCCCGGGTGGCCTTTGGCTAAATCCGCCGCGTGGGCGGCGATTTTGTAGGTGATCAGCCCCTGCTTCACGTCCTCTTTGTTCGGCAGGCCGAGATGCTCTTTCGGGGTAACGTAGCAGAGCATGGCGCAGCCAAACCAGCCGATCATCGCCGCGCCGATACCGGAGGTGAAGTGGTCGTAGCCCGGTGCAATATCGGTGGTCAGCGGCCCAAGGGTGTAGAACGGTGCTTCGTGGCAGTGCTCCAGCTCTTCGGTCATATTGCGGCGAATCATCTGCATTGGTACGTGGCCAGGGCCTTCAATCATCACCTGCACGTCATATTCCCAGGCGATTTTGGTCAGCTCGCCCAGGGTG
>Ga0268266_10005402_pt1 | contig 11924 bp, 11 predicted proteins | sample KBSS13metaG_FD_190356 | JGI IMG/M metagenome (GOLD analysis project Ga0268266, IMG submission 190356) | Switchgrass rhizosphere microbial communities from Kellogg Biological Station, Michigan, USA - KBS S1-3 metaG (SPAdes) (version 2) | ecosystem: Host-associated > Plants > Roots > Rhizosphere... | reverse complement strand
GGCGTTGGAGGCGGCGTTTTGGGCTCAGTTACCGGGTAACTTTCCCATGCGTCCCCGCAAGGCTCCGATCAGCTCTCGCAATTTCGCGGCCATGGCCCCGTTTCACAACTTTCCCACCGGACGTGCTACCGGGAACCATTGGGGGCCGGCGCTCACGGTATTGATGACCGCGGCGCGATCTCCTTATTACTTCTCGTTGCACGCGAGCGATCCCACCGATCGCGAAGGCACTGGCCCGAAGGATACCGGCCACACCTTTATCTGTGGCCCAACGGGCTCCGGCAAGACCGTCTTCATCGGCTTCTTGATTGCCATGTTGGACCGTCAGGGCGTGACGCAGGTGGTGTTCGATAAAGACCGAGGCTTGGAAATTCTCGTCAGGGCTCTGGGCGGCGAGTACCTGCCGCTGTCCAATGGTGTCCCGACGGGCTTCAACCCGTTGCAGTTGCCGGATACGGCCGCCGACCTCGAGTTTTTGAAGTCGTGGTTGAGGACACTGGTTCGACCAGGTGACGGCCGGCCTCTGTCCGCAAAGGAGGAAGCCGACCTGGATCAGGCGCTGCATGGAACGTTGGCGCTCGATCGCTCGGTCCGCCGATTGTCGCGACTCATTGAGTTTCTGGATCCCACAGATCCTGAAGGAGTCTACGCGCGGTTGCTGCGTTGGTGCGCGGTGAGTCAGGGTGACTACGCTTGGGTGTTCGACAATCGCGAGGACTCCGTCGTGCCTCGGATGAACGCCCATCCGGTAGTGGGCTTCGATGTCACCGACTTTCTGAATCATGACATTGCGCGTCCGCCGGTCACGCTTTACCTCTTCCATCTCGTCCGTCAGCTCCTGGACGGCCGCAAGCTCGTATGCTGGATGGACGAGTTCTGGCGATTGTTGGCGGATCCTGCGTTCGAAAGCTTCGCCAAGGATGCCCCAAAAACGTGGCGTAAGTTGAATGGCGTCATGTGTGTGGCGACCCAGAGTGCCAGTGATGTGCTGGATAGCCCCATTAGCCGCACGCTCATCGAACAGACCCCTACGAAGGTGTTCTTCCCCAATCCCAATGGCAGCTCGGCGGAATACCTCGGTTTGGGGCTGACGGACCGTGAGTTCCGCCTGATCAAGGAGCAGATCGATCCGGGAGCACGACGTTTCCTTGTGAAGCAGGGTACTCATAGCGTGGTCTGCCAGCTCGACCTGGCTGGCTTTGACGCGGAGCTGCGCGTCATCTCCGGCCGCCTCACCGAAGTCAGGCGGATGGAGCGCATGGTCTCCGCCCATGGTCCCAAGCCATGCGACTGGCTGCCATTGTTCATGTCAGGGAGTGAGTCATGAGCTCATATCGGCCACATCCGCAGCCGCTCGGTTTGGCAGTTTATGCCCAGGTGAGGCGCCACGTTCGCGACGTGGCAATGTTGGCTCGAGCCATGGCGATACTCGGTGTAGCGGGTCTATTGGGTGCGCCCGCAGCGCGGGCGCAGTTCGCTGTCATTGATGTCGGGGCCATCACTCAACTCATTACGGAGGTCGAGATCCTCGAGGATCAATTGACCACCGCGCGGGCTCACCTGGCGCAGGCTCAGGCGGAGTATGCATCCATCACGGGTGGCCGGGGAATGGAGCAGTTGCTGACGGGTGCACCCCGCAACTATCAGCCAACAAATTGGGCTGACCTGCAGGCCGTCATGCAGGGAGGGGGCGGTTTTGGTGGATTGGGAGGAGGCGTGACGGCCACGTTGGCGATCAACAGCGTGCTGCCTGATGCATCGCTGGCACTGCTGCCAGTCGACGTACGTAAGCAAATCGAGGAGCGGCGTCGGCTCACAGCCTTGCAACAGAACCTTACGCGGCAGTCGTTGCAGACGACGAGTGAGCGGTTCGATCTGCTGCAGCAGCTCATCTCGGCCATCGGCCGTGCCGCCGATCAGAAGGCAGTGCTCGACCTGCAGTCACGCACGTCATCCGAGAACGCAATGCTCCTCAATGAGCAGAGCAAGCTGCGGACGCTAGCCGAGGTTGTGCAGGCTCAGCAGCGTGCAAATGAGCAGCAGATGCAGGAGCGGGCCGCGTTAGGTCAGGGCCAGTTTGCACAGCGCTTTCAGCCGGTGCCTTGACGAGAGGCACGGGGAGTCAAGCACATGGGATTCTTTGAAACCTTCTGGACCTGGTTGAACGAGCAACTGACTCATTATGTGGGTAACAACACGGCACTGGTGTCCGGTGCTATGGGGCCGGCCATCTTCACTCTCGCAACTCTGTACGTGATGATCTGGGGCTATCTGCAACTGACCGGCCGAATCGAAGAGCCGTTTCTCACAGGCCTCAAGCGGATACTCACGGCAGGCGTGGTCCTCGGCGCGTCATTGAAAATGTGGCTCTACAACGCGGTTATCGTCGATACCTTCTATAACGCGCCGACCCAGCTGGCCGGTGCCATCATCGGCGCCAACGACCCCGTTAAAACCGTCGATTCTATCTGGGAGCAGGGCGGCGCCGTCGCCGATTTTCTGTTCAACATCGGCGCTCAATTTGCGGTGTTCGGGGTCGGCTACTTCCTGGCCGGAATAGTGGTGTGGTTACTGATGGGACTGCTCTGTCTATACACCATGTTCCTGATTGGGCTGTCGCACATCGCATTGGCGGTCCTGTTGGCCCTCGGCCCGTTCTTCATTCCCATGCTGTTTTTTGAAAGCACCAAGCGTCTGTTTGATGCGTGGCTGGCGCAATTGGCCAACTACGCCCTCATTACGCTGCTGACCATTCTCGTGGCCGCATTGCTTCTTCAAGTGGTGAACAGCTACGCCAAACAGACCGCATCTCTTGGGCCGGACCTCAAGATTGTTGATGCCATCAACATGCTGCTGGTGTCCGTTCTGGTGTTTCTCTTCATGCGGCAGGTCATGCCGATCGCGTCTGGCTTGGCCAGTGGTGTGGCTCTCAACACGATGGGAACAATGAGTCGCGCGGCCAACTGGGGCATTCGCAACGGGTTGAAAGCGGTTCTATTAGCAGTCGCCGCACGGAAATAAGGAAGGCTCATGGAAAGGATATCTATTGTCGGTGTTCTGATGATGTTGAGTGCGTGCTCGACGCATGCCATGAAGTGTCACGGCCGGTTGCGGCCGATCAATGAGCCGACAGTCAACGCCCCGCACTCGCCTGCAGGTTCGCAACCGGCGACGAGCTCGCAGTCGAAAGGCGGCCAAAAGCGCACCGGTTCTGCTGACCCATTTCGCACGGAGCCGCAGCGATGAAGACGGATCCTGCTCTCGAGCGCTATCTCCAGGACGCCGTGTCCTGGGACATCGATCGCCTCGCGCAAACCAAGCGAAGCGAGCGCACGGCTTGGTGGATCGCGGGTGCGGGCTGGGTGTGCGCAGTCGCCGGTGCAGTGTCGCTTGCCCTTCTCACACCGTTGAAGGGAGTCGAGCCCTTCGTGATCCGCGTCGACAACTCTACGGGGATCGTCGACGTAGTGCCCGTCTTCACGGGTCACGTGCCAATGGAGCAGGCGGTGACTCGCTATTTCCTGACGCACTACATAACCGTATGCGAGCGCTTCAATCTCGTGACCGCAGAAAGCGACTACCAGGAGTGTGGTGCCTTCCACAGTGCTCAGCGCAACCAGGCATGGTACGCACTCTGGAATACTACCAATCCACGGTCGCCACTGAACGTACACAAGGACGGCAGCACCGTTCACGTCGACGTCGAGTCAGTCAGCTTCTTCCGGCGTTCCAACGGAGTCGAGGATCTAGCCCAAGTCCGCTACCGGAAGTCAGATCACCCCATAGGCGGCGCCGCGGAGCACACCACTCATTGGATCGCAACGATCCAATACGTATATGCGAGTCCATCAAAGGACGCGGCGACTCGCAGATGGAATCCGCTTGGTTTCAAGGTCGTTGAAGTCGGCTCAGAGCCGGAAGTGCTCACGACCCCCGCAGGATCGTCAAATGCGGCGTTTGCGGGGTCAGTCCAATGAGAGCGCTCTGGCTTCTAATCGCAGTCACTCTGCAAATCAACAGCGCGCTGGCTGAGACCGTTCCAACGCGAGGCATCGCGGACGCTCGCATTCGAACCGCTGCATACGACGCAAATCAGGTCTACCGAATTCAAGGATATGTCGGCTACGAAATCGACCTCCAGTTTGAGCAGGGTGAATCCTTTGTGGGAATCGGCGCGGGGGACATCGACGCGCTCTCATTCGTGTCGCAGGACAACCACTTGTTCATCAAGCCCAAGGCATCTCACATCAATACCAATCTGACGGTCATTACCACCCGCAGACCGTATCAGTTTGCCTACACAGCTTCCCCATTGCGTGCAGATGCTTCTGAACCGGAAGTGATTTTCGCAGTGCACTTCAGCTATCCGCCAAACAATGCGGATGTGGTTGCCGACGGCATCAATCGCATGTTCCAGCAGTCCGGCTCGGAACGGGTACGCAACGTTGACTATTGGTATTGCGGCAGCGCCACGATTCAACCCACCGCCGCATGGGATGACGGAATCCATACTCGCCTGCGCTTCGCAGCCAAAGGCGAGCAGCCGGCGATCTTTGTAAAGAATGAGGACGGCTCGGAATCGCTCCTCAATTTCAGTATGGACGCGGGTGATGTGGTCCTTCACCGGGTCGCACGGCAACTCATTCTCCGCCGCGGTCGACTGACCGGAAAAATCATCAATAAAGGCTTCACCGGCTCCGGCGAGCGCCTGGAGTCCGGAACCGTGTCTCCAAAGGTCGAGCGCGTCGGCGAAGGCTATCATCCATGAAACACGGTAAAAAACACCGTCATGATGATGCATCTTCCGCGTCGGACGGGGTTCGAGGCGAGAGGGGAGCACCGTCAGTCAGCACCGAGCGATCGCTGCAGTCGAGAGTGAGCAGCATCATGGCGTGCGGGCTGATGATCATTCTCGGCGCTGCGATGCTGACTTGGTACTACTCGGGTGCCATTTCCAGACAGGCACGCGAGCAACGAAACGCGCAGGCGGCAGTTTCCCATCGTGCTCAAGGAGAGATGCCGCTCCCCGCTCTGGATGGGTTCAGCTCAATCAGGACCTCAACTAACGCCCCTCCGCGCACGCCACCTCCGGTTCCAACAGAGGCGATTGCCCCCACGCCTGCGCTGGATTTGCCGCTGATGCAGTCCAACACCGCGTCGGTGCCCATGCCACGTACCGGCAACCGCAAGTCCGCGGAGCAACTTGCCTTGGAGCGGTTGTTGTCGGGAGCTGCGTTTGCTCGTGAGTCAGGGGCACGAGCCGCGATGGCCGGCCTGGCCAATGCCAGCTTGGATAGCCGTGACTTCCTTCCTCCATCCGGCCTGACCAATGCCGGTGGGGGTGATAGTTCAGGCGCCGACCTGGGATCCTTGTTGCGACCCACCGCCATCGCATCCGCGCGTGCCAAAGTGTTGCCCACGCAACGCTTCCTGCTCGCGAAGGGCGCATTCATCGACTGCACGCTGGAGACCGCAATCAACTCCACGCTGCCAGGCATGACGACCTGTATCACCGCTAGCGACACCTTTAGCTCAGATGGCACGGTTGTGCTGTTGGAGAGGGGAACCAAGCTCATCGGCGAGACGCGCGGGCAAGTGCAGCAGGGCACGGCGCGGGTGTTTGTGTTGTGGACTGAGGCCAGGACGCCGACCGGCATCGTCGTCCCGCTCGATTCACCGGGCACAGATGAATTGGGACGCTCGGGCTTGCCCGGTCAGGTCAATCGCCATTTCTGGGACCGGTTCGGCGCAGCCATTCTCGTTTCAACACTCGATGGTGCGGTACAGGCGGCCGTCGAATCGGCAAGCCGCGGAGGAGGGCCGATCATCTACAACCCATCGCCGTCCGAAGGCGTGATCACCGACATTCTGAAGAGCACGGTGAACATCCCGCCTACTGTGACCAAGCGTAATGGCGACCGGATCCAGGTTTTTGTAGCTCGCGATGTCGACTTCAGATCTGTCTATGAGCTGCGAACGCTCGCGACGGCACGCTGAGGGCGACATGACAAGCCCCTCCCCAGGTCCAGCCTCTGACATATCAGCTCTGCGGTTGACGCTGCGAGCCTTGGAGCCATTGTTGTCAGACCCCGAGGTCACGGAGGTTTGCATCAACCGCCCCGAGGAAGCGTTCATCGAGACCGGTGTGGGCTGGCGCCGAGAGCCGCTGCCATTCGCCACATTCGACTGGTGCCGCCGCCTGGCCAAATTGGTCGCAAACTCCACCCGTCAACGCATAGACGAATCGTCCCCACTCCTGTCCGCATCACTCCCGGGCGGCGAGCGGATTCAGATCGTCCTGCCTCCCGCCACGACCCAAGGCTGCGCGGCGATCACGATCCGCCGTCCCTCCGAGGAGGTATGGTCGGTTACAGATCTGTGCAGACGAGGCATTTTTCGTATGACCCGTCGCGCCACCGATTCGCTCGATGCAACCGAGTCCGAGCTGCTTCGGCTCCTCAATGAGAAAGACTATGAGGCGTTCATGCGACTGGCTGTCATCAGCCGCAAGAACATCCTGGTTTCGGGCGCGACGGGTTCCGGCAAGACCACGTGGACAAAAGCCCTGATCCGCGAAATCCCCGCGGAGGAGCGACTGATAACAATCGAGGACGCGCAGGAGCTCGTCCTGGACCGGCACGTCAACCACGTCCGGCTGTTTTACAGCAAAGATGGCCAGGGACTCGCTCGTGTAACGCCCAAACAATTGCTCGAGTCGTGCCTGCGAATGAAGCCGGATCGCATCCTCCTTGCGGAGCTGCGCGCCGAGGAAGCATTCGATTACCTGCGCAACGTCAATTCCGGACACCCCGGGTCCATCACCAGCGTGCACGCGGCAAGCGCGCAACTGGCCTTCGAGCAATTGGTGTTGCTGGTCAAACAAAGCCCCGGTGGCCGTGAGCTCGCCAGAGCCGACATCAAGAACCTGTTGTATCTGCTCGTCGATGTGGTCATCCAATGCGGGATCGAGCACCACGAGCGTTTCATCCGGGAAATCTGGTACGACCCTCAGCGCAGGCTGGCGAGCGGGGCGCATTTGTGAGCGGATTTTCGAACGCTATGTCCGGTCTCGCGACGGGCTATGCCGCAGTGGCCGTCCCTATGGCCATCGCGGTCTTCCGCCGCACAGCTGACTCGGCGAAGGCGTTCGCGTCAGCGGTCGTAGCTGTCCCCGCCACGGTGGCAGCTGGCATCGCCATACCCGTTATGCATCCATTAATTCATGGCTTAGGGATCGCCGGCGGGAGTTTCCTGGAGTCCGCTGCCGGCTATGGAATATGTGCCGGAATTGGGTACGCGACTGGGCGCGCGATCTCGCGTCCTCCGCGGCCGAGCAGCGTTCATCAACGAGGAACCGTTGTTAATGAAGGAGTAGCTCGGCGCGCGCCAGTACTGAATCGGGATTCAACTCAAACCACGAAGTCCGCTTCCCTGACTCTGGCAGGCTTGCCCGTCGCGCTGTTGGACGAAACCAAGCACTTCAAGATCATTGGCACCACCGGCACCGGCAAGAGCACCGCCATCCGCGAGTTGCTCGCAGGGGCATTGGATCGCGGTGACCGCGCCATCATCGCCGACCCCGATGGCGGTTATCTTCGCAGGTTCAAAGACACGTCCCGCGGCGACATCGTCCTGAATCCGTTCGAGCCCGATTCCCGCAAATGGAATCTGTTTGGAGAAATCAACAACCCCTACGACATCGACCAACTGGCGCGATCGCTGCTTCCGGACCCAGGCGGCCCAGACCGCAGCTGGATCAGCTACGCCCGCACTTTCTTCACTTCGGTTACCCGGCAGGCGCATGAGGCGGGGATCACTGATATGCGCGAGCTATATCGCCTCCTGGTTGTAGCTGATGCGAAGGAGTTGCGTGGGCTGGTGGCCGGCACGCCTGCGCAGCCGTTTCTGGAGGAGCACAACGGTCGGATGTTTGACTCGATCCGGTCCGTCACCAGTTCCGCCGTCGGGTCGCTCGACTACATCGCACAGCAGACGGCCGAGCCGCTGTCCATCAGGCAATGGGTACGCCGCGAAGACAACGCTGAGGGAGTGCTGTTCATACCTTACAAGGCGGGTCAGATCGCAGCGTTGCGCTCGACAATTTCCGCGTGGATGCGACTCGCGATCTTCGAAGCGATGAGTCAGCCCGAGGGCGATCAACGTCTTTGGTTTGTGGTCGATGAGTTGGATGCCTTGGGACAGATCGATGGTCTGAAGGATGCCCTGGCCCGGCTCCGGAAATTTGGGGGCCGGAGTATTCTGGGATTCCAATCCATCGCCCAGGTCTCGAGCACGTATGGGACCGGCGATGCTCAAACACTCGTCGAGAACTGCGGGAATACGCTGATCTTGCGCTGCTCTGGCAGCGACCACGGCGGGACGGCGAATTTTGCATCACGGCTCATCGGTCAACGCGAAGTCCTTCGCATCAATCGATCGCGCAGCCGGCGCCCCGGTGACCTGCTGTCGTCAACGACGCTGTCGGAGCATGTCGGAATCGAGCCCGCCGTCATGGACTCGCAAATCGAGCAGCTCCCCGACCTGACCGGGTATCTCAAGTTCGCGTCGACGCCCAACTGGCAACAGGTAACGCTGTCGAATGCCGGTTCACCCAACGACGAGCACGCGAGGGATGAGGCAAAAACGCAGTGGCAGCGCTGGCGAGCCGGTGGTGCCTCCGATGCCGATAAGTCGACAGGCGCCCCTCTAGCCACGACGAGCACGCATCACGCCAACTCCGGCGCTCATGCGGCTGGCATGGCTCGCGGCACACCCACAGCGGACGGCGGTCAGCCACAGGCGACCCGCGCCACCAAGACGGCAGGCCCAATAAGCGCTACGGGACCGACATATGTGCCCAAGCGGACCATCGCCGCCCGCACCGCCATCGACCACGGCCCCATCCTCCCCCGCGACCACGCGGAGTATGAGTAACCGCCATGGACGACACCACAATGAAGTTGGGCCTGCTCATGGAAGCAGCCCAAACGCACCAGAAGTCGGCCGAAGCCACCCTGCGCAAACTCAAGTCCACCGCCGCCGACCTGGCAACCCTGGTGCGCGACGAAGTCCGCAGCGTACTCGTGGAGGAGCTGCAGTCTCTGGCATCCGACAGCAAACGCGCAGCAACAGCCCTGCGCGAAGTCCAGCGTGCCGCCAACATCAGAGCCCTGGTGTGGAGCCTGAGCATCACCACACTCTGCTCAGCAATCCCAATAGGCCTGGCCTGTTGGCTCATCCCCTCCCGCAACGAAATAGCCGCACTCCGCGCCAAACACGACGCGCTCGCAACCAAAATCGCCAGCCTCGAAGAGCGCGGCGGCCGAATGGATTTGAGACGGTGCGGAAACGGCGCACACCTGTGCGTCCGCGTCGACCGCAAAGCGCCCACCTACGGAGAGCAATCCGACTATCTGGTCATAAGAGGGTATTAACACCATGGAATGGTACAAACGTGGAAGTCTGGTCGTCGGCGGAGGCTGGCGTGGCCGGCACGCCATCCAGAACCTCAAATTCTGGAGCACTGATCAACGCCTGCACCTTGCAGGCCTGTCGCTCAATCTCGCCGACGAAACCAAGCACTTCAAGTTCATCGGCACCACCGGAACCGGCAAATCAACCGCCATCACCGAGTTGCTGGACGGCGCCCTGGCGCGCGGCGACCGTGCAGTCATAGCGGATCCGGATGGCGGTTATCTGACCCGTTTCCACGACCGCGGCCGAGGAGACGTCATCCTCAATCCCTTTGACCCCCGCTCGCTCAAATGGAACCCATTCGCTGAAATTCAGACACCCTACGACGTCGAGCAGTTGGCCCGCGGACTGATTCCGTCAACAGAAGATGCATCCAGCCAAGAGTGGCGCGGCTATGCCCGGACATTCCTCTCCGCTGTCGCACATCGCTGTCGTCAGAAGGGGGAGGGCGACGCCGGAGAAATGTGGCGCTTGTTGGCGATTGCGTCGACCACCGAACTCAGGAAGGTCGTCGCCGGCACTCCGGCGCAACCGTTTTTGGATGCCGACAACGCCCGCATGTTTGGCTCAATCAGGTCCGTCACAGGATCGGCTGTTGCCGCGCTCGCGTACGTACAGGATCAACGAGCGTCGTCATTCTCCGTGCGCGATTGGGTTCGCACCGGCGTGGGCTCACTGTTCATCCCCTACCAGGCAAACCAAATCGCAGCGTTGCGCTCGATCATCGCAACCTGGGTGCGACTGGCGATTTTCGAGGCGATGAACCGTCCGGAAGAAGACCAACACATCTGGTTCGTCGTCGACGAGCTAGACGCTCTCGGAGCCATAGACGGCCTGAAGGACGCCTTAGCGAGACTGCGTAAATTTGGCGGTCGCTGCGTCATCGGGTTTCAGTCGCTTTCGCAAGTCTCCAACACGTACGGCACTGGTGACGCCCAAACAATCACAGAGAACTGCGCCAACACGCTGATTCTGCGTTGTTCGGGCAGTGACAACGGCGGCACCTCGCACTTCGCTTCACGCCTGATAGGGGAGCGGGAAATCGTCCGCCGACAAACGTCACGTGGTCGAGACTACGAACTATTCAAGGCTGGCCGCCGTTCAACCAACGTTGCCACCCAGCACGTGACAGAGGCGGCGGTGATGCCGTCAGAGCTGGAGCAACTGCCGGACCTTGCCGGATACCTCAAAACCGCGTCATCACGTGCATGGCGCCGAGTCCGCCTCGCGCGGCAACGATGAGCCGCCATGGCAATCTACCGACTGCAGATCGAACCGATCAAGCGCGGCGACGGCCACAGCTCAGTAGGAGCGGCCGCCTACAGAGCCGGCGAGCGACTCAGGGACGATCGAACCAACGAGGTTCACAACCACTCGCGACGCAAGGATGTAACGCACAGCGAGATCATGCTCCCGAGCGAGCTGAGCGGCCGAGAGAACATGGAGTGGGCCCGCAACCGCGCCAGCCTGTGGAACGCCGTTGAAAACGCTGAGTCTCGCAAGAACGCGCGAGTTGCACGCGAGATTCAGGTAACCCTTCCGCACGAGTTGCCGCCCGAGCGTCGAGTCGCCTTGGCGCGCTCATTCTCACAGGAGGTCGCCGACCACTACAAAGTCGCGGTCGACCTGGCAGTTCACGAGCCGCGCCCATCGGGTGACCCACGCAACCACCACGCGCACCTCCTGATGACAACGAGGGAGGTATCGGAGCAGGGGTTGGGAGCCAAGGCCGGCCTCGAGCTCTCGACACACGAGCGCATGCGACTGGGATTGCCGAGCGGTGCTCAGGAGTTCACCGCGATTCGTGAACGGTGGGCCACTGTGACCAACGAGGCGCTGAAGGAAGCGAACATCGAGGCCCGCGTGGATCACCGCTCGTTGGCAGAGCAGGGCATCGACCGCGAGCCGCGGCCACACATCCCGTTCGCCGCCTACAAGATCGAGCGCGCCGGCCAGCACAGCGACGTCGCCGAAAGCATCCGCGCCGACTACGCCGCTCGAGTGCAAGCCCGCCTCGAGCGCCAGGCAACCCACGACCCCAACGCAGCCCGCGAACTCAACGCCCAACCGCCCGCCGCGTCAATGCCTGAAAAGCCCAACGCGCCAGTGCTCGACAAGCCCAACGCGCCGCAGGCCCCTAAAAGCCTGGAAGACATCCGCCGCGAAGCCCGCGAAAACTGGCTGAAGCTGCGCGCCCAACAGGCGGAGCAACAGGCCGCGCAGGACACCGCCCAGCCTTCGCGCAACCTCGGCGAAGCCCAGCCCGGCCGCAACCAACCGGCGCCCGGCCGAGAGCCCGGCGCCGCAAACGAACACGCCCCCGCCGCGCGCCAACACCCAGCGGCATCCAACTCCCCAACCAGAGCCCCCGACCATGACCAAACACTCTAACACCCAGATCCAGGACAGCCGCGCTGTCCCCAACACAGCCAACCTCCCGGCCGACTACC
>Ga0268266_10005400_pt1 | contig 11930 bp, 7 predicted proteins | sample KBSS13metaG_FD_190356 | JGI IMG/M metagenome (GOLD analysis project Ga0268266, IMG submission 190356) | Switchgrass rhizosphere microbial communities from Kellogg Biological Station, Michigan, USA - KBS S1-3 metaG (SPAdes) (version 2) | ecosystem: Host-associated > Plants > Roots > Rhizosphere >... | reverse complement strand
ATGTGCTGGCACGGCTGGACAGCGGCAAATTAACGGCTCGAGCCGCTGCTGAGCTAATGACGATAACGCTACGGCAAACGTATCGGCTGTTGAGAAGATATCGCGATGGCGGCGCTTCGGCCGTCGCCAACCAGCGCCGCGGTCGTCCCTCGAACAACCGCTTGCCGGATGTGGTTCGCGATCATGCGATTGCTCTGGTGCGGGAGCGTTACGTAGACTTTGGACCGACATTCGCGGCCGAGAAGCTGGCAGAGCGTCATGATCTCAAGGTTTCGCGGGAGACGCTGCGCAGCTGGATGAGGCAGGCAGGGATCTGGATGTCCCGCGCTGAACGCAGGCGTATCCAGCAACCTCGGCATCGCCGCGAGCATATCGGTGAGCTGGTCCAGATCGACGGTTCAGAGCATCGCTGGTTCGAGGAACGTGCAGCTGCCTGCACGTTACTGGTGTTCGTCGACGATGCGACGAGCCGCCTGATGGAGCTGCGTTTTGTCCCCTCCGAGAGCACATTTGCCTATTTCGAGGCGCTGAAGGCCTATCTTTGTCGTCACGGTAAACCCGTCGCCTTCTACTCCGACAAGCATTCCATCTTTCGGGTGTCGAACGAGAACGCGGTCAGCGGCAATGGCATGACCCAGTTCGGACGGGCGTTGTCGGAACTCAACATCGAGATTCTGTGCGCCAATACCAGCCAGGCGAAGGGACGTGTCGAGCGCGCTCATCATACGCTGCAGGATCGTCTGGTAAAGGAGCTGAGACTCGCGGGCATCAGCACGATCGAGGCGGCAAACGCGTTTCTGCCCAGCTTCGTCGCCAACTACAACGGTCGCTTTGCCAAGCTCCCGGCTCGCGACAAAGATCTCCACCGTTTGCTCGATCCCCAGCAGGATCTGGATGAAGTCTTGTGCTGGCGCGAGCAGCGTCAAGTGTCGCACCAATTGGTGGTGAACTACAGCCGTATGAAGCTGACGCTTAAGCCGCAAGGCCTGGCCGTTCGCCTTCGTGGCAAAATGGTCGATATCTATGACTTTCCGGATGGGCGACTGGAGGTTCGCTGGAAAGGCAGGTCGTTGCCTTACTCGGCCTTCGACAAGCTCCAGCGCGTCAGTCATGCCGCCATTGTCGAGAACAAGCGCCTGGGCGAGATTCTGGCCTGGATCAAGGAGCAGCAAGACCGCCAGCCCCGCTTCAACCGCGTTCCGGATGGACCACGACGATCGAGCCAGAAGCCGGGCATTCTAAAGAACCGCGCCCTGCAAGTCGCTGAAGCCGCCAAATTGAAGTCGAAAGCTCTCCGCGGGAGCCGGCGCCGCTCCGATATGGTGGTCTCCGCGGCGCCGGCTCCCGCTCCCAGCGAGGCCGCCGAGTGACATTTCAACTTTGCAGAAATCGAGACATCTCTACTTTGTTGCAACACGAGTAATTTTACGGCCTTCTCTATCGGAAAAACCAACTTCAGCAGATCGACGGTGACGGTTTCCAACTCGCCGCGGTTGTCAATCGGTTTAGGCACCGCTGGACGCCGGTTGGATGAGTACGACGAAAACTATTGCGTCAAGCGATCAAGCGCTTTGTCGCGAGCATCGGATGGCGGTAGCTCACGGCCAAGTGCTTCAGAAATTCTGCCGATATAAGATAGACGATTACGACGAGACCAATGCCGGCGAGCATCAGCGGAGGTGGCGCTTCGAAGCCGAACCAGTGCCCAGCGGGCGTGAAGGGAAGCGCCATCGCCACGACCAATGCGATCAGCGACGACGCTGTCAGAGCAGGATTCGGAAGATCCTGCCACGGGCGGCCATTAGTACGAACGACGAAGATGACGAGGATTTGCGTCGCCATCGACTCGAGAAACCAGGCGGTCTGGAATTCGGCAGGCGATGCCTTGAAAAAGAAAACCAGCGTGGCAAATGTCAGGAAGTCGAACAACGATGACATCGGCCCCATGATCGCTGCGAACCGAACCAACCCGCGTATATCCCATACCTGCGGCCGGACCGTCGCTTCCGGGCGCACTGTATCGAACGGAATGCCGATTTCTGAAAGATCGTAGAGCAGATTGTTCAGTAGGATCTGCGTCGGCAACATCGGCAGGAATGGCAGCGCGATCGAGGCCACGGCCATCGATAGCATGTTACCGAAATTTGAGCTGGCACCCATGCGCACATATTTCAGGATGTTGGCAAAAGTCCGCCGACCCTCTTCGACGCCGTCGGCGACTACCCCCAGGTCCGATTCGAGAAGGATCATGTCCGCGGCCGCCTGCGCCACACCGGTCGCGCCGTCGACCGAGAGGCCGATATCCGCAACCTTCAGCCCCGGCGCATCGTTGATGCCGTCGCCGAGAAAGCCGACGACCGCGCCCCGGGCCTGCAGCGCCTTTACTATTCGCGACTTCTGGTCTGGCGCCAGACGTCCATAGGCGTCCACGAACTGTACTTGGACCGCCAAGGCGTCGTCGCTGAGCGCGACAATATCGGTCCCCGAGAGGACCGTATCGGTTTTTAAGCCGACGAGACCGGCAAGCCGCTTCACGACGACGGGGTCGTCGCCGGAGAGGATCTTGAGCCTGATTCCCGCTTTCGCGAGCCGGGCGATGGCTGCTGCCGCCGTCGGCTTGGGCGGATCGGCAAAAGCGCACAGCCCCTCGAAAACGAGATCGGCTTCGTCCTTTGCATCGACATCGTGGGTTGGCCCCAACCACGGACGCGATGCGACGGCGATGCAGCGAAGCCCATCCCCGGCAAGGTTGTGAATCTGCGCCGAAACGTCAGCCCGTTGTTGCGACTCCATCGGCGGCGTTGCTGTGCCGTCCATCCACTTTGTGCAGAGGGGCAGAACACCTTCCGGCGCGCCCTTGACGATAAGCAGTGAACCCTCGGGTCCGTTTGTGAGCACTGATCCCACCCGGCGCGAAAAATCGAAGGCGTGCCGGCCGGCGAGGGTCCAGCCTGCCGCGGCGTTCTCGGCGCAATGGGTGAGTGCGGCATCGAGCGAGCCGCGGTCGCCGCCGAGCTGAGCTGCGATCGCGCCAAGCCGGGAGGCGCGTGGATCGTCGGCGCCCATTGGATTGAGGCTTCGTGCGAGGCTGATCTCGGCGGAGGTCAGCGTACCGGTCTTGTCGGTGCATAGCACCGTCATCGAACCGAGATCGTGGATCGAGGCCAGGCGCTTGACGATCACCTTGCGGCGCGCCATCCGGAGCGCGCCGCGCGACAGCGTTACCGTGGTGATCATTGGTAGCAATTCGGGCGTCAGTCCGACCGCGAGTGCAACGGCGAACATCAGCGAATCCAGTACTGGCCTGCCGAAGACTACCCGGATCGCGAGCACAACGACCACGAGACCGAGCGTCAGGCGCGCGATGACGAGCCCAAATTCATGCAGGTCGCGCTGGAATGGCGACCGTGCTTGGGCTTCACCCAACGCCGACGCCGCTGCACCGAAGACCGTAGCCCGCCCGGTATTGACGGCCAGCGCGATTGCTTCTCCGGTCTGCGCGACAGCGCCGCGAAACAGCGCGTTCGATGCTTCGCCTGGACTTGCCGATGTTACGATACCGGGCCGTTTCTCGACGGGGTAGGGTTCGCCGGTCAGTGCGGCTTCGCCGGCGGTGAAGGCTGTACTTTCAAGAACCAGCGCGTCCGCTGGAATGATGTCGCCGGCCCTGACGCGCAGAATGTCGCCCGGCACAACCTTATCTACGAAGATTTCACGAAACGTGCCGCTGCGTTTGACCTCGGCTTTCAGCGCCACCGAGCATCGCAACGCCTCGGCAGCCCTGACTGCGTGCCCTTCTTGGATGGTGTCGAGCCCAACTGAGATTGCGAGAATTGCGACAATGATTGATCCGCCGATTGCATCACCCGTCGCTACCGAAATAACGCCCGCAGCGAGAAGGATCAATGACAGGGGCTCGAGTAACCGTCGGAACACCGCGCGCAACAGGCTGTCGTTCTTGCCTTCGGCGTCGCTGTTGGGCCCGTATTGTGCGAGCCTAAATTCGGCGTCTTGCGCGTTCAAGCCCCTGCTTCCGCAGTGAAGCGCGGCATAAATGTGCTCGGGCGTCAGCGTCCAAAACCTGCGCAAATCGCCGGTGTGTGTTTTTGGGATGATCTTGTCGATCGGTCTCACGGCTGATCCTCCGGCTATACGACGATTTCTTAACCCTGATCAACGTCCCCAACCGAACCGGCGAACGGGCTGGCGGCCTCGAATCCTAAGGGTGGGAGTAGTCTCGAATGCAAGCGACGTGCCCGCTGCACTTTCCTAACTTCAAGAGCGTTGAAGTAGCGAGGCCAGGGTACCTTTGGCTCAGGTTTGCCGCCACTTCCCTCTCGATGAGCCTGGGTTGCTTCGTGGGTCTCATATTATAGGCCGGTGCCGTGTCCTTGCTGCCAACCGATATGAGCCAGAGCCTCCGCTCCAACACTCCTCGGTTTGTCCCAAAGCATTTGAAGACGGTCAATCAAGGCGAGTGAGGTTTTCGGCACACACAGTACATACAGATATTCCTCAAGATTGAGCTGTTTTGCTCAGACTCCATGCGGACAACGGCGCAACTATGTCTGTCGACATAAGCGGCCGGGACCGTAAATGTTGATGCATAGATTCCGGCCACCAGCGTGTGATCGGAAGTCAACCCGCCGAATTCGGGCTTCGGCTTTTGGCGAACTTCCGCTGGGAGGATGCAATGAGCCTGCCCGTCAGCAGCACTGGCGCTTCGCCCACGAATCCAAAGCGACCAGAGCGAAGGAAATCGCGGGCCCCCCGGCGACTGCCTGCGACCAAAGCGCTGCAGAACGACATAGTCCACGACATCTTCCTGGAAACAGCGGTCACTGTCGCGCCTGATCCAGCACGGGACCAGTTGCCTGTCGACGGACTGCCCACCGCCGCCGTGATCGACCAGATGTGGCAGGCCAATCCGCTCCAGAAGCTCCTGCCCGTGGATTGGGAAGCGATCACGCAGGCTCTCTCGACGCTGGGTGCCCGGTCGATGGCAGACCCGGTGAATGCGACAACGGTGGCCGCAAAACTGAATATGAGGCTGTGGCAGGAAGCGGCGGAGACGTGGATCGGCGCCGCAGCGCGCTGGTGGGGACTGGCGACGCCAACCGAAGATAAACTTCGGGGCCCCGCAGCCGACCGCCGCTTCGAGGCGCCGGAATGGGAGCATCAGCCGTTTTTCCGGGTCCTCAAGCAGTGCTATCTCGCGATCGCCGCCCAGCTTCGCGAGGAAGCTGACCGGGAGGTTTCCGATCCGACCGAACGGCATCGCCTCATGTTCCACGTCCAGCAGTTGATCGATGCAATGAGTCCTACCTTGTTTTTGCCGACGAACCCGGCGGCTCTTCGCAAGGCGTTGGAAACGGGTGGCGGCAGCGTGGCCGACGGCCTGCGTAATCTGGTTGCCGATCTGCGCGAGGGTCGGATGACGATGACCGACACCGAAGCTTTCGCGCCAGGAAAGAACCTCGCCATCACGCAAGGGAAGGTCGTCTACCGAAACCGCCTCATCGAGCTGATCCAGTACGCGCCGCTCACCACGCAGACCTACGCGGTACCGCTGCTGTTCATTCCGCCCTGGATCAACAAGTTCTACATTCTCGACCTGCAGCCCAAGAACAGTCTCGTCCGCTTCCTCGTCGAGCATGGCTTCTCGGTATTCATGATCAGCTGGAAAAACCCAGACGCATCAATGCAGGGCATCGCGTTCGAGGACTACATGACCGATGGGCCACTGACCGCGAGCGATGTGGTGCGCGAGATCACGGGGGCGGCATTTGTCAACCCGGTCGGGTACTGCATTGGCGGAACGTTGCTCGCCATGACGCTGGCCTATTTGGCGGCGCGGGAAGACGACCGCTTCGGTCCGGCCACCTTCATGGTTTCGCTGCAGGATTTCTCCGAGGTCGGGGATACAGCTATTTTCATGGACGAGCCCCAGATCGAGTTCATGGAGCGACGCATGCTCGAGCGCGGCTATCTCGACAGCAGTGACATGGCCAAGATGTTCAATCTTCTGCGCTCCAATGACTTGATCTGGAACACGTTCATCAACAGCTATCTCATGGGGAACAAGCCGTCCGCCTTCGATCTGCTCTATTGGAACGACGATGGCACCCGTATGGTCCCGGCCGCGCACGGCTTCTATCTCCATAACACCTATCTCGAGAACAACCTGGTCAAACCGGGGAAGATCTCTCTTCTCGATCAACCGATCGATCTGCGTCGTATTCGCAAGGACATCTACGCAATCGGCGCCGAGAGGGACCACATCGTTCCATGGAGCTCGGCTTGGCGGATAGCGCAGCTGACAAGTGCGAAGACGCGCTTCGTGCTCGCCGCGAGTGGGCACATCGCCGGCATGATCAACCCGCCGTCCGCAGGCAAAGGTGGCCACTGGACCGACGAGACCGGCGATGCGGCGGCGGCCGGGACGGCGGTGGCGTGGCTGGCTGGCGCGAAAAAGCACGAGGGCAGCTGGTGGGGCGATTGGTCCAAATGGCTAGAGGCCTGCTCCGGAAAGAGAATACCGGCGGCAGCTGTCGGCAGTGCTGCCTACCCGCCGATCCAGGACGCACCGGGAAGCTATGTTCTGGAAAAATAGCATGGGGATCGGTCCCTATCGGACATCAAATCCGGAGGCATCGTGGGCAGATCTTGACAGAGCAGCCAAAAGTGAATTGCGGGTTTCCGTACAATCCAGGAGCGCGGTCCGGCCGTTCAGGAACTCTCCAGAGTCCAGCAAACACCATCGTCCACTCGTTCGCTCTGTGCTTGAGGTAAAACCGGCATCTCCGTCCCTGGACCGTTGCGAGCGTGATGCCGCTCAGGAGTCCTAAAGGACTCGCTGACTCGTTCGGGTGCTCCCGGGTGGGAATAGTCACCTTCCCGGGTGGAACGTATTGCCAGTCCGGCGCTTGGTATCCATCGCCGCCCTTGCTTGGCTTCTATCGGTGACCGAGAGTTTTGTGCTCCCGCCCGTTACAAGGGAAGCACCATGTCACAAAATGCTCTCGCTCTCGATCCCAACTTCACTGTACTCGAACGCCCACCCTGTCCGAAGTGCCACGGACCGATGACCCATTCCGATGTCACATCAGGATCAGCGGGCGACACGTGCACCTTTGAGTGTGTCATGTGCAATCCAACCGAGAAGGTCACCGTCGAGAGCAAAAGATGATGAATGGGATTGGCACATCGCGCTTCCTTATCGTCGCATCGTTGGTCCTGCCGGTTGTAGCCCTTGCCCAGCCCCTTGCAGGCGACCCTGCTTCGGGCCGTAAAACAGCGACCGCTCTCTGTGGTACCTGTCATCAGGTCATCGGTGGGAAGGGCCGCGACAGTCCCGCGAGTTTCGTGGACATCGCCAACATGACCTCAACCACTGCTCTCTCCTTAAAAGTGTTTCTTCGCACAAGCCACAAGGAAATGCCTAATCTGATAATCGATAGCTCAGATACTGACGATCTGATCGCCTACATCCTCAGCCTCAAGGAGCCATTCGCTCAGACCCGGCAGTAGGTCATGTCGCAAAGTGAAGCACGTTCCATCGCTTTGTTGCGTACTCGGCCCCGCTTCTTGCTCCAACAATGAGGAGAATTTGATGTCACGTTTCGTCGTCCATTTCATGAAGGACGTGCTCGGCGAGAATGGTCGAGAACAAGAAATTCGCCAGTGCACTGTCGAGGTTGACGCTGCCAGCAAAACTGAGGCGATCCAGTTCGCCAAACAGAAATTCTGCGAAACTCAGGGACTTTCTGACTGGTCGGACCACGCTGATCGGATGCAGGTGAAAGAAGGCGATTTCCCGTCGTGAAATCGGGCAGTCGCTGTCGGCATGTCGAATGCTGGAAAGGTTATTTGAGTGTGGAAACAATCTAATCGAATTCGCTGCGCCTTGATCGTGTGCGCGACAATCACAACGACTTCGACCTTCGCGGCCAACCCTGATCAAGGCGAAAACCTCGTCAAACGATGGTGCGCAGGCTGCCATCTTGTCGCAGCCGATCAGAAAGGCGCGAGAGCCGACGCTCCAACGTTCGCGTCCCTCGCAGCGAGGCCGGATTTCGACCCCGCCAAGCTAGCGTTCTTCTTGCTCGATCCTCACCCGAAGATGCCTAACATGCAGCTTAGTAGGGATGAGGCGTCAGATATCGCCGCCTATATCGCGACACTCAAGTAGCAGCTGAAAAACTCCGACGACGCGCGCACGCGCGATCCCGAAAGTTCCGCGCTTGACGACCGATAAAGTGTGATCGAGTTCAACAGAGGAGATCAACATGACAACGATCCCAAACGGGCATGAGGAAAAATGTACTCAATGCGGCTCAAAAGCGGTGAATGCCGAGTGGGATGAGCGCGTAAATGCAACGCAAGTCCGGTATCTTTGGCGCTGTTTGAATTGTAAGAACGAATTTATCACGCAGGTCGCCTCTGACGAGAAGCCAATCTCGGACGCTGAAATCAGTAGTCGATTTTTTACAAGCCTCGTGATCGAGTGAAAAATTTTGATTGAAGGGCACACATCAGGCTCAAAGGTGCTCCTGAGGCTCTTAGGGGGTCTGACTGTCGTGCGTATGCCGACGCCCGGGACTTCCTATGGGCTTACGAGAGGCATAAGTTGTCGCCCTCGTTAGCGCAAGGTTCGAATGTGGACACAAGTCGCGTGTGATGCCCTGCGGTCAGGCCAGGTTCTTGAGCTTCGGTATGACGGCTACTCTCGATCTGTCGAGGTTCACGCCGTTGGGTTTACTAAAGAAGACAACCCGGTGATGAGGGTCTGGCAAGTCAGCGGCGGCAGCGTGAGTGCAGGACCTTTTTGGCACCCAATGTCAGCTTTTGATGTGTGCTGGATTGGCGAGTTATTGAAATCAACAGTTCGGCCGATTGGCGCGGTGCGGCGTCCATCTATTAGGCCCGTCTCTTCACGATCTCAAATCCCTTTGACTGCAATTCCATCAGTATGCTCTGTGCCAAGTGCGCGCACTCCTCCGGCTTGATCCAATGCGGGCTTCTCCAGTCCGGGTCGTCTTCTCTGGGGTAACTGATGAATGCTGCGCGAATGGCGGCTTCGATAAGGTCTATTGGATTGTCCGACATCTGCATCTCTCACGCGTTCGGCCAACATAGATAAGTATCGGGACGTTTGGCACTCCTCTTCCTCAAAGGACGTCACTGACCTCAACGGCTTGATCCAGGTCAAGACAAAGACCGCGCCTCCGGGCGCAGGAATGTGCACAGCATTGCAGAAGGGAGAAGCCCGGAAGGTGTACATCCGGCTTATTTTCCCCTCGACCATGCATGCCTCTGTTGCCGGCCCCGTTGATATCAAAGCAAGCGTGCAACGTCGTTTTTTGGCACTTTTGAGACATGCCGACCGGCCGTGACGGTGTCCGCTTCCAGGGGGATTGTGTTGCAAAACTCCGGTTGAGGCGAATCGCGGACCGTGATTCCGTTGGGTTTAGACGGGCATTTGCGGGAGCGATGCATGTTGGGACGGCAGGAGAGCGGTCAAGGCCAGTTCTTTTATGCGTTTGATCTCGACAAGGTCGTGCCGCCGGATCATTTGGTGCGGCAAATCGATGGTTTGCTGGACCTGAGTTGGGTGCACAAGGAACTCGCACCATTCTACTCGCACACTGGGCGACCTTCGATTGATCCGGTGCTGATGATCCGAATGCTGATTGTCGGCTACGTGTTTGCGCTCCGCTCGGAGCGGCGGCTCTGTGCGGAGGTTCAGGTTAACCTGGCTTACAGGTGGTTCTGCAGGCTCGGGATTGAAGACAATATCCCAGATCATTCAGTGTTCTGTCGAGCGAGGCGCGAACGTTTCCGAACGAGCGATGCCTTGCGCCGGGTATTCGAAGGTGTGGTGGCGCTGTGCATTTCGGCGGGGCTTGTCGGAGGCGAAGCGTTCTCGATCGATGCGAGCCTGATCAAGGCGGATGTAGACAAGATGAAGCGGGCCCCCGGCGACCGGCCGATCGCATGGCCCAAGGCAGAGGAGGCCTCGCATGCGGTTCGCGAGTACATCGCGGCGCTGGATGCGGCAAGTGAAGATCAGGTCGGTGACGGTGGAGACGGCGACGGTTCAAGTCAAAGCGGCCATCGACGCAAGCCTCCCAAGGAGGTGTCGCTCACGGACCCGCAAGCAACATGGGTAACCAGGCCCGGCGTGGACCCATTCTTTGCTTATGACGCGAACTATCTGATCGACAACAAGGCCGGGATCATCCTCGATGCGGTAGGCACGCGCGCGAACCGCGCAGTGGAGATTGCCGTCACCCAGACCATGGTGGACCGTGTTCAGCGTCGCTTCGATCTGCGGCCGCAAAGGCTCGCAGGTGACACGGCTTATGGCGCGGTCAGGCTGCTCAAATGGCTGGTGGATCGCAACATCACGCCGCACGTTCCAGTGTGGGACAAGTCAGCCCGCCCCGATGGTACCTTTAGCCGAGCCGACTTCGCCTTCGACCGGGAGCGCAACGTCTATGTTTGCCCAGGCGGTGCGGAGCTGACCAGCACAGGTAACATCGATCAAGGTCACATCGTCTATTACAGGGCCAGCAAAGGCGACTGCTCGCGCTGTTCATTGAAGCCAAAGTGCACGACGGCGGTCGTCCGCAAAATCACCCGCGACCTCAACGAAGATGTGCGTGATCGCGTCCGCGCGCTGGCCAATACGGAAGCCTTCCAGCAGTCGCGCCGCGAGCGCAAAAAGGTCGAGATGCGGTTTGCCCATATGAAACGCATTCTCAGGCTCGACCGGCTTCGGCTGCGAGGCCTGAATGGCGTCCGGGACGAAGTGCTGCTTACAGCCACCGCGCAGAACCTGAGGCGACTGGTCAAGCTAATCTGCCGTCCCCCACCACCTCTGGCAGTCGCCTGCTGAGCATCCACAAGCAAAACGGAAACTGCCGACACCACTGTCCAAATCGCGTCAACATAACGGAATCACGGTTCGTGGCCTGCCTCAACCGACTTTTGCAACATGGGGTAATTCCGGGATCGAGCCAGACAAAGGCAAGGGAATCAGCTCTCCAGGAACTTAGGAGGCCAGCCTCATGTGGCCTCGCAACGATGGAGAGCGGCAATGGAGTACTATGTCGGACTGGACGTGTCGTTGAAGCAAACATCGATCTGCGTGGTGGACCAGTCGGGATCGGTCGTGCGCGAGGGCGTCGTGGATTCAGGTCCTGAGGCGATCTCAGTTTACGTGAGGTCAAAGGCGCCGGGCGCGGTACGTATCGGCCTTGAGACCGGACCGACGTCCACCTGGCTGTGGACCGAACTTAAGCAGCTTGGCCTGCCGGTGATCTGTATCGACGCGCGCCATGCCAAGGCCGTGCTCAAGATGCGGATCAACAAGAGCGACCGCAACGATGCGATCGGGATCGCCCGCATCATGCAGAGCGGCTGGTTCAAGGAAGTGCACGTCAAGGATATCGACAGCCACTCGGTCAGGGCGCTACTGGCCAGCCGGGCGCTGCTGGTCAAGATCAAGCGCGATCTCGAGAACCATGTTCGCGGCCTTCTGAAGAACCGCGGCCTGGTGATCGGCCGTGCCAAGTTCAATGTCTTCGCCGTGCGAGCTGAGGAGTTGATCGAGGATCGCCCTGAGCTGATAGCTGCGATCAGACCGCTGCTCGAAGCGCGCAATGTCGTCGAGCAGCAGGTCAGTGAGCTTGACCGCAAGGTTATGAAGCTTGCCCGCCATGATGCGCAGGTTCGTCAGTTCATGACCGTGCCTGGTGTCGGCCCGATTACCGCGCTCGCCTTCAAGGCAACGATTGATGATCCGGCACGGTTTGCGCGATCGAGAAGTGTGGGTGCTTATGTTGGGTTAACCTGTAGACGCCACGCCTCCGGGGAGGTCGATTGGTCCGGTCGAATCTCCAAATGCGGTGACGCCATGCTGCGGA
>Ga0268266_10005397_pt1 | contig 11934 bp, 12 predicted proteins | sample KBSS13metaG_FD_190356 | JGI IMG/M metagenome (GOLD analysis project Ga0268266, IMG submission 190356) | Switchgrass rhizosphere microbial communities from Kellogg Biological Station, Michigan, USA - KBS S1-3 metaG (SPAdes) (version 2) | ecosystem: Host-associated > Plants > Roots > Rhizosphere... | reverse complement strand
GCGAGGACGAGTCCTGCTCCGGCTCGACGGCGGAGGCATCGGCGGTGTTGTCGAGGGTCGGCGCGGTGTCGACGCCCTTGCGCAGCAGTCGGCCGAGCCAGCCGACGTAGGGGACGTCCTCGCCCCGGTGCGGGAACGCGACGTACAGCACCACCAGGCCGGCAAGCACCAGGATCACGAGCATGGCGATCACCAAGAACCACATGTCCCCCACCCTGACAGAACCGCCTGAGGGAACACCAAATGCGCGACCCCTCGCGGGTCGTGCGCGCTCAGGACGTCGGGCGGTCCTTCAGCCGGCGCCAGCCGCCGGCGCGGTTGTCGGCCACGAGGTGCCGGAAGAACTCCAGCAGGTGGTCCTCCGGTACGTCGTCGCCCTCGCGGAAGCCGATCGTCCGGGCGGTCTTGTTCTCCTGGCCGGCGGTGATCAGGCCGTGCGGGTCGGGGACGATCCCGCCGTCGTAGACGAAGACGTTCACGTGGTCCTTCGCGGCCAGGAACGCCGCGACGTTGCCCTCGCAGACGAAGTAGGGCTGGACGGTGCGCTTGATCGTCTCGGTCAGCTCCGGGTCGGCACGGTGGAGCACCTCGCGGACCCGCTCGAACACGTTCCGCTGCCAGTCGGGCAGGGGCGCGAGGTAGTCGTCGACTCGCGGGTCGCGGGTGGTCATCGCCGGATCCCCTCGGCGGTGGCCCGAACGACCTCGGGCAGCGGGGTGGCGGGCCGGGCCGGGTCGGTGTTGTCGACGTACACGACGACCACCCTCCCCTCCGCCGCGGCGTCGTCGGTGCCCTGGAACAGCCCGACCCGGTAGACGATCGACGACCGGCCGACCCGCTCGACCGCGACACCGAGGTCGATCGGACGCGGGTAGGCGATCTCCTGGAAGAAGCGGCACGACGCCTCGGCGAAGACCCCGATCGTGTCCGGGTCGTCACCGCCGGCCCCGACCGACTCCTGGAGGTGGATGTCGATCGCGGTGTCGATCAGCTCGAAGTAGCGGGCGTTGTTCATGTGCCCGAAGCCGTCCATGTCGGCCCAGCGGGTCGTCGCGGTCGACCAGTGGCCGAAGTCGGAGCGCGTCGGCCGCGGCGGCCGCTCGGCACCCATCGGTCAGGCCGACTCGCGCAGCCGCTGGCTGATCACCGTCGACATGCCGTCGCCGCGCATGGTGACGCCGTAGAGCGCGTCGCCGACCTCCATCGTCCGCTTCTGGTGAGTGATCACGAGCAGCTGGCTGGTCTCGCGCAGCTCCTCGTAGATCTGCAGCAGCCGGCCGAGGTTGGTGTCGTCGAGCGCGGCCTCGACCTCGTCGAGGATGTAGAACGGCGACGGGCGGGCCTTGAAGAGCGCGACCAGGAACGCCACCGCCACCAGTGACCGCTCGCCACCGGAGAGCAGCGAGAGCCGCTTGATCTTCTTGCCGGGGGGACGGGCCTCGACCTCGACGCCGGTCGCGAGCATGTCGTCGGGGTCGGTGAGCACCAGCCGGCCCTCGCCGCCGGGGAACAGCCGGCCGAAGGTCACCTCGAACGCCGCGGCCACGTCGGCGTACGCCTCGGTGAAGACCTGCTCCACGCGGGCGTCGACCTCGCGGACGATGTCGAGGAGGTCCTTACGGGTGGCCTTGAGGTCCTCGACCTGTTCGGTCAGGAACCTGTGCCGCTCCTCCAGGGCCGAGAACTCCTCCAGCGCCAGCGGGTTGACCCGGCCGAGCATCGCCAGCGCCCGCTCGGCGGTGCGGAGCCGCTTGCTCTGCTCCGCCCGGTCGTACGGCGCTGGGTCGGGCTCCGCCTCGCCCTCCTCCACCTCACCGGTGAACGGCACGAGGGTGTCGGGGCCGTAGTCGACGACCAACGAGTCCGCGTCGAGGCCGAGCTCCTCCAGGGCACGCTCGGAGAGCTGCTCCAGGCGCATCCGCTGCTGGGTGCGGGCCATCTCGTCGCGGTGGACGGAGTTGACCAGCTCGTCGTGCTCGCGGGTGAGGTCGCGCAGGGAGCCCCGGATCGCCAGCAGCTCCTGCTCACGACCGGTGCGCGACGCCTCGACTGCGGCGCGTGCCTCGGCCGCCCGGTGGATCGACAGCTCGAGCTTGGCCAGGACGAGCCCGACCGCGACCCCGACCGCCTGGGCGGCCCGGCCCTCCCGGATCAGCCGCTCGCGCCGCTCAACCGCTCGGGCCCGGGCCTCGCGCTCGGCCGCGGCAGCGCGGACCAGGGCGTCGGCGCGACCGTGCAACGCGCGGGCGCGTTCCTCGCTGGTGCGCAGCGAGAGACGCGCGTCCATCTCCGTCTGCCGGGCCGCGCGGGCCGCGTCGACGAGGCGCGCGCGCTCGGTGGTGTCGGGCTCGAAGTCCGGGGAGTCGCTCGCCTCCTGGGCGGCCGTGAGTCGCGACTCGAGCTCGGCGAGACCGGCCAGGTCGCGCTCGCGCGCCTCCTGGGCGTCGGTGATCGCCTGGGCGATCCGGTCGGCCTCCGAGCGGGCCGAGCGGGCCTGCGTGCCGTGGTGCCCGAGCTCCTCGGCGACGGCCGCGAGCGTGGCGTCGGACTCGTGCAGCTTGGCCAGGGCCACGTCGACGCCGCGCTGGGCGTCCGCCTTCTCGGACTCGAGGCGGCTGATGTCGAAGCCCAGTCGCTCGGATGCGGAGACCGCGTCCTTGAGGGAGGCCGAGGCCTCGTCGTACGCCGCTTGGATCTCGAGCAGGCTGGGCTGGCTCTGGGAGCCGCCGGACGCGAAGTGTGCGGCGTAGACGTCGCCGTCGCGGGTCACCGCGGTCACGTCGGGCAGGTCGGCCACGAGCGCCCGGGCGGCCGACAGGTCGGCAACGACGGCGGTCTTGAAGAGCAGGCGCGCCAGGGCCGGGCGCAGCGTGTCGGGGCTCTGCACCACGTCGAGGGCGTACGTCGTGTCGCCCGGCAGCGCGGGCCACGGGGCGTGGTCGCGGACCGGGCCGCCCCCGAGGAGGAGCCCGGCTCGGCCGAGGTCGGCGTCCTTGAGGTGACCGAGGGCCGCGACGGCGGCATCGCCGTCGGCCACGGCGACGGCGTCGGCGGCCGAGCCCAGGGCGGCGGCGACGGCGGTCTCGTACCCGGCGGCGACGGTCAGCACCGCGGCGACCGAGCCCAGCAACCCGGAGACCGACCCGGAGGCGGCCAGCAGGGCACCGACGCCGTCCTTGCGGTTGAGGCCCAGCTCGAGCGCGTCCTTGCGGGCCGCCAGCGACGACCGCTCCCGGTCGGCCTGCGCGGCCTCTTCACGGGCCTTGGCCAGCCGCTCGGTCACGTCGGCCATCACGGCCACGGCCGCCTCGTGCTCGGCGTCGAGCCCTTCCTCGCCGGCGTCGAGCCCGGCGATCCGGGTCTCGAGGGCGGTGAAGTCGTGCTGGGCGCGCTCGGCCCGGGACACGGCGGCCGCCCGCGCGGACTCGAGCCGACCGATCTCCTCGTCGGCGGCGGCGGCGCGCGACTTCAGGGCGTTCACCTGACCGCCGAGGCGAGCCAGTCCTTCGCGGCGGTCGGCGGCTGCGCGCACGAGCCCGGCGACCCGGCGGTCCTCCTCGGCCGCGGCCTCCTCGGAGGTACGCCGCTCGGTCACCGCCCGCTCGAGGGCCTGGCGGTGCGTCTCGACCTCAGCGGCGATCCCGGACTCCTCGGTGCGCACACGCGCGGCCTCGGCCTCGAGCTCGTCGGGGTCGCGTCCGGAGTCGGCCAGCGCCGCGGACTCGTCGTCGAAGCCGGCCGCGTTGCGCACGCGCTCGGCCGCGAGCGACGCCGTACCGCGCAGCCGCTCGCGCATCGCGGACAGCCCGAACCAGGTCTCCTGGGCCCGCGCCAGCGCCGGCAGGTCCTCGCGGAGCGCGCCCTCGACCCGGCCCTCGCTGTCGCGGGCCGCGGCCAGTGCCGCCTCGACCTCCTCGCGGCGCTCGACCAGGATCGTCTCGTCGGCGAGCTCCTGCTCGAGCGCGGTGCGGGCGGTGAGCAGGTCGTCGGCCAGGATCCGAGCCCGGGCGTCACGCACGTCGGCCTGGACGGCGGCTGCCCTGCGGGCCACCTCCGCCTGCCGGCCGAGGGGCTTGAGCTGTCGCCGGATCTCGCTGAGCAGGTCGGTCAGCCGGGTCAGGTTGCCGTCGGTGGAGTCGAGCTTGCGGAGCGCCTTCTCCTTGCGCTTGCGGTGCTTGAGGACGCCCGCGGCCTCCTCGATGAAGCCGCGCCGGTCCTCCGGCGTCGCGTGCAGGATCGTGTCGAGCTGGCCCTGCCCGACGATCACGTGCATCTCGCGCCCGATGCCGGAGTCGCTGAGCAGCTCCTGGACGTCGAGCAGCCGGCACGGCGTGCCGTTGATGGCGTACTCGGACCCCCCGGAGCGGAACATGGTGCGGCTGATCGTGACCTCGGCGTACTCGATCGGGAGCGCGCCGTCGGCGTTGTCGATGGTGAGCAGCACCTCGGCCCGGCCCAGCGGCGGGCGGCCCGACGTACCGGCGAAGATGACGTCCTCCATCTTGCCGCCGCGCAGGCTCTTGGCGCCCTGCTCCCCCATCACCCAGGCGAGCGCGTCGACGACGTTGGACTTGCCGGACCCGTTGGGGCCGACGATGCAGGTGATCCCCGGCTCGAGCTGCAGGGTCGTCGACGACGCGAAGGACTTGAACCCCTTCAGGGTCAGGCTCTTCAGGTACAACGTGGCTCCTCACAACGGCGGCGCTACGACGGGACGTCGGGATGACTGCAGGCGCTCGGAGCGGGGGAAGTGCAGCGGGCCTCACCCTACCCAGCACCACCCCCGATCCCGGGCATCCGGGCCGGTGTCGGGTGATCAGGCGCCGAGCCCGACGAGCTCGGCGCGGATTTCGTCCAGCAGGTGGAGATAGTGGTGCATCTGGTCACAGAGCCCGGCGAACTCGTCGCGGTACTTCTCGACCGCCCGGCGCTGCTCCGGGGCGAGGGCCGTGACCCGTGCCAGCACCAGCGGGAGCACGTACTCGTCGAACAGCCTCGTCACGTACTCCGACCGCCTGAGAAGGGCGGGTGCGTTCGCGTCCGCGACGAACAGCTGGCCGACCAGCTCGTTCGGCACGACGCCCGCACCGGCGCTCAGGAGCATCGGCGTGAACGACACGGCCGTGTTGACGTTGACGGTGTCCACGTCGGACCAGACCGGCTCGGCCGTGCCCTCCGACAACCAGGTGTCGAGGGCGGTCGCGATGCGCGCCAGCCCCTCCGCGTTGGCCGCTCGGTCACCCCTGGAGCTGTCGAGGACGCCGCGCCAGAAGCCGAGGTACTCCCTGACCCAGGCCCGGGCGGCCCGACGCTCGCGGAGCCCGTCGAGGTAGAAGGCCAGCAAGGCGGCGACGAAGACGGAGACGAACGTCAGCAGCGCGTCGCCCGGACTCATGTCGGGTGCCTCAGCGACGGCGGAGCCGGTCGCGCAGGATCATCAGCTGCTCGCGCTCGCCGTCGGTCAGCGAGTCCATCCCGCCGGCACTGATCTTGTCGAGGAGGGCGTCGAGCGCCGCCTGGTCGCGCGACACGGGCGGCGTCTCGGCCGGCTGCCACGGGCCCTGCACGACGGTCGGCCCGGACGAGGAGCGCTTCCGCTGCCGCTGGGGACGCGGGCTACGCCGGAACCTGAGCTGCGGGATGCGCCTCCACTCGGACATCAGGCCCCAGGCCCGCGCCACGAGAGCCGTGAGGAGCAGGCCGAGGAGGAAGTTGATCAGGTACAGCCACTGACGGTTGCCGACGTAGCCCAGCACGTAGATCGCGATGATGACGACGCCGATGACCCAGCCGGGGATGTTGAAGAAGAAGCGGATCTGGGGGTACTCGGCGATGAAGACCAGCAGCACCATCAGCTCGAGCTGGTTGATGCCGTTGAGCTGGAAGGCGCCCGACAGGACGCCGTTGGAGATCCCGGTCAGCTCCACCAGGAGCACCCAGATCAGGCCCAGCCCGACGGTGACCATGCCGAGGAACCAGGCCATCTTCTTCTTGCCGAGCAGGCTCTCGATCTGGGTGCCGAAGTACCAGAAGAACGCGATCGCGAGGATCCCGAACAGGCCGACGCCGTAGGGGTAGGCCAGGGGCCAGGTCAGCAGCTGCCAGATCCGGCCGGTGACGACGTCGTCCGGCGTGAGGGACAGCTCGGACTGGACCGCACCGGAGTTGCCCTCGAACGCCCACTCGATGACGGAGGCGATGGAGAGCACGACCACCAGCACGCTGGTGGTGACCTCGATGCTGCCCAGCCTGAACCAGCCGTCGTCAGACCCGCGGCCGGGCCGAGCCATCCCCCATCGCATGCTCACGGGGCCACGCTATCTGGCGTCACCCTCCGACGCCGAGAACGTCGGGAAGACGGAGGGGTCGCCCGGGCGGGCGACCCCTCCGCTGGTTCCGTCGTTCGGTCAGAACGCCCCCGTGCCGTTCGGTGTCCCGAGACCCGACGGACCGTCCCAGCCCGATCGGGCGTTGCACCACTGCGTCGTGGGGCAGCTGCCGTTGCTCCCGCTCGTGATGTCGTTGAGGTTCGCCGGGTGCTGGTACGGCGTGGTGTTGCTGTACCCACCACCGGCCAGCGCGTAGACCGACGCGATGATCGGCGCCGACTCGCTGGTGCCGCCGTACTGCGACCACGTGGAGTTCTTCGCGGTCGTCGGGGAGTAGACGCTCAGCCCACCCGTGTTCGGGTCGGCCGCGGCGGACACGTCCGCCATGGCCCGCTTGGCGCAGCCGGTGTTGAAGGCGGACGAACCGGCGATCGCCGCGTTGTAGGTCGAGCAGCCCGAGCCGGCGCCGCTCCACACGGTCTCGCTGACCCGGGTGTTGCCGGACATCTTCAGCGTCGTGCCGCCGACGGCGGTCACGTAGGTCGACGAGGCGGGGTAGGAACCACCCTGGTACCCGTTGTCACCCGTCGACGCCGTCACGGCGATCCCCGGGTGGTTGTAGTAGACGCCGTACGTCGAGTCGGGAGCGTCGCTGCCGCCGTAGCTGTTCGAGATCGCCACCACGCCGGCCTGCCGGGCTGCCGTGTTCACCGCGGTGCCGAGGTCGGCGAACGAGGCGGACTTGGCCTGGACCATGACGATCTTGCAGTCCGGGCAGGCCGCCGAGACGGCGTCCAGGTCGAGCGCCTGCTCCTGCGACCAGCCGACGTTGTTGCGCGGCAGGTTGCTGCCGCCGTTCTGGTCCATGACCTTCAGGCACCCGTTGCCGGTCGTGCACGCGGGCATGCCGTAGAAGTTGCGGTAGATGGTCAGGTCACGCGAGAGGTTGGTGTAGCCGTAGGCATCCACGATCGCGACGGTGCGACCTGCGCCGTTGGTCCCGGTCAGGCCGTAGGCGGCCTTGAGCTGGGTGGGCGACAGGGCCGTCGAGAGCGGCGCGGAGGCCTGCGGAATCGCTCCCTTGCCGTTGACCATGACCTTGGACAGACAGGCGGCGTGACCGGCGGTCGGCTTCGCGCAGACGCGCTGAGCGTGCAGGCCGGAGACGTGGGTCAGTCGTGGCGTCGCCGCGTCCGCACCCTGGAATCCTGTGGTCACGGTGGTGATCGCGAGGGCGCCCGCCCCGATGAGGGCAGCGATCAATCTCTTCTTCACGTGTGTCGACTCCTGGATGATCCGCCGGCCCCGTCGCGGCCCAATGCCACGTCCGGCAACGGTCGAACTGTGTCGCACCCACCTGGGAAAGGGAACGATCCCGTGGGTCAGGTCTTTGCAAGCGCACGAACCTGCAATCCACGCTCACCCGTCCGGGTGAACCCGCAGGTCAGGCGGGTTGCTCCGCTGCGACCTGGTCCGCATGGGCGACGTGGGCGAGCGACCTCCAGATCAGCGCCAGCGTGATCCCCGAGCCGACGAACGCGAACCAGAACGGCGCGGTGAGGCCCCACCGGTCGGCGATCAGGCCGCCCAGGACCTGGCCGATCACGATGCCGCCGTACAGGCCCACGCTGTACACCGAGCCGACCCGTCCCTGGTACTCCGTCGGGACCACACGCTGACGCACCGTCTGGCTCACCGTGCCCCACACGAACGCATAGGACCCGAACCCGAACATGATCACGAACGCGATCCACGGAGATCGGTTCAGCGCGAAGGCCAGGTGCATGAGCACCTCGAGGGTGAGGCACCCCCGCATCAGGGTCGCCAGCCGGATGTGCCGCTCCAGCCAGCCGTAGCACGTCGTCGAGATCAGCCCGCCGATCGCCGCCACGGTCGTCAGGGCGCCGAAGCCGACCGCCCCCATCCCGAGCACCCGCGTGGAGTAGAGGACCAGCACCGCCCAGGCCGCCGCCCAGGTGACGTTGAAGGTGAGGATCACCAGCGCCAGCGTCCGGATCGCCTGGTGCCCCATCAGCCAGCGGATGCCGTCCCGGATGTCCTGGCGGACGTGGGTGCCCTCGAGGTCGCGTACGCCGCCGGGCGGGGTGGCGACCTTGGCGACGAGGACGACGCCGAGCCCGACGCAGACGGCCTGGGTGACGAAGGGCAGCGCCATCCCGGCCGCGAACAGGAAGGCCCCGAGCGGGGGGCCGGCCAGCTGGTTGAGAGCGATGGTGCCGGTCATCATCCGGGCGTTGCCGATGCCGAGGTCCTCCCGCTGCACGAGCATCGGGAGCAGCGTGCGGGCCGCGCTGTCGGAGAACAGCTCGGCCACCCCGATCAGCAGCATCGCCACCAGGACGACCCGGATGTCGACGTCACCGGTGGCGATCGCCAGCGACAGCACCGCGAGCACGACGACGCGGAGCGCATCGCAGATCATCACCATCCGACGCCGGTCGACCCGGTCGGCGAGCGCTCCGGCGTACAGGCCGAACAGCAGCCAGGGCAGCCGCTGGAGCACCGCTGCCAGCGCGACCAGGAACGGCTGGTGCGTCTGCGACGCCACCAGGAGCGGGCCGGCGGCCAGCGCCAGCCCGTCTCCGAGGTTGGAGGTCCAGGAGGACGCCATCAGCCACCGGAAACCGGTCCCGAGGCGCGGCGGTGCCACGCGGTCACCGAGCGTCCGCGCCATCCCCGTCACGAGGAAGGGAGCCTAGTCAGGTGATCGGCTCAGGGCGCGCCAATATCGTGCCGGAACCGAACGGCGAGTGCGCCGTACCGGGTCGCGTCGCCGCCGCTGGGTGTCGCTGGTGAGGTGAGCCGGGACCCGGAGGTCAGGCCGGCTGCATCTCGAGGTGCTCGGGATCGAGGTCGAGGGCCCGCGCCGCGGATGCGACGGCGAGGCGGTCGTTCTCCTCCATCAACCGGGTGACCAGCGTTTCCAGCTCAGAGATCCTGATCCGCAGCTGACGGTTCTCGGAGGCGAGCCGAAGAGGCAGGCCTCGGTCTTGCTGCAGATGGCCGATCAGAGCCTTGGCCATGTGTGGAGTGCCTTCCGATGTGGGGGACCCACCGTGTCGGGGGCCGTCTTCAAGAGTGACACCTCGACCCCCCGTGGTCAATCTCGCGTCACGACCCGGCGAGGGTCCGGCGCACCCTCGGCACGGGCTGGCAGCGGGGGCAGAAGAACGACGACCGGTTCATGAACTCGATCCGGCGGATCGGCGTGCCGCACCGGTTGCAGGCCTCCCCCTCGCGGCCGTAGACGTGCAGCGAGCGGTCGAAGTAGCCGGACTCGCCGTTCACGTTGACGTAGAGCGCGTCGAAGCTGGTGCCGCCCTCGACCAGCGCCGCACCCATCACGGCCCGCGCCTCGGCGAGCACCCGGCGTACGTCGATCGGGCGGAGCCGCTCCCCCGGTCGGTCGCCGTGGAGGCGAGCCCGCCAGAGCGTCTCGTCGGCGTAGATGTTGCCGACGCCGGAGATCAGCGTCTGGTCGAGCAACAGGCGCTTGATGCCGGCCGCACGTCGCCGCACCCTGGTGACGAAGTGGCCGTCGTCGAACTGCGGGTCGAACGGGTCGCGCGCGATGTGGGCGATCTCGGGGGGCAGCTCGGCACCGCCCTCGGACACGGCCAGCCCGCCGAACATCCGCTGGTCGACGAAGCGGAGCTCGCGGTCTCCCAGGTCGAAGCGGACCCGCAGGTGACGCTCGTCGGGCGCGCCTCGCTCCTGCACGAGCAGCTGGCCGCTCATGCCGAGATGACCGAGCAGGGCGTCCCCGTTGTCGAGCGGCAGCCAGAGGTACTTGCCGCGGCGGCGGGCGGCCTCGACGCGGCGCCCGGTCAGCGCCGCCGCGAATCCGGCCGGGCCGCGGAGGTCGCGGCGTACGGGGCGGGGGTGGAGGACGTCGACGGAGCCGATGGTGCGGCCGACGACGTGACGCGCCAGGCCGGCACGAACCGTCTCGACCTCGGGCAGCTCGGGCACGGCGTGATCGGTCGGCCGGGCTCAGTCGTCGGTGGACTCGACGACCGACTCGGCGATCGACTCGGCGATCGACTCGGCGACCGCGTCGGTGAGGCCCATCGAGGTCGCGAGCTCGCCGTACGCCGTCTCGGCGGCAGCCTGCTCGGCCTCCTTCTTGGAGCGGCCGATGCCGTTGCCGTAGCGCTGGTCGCCCACCCTGACCTGGGCGGTGAACGTCTTCAGGTGGTCGGGACCCTCGTCGGCGATGATGTATTCCGGGACACCGAGGCCGTGCTCGGCCGACAGCTCCTGGAGCGAGGTCTTCCAGTCGAGCCCGGCACCGAGGGCGGACGCCGCCTCGATCAGCGGGTCGAACAGCAGGTGGACGACCTCGGCCGAGGTCTCGAGACCGCCGGAGAGGTGGACCGCGCCGATCACCGCCTCGACGGTGTCCGACAGGATCGAGGCCTTGTCGCGGCCACCCGTGGTGTCCTCGCCGCGACCGAGCTTGACGTAGGTGCCCAGCTGGATCTTGCGGCCCACGCCGGCCAGGGCTCGGGCGTTGACGACCGCCGCACGGAGCTTGGCCAGGTGACCCTCGGACAGGTCGGGGTGGGTGCGGTAGAGCGTCTCGGTGACGACCACGCCGAGCACGGAGTCGCCGAGGAACTCCAGTCGTTCGTTGGTCGGCAGGCCGCCGTGCTCGTAGGCGTACGAACGGTGCGTCAGGGCACGCTCCAGCAGCTCGGCGTCCAGGACGGGCTCGCCGAGCGCGCTGCGCAGCGTGGCGTAGTTCAGGGTCGTCGCCCCGGTCTCAGAGGACCTGGCGACGGGCGCCGCGAGCGCCGTACTGGCCACAGGTGCCGCAGGCGCGGTGCGGCAGGTGCTTGGCACCGCACGCGGGGTTGGCGCAGGTCACCAGGGTCGGCGCCACGGCCTTCCACTGCGAACGCCGGTGGCGCGTGTTGCTGCGCGACATCTTCCGCTTCGGGACTGCCACTGTTCTCTCCTACGTCGTCGGACCCGATGGTCCGGGTGCCTGGTCATCTGCCTGCTCGGGCCCGGTCAGGGTGCTCAGCGCCGCCCACCGCGGGTCGACCGGCGCGTCGTGCGTGTGTTGCGGATCGTCCGCGAGCCGCGCACCGCACTCGGTGCACAGTCCGGGACAGTCGTCACGGCACAACGGCTGGAACGGCAGTGCAAGCACCACCGCGTCCCGCAGCAGCGGCTCCAGGTCGACCAGGTCGTTCTGGAGCATGCTGACCTCGAGCTCCTCATCCGGATCGACGCCCTGGTCCTCGTAGACGAACAGCTCCTGGAACCTCACCTCGATCTCGTCGGCGATCGGCTCCAGGCACCGTGCGCACTCGCCGGCGAGGTCGGCTGTCGCCGTCCCCGTCACCAGAACGCCCTCCATGACCGCCTCCAGCCTCAGGTCGAGCTCGACCGGAGAACCTTCGGGGACGCCGAGGACCTCGATGCCCAGATCTGCCGGGGCCGGAACCGTCCGTGACACCTCGCGCTGGGACCCCGGGCGGCGACCGAGCTCGCGAGTGTCGAGCACGAGCGGCGCTCTCGGGTCCAGTTGGCTCAGTGGTTCACTTTCGGTTCGCGACACAACAAATCGTCTCCT
>Ga0268266_10005396_pt1 | contig 11934 bp, 13 predicted proteins | sample KBSS13metaG_FD_190356 | JGI IMG/M metagenome (GOLD analysis project Ga0268266, IMG submission 190356) | Switchgrass rhizosphere microbial communities from Kellogg Biological Station, Michigan, USA - KBS S1-3 metaG (SPAdes) (version 2) | ecosystem: Host-associated > Plants > Roots > Rhizosphere... | reverse complement strand
CGCCTATTCCGAAAAGCGTTTATCGCCATAGTCAGGCAGAACCTGACAAGGGTAGATATAGGCGTTCGCTTGACCGTTCGCCAGCCTCATGCGATTCGCCGACCGGTTTCCAAGGAAAGATTTTGGCCGAATGACCCTGACCCAGGAACAGCAAGACGAGATAAACGCCCTGCGTGAGCAGTCGGCTCCCACCCGCCGCGCCGTGGCGCCGGGGCTGGAGGCGATCCTCTATGAGGCGATCCCGGTGCTGGATCACGGCTTCGTCCGGGTGGTCGACTATATGGGCGACGACGCCGCGATCGTTCAGGCGGCGCGGGTCTCCTATGGGCGTGGCACACGCAAGGTGTCGGACGACCGGATGCTGATCCGCTATCTGATGCGGCACTTCCACTCGACCCCGTTCGAGATGTGCGAGATCAAGTACCATGTGAAGCTGCCGATCTTCGTCGCCCGGCAGTGGATCCGCCACCGCACCGCCAACGTGAACGAGTACTCCGCCCGTTATTCGGTGCTGGACAAGGAGTTCTATATCCCGGCGCCGGAACAGCTGGCCGCCCAGTCGTCCAACAACCGCCAGGGCCGCGGCGATGTGCTGACCGGTGACGAGGCGGCGGAGGTGCTGGACCTGCTGCGCCACGATGCAGAGAAGACCTATCGCGACTATGCCTGGATGCTGAACGAAGGCGATGACGGAACCGAGGCCGATCCCAGCCGCCAAGGTTTGGCGCGGGAGCTGGCGCGGATGAACCTGACGCTCAATACCTACACGCAATGGTATTGGAAGACCGATCTGCACAATCTGATGAACTTCCTGCGCCTGCGCGCCGACGCGCACGCCCAGTACGAGATCCGCGTCTATGCCGACGCGATGATCGATACACTGAACGCCTGGGTGCCGCTGGCGGCCGAGGCGTTCCGCGAATACCGGCTGGGCGGGGCGGCGCTGTCGGCGACCGGGCTCGAAGTGGTGAAGCGCATGCTCGCCGGCGAGGCGGTCGAGGCCGGCAATAGCGGCCTGGGCAAGCGCGAATGGACTGAGCTCATGGCCCTGCTCGGGCGGGCGGAATGATGAACGCCGCGCCAAGGCGGCTGCCGATCGACATGGTCGTGCGGCGCAGCTTTCTATTCGCCTGGGAGAGCCGGGCCGCGCTCATGGCGCCGTTGCTCATCTATGCCGGCATCACCGCGATTGCCGATCTGGCTGCGATGCAGGTTTTCGGCGCCGACAATCGGGCCGCCGTTTTCCTGATCACTATCCTGGAACAGATATTCGGCATGGCCTTCGCGGTCGGCATCCACCGTTTCGTGCTGTTGGCGGAGACCCCGGCGGGGTTCCGGTTCTTCCGCTGGGACCGGAATTTCGTCCAGTATGTCGTGGTCGCCCTGCTGTTGCTGATCATCGGTGCGTCGGCTCTGCTGATGGCGGTGGGCGCGCTGGGCGGCGATCCGACGGCGCAGCCGCCCGCCGCCAGCGGCGTTGGCGCCCTGGTCAGCCTGTTCATCATGATTTTCGCGGCCCTGATCCTCAGCCGGTTCTCGCTTGCCCTGCCGGCGACGGCGCTGGCCGATCCGGTGCGGCCGCGCCAGATATGGCAGATGACCGTCGGCAATGGATGGCGCCTCGTAGCGACCGCCATGCTCGTCGTCCTGCCGTTTTTCATGCTCGACGCGCTCTATATCCAGATCCTCGGGGGCGACGGCATTGCCAAGATTGTGTTGATCGCGATGCTGAGGCTGACCGCGACTGTGCAGTTGGTTGTTACGACCATCATGCTGTCGTTGTCGTATGATGTGCTCATCCGCGGCGGCGGACCGACCTCACGCTAGCTGCAGGAGGCAGAATGAGCCTGATCCTCAACATTCTCTGGTTTATCTTCGGCGGCTTACTGGCCGGCCTGGCATGGGTTCTGGCGGGAATCGTGATGGTCATCACCATTGTCGGCATTCCCTGGGCGCGGGCAGCCTTCACCATCGCCAGCTTCTCGTTCTGGCCGTTCGGCCGGGTCGCGGTGGATCGCAGGTTCCTGAGCGGGCGCAGCGATATCGGCACCGGGCCGCTCGGCGTCATCGGCAACGTGCTCTGGTTCCTGGTCGCCGGCGTGTGGCTGGCGCTGGGCCATCTGGCGCTGGCCGTGTCGCTCGGGATCACCATTATCGGCCTACCCTTCGCCTTCCAGCATGTGAAGCTGGCGATCCTGGCCGCCGCGCCGATTGGCCAGGAGATCGTCCCGGCCAACCCGACGCGTTACTAGCCCCCTATTCCATCCGCCCTATTCCATCCGTATGACAGGCGCCGGCTTGCTGACGCCGCCGGCATCCAGCACCGCGATCATGTTTTCCGCCACGGCGCGATAGGCGGCGGCATGCGGGCCATCGGGCTGGTCGATGACGATCGGTGTTCCGCTGTCTGAGGTTACGCGGATCGCCATATCCAGCGGAATCTCGCCCAGGAAACGGACACCCAGCCGGCCGGCCTCCGCCCGTGCCCCGCCATGGCCGAAGATCGGCGTCTCATGCTGGCAGTTCGGGCAGATGAAGGTGCTCATATTCTCGACGATGCCCAGCACTGGCACCGCCACCTTGTTGAACATGGTGACGCCGCGGGCCGCGTCGATCAGCGCCAGGTCCTGCGGGGTCGAGACGATCACCGCGCCGGCCAGCGGCACGCTCTGCGCCAGGGTCAGCTGGGCGTCGCCGGTGCCAGGCGGCATGTCGACGATCAGGAAATCGAGCTCGCCCCATTCGACTTCCCGCAACATCTGCTGGATCGCGCCCATCACCATCGGGCCACGCCAGATCATCGCCGTGTCCTCGGGCACCAGGAAGCCCATCGACATGACCTTCAGCCCGTGCGCCTGCTTGGGCACCATCTTCCTCTGCGGTGTGGTGTCGGGCTTGCCGGTGACGCCCAGCACGCGCTGCATCGACGGGCCGTAAATATCGGAATCGAGCACGCCCACTCTATGCCCCATGCCGAGCAGCGCCAGCGCAAGGTTGGCCGCAGTGGTGGATTTGCCGACGCCGCCCTTGCCCGAGGCGACGGCGACGATATGCTGGACGCCGGGCAACGGCGCCTTGGTGGGGGACATGCCCTGGGGGGCGGTCTGCGCCACTTGCCGGGGCGGCTGGCCCTGCGGATGGGCATGGGCGTGTCCATGGGCATGGCCGTTCTGGGCGGGCGCCGAACCTCCCTGGGGCTGCGCCGCCGGGCGCTTCCCGGACATCACGACCGTCGTCTGCTCGACGCCGGGGATGGCGGCGATGCGGGTTTCGACCTCCTGCTTCAGCCGGTCCAGCGCCGGGCCCATCGCCGGGTCGACCTCCAGTGCGATCATCACCTTGGCGCCGCTGACGGTAATGCCGCCGACCATGCCCGCCGCGAGCAGGCCCTTGCCGCTGCGCGGCGCGGGGATCGCGTCCAGCGTCCGGCGTACCGCCGCCTCGTCCACCGATTTTCCCCCGGCCATATCCCTGCTCTCCGATATCTCGATTGCACTGGCCGATTGCCAATGCGGTGCTGTCGGCACATATAGGGCCTCAGTAGATAGAACAAGTGGCTCCTGTGCGGGCGAGAGGATCGTCGGTCATGGCGTGGAACGATAAGAGCGGTGGGCCGTGGGGATCACCGCCAGGTGGGGGAGAGCCGCGCCGGCCTCCATCGAACGACCGTGGGGGCTCGTCCCCGAACAAGGGACCGAACGATTTCGAGGCGATGCTGCGCCAGCTTCAGGACTGGCTCGGCCAGATTCCTGGCTTCGGCGGCGGCCTGGGCGTGCTGATCGCGATCGCCGCCGTGCTGTTGATCTGGCTGATCACCGGCTTTTACACGGTCAGCCCCAACGAGACGGCGGTGATCCAGCGGTTCGGCGCCCTGGCGCGGACCGAAACCCAGGGCCTGCACTATCGCCTGCCCGCGCCGATCGAGAGCGTGACGATCGTCGACGTTACCAGCCGCCATCAGACCGAAATCGGTTCGCTCAGCAACCGGGGCCCGACGGAAGTCGGAACGATGCTGACCGGCGATAGCAATATCGTGGAGCTGGGCTTCGTCGTCGTCTGGCAGGTGCGCGACCCGGTCCAGTTCGTGTTCAAGGTTGCCGATCCGGACGATGTGCTGCAGCGCGCGGGGGAAAGCGCGATGCGCGAGGTGATCGGTCAGACGGATGTTCAAAGAGCGCTGAATGAAGGGCGCGGCCAAATCGAAACGGCATCCGCCGCGATCCTCCAGAGCACGCTTGACCGCTACGACTCCGGCATCCAGATCGCCGCGATCCAGCTTCAGCGGGTCGATCCGCCGGCGCCGGTGGTCGACGCGTTCCATGACGTTCAGCGCGCTCGCGCCGACCTGGAACAGGCGCGCAACGATGCCGAGCGCTATCGCAACGACATCGTGCCGCGGGCACGCGGTGACGCGCAGAAGATCATCCAGGGCGCCAATGCGTACAAGGATGCGACGGTCGCCAAGGCGACCGGTGAGGCGAAACAGTTCGACTCGGTTCTGGATGCCTACAAGCAGTCACGCGACGTGACCGCCCGGCGCCTCTATATCGAGACGATGGAAGCGATCCTGCAGAATTCACGCAAGGTCGTGATCGATCCCAATGCGGAGGGCAAGAACGGCGTCGTGCCGTACCTGCCGCTGCCGGCGCTGAACACGCCGGCCCCTGCCGCCAAGGTGCAATGAAAATGGCCTTCAGCCGTACATTCATCTTCATTTTCGTGTCCGCCATCGTGGCTGTGATCGTTCTCACCAGTTCGCTGTTCACGGTCAGCGAGACCGAGCAGGCCATCGTCCTGCAGTTCGGCGCTGTGAAGCATGTCGAGCGGACCGCCGGCCTCAAGTTCAAGCTGCCCTTCGTTCAGAAGGTCGTGATCTACGACAAACGGCTGCTCGATATCGAATCGCCGCCACAGGAGGTGATCCTGTCGGACCAGCGCCGCCTCGTGGTCGATGCCTACGCGATCTATCAGATCGTCGATCCGCTGAAATTCTACCAAGCGGTCAGGAGCGATGCCGGTGCCAGGATAAGGCTGACCTCGTCGATCAATGCGACGCTCCGCGACGTGCTGGGCGGTACGACCGTGACCACGATGCTGTCGAAGGACCGCGAAGGCGTGATGCAGGCGATCCGGACCAAGGTGAACGATGCCGCCGTTCCGCTTGGCCTCGCCGTCACCGATGTGCGGATCAGCCGGGCCAATTTCCCGGAATCGATCAGCCAATCGATCTATGGCCAGATGAATTCGGAACGCCAGCGCGAAGCAGCCCAGTTTAGAGCCGAAGGCTTCGAGCAGGCGCAGCAGATCAAGGCCAAGGCGGATCGCGAACGGACGGTCATCCTCGCCGACGCCCAGCAGCAGGCCGACATATTGCACGGCGAGGGCGATGCCCAGGCGACCCAGATCTACGCCGACGCTTTCGGCCGCGATCCGGAATTCTATGCCTTCTCCCGGTCACTCGACGCCTACCGGAAGGCGTTGGGCGGCGACGACACCCAGTATGTCCTGTCGCCCAATTCGGATTTCTTGCGTTACCTCACTCGACCGGATGCGACGAAAACCGCGCCGCCCAAGTAACCCGGACGCGGAATCGGTGTCGATATCGGAGGATTCGCGAGCCGGATGCGACAGTTGACCGCGCATTGGGCGGCTCGTACATGCTATCCTGGCAGCTGCGCTGATCGGAGGCTTGTCCGACAGGCAAGGAAGAAGGTCTGTGTCATTGGTTCAAGTTGAAATCGCGGCGCCGCGCCGCCGGTCCATCGTTGCCGCCCCGATGATCGCCGCGATCATCGCTGTCGGCATGACCCTGCTCACGCCGCTTCCGGCCTTTGCCCAGCACGCCCCGCCATGGGACTTTGCCGATCTGGCAGCCAAGCTGCTGCCCTCCGTCGTCAATATCTCGGCCCGCTCCAAGCCGACCGAGCCCAAGAAGGAAGCCCAGGAGGCCGAGCGCAGCCCATCGGGCTCGCCGTTCGAGGAGTTCTTCAAGGAGTTCATGGAGCGCAACGGCCAGGGCGAGCAGTCTCAGCGCCGCGGCGTCTCGGTCGGTTCCGGCTTCGTCATCGATGCCGAGAAGGGCTATGTCGTCACCAACAATCACGTCATCGTCGGCGAGGACCCGAACAGCCCGCCGGCAGACGAGATCAAGGTCACGCTGCAGAACGAGAAGACCTATACCGCGACCATCGTCGGCCGCGACGTGCTGGCCGACGTGGCGGTGCTGAAGATCCAGCCGACCCCCGACCTGGTCGCGGTCACCTGGGGCGACAGCAACGCCGCCCGCGTCGGCGAATGGGTGCTGGCGATCGGCGAGCCGTTCGCACTCTCGGGCACGGTGTCGGCCGGCATCATCTCGGCCCGCAACCGCGATATCGGTGGTCGCTACGACAACTACATTCAGACCGACGCCTCGATCAACAAGGGCAATTCCGGCGGCCCGCTGTTCAACATGAAGGGTGAGGTGATCGGCGTCACCTCGCTGATCTATTCGCCGTCGGGCGGCTCGATCGGATTGGGCTTCGCCCATCCCTCGGCCGAGGTCCGCCCGATCATCGCCCAGCTGATCCAGTCGGGCAAAGCCAAGCGCGGCTGGCTGGGCGTCAGCATCCAGAGCGTCGACCAGGACATCGCCGACAGTTTGGGGCTGAAGGATGCCTCCGGCGCGCTGGTCTCCAGCGTCCAGCCGAAGAGCCCGGCGGCGACCGCCGGCATCCAGGCCAACGACGTGATCCTGACCTTTGACGGCAAGGTGGTGCCGGACAGCCGCCACCTGCCGCGCATGGTGGTGGAGACGCCGATCGATCACGAGGTGCCGATCCAGCTCTGGCGCGACGGCAAGGAAGTGTCGAAGACGATCAAGATCGCCGAGATGCCGGAATCCAAGATGCTGGCGTCGGCCGACCCGAACGCGGACGACAAGAAGGGTGCCGGCAAGAAGGACAGCGAGACCGTGACCCAGCTCGGCATGGGACTCACCGCCATCACCGCCGAGGCGCGTCAGCATTATCAGCTGGGCGACGACGTCTCGGGCGTGCTGGTGAGCAGCGTCACGCCGGACTCGACCGCCGCCGAGAAGCAGCTATCTCCTGGCGACGTCCTGCTGGAGGTCAATCAGCAGGAAGTGCGCACGCCCAAGGATGTGGTCGCCAAGGTGGATGAGGCGCGCAAAAACGGAAAGAAGTCGGTCCTGCTGCTGGTGCAGAGCCAGGGTGGCGACTCCCATTTCGTCGCCCTGCCGGTCGAGACCAAGTCGAAGGGCTAACTCCGAGGAGGGGTCAGCGGACGAAATCGCCGGCCGCGTAGCCCTGGGCATAGAGCAGGGCGGCGAGGCCGGCATGGTCGACCCGCGCCCGCACCACCTCCTTGACCGCCGGCTTGGCGTGAAAGGCGACGCCCAGCCCGGCGGCCTGCAGCATCGGCACGTCGTTCGCCCCGTCGCCGACGGCGATCGTCTCGGTCAGCGGTATCCGGTGGCGCCCGGCCTGCTCCGTCAGCCGGTCCAGCTTGTCGGCTCGGTCGCGGATCGGGGGTACGACCTTGCCGGTCAGCACCCGGTGTCCCGGCTTGCCGGAAAACTCCAGAACATTGGCGCTGACGAAATCGAAACCCAGCGTCGCGGCCACCTGGTCGGCGAACAGGGTGAAGCCGCCTGAGACGAGCAGGGTACGCGCCCCATTGGCCCGCATCGTCCGAACCAGCTCGGTTGCGCCCGACGTGAAGGTGATCCGCTTCATCAGCGCGTCGATATCGCGCTCCGGCAGCCCAGCCAGCAGCGCCACACGCTCGTTCAGCGCGCCGGTAAAGTCGATCTCGCCGTTCATCGCGCGGGCGGTGATGTCGGCGATCTGCGGCTTGATCCCTTTTAGGTCGGCGATTTCGTCCAGCATCTCCTGCTGGATGATGGTCGATTCCATGTCGGCGATCAGCAGCCGCTTGCGGCGATGCTCGACCGGTTGGGCGATGCAGTCGATGGGTGCGCCGTCCAGGGCCCGGCGGATCGCGGCATCGGCCTGATCGGGGTCCAGATCGTCGAAAAACAGGTCCGCCGCCTCATTTTCGGCCAGCCATTCGGGCGCCGTATCCTTGGCGCCCAGGCCGCCCAAGGCCTTGCGGGTGGCGGTGATATGGGTTTCGGTCAGGCTGCCCGCGGCCGGGCCGATCAAGGTGGCGACAAAGCGCATGATGGGCCCTTTTTGGGAGGCGAAACCGCTGTTGCGGTGTTAAGAGGTGGTCTATCTATCACAACGCGGCCCGTTTGCGAGCCGTCTCCCGCCCCTGCCGCGCATCGTTCATCGGCATTCCTTGCGAGGCTAGAGTTCGGACCGAATGACCGCACATCGTCACCACCAGTTCAGCCTGCTGCCCCGGCTGCGCAATACCAAGATCGTCGCCACGCTGGGCCCTGCCAGCAGCACGGCCGAGCAGATCGAAGCCCTGTTGCGTGCCGGCGCCGACTGTTTTCGGCTCAATTTCAGCCACGGTTCCGCCGACGAGCACCGCGCCCGGGTCGAGGCGATCCGCGACATCGAGGCGCAATACGACCAGCCGATTGCGATCATCGCCGACCTGCAGGGGCCCAAGCTCAGGATCGGCCGGTTCGCTGCCGGTACAGTGGGCTTGCGCATCGGCCAGAGCTTCCGCCTCGACCTCGACCCGGCACTGGGCGATGGGTCCCGCGTGCAACTGCCCCATCCGGAACTGATCCAGGCGCTGCCGCGCGGGTCCGACATATTGCTGGACGATGGCCGCGTGCGGCTCGAGGTGAGGCGCCAGGGGGTGGATTTTCTCGAGACCACCGTCGCTGCCGGTAACATCCTGTCCGACCGCAAGGGCGTCAATGTGCCGGGCGTCGTGCTGCCGCTGGGCTCGCTGACCAGGAAGGATCGCGCCGACCTGGCCGCCGCTCTGTCCTTCGGCGTCGACTGGATCGCGCTGTCCTTCGTCCAGCGGCCCGAGGACGTGGTCGAGGCGCGCAGCCTGATCGGCGACAAGGCGGCCCTGATCGTCAAGCTGGAGAAGCCGCAGGCGCTGGAGCATCTCGACGCGCTGATCGATCTGGCGGACGGGGTCATGGTGGCGCGCGGCGACCTGGGCGTCGAACTGCCGCCCGAGGAGGTGCCGGTGGTCCAGCGTCGCATCGTTGCCGCCGTGCGCAAGGCAGGAAAGCCGGTGATCGTGGCGACCCAGATGCTGGAATCGATGATCTCAGCCCCGACTCCGACGCGGGCCGAGGCCTCCGACATCGCGACCGCGGTCTATGAGGGCACCGATGCGGTGATGCTGTCGGCCGAGACTGCCGCCGGCGCCTATCCGACTGAGGCGGTCGAGATCATGAGCCGCATTTCCGCCCGGGTCGAGCGCGACCCGGCCTATCGCCGGACCATTGATGCCGATGCGCCTCTGCCGGACTCGAACTTCGGCGATGCCATCACCACCGCTGCCAGCCAGGTGGCGCAGACGATCGGCGCGGTGGCGATCGCGACCTTCACCACTTCGGGCTCGACCACGCTCAGGGCATCGCGGGAACGGCCGGCGATGCCGATCCTGTGCCTGACCGCCCGGTTTGAGACGGCGCGGCGCTTGATGTTGTCCTATGGCGTGCGCAGCGTGGTGACGCCGGACATCAACAGCTTTAGTCAGATGGTGGAGAGGGCGGGGCGGATGGCCCGGGCGACCGGAATCGCCCATATCGGCGACCATCTGGTCGTGACTGCGGGCGTACCGTTCGGCACGCCCGGAAACACCAATACCTTGCGTATTGCTGTCGTCGAATAGGGTGGTGAAAGAACCGTTCGCTTCAGGGGCTTAAGTAAGGCCCGGGCGAACGCGGGATCAGCCGGCGCGAGCCTTGAAGCGCGGGTTCTGCTTGTTGATCACGTAGACACGCCCCTTCCGCTTCACGACACGGCAGGCCTTGTGGCGCAGTTTCAGGGTCTTGAGGGAGCTGGCGATCTTCATGACGTTTCCTATCGGACAGCCCGTTCGACCGTCCTTTTCCAAGGGCGCGGAAACTAATCCGGCTATATGCATTTTGTCAATCGGCTGAGGCGGCTCTTGGGAAAAAAAGCCGCCCAATCCGGGCTTAGAACCTGCGGCGGCGATCCCGGGCTGACGACAGCCGGATCTCGACGAAGCTCTTCCTGCGCTGGAACCCCTGCAATGCCCGCCACGACGTCAGGCTGATCAACGGCCCGACGGTGAAGCTCAGGATCGGCAGATGGTGATAGCCAAGCAGGCTGATGAGCCCGAACGCGAAAATGACAAAACCCCCCGCGATCGCGAGGCGCAGATGCATGATTTTCGTTTCTTCATCCATGACGCGAGTATGACATCGCTGTAAAAGCCTGCCTAGTACGAAAGTATCCGTAGTTTGGCCGATTCGGCGCCAAGGCGTATATCGGTCGCCAACACTACCAGGATAGGGATCCATGCCCGACGTCAGCCTGCCCATCCCCCATCATGTCGCCGCCGGCAAAGTGACCTTCGGCAACGACCTGCCATTGGCGCTCATCGCCGGCCCGTGCCAGCTCGAAAGCCGTGACCATGCGATCGAGACCAGCCACGCGCTGAAGGAGATCGCCGACAAGGCCGGGATCGGGCTGATCTATAAGACCTCGTTCGACAAGGCGAACCGCAGCTCCGCCGGCACGCCGCGCGGCCTGGGGCTTGAGGCGTCGCTTCCGATCTTCGCCGAGATACGCGAGCGCTGGGGCCTGCCCGTCCTGACCGACGTGCATGAGCGCGAGCAGTGCGCGCTGTTGGCGCCGGTGGTCGACGTGCTGCAGATTCCGGCCTTCCTCTGCCGCCAGACCGACCTCTTGGTCGCGGCGGCCAAGACCGGCCGCGTCGTCAACGTGAAGAAGGGGCAGTTCCTGGCGCCCAAGGATATGGCCAACGTCGCCCGCAAGGTGACGGAGTCCGGCAACCCCAATGTGCTGTTGACCGAGCGCGGGGTCAGCTTCGGCTACAACACCCTGGTCAACGACTTCCGTGGCCTGCCGGTGATGGCGGAGACCGGTCATCCGGTGATCTTCGACGCCACCCATTCGGTGCAGCAGCCGGGCGGGCTGGGCGACCGGTCGGGCGGCGACCGGCGCTTCGTGCCGATCCTGGCCCGCGCCGCGGTGGCGGTCGGCGTCGCCGGCGTGTTCATGGAAACGCACGAAAATCCGGACCGCGCGCCCTCCGACGGGCCGAACATGGTGCCGCTCAGCGAACTGCCTGAGCTGATCGACGCGCTGATGGCGTTCGACCGGGTGGCGAAGGGAGTTCGATAGCGCCCGCCGCTTGAACCGGTTTCCGCCGCGCCTAACTCTAGTTCCGTACTCCAGTCTCGAGACGGAAAATGCCAGATTCGGACATAAAAGCTTCCAAGCATATCGTCTGCCCGCAGTGCGGGGCGATCAACCGCGTGCCGGGCGACCGTCAGGCGGCAGCGGCCAGTTGCGGAACCTGCAAGACGAAGCTATTCGCGGCCAAGCCGCTCGCGGTGAACGCGGCCGCGTTCGAGCGCCATACGGGCAAGAACGACATCCCGGTGCTGGTCGATGTCTGGGCGCCGTGGTGCGGTCCCTGCCGCAGCATGGCTCCGCAATTCGAGCGCGCGGCCCAGATGCTGGAACCCGACGTGCGGCTGCTCAAGCTGAACTCGGACGAGGAGCAGGCGATCTCTGCCCGCTATGGCATCAGCAGCATCCCGACCATGCTGCTGTTCAAGGACGGCAAGCTAAAGGCCCAGACGGCGGGCGCAATGGACGCCGGCCGCATCGCCGCCTGGACGCGCGCGAACCTGTAAAAGTGCGCCAGCCTATTTGCCGGAGATATCGACCTTGTCGGTCTTCGACCAGCGCAGGTTCAGCTTGCGGTGGCTGAAATACCAGCGCCCGTCCACCTTGCGGTACTGGTTGTCGTAGATGATCGACATGATGTAGT
>Ga0268266_10005391_pt1 | contig 11938 bp, 7 predicted proteins | sample KBSS13metaG_FD_190356 | JGI IMG/M metagenome (GOLD analysis project Ga0268266, IMG submission 190356) | Switchgrass rhizosphere microbial communities from Kellogg Biological Station, Michigan, USA - KBS S1-3 metaG (SPAdes) (version 2) | ecosystem: Host-associated > Plants > Roots > Rhizosphere >... | reverse complement strand
CGCTCCGGGGTTGGTTCGGACGCCTGGCGACGAACGTTCAACGGCGAATTGCCGACCGATTCGAGCGCTGCTGGTTGAGCCTGGCACAGCTCGGAACTCATTGGCTCCCTTGCCCTTGGCTCGATTAGAGCCGACTGTTTTTACGATCGCCGCAAGACCGCCTGTTACGCCGGCGCCTGGACGAGCGACACGAGAAAATCCACAATCTGATTGGCGTTATCAAGGAGGTCTGCGGTGCGGACAACGGTAGCATTGGATAGGGTAGGACGACTGGTCGAGGGGCGCGACGAGGATCCGTTTGGTTTGTTGGGACCACACGAGGTGGTCGACGAAGGGCGTCGTGCGCTGGCCGTGCGTGCCTTTCTGCCGCAATCCGCACAGGCGTGGGTGATCGATCCGGCCCAGGGCGCTGGCGTGTCGCAACCGATGCGCCGCATTCACCCGGCTGGATTGTTCGAGGCGATTTGTCCATTACCGGCCGACGGCGTCGGCAATAAGTACCTTCTGCAGACTGCGGACGAACGCGGAAACCGAGCCACGATGCACGATCCTTACGCTTTTCCCCCATTGCTGACGGACTATGACCTCCATCTGTTGAATGAAGGCAAGCATTGGCAAAGCTACCAGCGGTTGGGCGCCCAGCTGCGGACGATTGATGGCGTGCCAGGCGTAAACTTCGCCGTGTGGGCGCCAAACGCCAGCGCGATCAGCCTGATTGGTGATTTCAACGCTTGGGATGGCCGCCGCCACCCGATGCGCAAACATATTCCCAGCGGCTTCTGGGAGTTGTTCGTGCCGGGCTTGGGTGAAGGGACGCTCTACAAATTCCAGGTCAAGCACAACGGCCAGGTCGTTGAGAAATCCGACCCGTATGGCTTTGGCGCTGAATTGCCGCCGCGGACCGCGTCGAAGGTCATCAACCTCGACAGCTACGCCTGGCGCGACGCCGATTGGATGACGCGCCGTCAGCAGACTAACGGCCTCGACGCGCCGATGAGCGTGTACGAAGTGCATCTCGGCTCGTGGCGTCGCCCCGGCGATGATCCAACGCGCTGGATGTCGTACCGTGAGCTGGCCGACCAGTTGATTGCCTACACGCTCGAGATGGGCTTTACCCATCTGGAGTTGCTGCCGGTCAGCGAGCACCCCTTCTCCGGGAGTTGGGGCTACCAGACGGTGGGCTACTACGCCGCCACCAGCCGCTACGGCACGCCACAGGACTTCATGTACTTTGTCGATCAGTGCCACCAGCACGGCATTGGCGTGATCCTGGATTGGGTGCCTGCCCACTTTCCAAGGGACGCCCACGGCTTGCGTCTGTTCGACGGCACGGCGCTCTACGAGCACGCCGACCCCCGCAAGGGCGAGCACCGTGACTGGGGAACGCTGATCTTCAACTACGGCCGGCACGAGGTGAGCAACTTCTTGCTCTCGAACGCCTTATTCTGGCTCGACAAATATCACATCGACGGCCTCCGCGTCGACGCCGTGGCCTCGATGATCTATCTGGATTACAGCCGCGAGCCGGGCGAATGGATTCCGAACGAATTCGGCGGTCGCGAGAATCTCGAAGCGATCTCGATGCTCAAGGAGCTGAACGAACAGGCTCATCTGCAGCATCCGGGCGTGCTGACTATTGCCGAAGAATCAACGGCCTGGCCAAGCGTTTCGCGCCCCACGTATCTGGGTGGCTTGGGTTTCAGCCTGAAGTGGAACATGGGCTGGATGAACGACACCACCCGCTACATGCGGCACGATCCGATCCATCGCAAGTATCACCACGACGAGCTGACCTTCAGCTTGATCTACGCCTTCCACGAGAATTTCGTGCTGCCGCTCTCGCACGATGAAGTGGTGCATGGCAAGGGATCGCTGCTGGATCAGATGCCTGGCGACCTGTGGCAGAAGTTTGCCAACCTGCGATTGCTCTACGGCTACATGTGGACCCATCCCGGCAAAAAGCTGCTGTTCATGGGCGACGAGTTCGGCCAGTGGAACGAATGGAATTATGACACCAGCCTGCAGTGGGATCTGCTGCAATGGGAGTCGCACCGCGGCTTGCAAAAGCTGGTGGCCGACATCAACCAGCTCTACCGTCGCGAGCCGGCGTTGTTCGAGATCGATTTCGATTCGTCCGGTTTCGAGTGGGTCGATTCCCACAACTACGAGGAAAGCGCCCTCTCGTACATTCGCCGCGGCAAAGATCCGAACGACTTCCTGCTAACCTGTTGCAACTTCACCCCCACTCCGCGCCTTGGGCACCGGATGGGCGTGCCGGAACGCTGCTGGTACGAAGAAGTGCTGAACACCGACTCGACGTACTACGGCGGCAGCAACCTGGGCAACGGCCCCGGCGTGTTGGCGGACGAAATCCCCAGCCAAGGCCGGCCGTACTCGCTGCAATTGGTCCTGCCACCACTTTCGGTCACAGTCTTCAAGCCGCGGAGATAGACGGCTGAATTCGTGTGCCACTGGCTCTGCCAGTGCCCGGCTAAGGAAATCACGACATAGATGGGGGCGTCGTCGGAATTACCCGGCGACGTCCCCTTCTTCGTCCGGCGTCTGGGGCTTGTCGACCCATTTCAGGTCGGCTTCTTTGCGAACAGCGTCGTTCCAGGCCTGGAACGCGGTGACCCGCTGTGGATTGCCGATGGCGCGGTAGTCATAGCGGTCTACCAGGAACGAGCGTCGCAACACCTCGGTCGGCGGATCGAACGCCGTGACCTGCACGACGTAGAAGATCGACTCTGGATTGTTCGGGGCGACGCCGATGCCGTCGAGCGGCAGATCCATCACGACCTTCATGAAGTCGTTGCCAGCGTCTTCCACGCCACGGACTTCGGTCAACCGCGGCGGCGTCTGATTGAAGCCATCGGGGGCGAGACCGCGCGTCAACCAAGAGAACAGTCCGGTTTCTTCAAGCGGCAGAGTGTCTTTTTTCGCCAGGTCTGCCAGCGTGATCTTGTCGCGGCGGGCTTGTTCGGCCAACGCCTCGGCATGCTCGCGGGCCGGCTTGCGAGCTTCGATCATTTTCCACGCGCGAACGACGTCGGCGTGAATCTCCTTCAATTCCGGAACTCGGGTGGCCTCGGCCTTCGTCTTCCAGCTCAAGTACTGGTTACCGTCTCGATCTTCTGAGGTCTTGGTGGCAAAAAGTTGTCCGGGCCCAAACATGATCTGCCATAGCATCGAAGACGACCCGGTGACGAACGACTCACCGATGCCGGGCAGCTTCGAGAATTCCAATACGTTGACCAATCCCGTGGTCTCGGTCGTCACGTGGGCTTCGGCCGCTAGGGCGGCAAAATCGAGCGGCGCTGGCTCCTTCGGCGGATTCTTCTCTTCCTTGCGGGCTTCCCACTTGTTGAGTTCCGTGCTGTAGCGACGCATCTTTTCTTCGAGCCCGGCGAAGGTCTTGGTGATCTGCTCCATCGCCTTCTCGGTCGAAAGTTGTTCGCGAATTTCCTTCTCAACTCTCCAGAGTGGTTCGTGCTCCGGGTTTGGACCGTCGCGCACGTCTTCCGGTAACACGTCGCGGACGTCGAGCGGTTCGACATCCGCCGGCGGCGCCAATTTGGCCGAGTCGAGCTTCAGGTCCGAAATGCCGAAATCGTTCGATTTCGCGTCGCCACCTGGCGCCTTGCCAGCGTCGGCCTTTGCTGCGTCAGCGGCTTTGGTCGCGTCTTCCGTCTTTGCAGCCTCGGTCGCTGGCTTATCGGCCGGCGCGTCGGCCGCGGGCTTGTCGGTGGCCGCTTTTTCGTCGGCCGACTTGTCCTGACAGAGGTCAACGTCCTGAGCAATTGCTTGAGAATCGATCGCCTGCGCGTCGGCCGACTGCTTCGGCGCGTCGGCGGCTGCATCGGCCTTTGGTTCCTCAGGTTTCTTTTCCTCGGACGGTTTCTCTTCCGACTTGGCGTCGGACGCACCGCCGTCTGCTGGCTTTTCATCGGCAGGCTTTTCGCCCGTCGGTTTTTCATCCGTCGCTTTCGCGTCGGCGTCACTCTTGGTTTCGGCTGGCTTGTCTTTTGGCTCGTCGTCAATCACCCGATTTTCCCGATAGGGGAACATCGCCTTGTTCTTTTCGTAGTAGGCGGCGACCTCTTCGTCGGTGATCGTGACCTCTTTTTTGAACTGCTCAATATCGGCTTTGAAATAGGCCAGTTGCACCTTGGGCGGGATCCGGAAACCGGGGGTCGGCAGGCCTGGTTGGGCCACGACGTCCTTATATTTGTCGTAGAATTCAGTGAGCTTGGCGTCGCTCGGGTCGTTGATCTTGCTGAGATGGTCGGCAACCAAAACCGGCACGACATTGGCCGAGACGCGCTTGCGGAGCTTGCTGTACTCGTCCCACCGCTCGGCCGGAGTGGATTCCAGGCCTGTGAAGCACATCTCCTGCATGTGGCGGCACATCAATTGAGTGCGCAGGATGTCGTAAAGTTGGGATTTATTGATGACTCTGCCGTCTCGACCTCGTTGAGCCTCATTGAATTGGCGCAAGATGTTGGCGTAATCGTCCGCTTTCAGCCGGTCGCCACTTTCGCGCCGCAAGAAGCGAGTGATTTCATCGTCGCCAATGTACATGCCCAGATCGGCCGCTTTGCGGGCCAGGATCATCGTGTCGATGACCTTATCGGGCGTTGGCTGGTCGAAATAGTCCTGGATGAATTGGCCCGTCCGCTGAAAGACCGCAAATTGCAGCAGCGAATTGGCCACCTGCTTTTGCCGTTGCATCCATTGCAACTCGGCCGCGGTGACCTTGCCGTACTTGGTCGTGGCGACCACCGGGTTTCGGCCCTGGTTGCTGCCAGGGTCTTGTTGTCCGATGTTGCCAAGAAACACAAACGCCAGGATTGCCATCAGGCCCACCGTGGCCATCAGGATACGCTCATGTTTACGGAAAATTGCAAACGGGCTGGCCATGCGCTAGGCTCCCACGGGCTGCGGCTGAGGGGCAAGAACCCTTGACAGCCGGGATAGACAGACATTAATGAGTGGTCGCCGCGGTTAGGCGGCGTCGAATCGGTGATTTTAAGATTCATTGACGTAAATGCAATGCCAAACAGGAGTCCCGTCGATTCCAGCGCCGATGGATAGGGTGGACGCAGCTTGCCTCCGCCCCCCTCAGAGCCTCGGTCGGCGGTCCAATCCGAAATAAAAGACAAATCGGAAATCGAGTAATCGCGCCCGCCCAAAGCGCGAGCTGAGCGAGACATTATTATCTGTTCAATTCGCTGATCGCGCATTTCGCCCGCACTGAGCGCTTGCTGAGTCGGTTACGCCCTGCAAGAAGAAAGCAACATGGCCAAAAAATCCGCAGCCAAGACCGCTGGTAAATCCGCGGGTGGCGCTGGCAAATCTGCAGGACGCACTGGCAAGTCTTTGGTGATTGTCGAATCACCAGCCAAGGCCCGCACGATCAGCAAGTTTCTCGGGCCGAACTACGTCATCGAGGCCAGTATTGGCCACGTTCGTGATCTCCCGCAGGGAGCCAAGCAGATTCCGGCCGAGTTCAAAGGGGAAGATTGGGCCTACCTGGGCGTCAACGTCAACAAGGACTTTGACCCGGTCTACATTATTCCGCCCGGCAAAACGCAGCAGGTGCGCAAGCTCAAAAGCCTGTTAAAAGACGCTCAAGACCTGTACCTGGCGACGGACGAAGACCGCGAAGGAGAGGCCATCAGCTGGCACTTGCGCGAGCTGCTGCAGCCCAAGGTGCCGGTCAAGCGACTGGTGTTTCACGAGATCACATCCGACGCCATTCACGAAGCGCTCGAACATCCTCGCGACATCGACGACGATCTCGTCAAAGCGCAAGAAACTCGGCGGATTGTCGACCGGCTCTACGGCTACGAGGTCTCGCCGCTCTTGTGGCGCAAGGTTCGCCCTCGCCTTTCGGCCGGGCGCGTGCAAAGCGTGGCGGTGCGATTGATTGTCGAGCGCGAACGCGAGCGTATGGCGTTCGTTTCGGCCAGCTATTGGGACCTGCTCGGCACGTTTGCCAAGAGCAGTGGCGAAACGCTCTCGGCCGGAATGAACAGCTATCAAAATCGTCGCGTGCCAGCGGCCAAGGACTTCGACCCGGCTACAGGTCGATTGAAAGATCCCGGCCTGTTACTGCTGAACGCCGGCGAAGCCACGGCGCTGGCCAACAGGCTGAAGCCGCTCGAGTTCCGCGTCGCGTCGATCGACGACAAGCCGTACACCACCAAGCCGTATCCGCCGTTCACGACCAGCACGCTGCAACAAGAAGGTAACCGCAAGCTGGGGTTCACCGCGCGGCGCACAATGCAGGTGGCGCAAAGCCTGTACGAGAACGGCCATATTACTTACATGCGAACCGACTCGACCAACCTGGCCGCTGTCGCTGTCGAGGCGGCGCGGGAGTTGGTGAAGTCTCAATACGGGGCCGAATACTTGCCGGCCGAAGCGCGGCAGTACCGCACCAAGGTCAAGAACGCGCAAGAGGCGCACGAAGCGATTCGCCCGGCCGGCAGTCCCTTCGCGCTGCCGGAGACATTGCGTAATACATTAGGCGCTGATGAATTCCGCCTGTACGACCTGATCTGGAAGCGCACCGTCGCCAGCCAGATGGCCGACGCGCGCGGTCGCCGGATCTCGATCACCATCGAAGGTGGCGAGGCTGCGTTTCAAGTGGGCGGCAAGACGATCGACTTTGCCGGCTATTTGCGGGCGTATGTTGAAGGCGCCGATGATCCGGCCGCCGAGATCGCCGACAAAGAGACGGTGCTGCCGGACGTGCGCGTGGGCGAGACCCTGAGTTGCCGCGAGATGGAGCCGAAGGAGCACAACACGCAACCGCCGGCCCGCTACAACGAACCAACGCTGACCCGAGCGCTCGAAGAACTCGGCATTGGCCGACCGAGCACGTACGCCGTGATCATGGAAACGATCCAGGCCCGCGAGTATGTTGTCAAACGCGGCAATGCGCTGGTGCCAACCTGGGTCGCCTTCTCCGTTGCGCAATTGCTCGAAGAGCATTTGCCATCGCTGATCGATTATCGCTTTACCGCGCAGATGGAAGACGATCTGGACGCGATCAGCCGCGGTGAGCGAGCGCAGTTGGACTACCTGAAGACGTTCTATTTTGGCGCCGAGCAGAATGGCGAACATGCGGCCACACAAGGGCTCAAGCAGCAACTGCTGAACAAGGCCGAACAGATCGACGCCCGCGACATCAGCCGGATCCGCCTCGGCACACCGGAAGGTGGCGAAGAAATCTTCGTTCGCGTTGGGCGCTATGGACCATTCCTGGAACAAGGCGAACGACGGGCCAGCATCCCCGAGTCCGTATTGCCCGACGAGTTGACGCTCGACGCCTCGCTTAAGCTGCTTGATCAGGCCGCCGAAGGAGACAAGCCCCTAGGGCATGATCCCGACACCGGCAAGCCGATCTACATCAAGACCGGCCGGTTTGGTCCTTACGTGCAGATGGGCGAGGCCGACGGCGAAGAGAAGCCGAAGAACGCGTCGCTACTCAAAGGGATGACGCCGGATGGGCTGACAGTCGAGATTGCGCTGAAATTGCTGTCGCTGCCGCGCGACCTGGGTCCTGCGCCCACGACCGGCGAAAAGATCATGGTCTACAACGGCCGCTTTGGACCGTACATCAAGAGCGGCGAAGAAACGCGCAGCCTGCCGTCAGACATTTCGCCAATCGACGTGACATTTGAGAAAGCAGTTGAGTTGTTAGCGCAGCCCAAGCAACAGCGCCGCGGCTTCGGCGCGGCGAAGGAACCGCTGAAGGTGCTCGGACCGTCGCCGGTGACGAAGCAGGAAGTGAAACTCCTCGAAGGTCGCTACGGACCGTACGTGAGCGACGGCGTCGGCAACGCCTCGATCCCCAAGCAGCAGAAGATCGAAGAAGTCACGCTCGAAATGGCGCTGGAACTCTTGGCCGCCCGAGCCCTGGTCGCCCCACCACCCAAAGCCAAGCGAAAGACTGCCGCGCCCAAGAAAGCCGCAGCAGGTGGCGCGAAGAAATCGGCGAAAAAGTCCGCTAAAAAGAAGGCGGCAGAGCCGGTGGACGACGAAGGTTAGCGAAGGTCCGCCCAATTCCCGTGGACGTGCGGGGAGCAGACGCATCAGGTCTAGTGTTATCCGCGGCGCCGGTCCTCATCCGGTTTGCTGACGCAAACCACCTTCTCCCACCGGGAGAAGGGATTTTAGTCGCGGCGCCGTTAAGGTGTCCGATCAGTGCTCTGGCGCTACTGCCAATACTGCACAATCCGCTCGTGGATCCAACTCAGCGGGTGATCGTAAGAGTCGTAGATCATCAGCACGACGCCGGCGATTTGCACGTGGATTGCCGGACGCATATCGGACGCCACGACGCCGAACTTTCGCGATTTTCCGGTGTACGTCACCTGGCGAATCTCGCTCCACCTGATTTCGCCTTTAAGGCCTTCCTGGGAAAGGGCAAACCCCAAGGGGCTGATCACGAGGCTCGACGCGGACATGCGGCGGCGATGGGGCGAGGGACCAACCAGCAAAATCGAAAGCAGCGCAATCAGTCCGACAGCAGCGGAAATGACCGAGACGATCATCACGGAATCATCATCCATCCATACGCCTACGCCTCCGGCTAAGAGGCTGCTCAGCAATATCGCGCTGCACCCCCACAGGGCTGCAACCGATCGCACTTTGGCCGAACTGCGACGCCCGGCGAAGGAAAACACGCGTTCGGCGCCAAACGCGCCCACTTGCGCCTGCCGGTAACGCTCGATGTCAGCATCCGAGGACGCCGCGCTTTCAGGCAATTGATGCAGCAGAAACTCTTCGAGCAGCGGACTGGGAATTGAGATCCTCGCCGGCGTAAACAGGCTGCCACCGTTGTGAACGATCTCCAGCGCGTAGTTTCGGGGTCGCGCTTTCCAATAGGTCAGACCGCAGGGGTAGACGGCCGTAATGCTTTCGTACGGGATTTGATCGGCCGTCGTTTCGTCCACGAGTGCTTCGGCGTCTATCCGCCAGTGAAACACCGGCCTCGGCGACGCGAGCACGGCGATCGCAGTCGACGCCGCGATGGCCGCCAGCGCCCACCAGCCCGCTCCCTTGGTAAGGACCGCAAACCCGACGCAGCACAGGGCAAGCAGCGCCGCAGACACCACGCCGGGCGTTACTGACCGCGAGCCATGAATCGACTGCCCAATCATACAACCTCGAGTGGCCCGGTTACGTTTCCAACAGCAGAATCAGTCCATTATGCACGGCATGCATTAACATCGGCGCCCACAGCGCCCCGGACCAGACACGCAGATACCCTAGCGACGCGCCCACGAGCACGAGCACGGGTATGCCAATCGGATTGCCGAGGTGCGCCATGCCGAACGCAATGCTCGAGATCCAGATGGCGGTCCGCGCGCTTGTCACAGCGCGTAGATTGTCGAGCACCAGGTAGCGAAAGAACAGCTCTTCAACAATCGCCGGCTGCACGATCGTCGTCAGGACGCAAAACAAAGACCATTCTTCACCCTCGAGCAGCACGTCGGGAACGCCGTTGGGGAAGATGTACAGTTGCAGCAGATGGTGGTAGAGCAGATTCAACCCGAAGGCCACGCCGACCGCCGCCACACCGGCCAATCCCCCAGTTAGCCGGGCTGCGCCGCTCACGCGGGCTGGCCTGGGCGGTCTCCCAATCCAATACAGCGCCGCGAAAACAACCGCGGTATCGATAAGTTCGACCAACACCATCAGCGCGTTGGCGCTGTGCTCAAGTTCATCGCCTTCCAGTGACTCCTTCATCCCGTAGATGACCGCGCCCTGGAAGACCGAGGTGGCCAGCAAGATCAAAAAGACCTTGAAACACGCAGGTAGCGCGCGGGCTTCGATGTCATGAATTGCCGCGGCCTTTGGTGATCGCGCCTTGCCAGACGCAACGATTGCAGCAGCACTAAGTGCGGGATCGGAGTCGAAACTCTCCAGTGCGCGGAACTGTCGATTCGTTGCGCCACAAACCGGGCAGGTGCGCATATTCTCAGCGAACGACAGACCGCATCGCCAACAGGCCACCAATGCCGGCGCGGCTGCCGCGGGCCGTGGCGCTGGATGGTCGAGTTCAGACCGACGGGCTGCCGACGCCGTGTCCGGATCGTCCGGCGGCAGGTCACCCGGCAATGTCATCCGTGCCCCTCGGGCTCGGCGTCCGGCCCCACTTCGCGCTCGTAAGCGAGCGCTGCCTGCACGGCTTTGACCAGACCGACAATGATCAAGATCTTAATGATAATCCCTTGGACGATGGTCGTGGGATCGAAGAAGGCGTTTAGCGCCTGCACACCAATGTAGATCACCAGGCCTGTAACCGTGCAAAACAACGGATATTGGTAAACGAACAGACCAAGCACAATAAGTCCGATACCGATGGCCATCATGCCGCCCATGATCACGCGGGCCGATCGGACAGCGGAACCGCTGAGCTCTGCCAGGGCAACCTGGTCGATTTCCATGCCGCGGGCTTGAATGTTTTTGACTTCCTTGTCGAATTTCGCCTTCACCATCGATTCGGCCATCACGAAGAAAATCCCGTGCCCCACGGTCATCAAGACTCCAATGATGATGAGAATCCATTTTGCGGACTTCAACTGCTTGACGCGCGCTTGCTGGCCCAAATTCGATAGCGAGCTCAAGCCGGACGAGCCGGGAGAAGAGAGAGACGGCGGGTTGGTTCGTTCCAAATTCGACTCGGCGTCCATCGGAGCCCCTTCTTGGTTCGTCGCAGGCGGTGGTTGGTCACAATTCGTTTCGTAGTATCTGCCGGGACGCGCGACGAATCAAGCAGCCATGCCCGCAGATTTACTGAACAGCCAGCCCGACCATTACTTACTTTTCCGCCAGGGAAGGCTTTAAGCTTGACCGCGCCTACCCAAGCGTTTTCGCCAAGAAAAATGCGCGCTGGTCCGTAACTTGTCTGCGGGGCTTCATTGCGCAACCGCTCTCGGGCCTGTAGTCCGAATGGCCATGGCGGCAGATTCAGGTCGGGCCTTCGACGTCGCGCGTTTGCCTCGATTGGCGTTCATAGGCCATCGCTGTTTTCACCGCGGAGGCCAATGCGATGAAGATCAAGATCTTGATCAAGATGCCGCTGAAGATCGTCGTCAAATCCATGTAGGCGAGCAGCCCCTGAGTGCCGATGTAAATCAACAATCCGCTGGCCGTCGAGAACAGCGGGTATTTGGAGACGAAGAACGCCAGCACGCAAAACACGAGTCCCATGCTCGCCATTAGACCGGCCATCACTTGCCGGGCGCGGACATCGGACTCTTTTAGCTCCTCGACAACGGCCGGGTCGACGTCCTTGCCCTGAGCTCGCAGGATCTGCATCTCTTTTTCAAAGGCGCCGTCAGTCAAGCTTCTGGCGTATGCAAACAGAAAGAGGTTGAAGGCGATCGATACGATTCCGACGCCAAGCAGGATTCCCCTGGCCGTTTTCAATTCCGTCAAGCGGTGCTGCTGCGCGATGCCCTTGAACGGTCTGGGCTCTAATTCGTCGTACGTGGGAAGGCTGTTCGGCGCCGGCCCATGAGAGCTTGAGTCATCAACCATCCATCGGCCCCTTTTTGGCGAGAGACTTCAGCAGGAATCGGAAATTAGTATCTGCCGACTGCGGATGGGAAGCAAGCGCGCATCAACGAGCGAGCGAGGCGATTCTAGGCACACTTGCCCATTGGAGAGGGGCGGAATTGTGGGTGGACCATCAAGCGCTAGGCGCCAAATTGAACGCTGTGCGCGAGGCAGGCCCTCATCCGGTTTGCGGGCGCCGACGCGAAGCGTTGGTCGGCAAACCACCTTCTCCCGCCGCAGCATTATGCATCAGGTAGCAGGGGGTGGTTGTCCTCTCCAGTGGACGTATGCCGCGTGGATGATTAGCTTTGCTTGAACCCAGAGCCGCACTCGATGGGAGCGCCGCACCCAGTTGGGAAGC
>Ga0268266_10005386_pt1 | contig 11950 bp, 11 predicted proteins | sample KBSS13metaG_FD_190356 | JGI IMG/M metagenome (GOLD analysis project Ga0268266, IMG submission 190356) | Switchgrass rhizosphere microbial communities from Kellogg Biological Station, Michigan, USA - KBS S1-3 metaG (SPAdes) (version 2) | ecosystem: Host-associated > Plants > Roots > Rhizosphere... | reverse complement strand
ACTCCGTCCCCTTGGTCGACTGTTGTCAAACAGCACAACCGCCGAAACAACTCGTCGCCATAGCTCCTCAAACAAGTTTCGTCGTCCCGACCTTAGCGGTCGGGGCATTGTGCGTTTGACTAACAGATCGAGCCAGGGTGACTCCGAATGGCCGGGCCTACGGCTGCATATCGGTGATAGTGAACTGGAGGGTTGTTTATTGTTTATTGTTCTTTGTTTGCTGGGTGGGGTGAACTGGGGCCCTGCGATGGAATTGCCGGGGCTTGCTAGTTGCTACGCTTTCTTCTAAGCTTATGCTTATATGGATGATTTTAAACAAACATTAGTTAGTAATGGTTTTAAGGGCGAGTTGGACGACAGCGCCGAAGCCAAAGAAAAATACAGTCATGACGCCAGTATGTTCGAGCTGGTACCCAAGCTGGTCGTAATGCCCAAGGATAGCGCCGATGTGCAAGCGCTAGTAAAGCTGGTGGCCGACAAAAAAGCCAGCATGCCGGAGCTATCCGTAACGGCCCGCAGCGCTGGTACTGATATGGCCGGTGGCGCTATCAATGAATCCGTAATCGTAGACTTTAACAAGCATTTCACTACTGTGGAGCGTGTAACCTCCGATGAGGCGCAAACGCAGCCCGGCGTGTTCTATCGTGATTTCGAAAAAGAAACGCTCAAACACAATGCCCTCATGCCTAGCTACCCTGCCAGTCGCGAACTCTGTACGGTTGGCGGTATGGTTGCCAACAACAGCGGTGGTGAGAAGTCGCTCGAATATGGCAAGGTAAAAGATTTTGTAAAAGAGCTGCGCGTAGTGTTTGCCGATGGCAACGAGTATCTGGTGAGGCCTATCAACAAAGCCGAACTCGACAGGAAGATGTCCCAGGGCGACTACGAGGGCAATATCTACAAGCGCATTTATGATCTCTGCGAGGCTCACTACGATGAGATAAAAGCAGCTACACCGCACGTCAGCAAAAACAGCATGGGCTATACATTGTGGGAGGTCTGGGACCGCGAAACCGGCATTTTTGACCTCACGAAGCTTATCGTTGGCTCAGAAGGTACGCTTGGCTTTGTAACCGACATCACCTACCGCCTGGTACCCCACCGCCCGCACTCTGGTCTACTGGTGCTGTTCCTGAAGAACATCAATGACCTGGGCGAGCTGATCCCCAAAGTGCTGGAGCACAAGCCTGCCACGTTCGAGAGTTTTGATGACGCCACTCTGTGGCTCAGCATCCGGTTTATGCCGAGCTTTTTGAAGCTGCTTGGTGTTAAGCGCTTCATCCACTTGCTTATTACGCTGATCCCCGATGGCCTGCAGCTACTCCGCGGCATCCCCAAGCTTATCCTCATGGTTGAGTTCAATGGTGAGACCGAAGAAGAAGTGCGGCAAAAAGTAAAGGCGCTGCACCGGGATCTGGCACACTTGCGTGCCCGCTACGAGATCAACGGATTCGAAGAGGATCCTACCGAGGGTAAAAGCGAGAAATTCTGGATTATGCGTCGCTACAGCTTCCAATTGCTGCGCAGCAAAGTCAAAGACAAGCACACCGCCCCGTACATCGATGATTTCATCGTGCCTCCCAAGAACCTGGCGCAGTTCATGCCGCAGCTGCAGGCTATCATCAGGAAGTACAAGCTGTTTGCGACCATTGCCGGCCACATGGGTGATGGCAACTTCCACGTCATCCCGCTTATGAAGATAGAAGATCCTAAAGAGCGCAAGAAGATTGAGCCAAGCCAAAAAGAAGTTAATGACCTGGTGCTAAAGTACGGCGGTTCACTCAGTGGTGAGCACAACGATGGTTTGGTGCGCGGGCCGTGGCTGGAAGCGCAGTTTGGCAAAGAGATCCTGGGTTTGTTCAAAGAGGTCAAAACCATCTTCGACCCGGCCAATATCTTTAACCCACACAAAAAGTCCGATGCCGATTGGACATACTCGTACACCCATATTCGCGATCATTTCTAACCAAATCCTTAGGGGAGCGGCATCCACGATGCATCGTAAACGGCCCAGAATCTTTGCTGCTGTCTCATACGTTGCCAAATGACTCCCAAGGTTTCGCGTAGATAGGGCATACGTACCTTACAGGCATCGCGAGTATACCTATTGATAGAGCTTGGTACGCTGCTGAGGCTTGGGTCCATATTCACATAAGGTCCCATCATAAAAACCCTCATGTCTGCGTCGGACACCGTATTTGTTGGGTCCGAACACTCGGTAAATAGAAATAGCAATTTTTTAATTTCGAAGTGCAGTCGACTGGGTATTTCGGGATGTATTCCTACTCCCTCTTCCAGCTCGACAGTGTCCAAAAAGTTCTGGCAAGTTTGCTCCACCCGGTTGTTTATTTGGGTGTTGAGATCGGGGTATTGTGCAAAGAGCTCTATAAATTCAGCGTCTAGCAGATCCTGCTGCGCTTCGAAGGGACGTTCTGGATCACTATTGTACGCTGTGTCTCGCATGCCCTTACGGTAGCAAGTAAAATGGGCTGGTACTGTATGTAAGCTGACTTTTTGCACGCCCATTTTTTGAGTCACCATGCTACAATAACCGTAAGAAGGATTACACTATCCGGAGTGCTTGCATGAAAAAACACATACGAATCTGGAGTGGTATATTGTTTGGCCTGGCCATCGCGGCCGTCACAGGCTGGTACCTGAGCCGGCATTCTGTGGCAGTGCTGCAGCCAGCTGGCCAGATCAGTGCCAAAGAGCGCAATCTCATCGCCTTTTGTGCGCTACTATCGATAACCATCGTGGTCCCTGTGTTTGGCTTGCTTGGGTATTTTGCCTGGAAATATCACGAGGACAACCCGCACAGCAAATATAGTCCGGAGCTCGAAGGCAGTGCTGCGGCCGAGACTATCTGGTGGCTTATTCCAACCGCGCTGATGGTCGTCATATCAGTCATCACCTGGCGCAGCAGCTACGCGCTTGATCCATTCAAGCCGCTTAGCTCCAGCAAGCGGGCGCTCCATGTTCAAGTGGTGGCGCTTGATTGGAAATGGCTGTTTATCTACCCCGATCAGCAGGTGGCAAGCGTGAACCAGGCGGCAATACCAGTTGGGACGCCCGTGGATTTCCAGATTACTTCCGACGCGGTGATGACCTCATTCTGGGTGCCGCAGCTGGGCGGGCAGATGTATGCCATGCCCGGTATGTCGACGCAGCTGAACCTGCAGGCTGCCAAAGGCGGCACGTATCGTGGCACGGCAGCCAATATCAGCGGCAAAGGTTTTGCCGACATGACTTTTGCTGTCAAAGCAGTACCCAGCAAGCAGTTTACCAAGTGGATTACCGCAGCCAAGCAGACCCCGCTGCCACTCACCACGAGCACCTACGCAGACTTGGCACACCCCAGTAAGGAAGCCAAACCCTCATACTACGGCTCGGTGGACCAGGGGCTCTATGATACGATACTGATGAAATACATGATGCCGATGGGGAACAACAGTCAAACGCTCGGAGTGAGCCACTAATGCTTGCTACTTTACTTGGCCGACTCAATTGGGATCAGCTCCCGCAAGATGCGATTACTCGCGGCGGCGCAGGCTCTATCGTGTTTGGCGCACTGGGCATCATTGCCCTCATTACCTACCTTCGCCGCTGGAAATGGCTCTGGAAGGAATGGCTGACCACACAGGACCCCAAGAAGATCGGCGTGATGTACATCATCGTGGCGCTGGTGATGCTGCTGCGTGGCGCTGGTGATGCACTGCTGATGCGCACCCAACAGGCGGTCGCCTCTGGTAGCACCGCCGGACCGCTCGATAGCTACCACTTCCAGCAGATATTCAGTGCCCACGGTACCATCATGATTTTCTTTGTGGCGATGGGCTTGATGTTTGGGCTTATCAACTTGGTGTTGCCGCTGCAGATTGGGGCACGCGATGTCGCCTTCCCCTTCCTGAACGCCACTAGCTTCTGGCTGTTTTTTGCCGGTATGGCATTGGTGAATTTATCGCTTGTGCTGGGTGATTTTTCGGCCGCCGGCTGGCTGGCCTACCCGCCGCTCAGCGAGCTCAAGTACAGTCCGACAGTTGGCGTCGATTATTGGATATGGGCACTGCAAATCTCCGGTGTGGGCAGTCTGCTGTCCGGCATCAACTTTTTGGTTACTACACTCAAGATGCGCGCACCAGGCATGACACTGATGAAGATGCCAATGTTCGCCTGGAGTGTGTTGGCCAGCATGAGCTTGGTAGCCTTCGCTTTTCCCATCCTTACCGTTACGCTTACATTGTTGGCGTTGGACCGCACGCTAGGCACGCACTTCTTTACCGCCGGTATGGGTGGCAATGCCATGATGTACGTTAACCTAATATGGGCCTGGGGCCACCCAGAAGTGTACATATTAGTGCTGCCAGCATTCGGTATCTACAGCGAAGTGGTGGCGACGTTTGCTCGCAAAAAACTCTTCGGCTATGCCAGCATGGTGTGGGCCATATGGGCGATTGTGCTACTGAGCTTCACGGTGTGGCTGCACCATTTCTTTACCATGGGTGCCGGGGCGGATGTGAATGCCTTCTTTGGCATCATGACTGGGGTGATCGCCATCCCAACGGGTGTAAAGATATTCAACTGGCTGTTTACGATGCACCGTGGGCGCATTAAGTTCTCGACACCCATGCTGTGGTTCATGGGGTTCGTTGTAATATTCACAATAGGTGGCGTGGCAGGTGTGATGATGAGCGTACCAGCCATAGACTACCAGGTGCACAACAGCCTGTTCCTGGTGGCACACTTCCATATGATGATCGTCGGCGGTGTGGTGTTCGGCTACTTTGCCGGACTCACCTACTGGTTCCCCAAGATCTTTGGATTTCGTTTGAACGAACGGCTGGGGCGCTACGCCTTCTGGTGCTGGGGTGTGGGCTTTACCATGGCATTTGTGCCCCTGTACATCTTGGGACTGATGGGCGCCACACGTCGGCTCGATCACTACGACGCCTCACTGGGCTGGCAGCCGCTGTTCATCGTGGCCGGACTAGGCGTGTTGATATTGGCAGCCGGTATCGGCTTCCAGATCTTGCAGCTTGTCGTGAGTATCTGGCAGCGCGATGGCAATCGCGATCTCACCGGTGACCCATGGAACGGTCGCACTTTGGAGTGGTCGGTACCGTCGCCAGCCCCTGTTTATAACTTCACGAGCATCCCTGTCGTAGCCGAGCGCGACCAATTCTGGGAAGACAAGCAAGCTGGCAAGAAGCCTGTTGCGCGCTACGAAGATATACTCTTGCCCAAGAACACGGGCGCGGGCATATGGATAGCCGGCTTCGCCTTCCTGATTGGCTTTGGCATGATCTGGCACATGTACTGGCTGTCGGTGGTGGCACTGCTGGGCGTGGTAGCGACCATTGTGGTACGTGCCAGCGATGACGAGCCGGAGTACATCCTGACCGCCAAAGAAGTAGAGAAAATGGATCACGCACTAGCCCGCAGGGGGAGTCAATACGTATGAGATATGTAGTAAGTAGTATGCAGCATGGGGTATGGGCTTTTGTGGCCCAACCCATGCTACCTGCCCCATACTACAATCAAAGAAAGTGGGCGCATGAGTGAGCTAGCTACAACATTGGATCTGGAACGCATCGAGGTCCAGGCCACCGACAAGACTGTCTTTGGCTTCTGGGTGTACCTGATGACCGACTGCGTGCTGTTTGCCGGCTTGTTTGCCGTCTACGCCGTGCTGCATGGTAACACCTTTGGCGGGCCATCTGGACACGAGCTGTTCAAGCTCCCTTACGTGCTGATCGAGACGATGGTACTGCTCACCAGTAGCTTCACCTGTGGCCTTGCTATGCTGGCCGCGCAGCGCCGCGACCGCACTCAGGTGCTGTTGTGGCTTGGCGTTACGTTCCTACTCGGGTTGACATTCTTAGGTCTGGAGCTGAGCGAGTTCCGCAACATGGTGCTCGACGGCAATAGCTGGCGCCGCAGCGGCTTCCTGAGCAGCTACTTTACTCTGGTGGGTACGCACGGGCTGCACATTACTTTTGGGCTGATTTGGATGGCTGTAACGGCGGTGTTTACCCTTAAAAAGGGCCTGACCCACGGCATACTGAAGCGTCTGACGCTACTGAGCCTGTTTTGGCATTTCCTGGATGTAGTCTGGATCTTCATCTTCACTATTGTCTATCTGTTCGGGGGGCTATCTATATGAGTCCGGTAGTTTCGGAGCACGATGCTCATCCACTTTCGCTCAGCAAATACATCACCGGCTTCGTAAGCTGTGTCGCGATTACGCTGGTGGCCTATCTGTTGGTGACGCGGAGTAGCTTGTCGCACGCTGCTATCGTTGCCGTTATAGCTTGCCTGGCAATCGCGCAGTTCGTAATACAGATGGTGTTTTTCTTGCATGTCGGCGAAGAGCAGCGGCCACGCTGGAAACTGGCAGTGATGTTCCTAATGCTCGGTGTGGTGCTAATCCTGGTCTTCGGTTCTCTGTGGATTATGAACAACCTCAACTACCGCATGACTCCCGTGCAGATGGATCAGTACCTCAAGAGCCAGGATAGTTTGTAGATGTCATCTCGACTAGAGCGCAGCGAAACGGAGAAATTCTCTCGGAGCCTTAAAGGAAGATCTCTCGGCTTTGCTATAGCTTCTGGCCAGACTGTCTGTTTCTTTGGGCGTAAGGACAGCTTGGCTTCGGCATATGTCTTTGCGTATCGTAGAAAACATCGGGATGACAGTGAGGCGAGTGCAGCATGATGCTACAAGCCTACTATGCAGCGCTCAAGCCCGAGCGCACCTATGCCAACGTCATGACGACTGCCGCTGGCTTCCTATTTGCCTGTCGGTGGCATATCGATTGGGTACTGCTGCTGGCTACAATTGCCGGTACAACACTGGTCGTAATGTCGGCCTGTGCGGCCAATAACTGCACCGACCGCACCATAGATGCACGTATGCCCCGCACCAAAAAGCGCGCTACCGCTACAGGCGATTTGCCGGTTCGTAACGTTGCCGCCGTGTCGGTAGTCTTGGGTCTGGCCGGCCTTGCAGTGCTTCTCGCGTACGTCAACTGGCTGACGGTGCTCATTGGTGTTGTCGCCTACGTAGACTATGTGGTGCTCTATGCGTGGTCCAAGCGTACCAGCGTGCACAGCACGCTCATCGGCACTATTTCGGGCGCCGCACCGCTGGTGGCTGGCTATACAGCGGTTACCGGCCGGCTTGATACCACGGCGTTCCTATTGGCTCTCATCATGATCTTCTGGCAAATGCCACATTTTTACTCCATCGGTATCTTTCGCCACGACGATTACAAAGCAGGCGGCTTACCCATCTGGCCGGTAGTAAAAGGGGTGCGCAGCACGCAGTACTGGATACTCGTATACACGTCGCTCTATCTGCTGTCGGTATTAGGATTAGCTGTTTTTGGCTCGGTAGGATTGCTGTTCGCCGTCATTATGGGATTACTCGGCCTGTATTGGCTTTTTTTGGGCATCAAGGGCTTCGGATCATTACAGCCACAGAAATGGGCCCGCGGTATGTTCGGCTTTTCGCTGATAACCCTGCTTGCCCTGTCGGCTGGCGTAGCTTTTGCGCCACTTTTACCGTAAACTAAGCGTATGCTTTTACTTACTCACATTGTCATTGCCCTACTTGGGCTCATCCAGGCAACTTTTACCGTGGTAACACCCTCTGCTCGCAGGCTGCAGACTGTCCATGCCCTGCTGGCCGGCACGGTTGCTACGGGTATCTGTTTGGTATGGTCGGCCCATGCCAGTCTCGTCTCCTCCTGCATTAGTGGATTGGCATATGTAAGCCTGGTGATGACGCTAAGCATAGTGGCTCGCTACCGCCTTTCTCACCAAATAGCCCACCTCTAGTTTACCTCTGTTTGCATATTGACAAAGCATGTCACTTATGCTATTATTTGATTACTTTAGAGTTTAAACTCTGAGGTACATTAAAATTAGACTTCTCAATTAAGCTGGGCTATATAAAGGTGACTACCTAATGTCATCTATATTTACCCCGGCTTAATGAAGCTGAGCTCTGCACTAACGCAGACGGGAATAACACCTAGGAGTGTATTATGTTGGCTGCTTCTGCTATGGCGTGTCTTACTGCTGCTGCCTTGGCTTTGTCCGCATGGATTGTGGTGACTATTCGTCGCAACCTCATCGCTGGCAAGGATCTGAGGTTCGTGAACCTTCATGTATTTTTCTGTGGTGCTGCAGCGGTCATACTCCCATGCCTGACCACCTCCATGTTCGTTGGAATGCGATCTGATGCACGCTTCACGCTCGTGATGACCATACTCATTTCGCTCTTCACGGGCGGGATCTCGGTGGGGCTGTTCCACTCCTCACTGAACCGCCTGTACATGCCAACGGACGCCGAGATTGACGAATACGAGGGTGCTGCTTTCTAGCTAGCTTGTAACGAGAAGTCTGATCGTCGGAAAAAGGTCGAAGGCTCGGCGGATGATATGTCGTCACATACAGTGGCACAAACCTCTATCATTCGCCCACGCCTCCCTTTTTCTGACTCGCTACTACGAATGGCGTCCCAAGGACGCAAAGTCGTACTGATGAGCGCTAAGGAAAGCACACTAGTTTTGAAGATGTTTAAAACTAGTAGCTAACGAAGCGGTCATATCAAAAGATATGATTCCAAAAGGACGAATAGCGAGTTACTTCACCAACTGCCGTCGCTTAGGTGGAAGGTTCTGTAGGTCACGTCTAGATTATGCATGGTTACTGTGCGATGTTTTTCGTTGTCTTGAATGTGTATTCGTGGAGGCAAAAAGATGGGTGCGCTATGGGTAAGTACTCGTACGCGAATGGACGTTTTTCTTACATAATTAGCTCGCTACTTGATTATACAATGGTACTAATTCTCCCCAAGGAGGATATTCCTAGCAAGTGCTAGGTGGCTTGGTTCGCCAAGTAACAGAGGTCCGGCTCTAGCTCCGTGACAATTACTGACAAGGAGGATTGGTGGCGAGGCCGGTTGAGGCTGCTCCGGTACGCATCGTAGGTGGCGACGACAGGCAAAAACTTATTCTGTCATTCGCTAACTGCGGAGTCTCCGAGCGGGTACCTTTTAAGATGAAGGTACAGTCAAAAACCGGACCCCCCAGTGAGATCGAGGTGTCCATTAGCGTGCTGGAATGCCTTGATCTTCGCTGCGAGAGATGGCGAATCCATGGTATCATCGAGCAGTCACAAGATCTGCTGCAGATACTGCCAGTCTGGCTCGCAAGAAGTTCCTTCACGGCAAACTATAATGTATTAAATCGTACGGGGGAACTGAGGCTAGTTCGTTAAGGATGAGCCGGGAGGTGATGCTACGATGCAGTTTCAGCATCACCTCCCACGCTCTTGCCTACTTCTCCTTGTCAACTTACTAGCATCTTCTGTGGTCTGAAAAGGTGGCTATTTTACCAGCTTACCGTCATCGAGACGGAAGGTTTTGTCGGTTTTACCAGCTATTTCCAAGTCGTGCGTCACCACTATGATAGTGGTGTTTTCTTTGCGGCTTAGCTCGTGCAGCAAGTCAAATATCATCTTGCCTGTTGCGGAGTCTAGGTTGCCGGTGGGCTCGTCTGCCAAGATCAATTTTGGCTTGTTGGCCAGCGCCCGAGCTATGGCCACACGCTGCTGCTGGCCACCGCTGAGCCTGCCTGGCTTGCGGTCCATTTGGTCTGGTTCTAGGCCTACTTCTTCTAGGAGCCAGCGAGCACGCTTCAGGCGCTCTGGCTTCGGCACTTTGGCAAACTCCATCGGTAGCATCACATTTTCGAGTGCAGTCAGGCTTGGCACCAGGTTGTAGTTCTGAAACACAAAGCCAATAGACCTGCCGCGGTAGCTTATTAGCTGGTGGTCACCCATTTTGGTGACGTCTTTATCCCCTACCACTATGCTGCCGCTAGTGGGCTTATCGAGTGCGCCGAGCAAGCTCAGCAGCGTCGATTTGCCCGACCCGCTGCGGCCGACAATGCTGGCAAACTGCCCATCTGGCACGGTGAAGCTAATGTCGTTGGTGGCGGTCACAGTACTATCACCGCTCTGGAATTTTTTGACGAGATTCTTTACCTCTAACATTACTCAGTCCTCATTACGGTTGATGGGCGCACTTTGCTGATCATAGCGGCGGCGAGCGCGCTACCCAGTACGGCTATGAGCACTGCGGCACCGAACCCGTCGAGCAAGATGCCCCAGCCTATCTGTGTCTTGATATTACTTAGTCCCTTCACAGCACCGTTACGCTGAATACCCTGGCCAAACCGACCGGCGAAACCTCGGGAGTGTGTAGTGCTGTCGGTGGTGCCAGATGAATCGCTCCGTCTAAAGCCCCCGCCAAAGTCTCCAGGTCGCTGGAACGACGTGGTCTGGGCCGTAGCAGATGAGGTGCTGTTATTTACGAGCATCTTGGTGACTGGTTGTCCACCAACCACGCCGATGAGCAAACCGACCACTGCGCCCAATATAGCCAGTGTCAACGATTCCACCGTAAACTCACCAATGATCCGGATGCTTGAACCACCGATGGCTTTTACCACGCCGATCTCACGTTTGCGCTCGCGTACCACCATGATCATGGTAAGCAGGATGATGACCGCACCAGCCACGACTGCGCCGATGAGACTAAATGTTGAAACGGTCTTGACGCTATCGAGCGGTGCGATGGCGTCTTGTGCGCTGTCTTTGCTGCTGGTGACATCAGCGCTAGTGCCGAGCGTGCTTTTTGCTTTGCTGGTTACGCTATCAATGTTGTTAATGGAATCCACCGTAACCGTGGCGCTGGTAATGTCGCCGGCTTGGCTGCTGAGCCGCTGCAACGTTGGCAGGCTCAAAATAACCGCATTGTCGCTAAAAGTGGTTCCGCTGGTGAATATGCCGGCTACTGTGATGGTGTCACCGTAGACGGTGAATGTGGAACCAATGTTCAGGTTATTTTTGGCAGCAAGCGTTGAGCCTACCAGCGCAACATCTTTGTCGGCTGTGCCATCTATGCCGGTGCCGCTTTTGAGTGTTACTGTCGTACCGTTTAGGACTGTGGTATTGGTCTGGCCATACGCACCGACCGGTGGTGTGAAGCTAAAACTACGACCACCAAAGCCGCCAAAACCACCGCCGGAGCTATCACCACCGCCAAAACGCTGGCCTAAGCTGCCGGCATCGATGGCGGATTGCAGCGATGTGTTGGCACTGCTGGTAGATCCATCTCGATCGGTCGTGTCGGTATTGCGCAGCTGGTCGGAGATGCCTTCGCTGACGCTTGTGACGTGTGCCAGAGATTTTAGCTTATCAACCGAACTCTGTTGCAGCGGGTTGCCGCCGCCCTGAAAGCCCATGGTGCCGGCCGCTGATATGCTAATGGTGTTGCCAATGGAGCTTTTGACGCTCTTGATCTTATTTTCGACGGCCTTTTGCGCCACGAGCATTGTTAGGCTCAGGCCGATACTGAGTCCTAATATCAGGACTATTGATGCAGTACGGACACCATTTCGGAAAGCATTTCGAATGCCTCTGCTGACTGGGTTCATGCGCGGTATTCCTTATTTACGTTACTGTCTGGGGTGATTATACGGTTGCCTAGCTTGAGGTAGGCTTAAGGTCCGGCTGGTTCGCTATGGCCTGTTGGTTTTCTCCAGCAAACGCTATACTGTTGTATAAGCACAAGCGATATAACGTTCCTATGGTCAAACCAAAACAATCCACCAAACACACTCTGCTCTGGCATGTGGGTTTGAGTTTAGCGGTGCTGGTGGCCGCAGTGTGGGTGCTGGCAAGCCATTGGCAGACGGTACGACAGAGCCTGCAGGTAGCGCGGGGCGCTAGTATCGGATGGCTAGCGCTGTCTCTGTTCTTGATGGCATGCACCTTCTGCGTAGCGGCTGCGATATATGGCGTGCTGGCACTGCATCGGTTGCGCTACTGGCAGACTGTGCTGGTGGAAGTTTCGACGGCATGTGTGAATCGGCTGCTGC
>Ga0268266_10005385_pt1 | contig 11951 bp, 10 predicted proteins | sample KBSS13metaG_FD_190356 | JGI IMG/M metagenome (GOLD analysis project Ga0268266, IMG submission 190356) | Switchgrass rhizosphere microbial communities from Kellogg Biological Station, Michigan, USA - KBS S1-3 metaG (SPAdes) (version 2) | ecosystem: Host-associated > Plants > Roots > Rhizosphere... | reverse complement strand
TATTGATTGCGGTGTAAGCCCCAGGTGTCCCATTACTGGCACACCAGCACCTACTATACGTTTTATCGAGTCTGCTACTTCTTCGCCGCCTTCCAGTTTTATGGCGTGTGCACCCGCCTCCTTCATTATACGTATGGAAGAGTTAAGCGCTTCTTTACTATTGCCCTGGTAAGTACCAAACGGCAGATCTACTACTATCAGGCAGCGATCTACAGCACGCACTACACTCTGTGCATGATATATCATCTGGTCAAGCGTAATAGGCAATGTTGTTTCATGGCCGGCCATTACGTTAGACGCAGAATCACCTACCAACAACACGTCTATACCGGCATCATCGAATATGCGTGCCATGGAAAAATCATAAGCGGTAAGCATGCTTATCTTTTCGCCATGCTGCTTCATCCATTGCAGGGTATGTGTTGTTACTTTCTTAATTTCTCCGTGTACAGACATTCTTGGCCAATTAAAGATTAAAAAATCAGAAGTAGATGTTTAATTCCCCCTAACAATATTAGATAAATATTTCCGTAGCCATTTGTGCGGCATGAAAGAATGCTTCTCTGTTAATATTCAGTTCTATCTTATTCCGGTCACACCAGTTAATAATATTTTCAGTGGCAATATTCCCTACAAGCTCATCCTCCGCCATTGGGCAACCGCCAATACCCTTCATTGCACTGTCAAATCTCATACAACCATTATTATATGCCGTTTGTATTTTTTCCTCCCATTTATCAGACGTGGAATGGAAATGCGCCCCTATCTGAATGTCCTTAAATTCCGGAACAAGACTCTTATATATATATTCTATTGTATCAGGCTTTGCAACTCCTACAGTATCTGCCATGGCTATTATCTTTATGCCAAGCTGTGATAACCTTTCTACCCATTTTATAGCAACTTCCGCAGAATATGGGTCACCATAAGGATTACCAAAACCCATAGATATGTATATAACCAGTTGCTTGCCATGCTGCATACATAGCCCTTGCATTTCTTCCACTTGTTTTAGCGACTCCGCTATTGTTTTGTTCGTATTGCGCAGTTGAAAGGTCTCCGATATAGAAAAAGGAAAACCAAGATAGCTTATCTCGTTATATTGTACTGCTTCTTCTGCACCACGTGTATTAGCTATAATAGCGAGCAGTTTAGTATTGGTATTATCAAGCTGCAGTTGCGGTATTACTTCCTTTGTATCTGTCAGTTGTGGTATTGCTTTAGCCGAAACGAAAGAACCAAAGTCCAGCACATCAAAGCCTACCTTCAGCAGCGCATTCAGATATCTTACTTTTTCTTCAGTAGGAATAAAATGCGCCCAGCCCTGCATCGCATCGCGTGGACATTCAACCAAAGTAATTCCTGAATTCATATACCTGTTAATAGAATAGCAAAGTTATAAATAGTACGCAAGCTTATTGTTATGCAGTATCAAATGTCTGTATAACTAAATATTATTCCTTTATCAGCTCCAGGAACTTGTTCAGCCCCTTCTTTTTATCCTCGTCCAGGTAGTACTTAATGTTTTCGGTATAGTATGTTTTCAGGTCGTAATATGGGAACGGGTTTGCTGCAACAACTTCATCCAAATGTTCTAGTCCCATGGCATTTGCCTCATTAAAAGCTTTTATAAAATCAGCAGGCAAGTCTTTATTTGCTATCCATGCTGCAAAAACAAAATCCAGCCCTGTATATTCTTTCCAGGCAGTTGCCAGGTCATATATATATTCGAAATTGCTGCGTTGCTTCAGTGCCCTGTCACCTATTATTACGCCTGCAGTAGAACCATTGATATATTCAATATAGTTTTCAGGGGCAGATTTGAATTCAACATCTTTTTTCCAGAATTGCTCGAGCAATAAGCGTGCAAGACGCACCGATGAGCGTGACTGATAATCAAGATACACAGTTTTTATTTCTTCCATAGGCACCTGGCTAAAGATGCAAACAGAAGCTACATTACCATCAGATGCAATCCCATAGTCACTTACTATCCGTGCCCCATCTACAAACTGCATAGCTGCCACCGGCAGTAGTGCCATATCTATATCACCCTTTTGCAGGCTGGCTGCTAACTGCGAAGGATAGTCAAGCAACAATTCTATATCATTCATCACTTCACTATGCTCTATACCATACAGTAACGGCTTAGTATTCAAATAACTTACTGCTGCAACTTTTATTTTGGATTTCAATACCTATTTTTGGGCGCAAAGATACAGGAATACCTTTCATGTCTAACCAATTAGTGATTTATACAGATGGGGCCGCACGGGGCAATCCCGGGCCGGGAGGCTATGGCGCCATATTAATGTGGGGAACTGCACGCAAGGAGCTATCACAGGGTTACAGGCTCACTACCAACAACCGTATGGAGCTAATGGCCGTATTAGCTGCGCTACAAGAACTGAAACGCAACGGGCTGGACATAACCATATATAGCGATTCGGCGTATATAGTAAACACTGTAGAAAAAGGCTGGCTGTTCGACTGGGCTAAAAAAGGATATAAAGGAAAGAAAAATGCCGACCTGTGGGCGCAGTTTCTCGAGCTTTATAAAAAGCATAAGATAAAATTCGTTTGGGTAAAGGGCCACGCGTCTAATCCATTTAATAACCGCTGCGATGTATTGGCTACCGAGGCAGCTGATAGCGGCAGATGGTTGGTTGACGCTGGTTACGAAGAAGGATATGGTCAGGAGTCAGGATAACTGCTTTTTGCCAGTACGCCGGTATCCTGTTTACCATGCTTTTGATTGTTCCATACATTTTCAAAATCCCATATAATCTGGCTTTTGAAGCGCTCCTGCCGCACAGGACAGTCATGCAGCGCACACAATTTGCAGGAATACGGCATACAGGCATCAATGTGTATGAACAGCTCAACAGTATTGCCAAAATTGGCACGTACCATATCCTCCAGTCCATGTATTTCGCGCTCTGCATCTGATACCCTGTAGTACCAGGGAATGGTCATATGCGTATCTATATGCAGGATGTCACCATATTGAATTACTCGCAGATTGTGCAGGTCTATCCATTGTGGCTTACGATTAGCCTGCAACACCTTTATCACCTCCCTTAGCAGCTTTTCATCCGCTTCATCCATTATGCCTGCTATCGAACGTCGTAACACTTTATAACCGGTGACAATGATAATACCCGAAAACGCTAATGCAACCACACTATCCAGCCATACCCATTTAGTAAGATAAACAAGCACAAGGCCAATAATAATAGCAACTGTAGAATAAGAATCTGATAGCAAATGTTTACCCGCAGACTCCAATATCAATGAACGGTTTTTCTTACCTGCATTTACTGCATATCGACCGTATAAAAAATTGAGTATGCCTGTGCCTATTATTATGTATATACCTACGTCAAGTTTGTGAAGTGTATGATGTTTCTCTAATAGTTTTTCTACAGCTTCATAGATAATGAATACGCCTGCTAAAGCAATTAATGCGCCCTCTACCGCTGATGATATAAATTGAGCCTTACCATGTCCGTAAGGATGGTTTTCATCTCTTGGCTTAGCTGCCAATATTACACTATATAAACCTATAAATCCTGTTATCACATTTACAATGCTTTCCATAGCATCTGTAAGTATGGTAACAGAATGGGTAACATAGTATGCGTACAACTTCCCCAGGAACAGTACAACGGAAAGAATGGCTATGTTACGCTGAATGCGGATTGGCATCAAAAAAGAAGCAGCAATGAATTACGCAGTGCTGCTGACAAAGGTACAGTTTAGGTACTAAGTGGTCAAAAATCTCAAAACATCCTTCTTATATAACTACCTGTCAGGCCCGATAGCCCGCCTACCAATGCACCTATTAATACAGTTACAATTACAAATAAAATATAATTAGGCAGGTGAAATAGTTCTGCCATCTTTTGAGAAAGAATATGATTGTTTGCATTATCCTTTACTATAGCTGTCACCAACCAAAACAATCCTATACCGGCAAAGCCTGCCAGGAAAGCTGCACCAGGTTTTAAATTAAATATCAAGGGCAGTACGCAGGCAACAACCGCTATTGACCACCATGCCAAATGCTGTTCTGTAAATACAGACAACAACGCAATTAGTAAGATAGAAATTAAAATACGCATATGCTTAAGGCTGTAATGTCCAGGTATATTTTAGTTTACTATTATTTTGTTGTGCGCTGTTAGGCAAAAACAGCAAGTGATAATATTTGCCCTCCACCCAGCTCTGCAAAAAGCTTGCATAATACTTACTACCGGGATTACCCGATTGCCCTCCCGGATACACACCGTATGCCTCAGTATTTTTACTCATCTGCACCACCATGCGCCATGACGGGCCATGATTGCTTTTAGCAGCGTTCACTGTATTCTCCCATCCACCGATCTTCAAGTCGCCATAGCTAAAGGCAGGGAGCTTCGCAAGATGTGCTATGGTAGTATTTTTCACTTTATACCACTCCAGGCCTGTTGTCTTCTTTAATTTATTTAAGCTGTCCACAGTCTGTTTATAGCTCAGTTTTATATTATTTACTACATCCGGTAGCCCTGTTTTCGCAGTATCGCTAACAGCATATTCTTGCAGCATTTGCATAGTAAGCTCCGGTGTAGGCCACAAGTTTTCCGGTACCATTGCAAACCTTTTTTGCCAGAATGCCGCATAAAGATAGCTCCACCATACCTGATATGTAGTAGCTGCCTTACTCTCTGCATTCAGGCGGTGGTCCCAGTTTCTTAATTCATCTGCATAATCTTTTTCAGTTCCATTTAGGCCGCCCGGCAGGTATTTCAGCATCGCAGGGAGTGTATTTGCCGCCAGTATCGAATAGGTATCATTCTGCAAAGCAAACATATCCTGTACCGTAGCATTGCGCATGCTATCCAATACCTGGTTAATACGCCAAGCCCTGAATTCATAGAAGTAACCATTATACCAATAAGGATAAGTGCTATCCGTCACAGTTTGATTAGCAGAGCAAACAAATCCCTGGTCCGGGTTCAGTATATGCGGGTTCTCGCGCATTGGTATTAGTTTATCCCACATAGTAGCACTGGTAGTACCGCTCATTATATACCTACCCTGCTCTTTCCATTTATTTACAAATTGCCCTTGTCCCCATATTGCTATATTTCCTGCTTTATCTGCATATGCCATATTCTGCCCCGGGCATTCAAAATGCATTATGGCTTCCATGAATTCGGTATAGCTTCTGGCACGATTCAGCAAATAAAGGCTTAGCAATTCATTAGTGCCTTTATGTGCCATCCAGCATAATGCCAGTGGTGTTTTTATATTTCCCGGTGCCGGAAAATGCTCGTCATACATCACCGGGCCTTGTACTGTATAATTCACTTTGTCTAATACAGTGTCGCCATTCTTAACGGCAATCTTCTCAATCTTTATTTTAAAGGGCACCTGCTTACCATCATACCAGTATGCTACCGGTGTGCCTGAGACTGGCTTTGTAGGCCTTATGGCATAAAAATCCTTAACATCCCTGTAGTTATTAGTAAAGCCCCATGCTATACTGTCATTAAAACCGATAACAATGCCGGGTGCACCTGGCAGTGAAACACCATATACATTCATCTCTGGCGTCTGCAATTGCATCTCGTACCACAGCGATGGCAGGTTCAAGCCAAGGTGAGGATCATTGCAGAGTATTGCCGCGCCACTTTTAGTACGGTTGCCGCTTACTACCCAGTTATTACTTCCTTTCCCTTCTGTTTCTTTATGTATACCTGTTATATTATCTGTTTTAAAATGATACCATACAGAATCCCCCGGGGCAGCAGGCACGCTCAAAGATGGAGCCTCAAATGCGGTACCTGTAGGTATTACGGGTCTGCTCCCTTTTATCCTTTCCGGAAAGAGCATTTCAAATTCCCCTTTAGGTAGCATATCCCTGAGAAAAGTAAGTGGTATGTCTTCTGTATAACCTGTCAGGTCATCTGCCATATACTTCAGCAGCAATGCAGATTTCAGGTTTGTCCAGTTTTCCGGCTCAAAGCCTATAAGCTTATATTCAACAGGAAGGTTCTTATAGCTAAGCGTAGCTATATACGTATTAATCCCTGCCGTATAGGCATCCATCATATCTTTTGTGCGCGGATCTGCTTCTATGGCTTGCAGCGAATTTTCGGCACCATATACCATTCCTTTACGCCTTTGCGTTCTGTCAAATTTCAGGGCCTTTTCGCCTATCACCTCACTCACCCTGCCTGCAGCAGCACGGGTCTCCATATCCATTTGCCACAGCCTGAAGTAGGCATGTATATATCCTTCCGCAAAGTATAGGTCATAATTATCTGCAGCATGTATATGGGCTACCATGCGCTCATCAAACCACACAGTTACTGGTTGCCGCAAGCCTTTTAGCTGGAAATTGGCAGTAAAATTCGCATCCACCGGTTCGGCGTTTGCCCAGCAGCCATTTACCGGGTCAAGCAATTTCCCTATTGCAGGCAGACCGGCTATAGGATTGTCTAATAAATAAACAAGGCCTGTCGTAATGAGTAGCAGGATAATAGCACGCAATGTGCGCATGCGCGAAAGATTTTACTAAAGCTAATGAAAATGAGATAATTATCATAGCAATTTAGTATTACTGATTGCCAACAGGAAATTCTACCTCATAGGTCTTACCATTCTTTACTGTTAGTGTATGCGCGCGCAACCAGGGATTTAGCAGTTTCAGCATTTTGTAAGTACTGCCATTTGCTACTGCAAAATCAGCCAAATTATCTATGCTCTTATCTACAATAACAGTCTTTGTTTTTAGTGGCCGGTAGCTATCTCCTGTAGACATCATAAATCCAAAAAATGCAGGATGGTTAAGAATATATTTTAGTGCCAGTATGCGATATACATACCGGTTTGTTTCTTCAGGAAAAGCAAGGTCATAATAATTGCTTGCCTTTTGATAGTCCATTTGGTTAGTATAACCTGTTACACCGCAATTATAAGACGCGGCTACCCCGGTCCAGGTACCAATCTTAGCATATGCTTCTTTAAAGTACTTGCAGGCTGCCTCTGTCGATTTTTTAAAGTTATAACGCTCGTCCACTTCATTATCTACCTGCAGGCCGTATCTGGGCGCAGTATCTTTCATAAACTGCCAGAAACTTGCAGCACCTACATTTGACTGTGCCTGCGGCTGCAACGAACTCTCAGCTACACATAAAAATTTAAAATCCTCAGGAATGCTATTAACTCTTAGAATACTTTCTATAGCAGGAAAGTACCTTGCGCTCTGTTTTAATATCAAGAGTATTGATCCATGCAGATAATCATTTGTTAGTAGCTCCCTATCCAGCCGTTCACGTACATCCCATCTGTCAAGCGGCACTTTCTCGCCGGCAAAATCTATAGCGGGGGGCAACGATGGTGGGTACCATTTGTATTGAGGCTTTGGCTCAAGATTGTTCTCTGGCGTTCCCACAGCTTTGCTGAAAGAAAATACACCTGCTATCACTACTGTGCATATAATGCCCAAAACATAGTACAGGTATGGCTTTGACCTTCTTTTCATAACTATTGCTTTTCTACTTGTATAAATATAGGAAGAATGCCTAAACAAAAAACAGCACAGGTATAGCTGTGCTGTTTTATTATTTTCATTGTATTATTTTATTTAGCTGTAGTGGTAGCAGGGGCCATTATGTGCATCAGTTCATCCAGCTTAGGCTCCAGTATTATTTCCGTACGACGATTTTGTGCACGGCCACCTGGCGTATCATTGCTTGCCACCGGATCGTATTTGCTGCGGCCGCTTGCTATTACACGGGTTGGCGCTACATTGTAATCATCAATCAATACATGCGCAATAGAGGTAGCGCGAGCTACACTCAAAGCCCAGTTATCAGCATACATTTTATTATGTATTGCCACACTATCGGTATGTCCTTCTACGTCCACATTTATATCGTTACTTGTATTTAATACACCGGCCACCTTAGCAAGAGCTTCCTTACCACGAGGATTTACAACAGCACTACCTGAGGGAAATAAAAGGCTTTCCTGCATACTTACATATACCCTGCCGTTCTTTACTGTTACTGTAAGGTCGCTTGTATTAAAGCCTACCAATGCATCAGCAATTTTCTTTCTTAAATCTTCAGTTGCTTTTTGCTGCTGATCTATATAAGCCTGCAGCTGACGCATTCTTTCGCGCTGGGCCTGCACCTGTTCTTTGCTCATATTCAGCTCATTATTAGTGCTTTGATATACATCACCCAGAGCATTTACATTACTTCTCAATTTATCTATTGAGTCCTGGTCCATGCGTAGTTGTTCATCTTTACGCATATTTTCTGCCTTCAGGTCTCTTGCTTCAGCCCTTGCAGCATATAGCTTTTTCTTGGAAACACACGATGGCAATATTGTAGCGGCTAATGCAATACAAATAACAGAGGTTAAAATCTTTTTCATAACGAACGCTTTTACAAACACTATAGGTAAAAACTATGCCATTGGCAATCTGTTTATCGTAAATTATGTTTAACAAATCCTATAAGCTGTGCAACTCGTATTTATATGTACACACTAAAAACTATTTATTATGTTGATCATGAAGAAAATATCACTTCTTTTACTGCTCATAGTTAGCAGCAATATCTTGTTTGCGCAGACAGATATACATCTTGCTGAAAAGCAAAAGAAAAATCCGTATTACTCACATACAGACAATAAACCTGTAAAACTGAACAATGAGCAATGGAAGAAAATACTGAGTCCTGAAGAGTATTATATAGCAAGAGAAGAAGGTACCGAACGGGCAGGCACTGGCAAATATGCAGAGAATCATAATGCCGGCACTTACTACTGTGCCTGTTGCGGTCATTTATTATTCTACTCTACCACAAAATTTGAAAGCGGTACCGGCTGGCCAAGCTTTTATCGCCCCGCCAACAGTAACAGTGTGAAGCAGTCAACAGACCCTGATGGCGAAAGAACTGAAGTAAAATGCGCACGTTGCGGTGCACACTTAGGTCATGTATTTAATGATGGTCCAAAGCCAACCGGGCTACGCTATTGCATGAACTCTGCAGTACTTGATTTTGTACCATCAGGCAAATAGAATATGAAACGCAGTACCATAGTCGGATTATTGGCTTTTACTTTAATAATGATTGAATCATTATTCGTAGACGCACAATACAACATAAATAACTCAAACAATTTTACATTGTTTGAGTTATTTACATCAGAAGGATGTTCCAGTTGCCCTGCCGCAGACAAAACACTCGCCGACATACAACAACAGTACAAAAACAAAAACGTATTGATCCTTGCTTACCATGTGGACTATTGGAATTCGTTAGGATGGAAAGATGCATTCAGCACCGAAAGCAACACGCAACGCCAGGAATATTATTCTCAAATATTTAAACTCAACTCCAATTATACACCTCAGGTGGTTGTAAATGGCCGTAAGCAATTTATTGGTTCCGACAGACCAAAGATTCTAAATGCAATTAGCGAACAAAATACTGATATTACTCATTGTCGGCTGGAAGTTAATGCAGTTATAAAAAGGAATAATGTCTCTGTTACAACTAAGACTGCAAACTTACCGGCAGGCTCCATAGTCATTGTATGTCTCGTTCAAAAACAGGCAACAACAAAAGTAAAAGCAGGAGAAAACACAGGTAGAATGCTGCAACATACGAATGTAGTAAGAGATTTTGTTTCTGTAAATGCAGGGAATAATATTCAAACCACCAACTTTGTTCTGCCAAATGGTTTATCTGGGCATGAAATGTTTATTGCGGCCTTTATTCAAAACAAACGCACAGGCGTAATCACGGCATTGAATACTAAAGAAATAAATTGATACTCATAATTGATCAAAAAAAAGGCCACTCAAATTGAGTGGCCCTTGTATTTAAAGCTAATTCCAATTTATTCTTCTTCGTCAAACTGAAGTACATCGCGGTTAGCCATCAGCAGTTCGTATTCTTCCTTAGAACCAACTACCATGTCATCAAAGTCACGCATACCGGTACCTGCTGGTATCAGGTTACCTGTAATAACGTTTTCTTTCAGACCCAGCAAGTCATCGCTCTTACCATTTATAGAGGCTTGAGACAATACCTTGGTTGTTTCCTGGAAGGAAGCTGCAGATATCCAGCTATGAGTACCCAATGAAGCCTTAGTAATACCAAGCAACAATGGAGCCGATGTAGCAGGGCTTGCATCGCGATATTCTACCAGCTTCTTATCTGCACGGCGCAGCAAGCTGTTGTCTTCACGAATTTCACGCAGCGTAACGATCTGACCCGGATGCATCTTTTCAGAATCGCCTGCTTCAGTCACTACTTTCTTATCGTATATCCAATCGTTTTCTACCTGGAAGTCAAATTTATCTACTGTATCATCTTCAAGGAACTTAGTATCTCCCGGATCAATGATGGTTACCTTACGCATCATCTGGCGAACGATCACTTCAATGTGCTTATCGTTGATCTTAACACCCTGCAAACGATATACTTCCTGTATTTCATTTACCAGGTATTCCTGAACAGCGAATGGGCCCTTGATTGAAAGGATATCGCCCGGCGTGGTGGCACCGTCAGAAAGCGGCGTACCGGCCTTCACGAAGTCACCATCCTGTACCATGATGTGGCGGGTAAGTGGAACAAGATATTTCTTAACCAGTCCTTCACGAGACTCAACGATAATTTCACGGTTACCACGTTTCACGTTACCAAATGCTACTACACCGTCTATTTCAGCTACGATAGCAGGATTACTTGGATTACGTGCTTCAAACAATTCTGTTACACGTGGCAGACCACCCGTGATATCTCGGCTACGACCCATCACACGTGGTATCTTCACGAGTACCTGTCCGTTATGTACAGCATCGTCAATGTTTACTACTATGTGTGAACCAACCGGAAGGTTATATGCTTTTTCGTCCTTGCCTTTTACTATGATACCAGGAATCTTTGTCTTATCCTTAGTTTCAATAACCACTTTCTCGCGGTGACCTGTTTGCTCATCGGCTTCTTCACGGTATGTAACACCTTCGATAACGTTATCGAATTGTACTTTACCTGTGATTTCAGAGATGATAACAGCGTTGAACGGATCCCATGTACAGATAACTTCACCCTTAGTTACTTTCTGTCCGTTTGCTACTTTCAGTATAGAACCGTAAGGAATGTTGTTTGTGATCAGCAGGCGGTCGTTAGTTACATCTACTATACGCACTTCACCTGTACGACCTATTACCACTATCACTTCTTCGCCTTCAGCATCAGTGTACTGTGTAGTACGCAGACCATCGAACTGTATAGTACCATCAAATCTTGCAGTTAACTGAGATTCGATAGCAGATGAGCCCGCAACACCACCTACGTGGAACGTACGTAGTGTAAGCTGTGTACCCGGTTCACCAATTGACTGTGCAGCTATTATACCTACTGCATCGCCCTTCTGTGCCATGTAGCCGGTTGCCAGGTTCTTACCATAGCACTTAGAGCACACACCACGACGGCTTTCGCAGGTAAGTACCGAACGAATTTCAACAGTATCTATAATGCTGTCTTCAATACGCTTAGCTACATCTTCAGTTATTTCAGACCCTGCAGCTACGATCAGTTCATCGTTCAGCGGATCATATACATTATGAAGAGAAGTACGGCCAAGTATACGATCGTATAATGGTTCTACTATTTCTTCATTATCTTTTAATGCAGTTGTTGCTATACCACGCAGTGTACCGCAATCTTCTTCATTTATCACCACATCCTGTGCAACGTCAACAAGACGACGTGTCAGGTAACCGGCATCCGCTGTTTTAAGGGCGGTATCCGCAAGACCTTTACGCGCACCGTGCGTAGAAATGAAGTATTCCAATACGCTCAATCCATCTTTAAAGTTAGAAAGGATCGGGTTTTCAATGATTTCAGATCCTGATGAACCACTACTACGTGGCTTAGCCA
>Ga0268266_10005382_pt1 | contig 11954 bp, 10 predicted proteins | sample KBSS13metaG_FD_190356 | JGI IMG/M metagenome (GOLD analysis project Ga0268266, IMG submission 190356) | Switchgrass rhizosphere microbial communities from Kellogg Biological Station, Michigan, USA - KBS S1-3 metaG (SPAdes) (version 2) | ecosystem: Host-associated > Plants > Roots > Rhizosphere... | reverse complement strand
AAAGCCGCTGAACGAGAAGCCGGGATTGGAGTAGAAGTCGCGATCCTCGGCGGCCATCACGGCGTTGCGCACGTGAACTGGGATCTGGTCGATGTTGACGTCGACGCGATTGCCTTCGGGCGGAACGATTTTCGCGAGCTCGCTGCCGTCGCTGGCCAGAATCGTCGACACCTGGTTGGTGCGGATGTCGCCGGGCTTGGGCACATCGACGATGAGGTAGGCCATCGCGAACGTGACGATGGGCAGCACGATGACTACGGCCGCCGTGATGTAGAGCCCGCGGCGCACCCACTTCCAGTTGATCTGATGCCGGAAGCTGGGCTTCGGCGCCGGTGGCGGCCCTCCTCGTGGGCCACCGCCACCGGGTGGACGCCGTGGCGGAGGCGGCGGCGGTTGCCTCGGCGGTGCCGGCGGCGTGCCGTCCAGCGCCCGCTTGACCACGTCGATCGGGTCGCGCAGATGCGCAGGCGTGCCAGCACGCACCGGCGGCAGGACTGCGGTCAACCGGTCGTCGGGAGGAACACCCGCGGCCCGATGCCGGGGCGGCCCGTCCGGGCGATTCGGCGGCGGCGGGGGCGCGCCAGCACCATCAGCCCCGCGCCCTCTGCGGACATCACTGGCTGACCGGTCGTGGCGCCCTTCGCTATTCACTGGCCGTGCGCGCGCGACCGCGCGCCGACTGGGTGCCCCTCGGTCCACGCCCCTTCTTTGGCGGCGGGATCGCGCCGAGCACATACGACTTGACCAAGTGATTCCAACTGCAGGTGCGGCATACCTCCACCACGTGTACGGAGAATTCGTCGTAGCGGGTCGCCAGCAGTACCAACTCCTCGGCGGTGCGAGCCGAACCGGAGACAGCGCCCAGGTGGTCACCGAAGACCCACGACACCAAGGTGAGCTGCTCCTTGCGGCAGATCGGACACGTCACCGAACTGGGCTTCCCATGGAACTTCGCGGCCCGCAGCAGGTAGGGGTTGGCGTCACAGACCTCCGAGACGCCGGTGCGGCCGGAGTACACCTCGGCCAGCAAGGACCGACGCCGAAGGGCGTAGTCCACTACCTGTCGCTGCAGTCGCACGGAGACCAGAGTACGTCGGCCTCGCTGCCGCCGAGGCGTGACTGCGCCGCCGTTGCCCAGTGATGACGATCTGGTCTGCGGTGATAGCAACCGAACTCTTACGATCATCGTCGTGGCGACACGGCATACACCGGGAACGCGGGCGAAGGACAGCGACCGCAATGACACCTGCCAGATCCTCGACAGTGCGCTGTCGGACGGGCAGCTGTCGATGGAGGAGCACCGAACCAGGGTTGCGATGGCGACCGGTGCCGAGACTCTCGGCGATCTGCAGTCGTTGGTGTCGGATCTGCAGACCAACAACGCGCCGGTACAACTGCCCGATCTGAAGAAGCGGCCGAAGTTGTCGAGCGCAGGTCGTAGCCGAGGCATCGGCATCGCAGTGGCCGCAGTGCTCGTGCTCCTGGGCATCGCGATCGGCTGGGGTCTGTACGGCAACACGTCCTCTCCGCTGAGCTTTCAAACCGATCCGGGCGCGAAGTCAGACGGCGTCGTCGCGAATGTGTCCGCGCCACCGCGCCTGCTGCACTCAGTGGGTGGTTTGAACGGGTTGCTGGAGCAGTCCCGCAAAAAGTTCGGCGACACCATGGGTTACGGCATGACCATCTATCCCGACTATGCGGTGATGGAACGGGCAGATCCGAACGACGACCGTCGCGTGCTTCGCTACGACTACCGAGGCGGCTGGCGGGGCGATCCGTCCGCAAGCGGTAAGAGCGACGACGAGAAGCTGGTCGACCTCGGCCAATTCGACGTGACTGCCATCGTCGGCCGGCTGCGTGGCGCCCCGCAGATTCTCGGCGTCGAGCAGAAGGACGTGAAGAACATCTACGTCTCGATCGACCCGAGCAAGGATCCGGCCACGCCGGGCGCCATCTCGATCTCGATTTATGTGTCGACCACCTATGACAAGGGCGGCCGTCTCGAGGTCGATTCGCAGGGCAACGTCACAAGCCAATACCCCCCGGACTGACCGTCGTGCGAGTCTCTTCGACGTCACCGCTATAGCGGCGCATATATCGGCGCGATACACTGGCCCGAGGTGTCGAACCGTCGTAGCGGCCAAGTTCAAGTCTTCCGGGGAGGTGATTCGTTTGCTAGAACTCGCCATCCTGGGTCTCCTGCTCGAATCACCGATGCACGGCTACGAGCTGCGTAAACGGCTGACCGGCTTGCTCGGCGCCTTTCGTGCGTTCTCCTACGGTTCGCTCTACCCGGCACTGCGCCGCATGCAGGCCGACGGGCTGATCGTCGAGGACGCCGCACCAGAGGGGATCCCGAAGGTGCGTCGCGCGCGGCGCGTCTACCAGCTCACCGATGCGGGCAAGCAACGCTTCGCTGAACTGGTGGCCGACACCGGTCCGCAGAATTTCTCCGACGACGGGTTCGGCGTGCACCTCGCGTTTTTCAATCGCACGCCGGCCGAGGCCCGAATGCGAATCCTGGAGGGCCGCCGCCGTCAGGTGGAAGAACGTCGTGAGGGTCTGCGCGAAGCAGTGGCGCGGGCCAGCAGTTCGCTTGATCGCTACACCCGACAGCTGCATCAGTTGGGTTTGGAGTCCAGCGAGCGGGAAGTCAAGTGGCTGAACGAGCTGATAGCCGCCGAGCGGACGGCGCAGGGACGCTCGGACAACCCAGTCCAGCCGTAAGCAATACCGAGTTTGTACGACAGGAATTACGAAGGGAAGAGTCGTCATGACTGAGAACACCGAGGTGCGGGTCGCGATTGTCGGTGTAGGTAACTGCGCGTCCTCGCTTGTGCAGGGTGTGCAGTATTACCAGGACGCCGACGAGAACGCGACGGTGCCCGGCCTGATGCATGTGCGCCTCGGCCCGTACCACGTCCGCGACGTGAAGTTCGTCGCCGCGTTCGACGTCGACGCCAAGAAGGTCGGCTTCGACCTGTCCGAGGCGATCTTCGCGTCGGAGAACAACACCATCAAGATCGCCGACGTGCCGCCCACCAACGTCACGGTGCAGCGCGGCCCGACACTGGACGGCATCGGCAAGTACTACGCCGAGACCATCGAGGTATCCGACGTCGAGGCGGTCGACGTGGTGAAGACGTTGAAGGACAACAACGTCGACGTGATGGTGTCCTACCTGCCCGTCGGCTCCGAAGAGGCCGACAAGTTCTACGCGCAGTGCGCGATCGACGCCGGCGTGGCATTCGTCAACGCGCTGCCGGTCTTCATCGCGAGCGACCCGGTCTGGGCCAAGAAGTTCGAAGACGCCGGTGTGCCGATCGTCGGCGACGACATCAAGAGCCAGGTCGGCGCGACCATCACGCACCGCGTGATGGCCAAGCTGTTCGAGGACCGCGGTGTGCAGCTCGACCGCACGATGCAGCTGAACGTCGGCGGCAACATGGACTTCCTGAACATGCTCGAGCGTGAGCGGCTGGAGTCGAAGAAGATCTCCAAGACCCAGGCCGTCACGTCCAACCTGCAGCGTGAGTTCAAGACCAAGGACGTGCACATCGGCCCGTCGGATCACGTCGGCTGGCTCGACGACCGCAAGTGGGCCTACGTGCGGCTCGAAGGCCGCGCCTTCGGCGACGTGCCGCTGAACCTGGAGTACAAGCTCGAGGTGTGGGACTCGCCGAACTCGGCAGGCGTCATCATCGACGCGGTGCGTGCGGCGAAGATCGCCAAGGACCGTGGCATCGGAGGACCTGTCGAGGCCGCGTCGGCGTACCTGATGAAGAGCCCGCCGAAGCAGCTGCCCGACGACATCGCCCGGGCGCAGCTCGAGACCTTCATCGAGGGCTGAACCGCAACGTCGGCAAGCAACGGGGACCCCATCGGGGTCCCCGTTTCGCATGTTGCTCTTGTCGGGGTTTGACGAGGTTTACGCAGATGGCCGGGGGGTATGACGCTGGTGTCAATAATTTCTGCGGCCGCTTCAGCCTCGATTCAAGGAGTACGCCATGCAAGACCAACTCAGAGACATGTGGGGGTCGGTGCTCGCCATCGCTCCAAAGCTTCTCCTCTTCCTCGTCATTCTGATTGTCGGCTGGATTGTGGCGAAGCTGATCGCCAAGGCGGTCGACAAGATCCTCGAGCGCGTGGGTTTCGATCGCGCGGTGGAGCGGGGCGGTATGCGGCGCGCGCTGGAACGCAGCAGTTATGACGCCTCGACCATCGTCAGCAAGATCGTCTACTACGGGCTGTTGCTGATCGTTCTGAATTTCGCTTTTGGCGTCTTCGGGCCGAATCCGGTGAGCGAGCTGATCGCTGGCGTCATCGCGTTTCTGCCCCGACTGTTCGTCGCGCTGATCATCGTCGTGGTGGCCGCCGCGATCGCGGCTGCGGTTCGCGACATCGTGTCGAATGCGCTGAGCGGTTTCTCCTACGGCCGCGCGCTCGGAACTCTTGCCAGCGTCTTCATCCTCGGATTGGGCATCATCGCGGCGCTCAACCAGGTGGGCATCGCGCTGACCGTGACGCTGCCGGTCCTGGTTGCGGTCTTGGCGACCATCGGCGGCATCCTCGTGGTCGGCGTCGGCGGTGGCCTGATCAAGCCGATGCAGGCGCGATGGGAGAACTACCTGACGACAGCAGAGCGCGAAGGCCGCAACATTCGGGAGCGGCGCTCAAGCGCCCACCCCGCACCTGTGGGCCGTGTATCCAGCGAACGCGCGCCGGAGTCTGACTACAAGTGGACGGCCGACGAGCCCTCGGAGCGGCCGCAACGCACGACCACGACTGCGCCGACGACAACGCGGCCTGCGCATTACAGCGAGGGGCGGCCGAAGGCCTAACAGCGTTAGCCTCGACGGCGTGACCTACGCCGAAGTCTCCGACGACGAATTGGCCGGCCTCGACGAGTTCGGGCTGCTGCACGAAAACGCTGAGCAGATCGGGGCTGACACGATTCCGTCGGTGCGGCGCATCGAGTCGGGTCCGATCAGCGCGCTCAAGTGGGGCGACGAATCCCCGCAGGTGGTGTTCCTGCACGGCGGCGGGCAGAACGCGCACACCTGGGACACGGTGATCGTCGGACTCGGGCTGCCCGCGCTCGCGATCGATCTGCCCGGGCACGGTCGATCGGCGTGGCGCGAGGACGGCGACTATGGGCCGCGGCTCAATGCCGAGACACTGCGGCCCATGCTGCGCGAATGGGCACCCAATCCCCGTCTTGTGGTCGGCATGTCGCTGGGTGGGCTGACCGCGCTACGGATTGCGGCGTCGGAGCCGGAACTCGTTCCGGAGTTGGTGCTCGTCGACGTCACGCCGTCGGCACCCGAGCGCCACGAGCAGATGACGAAGGCCCAGATGGGCACCGTCGCACTGGTCCAAGGCGAGAGAACGTTTCCGACGTTTCAGGCGATGCTCGACGTGACGGTGGCCGCAGCACCGCATCGTGATCGGAAGTCGTTGCGCCGCGGCGTCTTTCACAACTCGAAGCAGCTCGACGACGGCACCTGGACGTGGCGCTACGACTCGTTCCGCAAGGGTGACGGCTTCGAGCGACTGTGGGACGACGTGCCCGCGATCACGACGCCGACAACGTTGGTGCGTGGCGCGAATTCGCACTTCGTCAACGACGAGGACGCCAAGGCGTTCGCGAAGGGAGCGCCGGGCTTTCAGCGGACGCATGTCGTCGCCGACTCCGGGCATTCGGTTCAGGGCGACCAGCCGGCGGCTCTCGTCGAGATCTTGCGCGGCGTGCTGGGCGGCTAGCGTCCCCAGCTGTTTACCAATTGCTTCCCAGCTGATTGCCAAACAGTCGTAGGTTCCACGATGTGGCCCTCATTCCGTTGAATCTGCTTGTCGCCCACGGCGGCCGGTCCTCGCGCCAGCATGTGACCTGCCGGTACAAGTGCGGCGACGCCTGCTCCAAGCCCGCACCCAACCCCACCGACAACGAATACTTCGGCGACATCGTCAAGGCGCTCTCGCGGCGGTCGATGCTACGTGCCGGCGGCGTCGCGGTGCTGGCGGTCGGTGCCGGGTCGGCGCTGGCAGCCTGCGCAGGCGGCGAGCAGCCCGTCGCGACGCCCACCTCATCGCCCACGCCCGCTGCGCCGCCGCCCGGCATGAACTTCACCGCCGTGGCCCCCAACAAAGAGGACGCCGTCGTCATCCCCGAGGGCTATCAGCAGTCGGTGGTGATCAGTTGGGGCGACCCGATCCTGCCCAACGCCCCGAAGTTCGACGTGAAGGCGCAGACCGCCGCCGCGCAGCGCGGCCAGTTCGGTTTCAACAACGACTTCGCCGGCCTGCTGCCCATCCCCGGCCAGGAGAACCGCTTCCTGTTGGTCACCAACCATGAGTACGTCACCCCGCAGTTCATGTTCCCCGGGTACGACGCCAAAAAGCCCACCCGCGAGCAGTTCGACATCGAGATCGCCGCGCTCGGCATGTCCGTCGTCGAAGTCGAGCGCACCCCGGACGGGCTCAAACCGGTGGCAGGCGCCTACAACCGGCGCATCACCGCCGACACCCCGTTCACGCTGACCGGCCCCGCGGCGGGCACCGACTACGTCAAGACGGCCGCAGACCCGACCGGACGCACCGTGGCCGGCACCTTCGCCAACTGCTCCGGCGGCGTAACCCCTTGGGGCACAGTACTTTCCGGTGAGGAGAACTTCCATAGCTATTTCGGCGCTGCCGATGGCGCGCCCAAGCCGAGCCCGGTGGACGCCGACCGCTTCGACCGCTACGGCGTTGCGCACGAGCCATCAGAACTGCTGTGGGAAACCTTCGACCCGCGCTTCGACGTCGCCAAGATGCCCAACGAAGTCAACCGGTTCGGCTGGGTGGTCGAGATCAACCCGTGGGATCCCAACTCGAAACCCGTCAAGCACACCGCGCTGGGCCGGCTCAAGCACGAGGCCGCCACCATCTATGTCACGGGCGACGGCACAGTGGTCGCCTACAGCGGCGACGACGAACGCTTCGACTACATGTACAAGTTCGTCTCCGCCAAGAAGATTCAGCCAGGCACCGATCCGGCCGCGATGGCGCACAACCTGACGATCCTCGACGAGGGCACGCTGTACGTCGCGAAGCTCACCAGCGACATCCCCTCCGACGAGATCGACGGCTCCGGCAAGCTGCCCAAAGAAGGCGCTTTCAGCGGCACCGGAACGTGGCTTCCGCTGCTGCGCTCCGGTCCCAACGGCGAGGGCCAGTCGCTGGTCGACGGCGTCACCGCGCAGGAGGCGGCGGTCTTCACCCGACTCGCGGCCGATAAGGCAGGCGCCACCAAGATGGATCGCCCCGAAGACTTCGAGGCCAACCCCAAGACCGGCAAGGTGTACGTCGCGCTGACCAACAACGACAAGCGCGGCACCCAAGGCAAGGCGCCCGTCGACGCCGCGAACCCGCGCAACGAGAACAAGAACGGACAGATCCTCGAGATCACCGACGACCACGCGGGCACCAACTTCACCTGGGATCTGCTTCTTGTCTGCGGCGACCCGAAGGCCGCCGACACGTACTTCGCCGGTTTCGACAAGGCGAAGGTCAGCCCGATCTCCTGCCCCGACAACGTCGCGTTCGACAGCCACGGAAACCTGTGGATCTCCACCGACGGCAACGCCCTGAAGTGCAACGACGGGTTGTTCGCCGTCGCGCTCGAAGGCCCCAACCGCGGCGAGACCAAGCAGTTCCTGACCGTGCCGAAGGGCGCCGAGACATGCGGCCCCGTCGTGACCGACGACCTCGTCACGGTGTGCGTGCAGCATCCCGGCGAAAACGACGACAACAGCCTCGACAATCCGCTGTCGCACTGGCCGGAGGGTGGCACCGGAACAGCCAGGCCGTCGGTGGTCGCGGTCTGGAAGGCCAATGGCCAAATAGGCGTATAGCGTCAAGACAGTGAGCTTCGGAATCCGCATCGGCGTGCAACTGCAGCCGCAACACTCGCCGCAATACAGCCACATCCGCGACGCGGTCCGCCGCTGTGAGGACATCGGCGTCGACGTCGCATTCAACTGGGATCACTTCTTCCCGCTCTACGGCGATCCCGACGGCCCGCATTACGAATGCTGGACGATGCTCGGCGCGTGGGCCGAGCAGACGTCACGCCTCGAGATCGGTGCGCTGGTCACCTGCAACTCGTATCGCAACCCCGAGCTGCTGGCCGATATGGCGCGCACCGTCGACCACATCTCCGAGGGGCGCCTGATCCTGGGCATCGGTTCCGGCTGGAAGCAGAAGGATTACGACGAGTACGGCTACGAGTTCGGGACCGTCGGCAGCAGGCTCGACGATCTCGCCGCCGACTTCCCGCGTATCAAGTCGCGGCTGGCCAAGCTCAATCCGGCGCCGACCCGCGACATCCCCGTGCTGATCGGCGGACAGGGCGAGAAGAAGACACTGCGACTGGTCGCCGAGTACGCCGACATCTGGCACGGATTCACCTCGCTGGACACCTACCCCGCGAAGGCGGAGATTCTGGCGCGACACTGCGCGGACGTCGGCCGCGACCCGGCCAGCATCGAGCGCTCCGCAGGTGTGCAGGGCAAGGGCCTCGATGCGCTGCTGGCCGAGGCCGACGCGTTCGCCGACCTGGGGGTCACGTTGCTGACCGTCGGCGTCAACGGACCCGACTACGACCTGACGCAGGCCGAAGCGCTGTGCCGCTGGCGCGACCGTCGGCAATGAATGGAAACTGAACTGACAGAACGGCTCCCGGCGCGGCGGCTACGTGAGATGCTGACCGCGCCATGCCGAAGAAGTATGGGGTCAAAGAAAAAGACCTCGTGGTTTCGCATGTCGTCAACCTGGTGCTGACTGGCAAACTGCGGTCGGGGGACCGGATTGATCGCAACGAGATCGCCAATGATTTAGGACTGTCCCGCGTCCCGATACAGGAGGCGGTGGTCCAGCTCGAGCACGACGGCATCCTGTCGACGCAGTACCACCGCGGCGCGTACGTCGAACGATTCGACGAGTCGGTGGTGCGCGAACACCACGAGCTCTACGGACTGTTGAGCGGCCTCGCATCGTCGCGCGCCGCAGTCGATGGGCTGCCGGGCATCCTCGACCAGCTGGCCGTGTTGACGGAAGCGATGCGCAGTAGCAAAGACTCGCGCACCTTTCAGGAGACGGCCTGGCAGTTCCGCAGCGTGATCAACGACGAGTACGCGGGCCCGCGGTTGCAGGCGGCCATCCGGGCGTCGCAGACGTTCATGCCACGCGGCTTCTGGTTGGCCTACCTCAACAACCACGACGAGATGCTGCCGTTCTTCGAAGCCGAGACGGCCGCCATTGCCCGCCGGGACCCCGATGGTGCCCGCGCCGCGTGCGCCGAACGCTCCGATGCGATGGCCAGGATCATGCTGGGCGAGTTGGTGCGCCGCGGAGTGCTGCGTCCTTCAGGCGCATCGGTTGTGTTCTAACTGAGCTGAAGGCGATTCCCTCAGGCGCTCGGCGGCTACCTTGCTCTGATGACTGCCGTGAAGACATTCGTCGTCGCCCTGGTCGCGCTGTTGATCGGCAGCATCGGGCTGGCGGCGCCAGCGGGCGCGGTCGATCAGTGCGCCCCGCCAGGAGTCTCGAGTGCCAGCGCGTTGCCGACCAATCTCGCCGCCGCCGCGCAGGGCCCCGGCGCCGACAAGTACACGACCGCGACGGTCCAACCGCTGTCTGCGGTCAACGTCAACGCGCTCGGCTTGAGTGTGCCGGCCACTCTGACCGTCGGCACGCTGTCCGATGCGCCGCCGAGCATCTGCATCAACTCCGCGGGCCAGTTCACGGGCTTCGACAACGAGCTGTTGCGCGCGATCGCGGACAAGCTGGGGCTGAAGATCAACTTCGTCGGCACCGAGTTCTCGGGGTTGCTTGCACAGGTGGCGGCGCGGCGCTTCGACGTCGGCTCGTCGTCGATCACCACCACCGATGCGCGGCGGAAAACCGTCGGCTTCACCAACGGCTACGACTTCGGCTACTTCTCCTTGGTGGTGCCTTCGGGCTCGCCGATCACCGGCTTCGACAAGCTGGCGGCCGGCCAGCGCATCGGCGTCGTGCAGGGCACGGTGCAGGAGGCATACGTCATCGACACGCTGCATCTGCAGCCGGTGAAGTTCCCCGACTACAACACCGTCTACGCCAGCCTCAAGACCCGCCAGATCGACGCGTGGGTGGCGCCGTCACAGCAGGCGTCGGGCACCGTGCAGGCAGGCGATCCAGCGCAGATCATCGAAAACACCTTCAGCTTGGACAATTTCGTCGCGTGGGCGGTGGCCAAGGAGAACAAGCCGTTGATCGACGCGCTGAACTCGGGACTGGACGCCGTCATCGCCGACGGCACCTGGGCGCGGCTGTACTCCGACTGGGTGCCACGCGCGTTGCCGCCGGGATGGAAGCCCGGATCGAAGGCAGCGCCTGCGCCGCAGTTGCCCGACTTCGCGGCGATCGCGGCGGCGCATCAGCAGCCGGCGTCGAGTGCTGCCGCGCCCAAGTCCACCTTGTCCCAGCTGAAGGATTCGTTCCTCAACTGGGATCTGTACAAGCAGGCGATCCCCGACCTGTTGGCGACGGGGCTGCCGAACACGTTGATACTGACCGTTTCTGCCGCGGTGATCGGTCTGGTGCTGGGCATGGCGCTGGCGGTCGCGGGCATCTCGCGGGCGCGGTGGCTGCGATGGCCGGCGCGGGTGTACACCGACATCTTCCGCGGGCTGCCCGAAGTGGTGATCATCCTGTTGATCGGGCTCGGCGTCGGTCCGGTGGTCGGCGGGCTGACCGGTAACAACCCGTATCCACTCGGGATCGCGGCGCTCGGGTTGATGGCGGCCGCTTACGTCGGCGAGATCTTTCGGTCCGGCATCCAGAGTGTGGAGCCGGGCCAGCTGGAGGCTTCGCGCGCACTGGGTTTCAGCTATCCGTCGTCGATGCGGTTGGTCGTCGTCCCACAAGGAGTGCGCCGCGTCCTTCCCGCGTTGATGAACCAGTTCATCTCGCTGTTGAAGGCGTCGTCGCTGGTGTACTTCCTCGGGCTGGTGGCCAATCAGCGGGAGCTGTTCCAGGTCGGCCGAGATCTCAACGCGCAGACCGGAAATCTGTCGCCGTTGGTCGCGGCGGGATTGTTCTATCTGTTGTTGACCGTTCCGCTGACGCATCTGGTGAACTTCATCGACACCCGATTACGTCGCGGCCGTGAACCCGGACTAGAAGACCCGCTCGAGCTGTCCACGTCGCAGGAGATGATCTGATGGCCGCGGTTTCCTTGGGCGCCAACGATATTCACTTGGCGTTCGGCCCGAACGCGGTGTTGCGCGGGGTTGATCTGGACGTGCCGGCGGGGACGACGACCGCGGTGATCGGGCCGTCGGGGTCGGGCAAGTCGACACTGCTGCGCACGCTTAACCGGCTATACGAACCCGACAAGGGCGACATCCTGCTCGATGGGCGCTCGGTATTGGCCGACAACCCCGATCAGTTGCGACAGCGCATCGGCATGGTGTTCCAGCACTTCAACCTTTTTCCGCACCGCAGTGTGCTGGACAACGTGACGCTGGCGCCGCGAAAGCTCAAGCGGCTCGGCGCCTCGGAGGCTCGGGAGCTCGGGCTGGCGCAGTTGGACCGAGTGGGGCTGCGGCAGAAGGCCGATGTGCGACCGGGCACGCTGTCGGGCGGCCAACAGCAGCGGGTGGCGATCGCGCGGGCGCTGGCGATGTCGCCGGAAGTGATGTTCTTCGACGAGGCCACTTCGGCGCTGGACCCGGAGTTGGTCAAGGGCATCCTGTCGTTGATCGCCGAGCTCGGGGCTGACGGGATGACGATGGTGGTCGTCACGCACGAGATGGGCTTCGCCCGGTCGACGTCGGATGCAGTGGTGTTCATGGACCACGGTCAGGTGGTCGAGTCGGGTCCGCCGGAGCAAATTTTCGACGCCGCGGAGACGGGTCGAAAATTTGCTC
>Ga0268266_10005374_pt1 | contig 11966 bp, 11 predicted proteins | sample KBSS13metaG_FD_190356 | JGI IMG/M metagenome (GOLD analysis project Ga0268266, IMG submission 190356) | Switchgrass rhizosphere microbial communities from Kellogg Biological Station, Michigan, USA - KBS S1-3 metaG (SPAdes) (version 2) | ecosystem: Host-associated > Plants > Roots > Rhizosphere... | reverse complement strand
GCAACTGCAGATTCCGACTTTCTCGCAGCCGATCGGCCCGGGTGAGATGCGCATTCCGGCGGTCGTGGGTATTGGCGGAAGTTTGATCTACTTCATGGAGGCGGGTTCGGAGTCTCAGGTTTGGGAGACGGACTTTGAGCCTGTGGCCGGCGCAGCGGCGCCTGCGGCGGGCGCTGGAGCCGGGTTGCTGCGGGTGGATCACATGGCGCAGACGCTGCATTTCGAGGAAATGCTGTCTTCGGCGTTGTATTACCTGTCGTTGTTCGAGGTTACCAAGGCTCCGTTGGTGCAAGTCACGGATCCGTTGGGGATGGTGCAGACGCAAGCTATCGAGTCGGCTGAAGGGGGTTTGCGGATCACCTTGAACGGGTCGTCCAGTCCGCAGACGTTGTCTGCTCGCTTTTTGCAGGGGTTCCACGGAGCGGGTGTTCAGCATATCGCCCTGGCGAGCGCGGACATCTTTGCGTCGGCGCGCAAGCTGAAGGGGCTGGGGCTTCAGACGCTGCCGATTCCGCACAACTATTACGACGATCTCGAAGCTCGGTTCAGTCTGGACGCGGCGGTGCTGGGCGAATTGAAGAATTTCAACATTCTTTACGACCGCGACGCCGACGGCGAATATTTCCAGTTGGTCACGCGAGCCTTTGCCAAACGGTTCTTCTTCGAAATTGTCGAACGTCGCGGCTATCGGGCCTATGGCGCCGCTAATGCGGGGATTCGCCTGGCGGCCCAGTCACGGTATCGGGGCGATCTCGAGTTGATCAATCCGGCCGAGGGATAGGGTACGGCCGCCGGGCCAGTGGTCGTAAGGGCGCGGGGTGCAAGGCGCCAGCGCGTGCGATGAGTCTTGTCTCAAAGGGTTCATGGACACCTATCTGGAGGCCCTCAACAAGCATGATCCATCACTCGTCCCCACGGCTCCGCACTACCGCTACACCGAAAACGGTGCGGAGATTCCGCTGGGCGAAGCCCTGTGGGTCACGTTCAACTCACTTGGCAAGTATCGGCACGATGTGGCCGATCCGCAGACTGGCGGAATCGCGACTTTCGTTTCTCTCGTGGAAAACCACGAGTTCCCTTTTCCCGACCTGCTCGCGGTGCGGCTGAAGGTCGTGAATCGAAAGATCACAGAAATGGAGACCGTCGTTGACCGACATGCGCGGGCGGCTGAGAACCTCCCTCCGCAGTGGAACTGCGCCGCCAGTCGCGCGGTCAGTGATCCTCCCAGTACGGCTGGCCAGGTGTGACTGTAGGACGCCACACCACTGAGCTTTGGAATGTAGGCGAGATCGGTATCGCTCAGGAACGGATTGGACGTGACCGGTGCGCCGGGGGTCAATGAGTATCCTGGTGCGACCCGTTACGCCATCGAGTGCGAGGTCCTGCTCCCCGAGCAGGTATTCCTCGCTCACATCGAGCGCACGGGCGAGACTCATGAGCACCTGGGAGCTGGGCATCATCTCGTCCCGCTCGTACTTGCTCAGCGCCTGGGCCGTAACGCGGTTGTCGAGCTTCGACTCCAGGTCGCGAAGTGACAGTCCCGAAGCGGACCTCGCAAGCCTAAGTCGTTGACCTCTTTTGACCGGAGCAAGACACAGGTGTACACTTTAGTTGTACAGTATGATGTACATATGCTCTGTACACCCTATGAACGTGAATATCACGGAATTGCGCCAAAACTTGCCGGCTTACCTGAAGCGCGTGCGCCAAGGAGAGCGCATCCGCGTCACCTCTCGGGGACAAGTGGTTGCCGAGCTCGCTCCTCCCACAGCAATGGCGGAGGAGGCGGCACTGGCGCGCAAGCAGCTTCGCGGCAGCGTTTTGCGGTATGACCAGCCGCTGGAGCCGGCCGTCTCCCCGCAGGAGTGGACGGTAAACCAGTGATCGTTCTGGATACGCATGCGCTCATCTGGTGGGCGGATGCGAGTTCGAAACTTTCGAAGAAGGCGCGACAAGCCACAAGAGCGGAGTCTCGCCGACGTGAGTTGGTGGCTTCCGCGATATCAGTTTTCGAGATCGTCACGCTCGAGCGCCGGGGTCGTCTTGCCTTCAAAATCCCGGTATCGGAATGGCTCGCCAATTTACGCAAACTGCCCGAGCTGGCTATTCACCCGATCACTGATGAGATCGCCGAGCGTGCCGGCGCGCTGGGGGAAGTGTTTCCTGGAGACCCCGGTGATCGCCTGATTGCCGCGACCTCCTTGGTGCTTGGCGTGCCTCTTGTCACGCAAGACACGAAACTGCGTGATGTGGCCAGCCTTTCTACGATCTGGTAGATCCCAGTCGAGTGCTTATTCGCGTTTCGTTGATCTGTTTACGTGAGGCGGCCTGCAAACGCTTAGCCTCATCGGGAGTGACCTCGATCTCCTGGAACAGGTTTGCTTGGTCACCTGATGCTTTGAGCGCGTACCCCATCCGCGTGCAGCGGGTTGCAAATTCTCCGGCTGAAAGTGACTTCCAAGTCACCCCACCCACCGTTCACCAGATGATCCTCACCCTGGAGCGTCAGGGACTCATTCATCGCGTCCCTCGTGCCTCCCGCAGTATCACTCTCCTGGTGCCCCCGGAGTCCCTTCCTATCCTTCGCTGACCGGTTCGAGGTACTCAGCCCAGATATCCCCGCGTGCCAAGGAGGCGGTGAAGGACTGCCATCAACGAATGCCTACGTGGAAGGGGTGACCGGGGGCGCAGTGATGAGGGTGTCTGCAGCGATTGTCAGGGCAATGACAAATATCATGGGATTGTCAGCCCCCTGACAATCCCGTCGAAATCGTCAGTGTCCTGACAATCGCTGGAAGGGAACATGGATGCGCGGCTGCCCTGAACCGGTCAAAATCTCCGTGCCGAGGTACTAAAGAGTTGCGGCATTCGCGGGCGACTCCATCGATCCTCGCCTCTTGCCGGAGAGCGTGCGATGAGCGACTAGCGCGCTAGCGAGTCGCGGAGGCGCTGCCCGGCAGCGGGCGGTGGGCGATACGGTCCGCTTGGTAGGAGCCGAGCCAGAGCTCGTCATGGATGATGACGGCGGCTGACACGCCGTTGAAGTCGGCGTTGGGCTCGGAGTAAGCGAGGATTCGGAAAGTTCTGGTCGCAGGGTCGAGCTGCGCGACTGTGTAGCCGCGGTGGCAGTGCATGTCGTCGGCGGTTCCATTGACGATCTTGCGTGTGCCGCCGCAGGCGGGCTCGTCGAGTTGCATACCTGCGGCGAGCAGGCGGCCTGCGGACCAGTGGATATTGTCGGGCATGAAGCCGGGCGCGACGGCTTGCCAGGCTGGTCTGTCGGGGTGAGCGCGCGAAAAGGCGACCACGGCGTGCCAGCCGAAGGCCACTACGTAAAACGCTTTGTCGTCTGCGGAGGTTTCCAGGCCGTTGTTGCCTGGGAGCTCAGTGCCTCTGATTGGCTCGAACTGCTTTGTGCCGGGTCGCCAGGAGAGAACGAGGCCCGTCTTCTTGCCGTTGACGAAATCCGTGATCGTGGTTCCTGGCCGGGTGAGAACGGTGGCGAGGATCGTGCCGTCACGGAAAGCGGCAACGCTGTTCGCGACCATGCCAGGGGGCAGCAGGACGCACCCCTTCCAGGTCAGGGACGGCAGTGACTCGCGCGCGTTGATCGAAAAGACCTCGATGCTTTCTCGGCCGCCGTGATTGACCACATAGAGGGTGTGACGGCCCTCCCCTGCTGGATGGAGGCTGATGCCGTGGGCGTTGAATACCGCAGGATCGGGCGCGTTTGGACAGTTGGGGAATGCGGCCGAGTCCGGTTGTATCTGTTCATGCGTAGCGGTGTACCAACGCGTCAGTGAGTCGGTACGGGTGTCGACCAGCTTCAGACCCGCGCCGTCGCTGAAACCGCTCGCGATCAGCCAAGGGGTCTCGGGAATGTGCGCCAGATCCTCGGGATGTTCGGCCCCACAGACGAAGTGCAAACCAGCCGTTGGGCTACACGCCTGCCCCGGAGTGTCGCGCTGGGGCGCCGCTGCTCGCGCAGCGGCTCCGTCGGTTAGATTGATCGCGAAGCACAACGCGATAAAGGGTAATAGGCCCCGCACGCCCTGCCTGCATCGCGCAGTCCATCCTCGGTCCATGGACGTCCGCCGCCACTACATCGTCAGGTGGACACCCACATAATAGGCACGCCCTACCACGTCGAACACGCTGGCGTCGGTGCTGTTTTGCGAGCTCGAGACATACACGGGTGCATGGTTTCCCGCATTAGTGATGCCTGCGCGCACCTCCCATTGCTTGTTGATTACATACGTTCCCAGCAGGTCAACGAGGTTATATGCCGGAACGCCGACACCCGGGTTTTTTGGCGTGGTGACCGCGGTAACGTCCGCCATGGCGTCCTGATAGCGCCAGCGCACCGACAGCGTAAGCCCTCCCAGGCCGTAGCCGACCGTGGTCACCGCTTTCCACTTCGGGAACGTCGAGCTGGTCAGACCCGCTGCGATGGTGTTGGTGCCTGCATAGTTCTGAAACGGTCCGCCTGGCAGAGTCTGGATCGAGTATCCGTGCAGCCAGCCGAGACCGCTCGTCGCAAAGATTCGTCCCGAGTGGGTGCCCAGGCCGAGATCCCCGAGTGATACGCCCCAATGCATCTGCAAGTCGACACCGTCTGTCTTGAGGCCGCCCAGATTGAGGTATGGGGTGTTGATGACTTGCAGCAGGCCGCTCGAGTCACGTTGCAGAAGCTGACAGAACTGGTTCGTGGGTGAAAAGGCCGGATTGGATCCGTCGAGGTTGTAGCACTTGCTGAGAGCCGTCAGGCCTGGAACGACGGAAATGACCTTCTTGATGTCGATGTTGTAATAGTCGACCGATACGCCCAGGTCCGACAGCAGCGGCGCGGAGGCACGCGATGTCCAGGAAAAGCCGATGTTGTAGGTATTGGCGGTTTCCGGGTCCAGCTGCGGATTTCCGCTCGACAATCCGGCGGTCGCGGTGGTCGGGAAGGTGTAACTGTCGATCACCGCGGCGGGGACTCCTTGTGCCAGGCACAAGGCCCGCACGGAGGCGCCGTTCGCACCCGTTCGGGCGCTCGAACGCACGTCACAGGGGTCGCCGATGGAGGCAGGCGGTGTTCCGAAGGCAATCTGGGACCCACTGGCTGCCGAGAAGAGCTCGCCGATATTGGGTGCGCGTACCGCGCGTTGGTAACTGCCGCGTACCAGTAAGCTCTGGACCGGGCTCCACTTGAGGTCACCCTCGAAGGTATTCACGCCTCCAGAGGTCGTGTAGTCCGAATGCCGGAACGCGGCTCCGAGGCTCAGTTTCTTGGCCAGCGGGAGATCCGCCAACAGTGGGACGTCTATCTGGCCGGCAACTTCCTTCACGCCGATCGCGCCCTGGGAGGGCGCAGAGGCGATCACCGCCTCGATATTCTGCGCCGCCAGGTTGGCATCCGGGCTGTAATTGTAGGTGTTGCGGCGGAAGTCGGCCAACAGTGCAACATTCAGGTCACCCGCCGGCAGCGTGGCCAAAGAGCCCTGAACCGTGCCCTGGATATTGGTCTGAGTGAGACGTTCCGTGCTGTGGGCCGTGGTCGTCATGTAGTTCTGGCAAGCGGCCGAAATGTTGGTGCTTCCGGACAGGCCGAAGGGATCGAAGCCGCCTGCGCAAAGCGAGTTACCGCCGTCGGGGGCATTGAGGAGATTCTGCACCTGGCTTTTCAGTACCGCGTGATAGTTGGACTGCAAGTGATCGGTGGTGTCGTAGGAGGCGAAGACGTCCCAGGTCCAATCCTTGATCGGTAGCGAGCCCTTCAAGCCAGCCAGGTACTGTGCGGTGTCGTACTGCTCATCCCAGGACTTGGCGGGGATGCCCACATAGCGACCGTTCCAGGTAAACGGTGCCGTCGGATTCGCTCGCGAGGCCAGTAGTGTGGCGAGGTCGGCAGGGATAAAGGGATTGGTCACGGGAATGGTGGTGAGCGTCCCGAATTGCGTCAGACTCTTACCACTGCTGGTGTAGACGTCCGAATTCACATAGAGCACCTGGCCATAGGCGGTGACGGAAGGGGCGACTTCGTAGTCAAACTTGCTAAAGACGGACTTACGGTTGAGTGGATTCAGGATGATGCCCTGGGGGCCTACAGGCATACGCACGTTGCCGGCCAGAATGGCGTATCCGTCGGTCGTCGGGCCCAGGTAGTTCTTCGCGCCGGTCTGGGTAAAGAGGGAGCCGTTGTTGTTGAATCCGAGGTTGAGCGTATTGGAGACCGGCGTCGCGGCGCCATAACCGGCGAACAGCGTGTTCACCGTGGCCTGCTTCGGCAGGTTGGTCGGTGCAGGAACAAACGTGCCCTGTCCAATGAAGGAGGAAGGCGTTACATAGTCGAAAAAGCCGCGCTCGGAGCCGTACAATCCCTGCCGGTGCGTATAGCCCAAAGACAGCAGCGCATGCCCTTTGTCGCCTGCGAACCTGGTGCCAAAGGCAGTCGACCCGGAGAACTGTCCATAATCTTCTTTGACCGAGTTGCCGTACTGGAGGTCAGTCACCATGCCCTCGAAGTTTTTGAGGGTGATGAAGTTGACCACGCCGGACATCGCGTCTGATCCATACACGGCGGAGGCACCGCCCGTGATGGTCTGCACGCCGGAGAGAATCGAGTCCGGAATGATGTTGATGTCCACGTCGCCGAAGATGTCAGCCAGGGGCAGCCGGCGCCCATCCAGTAGCACCAGGTTGCGGTTCGAGCCCAGGCCGTGCAGGTCGAGAGTCGCGTGTCCTCCGGTGCCCTGGCCGCCGGTGGCCGCCGTTCCGGCCGGAGAGAACTGCGGTAGCTGATTGAGCGTGCTCTCGATCGAGACCTGGCCACTCTGGCGCAAGTCTTCGGCGCTGGTGATGACAATCGGACTGGGTGAGAGCTGATTCGGACTTTGGATGATCGAGCCGGTTATCACGATCTCCGCCAGACCCTCCGTGGGAGCTGGCGTTGCCTCGTCTGCCGCCCTGGCTCCAGTAGCGGCCAGCGACAAGGCTCCCAAGAGCAGCGTCGTGACATGCCGGGTTGCCATGGCAGGGCAACGGGCGCCCGGGAATTTATCGGATTTCATCGGCGTCCCCCTTGAAGTTCTTGTGGGTCAAGCCGTGTCCACCTTTCAATGTTTCATCGATGAACTGGAAAACTTTCGCCAGCGCCTGGCGACTGGCGGCGCGCGTGGTCTGAGGAGTCTTGCCGATGAAACTGTGGTCGACGTCGGGGATGAGAAGTAGCTGCGCGGGGACCCCGGCGGCCCGCAGCTTGTCGTAAAACTCCTGTGACTGTTGGACCGGAACGGTCTTGTCCCGCTGCCCGTGGACCAACAGCATGGGTGGATTATCGTGCCGGACATGCGTTATGGGGCTTGCAGCGGCGATCACGGCCGGGCTGCATGCGGAGATCTTGCAGCCCAGATAGCGGGCATCCGCAGAATCACCTCCCCCGGGGGCGGCCGTTGCGTTGGGGCCCCGCTGGCCGGCCAACGTACTGAAATCGAACACACCGTACCAGGTGATTGCCGCTTGCACACAATCCGACTCGGGAGGACCGGCATCGGCGGCAGGAGAACCAGGTGTGGTGCGAGGCGGCTCACCTGGCGCGGTCGCAGGTGAGCTCGGTTCCAGTTCTGCATCACCGCAGGATGTGGCGGTCAGCGCGGCCAGTTGCCCACCGGCTGAGGCACCCCACACCAAACCGTGAGCCTTATCGATTCCATAGTCGCCCGCGTGCGCGCGGAGCCATCGGATAGCGGACTTGATGTCTTGTTCAGCCGCAGGAAAACGTGCCTCACCACTGAGTCGGTACTCGACCGAGGCCACCACGTATCCCCGTGCGGCAAGCGAGGCAAGCACATTCGGCCAATTTGAGAAGGCGCCGGACTGTCGGGTTTGCCCACCCATCCATCCGCCACCATGGATGTAGATGACGAACGGATGCGCCGCCGCAGCGGCCGCGCGCGGCGGTTGGTACAGATCGAGATGCAGGGGGCGAAAGCCAGGCAGCGTTGCATAGACCAGGTCAGGGGTACCGACAACGCCGCCGGCAAAGTTGATATGTCGCTCCGGATAGCGATCGTCCAGCACGACGCGCTCGCTGATGGCTGGCTCGGCCGTAGGCTGCGCGTGGAGATTCGCGCTGCAGCACGCTGCGGCCAGACCCAACATGACCCACGGATGCCCCGACATCTAGTTTCCCCCTCCACGGCCGATTGGCACGGAACGCCCGCCTGTCCGGCCTTTTCATTTGCACTGGCTGGAGAAGTATTCACTATCTAGTTAATCCATGTCAACGGAGCGGTCAGCGCAGAGGTAAAGGCATCCCGCGCGCTCGGTTTCCGCCCCCCGCTCCACCAGAAGGCCGACGCGCTCGACATTCACTGTGTGGCCAAGCGGAATGGGGCTCGGCGAGCTCCGCTCAGGCTTGCAGACTTCGCGCGTGTGTTGGATAGCACCGAGCTGCTGACTTCGCCTCAATCAACACCACGCATGCATGCAAGTGGGCGGTAACGGCCCGGGGCGACGCACATCAGGGCGTCCGGACACCGGACGGCGCGCGGGAAGGCCCCTGACTGAGGCGGCTGCAGCATTCGCAAGATCTGCCCGACCGCATCGCGCAGGCTGGCACGAAGGGTCGGACAATTCGGTGCGATCTCGAGGAAGACTCAAAGGTCTGCCAGCTTTGGCAGCCGGACGACAACTCGGCTCCGTGACGTCGAGAGTCTCGCTTTATCAACGACTTACGCTTCGCACCATGGGTCCGAAGGGGTCATTGCACTGAAGGCGCAGTATGCTATGCCGACTTCGCAATTGACCGCCGCTTCGGTACCCTTGCCACGATGACACAACGGGTCCAAACAAAAAGTGCACTTTCGCCGGCACGCCGTGCCGGGCGACCGCCAGCCACCGCGGAGCGGGATGCAGAAGCCACCCGAGCTGAAATCCTCTCGGTTGCCACCGAGGAGTGCTCGGCCAAAGGATTGAGTGGCAGCCGTGTCGATGAGATCGCCGAACGCACCCACACGGTGAAGCGGATGATCTACTACTACTTTGGCAGCAAGGAAGGTTTGTATCGAGCGGTGCTCGAGAATGCCTACGATCATATCCGCACCATCGAATCCGATCTCAATCTGGATTCACTGGCGCCGCAGACTGCATTGCGTCGGCTCGTCACGGTGACGTTCGACTACCACAACAAACATCCCGAGTTCGTGCGCCTGGTGATGAACGAGAACATTCTGCAGGGCGCACACATCGGGCACCTGCCGAACATCAAGGAACGCAACCGGACGGTGATCGCCACTTTGCGTAAGCTCATTGACCGTGGCGTAAAGGCTGGCTCCTTCCGTCCGGACATCGACCCGATCGAGTTGCACATGACGATCAGTGCACTCTGCTTCTACAACGTTTCGAACCGCTATTCGTTTTCGACGATCTTCGGACGTGACATGACGTCCTCGAAGGCGGCCACCGCCAGGCGTGAGGTGGTCGCCGATATCATCGATCGCTGGTGCAAAGCCGATAGCTGAGAGCCTGCCAGGCGCTGTTCTCTGCCCCTTACGCGCCGCACGGCGCTGCCTCGCGGGCAACGCCGGCGTAACGCTGGGCCAATACCGCGCAGGCCATGAGTTGCAGTTGATGAAACAGCATGAGGGGCAGAATCAGCGCCCCGAGTTGTGCGACGGGGAACAGAGCCGCGGCCATCGGGACGCCGGATACCAGGCTCTTTTTGGAGCCGCAGAATACGACGGCGATCTCGTCCTCTCGAGTGAGTCGCAACAGGCGCGCACCGAGCGTTGTCGCCAGCAGCGCCAACCCGAGAAGGGTGGCGTCGATCGCCAAGGTCCACAGCAGATCAAACTGCGTGTACCGGCGCCATAGCCCCTCCACCACCGCGGCGCTGAACACGGTGTAGACCACCAGGAGAATCACACCTCGATCGAGCTTGGTCAGGAAAGTGCGCCGGCGGTCGAGGAACCCAACCAACAGGGGACGTAGGGCATGGCCGATCACGAACGGCACGAGCAACTGCAGAGCGATTTTATAGACACTCGCCCATGACGCAGCCCCCGCACGACTTCCTGACAGCAACAGCGCCGCGAGCATCGGCGTGAGGAACACGCCGAGAACGCTCGATGCGGAGGCACTGGTCACCGCTGCCGGAACATTGCCGCCCGCCATCGAGGTAAAGGCGATCGAGGACTGTACCGTGGAAGGCATGATGCACAGCAGAACGATTCCGGCACCAATCGCGGGATCGAGCCAGAGGTCCGCGAAGTGCCGTGCGGTCACTCCCAGCAAGGGAAACATGACGAACGTCGCCAGAATTACTGCGCTGTGGACCGGCCATGCCCGTATGCCGGCGAGCACGGCCTGGCGCGAAAGCTTGGCGCCATGGAAAAAGAAAAGGGCCGCGATGGAGATATCGCTCAGCCCCGAGATCACGGTGGCGCCGCGCCCACGGGCAGGAAGCAAGGTGGCGACGATCAGTACGCCAATCATGGCCAGGAGGAAGGGGTCGACCTTCAAACTCCTCAGCAGGCCGCGGTTCATCATGAATGCGCTGGTCCGCTCCTACTCACGTCCCAGCAACTGCTCTGACTCGTACGCGAACAATGCCGGCTGTCCTCCTGTATGGAGAAACACCACCGTTTCGTCCCGCCTGATGAGTCCGCTGCGGATCATGCCAATCAAGCCCGCCATGGCCTTGCCGGAATACACCGGATCGAGAATCACACCTTCCGTACGCGCCACCAGGCGGATGGCCTCGCTACATCCCTGCGTCAACGCTCCATACGACGGCCCGACGTACTCATCCTGGACAAAGATATCCTGTCTGCGTGGCAAGTGACTGAGTTGCAACTCGGAGCCGGCCTCCCGCGCAAACTCCGGTATCTTGTCCAACAGATACTCCCGGGTGCGGCTGACACTGATGCCGGTAACGCGATACCCGGCCTGCAGATTCATCTGGCCCAACAGCAGTCCCGTGTAGGTGCCACCCGAGCCCACACCCACGATGAGATGGTGCGGCTCGACGTTCAGCTCCACCAACTGCTGCTGCAACTCGGCAGTGGCGCAGATATAGGCGGCAACCCCTTCGGCACTGGAGGCTCCCAAAGGCACCACGTAAGGATGCCCTCCCCGCCGGCGCACCTCTGCCTCGACGCGCTCGATACTGTCGCCGAAATCCCAGCGAGGCTCCGTGTCGACGTAGGTCACTTTGGCGCCCAGGAGGCGATCCAGCAGCAGATTTCCGACCATGGGCCGAGGCTCTCCTGGCACACCTCCCAACACCAGCTCCGTACGCATTCCGACGCCGTTCGCCATCGCGACCGCAATCCGCGCCAGGTTCGACTGGAACCCACCCGAGGCGATCAGCGTGTCCGCGCCCTCCTGTAGAGCACGAGCGATGAGAAATTCCAGCTTGCGGACCTTGTTTCCGCCCAGGCCGACACCTGTCAGATCGTCGCGCTTGAAGAGGATGCGGGGACCCAAAGCAGCGCTCAGGCGCGGAGCTTCGTCGAGCGGCGTGGGTAGCTTGGCAAGGTTCAATCGCGGCATAGCCGCGATACGTCCGGGCAAGCGAGGCAGATTCAAGGAGCCGGCGCCAACGGGGTTGCGAGAATCGGGGGTTTGCATGTTCAGTACTTCAGCCCGCCGCCGCGATGGTTTGGAGCTGCAGGTAGTTCTCCAGGCCCCAGGGCCCGTTTTCGCAGCCCATCCCCGATTGTTTGACACCCACCGTCGGCAGCACCGGCAGAATACTCATGTGTTGGTTCAACCAAACCGTGCCCGCATCGATGCGTGGCGCGATCGCGCGCGCCGCGGCAACATCCTCAGACCAGACTGAAGCGGACAATCCATACGGGGTTCCATTGGCCCGCGCCACAGCCTCGTCCACTTCATCGAAAGGCAGCACCGGGAGCACCGGCCCGAATTGCTCCTCGGCGACCAACCGGGCCCGATCATCCAAGCCCGTCACAATGGCC
>Ga0268266_10005372_pt1 | contig 11971 bp, 8 predicted proteins | sample KBSS13metaG_FD_190356 | JGI IMG/M metagenome (GOLD analysis project Ga0268266, IMG submission 190356) | Switchgrass rhizosphere microbial communities from Kellogg Biological Station, Michigan, USA - KBS S1-3 metaG (SPAdes) (version 2) | ecosystem: Host-associated > Plants > Roots > Rhizosphere >... | reverse complement strand
GCCAACTATTCCTATCACCTGGACGCCGGCAAGTTCGCGCCCTTCCTCGCACGGCACTGCACCGAGAAGCTAGGCGTCCGCCACGTCCTGGCCGACGTCGTGCAGGTCAACCAAACGGAATCTGGCGACATTGAAAGTGTCCTCACGCCGCAGGCCGGTGAGATTGCAGGCGACCTGTTCATCGACTGCAGCGGGTTTTCAGGACTCCTGATCGGCAAGACACTCGGTGTCAGCTTCAAGGATTGTAGCGACGTCCTCTTCTGCGACACGGCGCTTGCGCTCCAGGTGCCGTATGAGACTCCTGATGCGCCAATGGCGTCTCAAACGATATCCACCGCACAGGACGCCGGATGGATTTGGGACATCGGTCTGCCCACGCGACGCGGGGTCGGTTACGTTTATTCGAGCCGGCATTCGAGCGAGGAAGCGGCGCGTGAGACGTTGCAGCGCTACGTCGGGCCGCAACATCGAGATCTGACGGCCCGAAAGATCCCGATCCGCTCCGGTCATCGACAGACCTTCTGGAAGAACAATTGCATTGCGGTGGGCCTGGCCGGCGGTTTCCTCGAGCCGCTCGAGTCATCCGCGATCGTGCTGGTTGAGCTGTCGGCGAAGTTGATTGCCGAGCAGCTGCCCGCCAACCGGGACATCATGGAGATTGTGGCGAAGCGCTTCAATGAAGTGACCACGTACCGGTGGGGCCGGATCATTGATTTTCTCAAGCTGCACTATGTTCTTACGCGGCGCACCGACTCGGCGTTCTGGCGTGACAATGTCGACCCGGCGAGTGTTCCGCCTCGGCTGCAGGAGCTGTTGAAGCTCTGGAAATACCACCCGCCGTGGTTTTTCGATGAATTCGACCGGCTGGAAGAGGTGTTTCCGGCCGCCAGCTATCAATACGTGCTCTATGGAATGGGATTCGAGAGCGAGGCGCGGCCGGAGGATACCGGCGACTCCGAGCGGCTCGCAGCGCGGCTGCGGCAGGAGAATGAGCGGCTGACCTTCGATTTGCGCTCGCGGCTACCCAAGAACCGCGAGCTGCTGAACAAGATCCACCAGTACGGGCTGCAACCAGTTTGACCCGTCACAGAGCAACATGACGCAGATCGTTCCTCTCAACAAAGCAACTCACCTCAACTTGAAGGTCGACGGGCGCTCCTCGGCTGCCTATGGCGATAACCGGCGCTTCGTTCAAGTGATCGTCAAGGAGTTTGGCCAACTGCTGGTCCACTATCCCATCCTGTTGTCAAAAGATGCGCAGACGGGCCAGTTCTACTGTGGCGCCATGCTCGGCTTTGACGAGGGCGAGAATCTGTTTCTCAACGAGTGGCAGGATCCGGAGTTCTATCGGCCCCTGATGCTGCAACGCGGACCTTTCTTCGCACAGGGCCCGGACGTGGCGATTGACCTGGATGACCCCCGTGTCGGCGCCGAAGACGGCAAGCCGCTGTTCACGGATCAAGGCAAGCCGACCCGCTATCTGCAAAGCATCATCTGGGCATTCCAGGATCTCGAGCCGGGTGTCCAGATGACCAGGCTGTTCATCGCCCGGTTGCTGGAGCTGAAGCTCATCGAGCCGGTCGATGTCGAGGTGGAGCTGAGTGACGGCAGCATCCGCAGATGTATCGGGCTCTACACCATAGACCAGGACACGTTGCTGACGCTGAACGATGAGGTGGTCGTTGAGCTCTGCAGGCGCGGCTACATGCGCCTGATCCATTACATGATTGCCTCTCAGAAGCAGGTCGCGGTCCTGGCACGGAAGAAGAATGCGCGGCTGCTGGATGCCACCGAGAACCTGGCGGGGACGCGCGCCCCTGCCGTGGGCTGATATTCTCCCGATCTGCGGGAGTTCCGAGCCTTTCCATGCCTCATGCACCCACCGAGATCGCGCCCGGGGATCTGACGCCGGCGCGTTTCCAACAGGAGATCGTCCCGGCCTGCCGGCCGGTGATCATCCGCGGACTGGTGGCTGAATGGCCGGTGGTCCAGGCGGCGCGCGGGGCGGCGGGCGCGCTGCGGAACTATCTCGCTACGTTCGATGCCGGTAAACCCGTCGAAGTATTCTTCGGGGACCGCGCGATCCAAGGTAAGTATTACTACAACCCGGGGTTGAACGGATTCAACTTCGAACGGCGCATGATGAAGCTCACCGAAGCCTTGGATTGCATCGTGGCGACCGTCGATCGCAGCGAGGCGCAATCGGTCTACGTGGGGTCCCTGCCGGCGGCTGACTGCCTGCCAGGCTTCGCAGTGGCGAATCCGATGTCACTGGGAGACTTCGGAGGTGGCCCACGGATCTGGCTGGGGAGCCCGGCCAACATTTCCAGCCATTACGATACGTTCGATAATCTCGCCTGTGTCATCGCCGGACGGCGGCAGTTCACCCTGTATGCGCCGGAGTTGATCGGCAAGCTCTATGTAGGCCCCATAGACAACACCATGTCCGGGCCGCCGGTCAGCCTGGCCGCCTCCGCGCCGCCCGGCAGCGACGCTCAGTTCCCGTTGTTTGCGGAAATCCGCGACCAGGCGCTGCACGCGCAGCTCGAACCCGGCGATGCGCTCTATCTGCCGAAGCTCTGGTGGCACCAGGTCGAATCCACGGCGCCATTCAACGGACTGGTCAACTACTGGTGGGACGCCTCCAGCGCCGGGCCTGACCTGCCCTACACCGCTCTGCTCTTCAGCATGATTACCATCGCCGAGCGGCCGCCTGCGGAACGACAGGCATGGAAGGCCTTCTTTGATCATTACGTGTTCCGCAGCGCCGGCCATCCGCTCGCACACTTGCCTCAGCAGCACCACGGGCTGCTCGGCCCGCTCAAACCGGACAACTACTCGAAAATCCGGGCGCGCATCCTGCGCATGCTCAGGATGTCATAGAGTCAGCGCGGCGGATCGGCCGCACAGTGCTGGGCGATGAAGGCTTCGTGCGTGGGCATGTCGGCAGCACACTTGGCAACGACCTCCCGTATGTTGTGGAGCGCTCTGCGGCCCCGTTCAGCGCTCAACGTGTCAGCCCTCGGATCGTAGCCTTCGGGTCGAACATCCTGACCGTCGAACAGGAACAGCCAGCTCTGCACGTTGAACAGCTCGTTTTCATCGCGCACGATGCGCCCGTAACTGCGGAAGAGCTCCAGACGTTCCTGCAGGCTGTCGGGCAATTGCATGTTGCGGCAATAGCGCCAGAACTCGCCCTCGCGCTCCGTCTTGTTGTAATGGACTATCAGGAAGTCGCGGATGCGCTCGTATTCGAAGGCCACCTGCCTGTTGTAGCGATCGATGTCCGGTTGACTGAAACGACGATCCGGAAAGAATTGCCACAGCAGCGCGATGCCGCGTTGAATCAGGTAGATACCACTCGATTCGAGCGGCTCGAGAAAGCCGGCGGCCAGGCCGATCGCAACACAGTTCTTGTTCCAGCTCAGTCGCCGTCGACCCGTCGTGAATTGCAGCGGCCGGGGATCGCGCAGCGCACGGCCCTCGATACTCGAAAGCAGCTTCTGCTGCGCCTCATCGTCCTGGATGAAGTTGCTGCAATACACATAGCCGTTGCCTACGCGATGCTGCAGGGGAATTCGCCACTGCCAGCCGACATCACGCGCAGTTGCAAGGGTATGCGAGGAAAACGGGCCGGTCCGTTCGCATGTGACTGCTACAGCGCGATCGCACGGCAACCAGCGCGTCCAGTCCTCATATCCCGTTTGCAGCGCGCCTTCGATCAGGACGCCGCGGAAACCGGTGCAGTCGATAAAGAGGTCCGCCTCGATCCGTTCGCCACTCTCGAGCACGAGGGACTCGATGAAGCCGTCCTCGGGCCTCAGGGTGACGCTTTGGAGTTTGCCCTCGGTCCGAGTAACGCCGCGCGCCTCCGCGTAGCTCCGCAGGTAAGCTGCAAACAGAGTGGCGTCCAGATGCAAAGCATAAGTGATGGTCTCGACCGGCGACTTCGGGACGTTGACCGGCCGCATGAACTTGCCCAGACGCGCCGCGGCCGCTTGCAGTGAATAGTCTTCGAGCGAGCTCGCCTCGCCACGTTCGCGGTGTTTGAACCAGTACGCCGAAAAGTCGACACCCTGCTGAGGCAATCCCGTCGGCCCGAACGGATGGATGTAGGAATGCCCGGGCCGCGTCCAGTCCTTGAATTCGATGCCGAGCTTGAAGCTCGCATGCGTTTTGCGGATCAGCTCATCCTCATCGATACCGAGCAGCCGGATGACATCGATGATGGGAGGGATGGTTGCCTCACCGACCCCGATTGTGCCGATTTCAGCCGACTCGATCAGGCGGATACGGCACGGGCTCTCGTTGAGGAAACGCGACAGGACGGCAGCCGCCATCCATCCGGCGGTTCCCCCACCAACGATGGCAACGCTGCGAATCGGATCTGACGGCACGACCGTAGGTTACCTCAGTGTTATGCAGGGGCTGGTGGATGTTAGCGGTATCACAAAGCAACCGTCAACGCACACTCACGGGTGGCAGATGCTCCAGCATCGCGTTCTCGAAGGCAGTCACGGCGGACAGGTTGCCATCGGCTTTCGCCGCCGCCTGTCTGATCGCTTCGCGTCGTTGGGCCAGGCGGTCGCCACCCCGGCACTCTCGCGCCCAACTGACGGCAATGTTGATGTACTCCTCGTGGCTCGAGGCGATCCCGTCCGTAATGCCTATTTGACGCAGAAGTCCGGCAGCAAGGCGCTGACGCTGAAATGGACCCTCCGAAGTAACGATTGGAACACCTCGATGTATTGCCTGCCATGCTGTCGTGTAGCCGGAGAAGCCGGGGCAATCCAGGTAGATATCCATCGCATCGAGGAAGCCCGCGAATTGATTACGAGGCAACCAGGGGAGCACCCGCAGGTGGCTGTCTGGATCGAGCCCTGCTGCCCGAAAGGCAGCCGCGAGCCGCTCATGGAGCCGCGGCCCGGTCCACGCGAGCCTGTCCGGCGCGGCGATCCAGAACTCACAGCGCCCGACCGCCTTCGCAATGCGCGTCAGGATGACATCGTCGGCCGGATCAAATTTGATCGGCTGATGACACAGGGTAAAGCGGACTACGTCGGGGCCCGACGCCGGTCCCTGCCAGGGCTGCGGGTTTATCGCGGGCAACTCGGTGCAAACACCGGTTCCCGGTAGCCGGATGAGTTTCTCGCGATAGTGCCGCTCGGCAGCCGGGCCCTCCAGCAACTCACCTGACACAAACAGGTCCATGGTGGGCAGTCCGGTGGTGACCGGATGGCCCCAACCGGCTATCTGCAGCGGCGCAAGGCGCAGTGCTGCCAATGCACAGGTGGCCGGATCCATTCCGACTTCCGGATAGAAAATAACATCAGGTTGATCCCGAGCGAGCTCATCGAGCCAGGCCCGAGTGGGCAATGGCCCTTGCACGAAGCGATCGACGTGTGCCCTCGCCCACTGCGTTTCAGAGTCGACCAGCGCAACGGTGTGGTACAGGAACACCTCGAACCTGTTTCGATTCAAATGCGACACGAGGCCACGCAACACCACGTCCCAGACAGGATGTCGCTGGCGGACCTGGCCGCTCACTATCACCAACCGGACACGGTCGCGCGCCGGAGTTGGCTTGCTGTCGGCGCGCCAATATTCAGCTGCGGCGGCGCAGATGAGATCACCATAACGGATCAGCGAGGCGGTGACATCAGCAGGCCTGTAGGCAAGAAAGAATGGCTGGGTGGTTCCGGCCGCTCTTCCCAACAGCCCGGGGTTGGCTCGATCCCAGGCGGCCAGCTCATCCATTGAGCGTGCGAAATTCGATTCCGTGTCCCGACTCTGAGCCTCTGTGTCCAAGAAGAGCGGAATGACTGCAACTGCCAGTCCCAGGCGTGCCTCGGCGTAATCGGGTTTGAGCTCGAGCGCATGTTTGTAAGCCGCAGCGGCCTCTGCTGCCTTTCCCTGCTGCTGCAGAACGTTACCGAGATTGTAGTGAGCTTCGGCGTAGTCGGGTTTGTGACGCAAGGCGAGCCCGAACGCGGCAGCCGACGCGTCCAACTCGCTCTTCTCCAGCCGTACCAGGCCGATGTTGTTGTGGGCTTCCGCCGAATCCGGCCGCAGCGCCAGCGCCTTTTCGTAGAACGACAATGCCTGGTCCGCTTGGCCTCGTGCCTTTAGAACGTTTCCGAGGTTGATCTGCGCTTCGACGTGGCTCGGCATGCTGGCCAAGGCGTGCCGGTAGGCGACTGCGGCTTCCTCCAACATGCCTTGGGATTGCAGCGTATTTCCCAGGTTGTTGTGGGCATCGGCGTGGTTCGGCTTCAGGGCCAGGGTGCGCCGGTAGGATTGCGCTGCCTCTGGCAGTTTCCCTTGCGCCTGCAAGGTGACACCCAGGTTGTAGTGAGCCTCCGGATAGTCCGGCTTGCGCGCCAACGCCCGTTCATAGGAACTGACAGCGGCATCCAGTCGGCCCTGGGCCTTCAAGGCATTGCCGAGGTTATTGTGGTACGCCGGCATGCGATCGTTCTGCGCGATCGCCTGCCCGATGAGCTCGACCGCGACGTCGTTGCGGCCCGCCTGGTGGTTCAGAACGCCCAGCAAGTGCAATGCATCGGCAAAATGAGGATCGAGCTGCAGAACCTGGCGATACAGTGGCTCTGCATCGCCTAGACGACCGGCCTGGTGCTGGCGCAATGCGCTGCCCATCAGCTCTCGGATGCGCAACGACGGCGCCTGTTGCATATGGAATTCCGTTGCCTGGCGGGGCGATGTTAACGCATGGACCGAGGCACCGCGAGGTTGCCAGTACGGAGCGCCCGGCAGGGGGAGGACTCCGTGAGTTACTCCGGCAACGCCATCTGAGGCGACACCTGGAATTGGCCCGTCACCGATGGTGCCGCCGTGTCCGGTTGTCCGCCACCCACCGACAAACTGTATTTTCCCTGCGCGACGATAATGTCGCCTACGTCCGTCACCATGCTCAAATCACGGCCCTGCAGGTGGAATTCAACCTGTTGGCTCGCGCCGGGCTTCAGGTGGATGCGTTTGAAGCCCCGCAGCGCCCGGAGCGGCGCGCCCGGCACGTCGGGGAATTTGAGATAGACCTGAGCGACTTCGTCGCCCTCGACCTTTCCGGTGTTGGTGACGGTCACACGCACATTCAGCGGGTCAGTGGGGCCGAGCGGTGCGGCCGGCAAGCTCAACCCACTGTACTTGAAGGTCGTATAGCTCAATCCATAGCCGAACGGCCACAAGGGCTCCTTCTGGAAGTACCGGTAGGTACGTCCCTTCATGGAGTAATCCTCGAAATGCGGTAGCTGGTGCACGTCCTGATAAAACGTCACCGGCAGCCTGCCTGCGGGGTTGTTGCGACCGCTCAGGGTGGCGGCGATGGCGGATCCACCCTCTTCGCCTGGGTACCAGGCTTCCAGGATGGCGTTCGCGTGAGCCTTCTCCCATTGCGCCGCAAGGGCACTGCCATTCAGTAGCACCACAACGAGGGGCTTGTGGGCCTCAGCCACTGCATGCAAAAGCTCCTCCTCCGCGGCGGGCATGTCGAGGTTCGTACGGTCGCCGCCCACAAATCCCGGCTCGTCTACCGGCATCTCCTCGCCTTCCAGACGGCTCGTGATTCCGACCACGGCGACCACTGCGTCAGCGTTCTGTGCAGCAGTCACGGCCGCTGGGTCGGGTCCGGGCGCTGCCTTGGCCCAGATGAACTGCACCTGGGGGTGGAGCTTTGAGGGCGTTCGGCCGTAGCGGATCTCAATCGGCAGGGAATGACCGGCCTCGAGGTGGATACGGCGCAGATTGCCTTCGGTGCCGCCGCTTTGGATGAAGGGTTGCCCTGCTATGGAGATCCGTCCAAAGCCCTCTGCCTGTACTCCCAACAGGTAGTCGCCGGTAACGGTCGGCTTCAGGTTGCCGGTCCATTTCACGCTGAACGCGCCCTTGCCCTGCAGCTCACTCGGAAGATTCTTTACGTTGACTTCGGAGTCCACGCGGGTGAGTACGGGTGTGGGCTCGGTTGCGCCGATGCCGGTTCCTTTTGCGTACACAGCCGTTAGCCCAGGCTTGCCGTCGACCGTTGTCAGCATGTCAGCAGGTACTGGATCCCCGCGCGTGGACAGGAACTGAGTGCCCGGCACGTAGTCGATCTGTGTGTTGGGGAACTCAGCTTTGAGTCCTTCCATCACACTGACGGTGTGAGTTGGAATGCCGTTGTAGTTACCCAGCAGGACACCGGTCTGCTCCGCCAGGGGACCTACGACGGCAATTCTCTTTACATTTCGCAGCGGTAGGGTCCCATCGTTTTGCAGGAGGACCATCGACTTTTCCGCCAGAGCTCGGGCCATGACCCGGTGCGCAGCGCTATCGAGCTTGCTCGGCTCGATCTTGGAATACGGCACGCGCTCAGGTGGATCAAACATTCCCAAGCGCATGCGGGCCACGAACAGTCGGTTGAGCGCCAGATCGATGGCCTGCTCCGGCAGATAGCCTCCCTGCACTGCCTCAATGTAGGGACGGTAGTCGTGGTCGTCTTTCACTGCGTCGAGGAAATCGACACACTCGTTATCCATGCCCCGTTGCAGCGAAATCGCCGATGCCTGGGCCTGGGTGACGCGGTAGTGATGGCCGGTGAAGATATCTTTTACCGCGCCGCAGTCAGAAACCACGTAGCCCTGGAACTGCCAGGCGTCACGCAGGGTGTGTTGGAGCAGGAACTGATTCGCGCAGGCCGGTTCGCCGTTGGCGGAGTTGTAGGCGCACATGATCGAGCCCGCGTGCCCTTCGACGATGGCCGCTCGGAACGCCGGCAGGTAGGTGTCCTCCTGGTCATGGCGGCTGACGTCAACGTCCGTGAAGTGGCGCGTAGGCTCGGGGCCGCTGTGCACCGCGAAATGCTTCGGGGTGGCAATGGCCAGGTAATATCGCGGGTCATCGCCCTGCAGGCCGGTAACGAACGACACGGCCAGCCGACCGCTGAGGTACGGATCCTCTCCGTAGGTCTCCTGCCCGCGGCCCCAGCGCGGGTCACGGAAGATGTTGACGTTGGGGGCCCAGAAATCCAACCCTTCGAAGATGTTGGAATGGCCATCGGCTTCGGCCTGCACGTGCTTGATCCGTCCTTCGATGCCGATGACATTGGCCATGTCGTGAATGGCGGCGGTGTCGAAGGTGGCGGCGAGCCCAACCGGCTCCGGGAATTCCGTGGTGCCGTCTCTGGCAACTCCGTGGAGCGACTCGCTCCACCAGTCGTATGCGGGGACGCCGAGGCGCTGTATGGCACGGGCCTGGTTGACGAGCTGCGAGGCTTTTTCCTGCAGGGTCATCCGATGCACGAGATCGGAGGCGCGTGCTTCGAAGGACAATTGGGTGTCGAGGTACGGCTTCTTCGAGTCGTCCGCCGCCTGCGCGGCTCCGAGCGCGAGAATCCCGAGGATTCCCCAAGAAATTCGGCTCATCGACGTCCCCCCTTCCGCCTTTGGTAGCGCTACCTTGCCGGTAGTATTGTCCGAGTAATCCGGCCCGTCAACGAGATCGCTCAATCCGCACCCCGGACGGCTACGGTTTCGTGAGGGTCTTCAGAGCGGCTGGCCGAGTCGCCGCTCGAGCAGCGCGCGATACGTTCTGCTGATGCGCGCTACGCTGCCGTCTCTCAGGGTGACGTCGAATTCGCCGTGAGAGACGGCGTCGAGTTGGACGATGCTGTCAATGTTGACGATCGCGGAACGATGGACTCGAATGAAGCGTTCGGGATCGAGGTTCGCGGCGAGTTGAGTCAGTGGCGAGCGATACAACAGTGATTTGCCGGCCACGTGCAGGTTGACATAGACCCCTGCCCCTTCAATCCAGTCGATCTCGTCCACGCGCAGGAAGCGGGTCACGCCTCCCGATTTCACTACCAGTCGATCCAGATAGCGTTCGGCGCGCGGTGCCGCTGCTACGAGGCGTAGAAGGCTTCCGGCCTGGGTTTCGGTCAATCGGGTTCGAGCACGCGCCAGGGATGCCTCCAGGCGCTCGTCACTGTACGGTTTCAGGAGATAGTCCAAGGCGTTGGCCTCGAATGCCCGGATGGCGTGCTGGTCATAGGCTGTTACAAACACGGTCAGCGGCATTTCGGCCGCACCCACGGCCTCAATCACGCCGAGCCCGTCGAGCTCGGGCATTTGCACATCCAGGAAGACCAGGTCGGGATTTTCACGCTCAATCATCGTGACGGCGGACATGCCGTCGGTGGCTTCCATCACCTCCGCGATGTTTGCGTCTTTTCGCAACACGTCGATGAGGCGCTGCCGTGCCGGCTCTTCATCGTCCACGACGAGTATGCGGATCAGGCGCCCTCAATTCTTAGAGGGAAAGAGATCTCAACCGCTGTGCCACCCTCGGGAATGGGATGGATGTCAAAACGACTGGACCCCTCCGGATGCAGGCCTGCTATGCGCTCCCGCGTCACCGACAGTCCCAGGCCTTCACTCGAAGCCTTTGCCAACCCTACTCCGTCATCCAGGACGCCTACATACAATTTTTCGTCTTGTCGGAACGCTCGGAGGACGATCGAACCTCCTCCGGCACGTGGCGACAGTCCGTGACGAATTGCGTTTTCCACCAGGGGTTGCAGAAACATGCTCGGCACCAAGGCGTGCTGGACATCCGGAGCGATATTCATCTCAATGCGCAGGCTGGTGCCGAACCGGATTTTCTGGATGGCCAGGTAATGATCCAGGAAAGCGATTTCTTCCTGCAGGGGGATGGTGGGCTTGCCGTGTGTGGCCAGTGACAGGCGCAGCAGATCGCCCAGATGCTCGATCATGTTTCTGGCGAGCCGTGGCTCGCGCTCTAACTGTGCCGAGATGGTGTTGAGTGCGTTGAACAGGAAGTGGGGATCCAACTGGGTACGGAGGCTGTTGAGTCGCGCTGCAGTGAAGTTTCGTTCCATGCGCTCCATTTGGAGCTCTGCCGAGACGTACCGCTGTTGGTAGCGGTAGGCTACGATCAGGCCGTACACCAGTAAGCTCCAGAACATCTCGTGCCACGCTGTTTTAAGGGTGGCCGCGCTGACGATGTCCAGCCAAGGCGCAACGCCTAATGTCGCGGCCACGACGGCGGATACGTAACCGTACACGACAGTCAGGATGAGCCCGATACCCAGATGGGCTGCCAGGCGCTGTTGGCTCTTTACTGGGAGGCGATCGTCGATGGCTGTGATTGCGGGCGCCAATACGCCCCACGCCCACCAGTGTGCAAAAGACGCCAGCAGTACGTGCCAGTCGAAGCGGTCCGAGAGGCTCGGCAGCGCGAAGACGAGCGCGACCGCGGTCCAGAAGGCCGCGGCGATCAGCGCGAGGCGGAGTACCTTGTTCACACCCCTACTATAGACGAGGCTCCGAGGAGTACGTGATGGCTGCGATCCGCCAGCCATCGGGCCCTTTGACGAGTTGCCAGGTCTCACTGCCCGTGTTCTGCACTTTGCCGTCAATCATGAAGACAAAGTCGAAGTACGCGGATGCGATGGTGCCGTCGGTGTGGATTTTGATGTGGGAGTGCTGGGGGTTCAGGGCGGATTTCGTGGTGGATACGAATTTGGCAAAGTCCTGGTAGCTGCCTACGCGCACTTTGGCGGGTGACTTCAATACATTCAGCCAGGTGCTTCCCTCGGGGATGAACAATGCGCTGAGCCGCGCACCGTCGTGCGACACCACCGCTTCACGGAAGTTGTCCATTACGCGCTGAATGTCCGTGACGTCCGTGTTGTTGGCTAATGCAGGGGTCGAGAGCAGCAGTGTGGCGATGAAGAACGCGCGCATTCCGATGTTCCTGTTATGAGACTGCGCTGATTATCCAGCTGTACTCGTTTTGCACCCGCAAAATGTTACGAACCGGTCCGGGCCTCGCGCGAGCCGGCCATCCTCAATACCCAAGTGTCGTCATCAAGGCTTTGCCAGCCATACTGAGCGTCACGCTTCCCAGCATGGTCAATAGCACCCAGCGCATCCAATTCGCATTGACTTTGTGTATC
>Ga0268266_10005369_pt1 | contig 11976 bp, 14 predicted proteins | sample KBSS13metaG_FD_190356 | JGI IMG/M metagenome (GOLD analysis project Ga0268266, IMG submission 190356) | Switchgrass rhizosphere microbial communities from Kellogg Biological Station, Michigan, USA - KBS S1-3 metaG (SPAdes) (version 2) | ecosystem: Host-associated > Plants > Roots > Rhizosphere... | reverse complement strand
TGTTCTCGATGACGTTCAACTCCGGCAGCAAGTGATAGAACTGCAAGACGAAGCCGAAGTGCGTGTTGCGCAGCCGGCTACGCTCGCGGCCGTTCATTTTGGCGATGTCGTTGCCGTCGTAGAGGATGCTGCCCAGGTCAGCCGCGTCGAGCGCGCCGAGCAGATGCAGCAGCGTGCTCTTGCCTGCGCCCGACGGTCCGACGATCGACACGAACTGCCCGCCGCACAGGCGCACGCTGATGCCGTCGAGCGCCCGGACCGATTGACCGCCGACGGTGTACTCGCGCACGACGTCGCGCAGTTCGACGGTCAGCTCGTGCTCTCGCGGATCGCAAGTCTCGCTCATCGCGGCCCACCCCTACTGCGGCAGTGCGAATTGTTGCTGTCGGCAGCAACAGCAGCTTACTCCCGGTTTTGTCTGCCAATTCGGCCCGCAACGAGTTCAGGTGCTGTCTACAGTTAATTTCGCTTGCGTTAATAACTCCGTGAAAGGGGGGCGACGATGACTTTTAAATGTTCATCGCGGCGAGCAATTTCGATAGGTGGGTTTGCGCTCGCCGTTGCGGCAGCTCCGGCAGCCGTTGCGGTCGTGCCGGCCCTGACTGCGCCGAGTGTGGTCGCGGAGTGCCCCGCTGGTTCCATCCTGGAGCCGACCAGCGGCGCCTGCGTCACGGGCGGGGAACAAGCCGCGCCAGAGGCGATCCCGGGCAACCCGGACCTCCCGCAGGTGGATGGCATTCCCTGCACCGGTGCCAACACCGGCCAATGCATCGGACTTCAGGAGTCCGAGGGCGGGGGCGGCCCATTACCGATCCCCTGATTGATTACCGGCGTCACAACTGTTCAGCGGGTGATTTCGGCGCCCAAAATGTCGTTGAGCTGTGGAAACAGTACGGGTCGTTGATCGCTGTGCGGGTGTTGCGAACCCCATTCCGTGATCCCGTCGTGACAACTTCGTGACATTTGCCCCTGTTTTTTCGTATGGTGCTTGGCGTGGGCCGGCACTCATTAGCCAGGGAACGGCGTAAGTCGCCTGTTGCGCTGGCTGCGTTCGTCGCCCCGGCCGCCCTGTTCTTCGCCCTCGGAGCGGATATGCATCCGTTCGCGGCGGAACCCGTAGCCAAGCCCGCTGCGCCCCACATTGCGCCGGCGGCCGAGACAGTCCCGCCGTGCTGCGCCGAGATCGTCGCCGCGCCGCCTGCAATGCCGTTGGTGGAACCGGCAGGTGCGCAGCCGGACGCGAATCCTGTTGCTGCTCAGTTGGTTTCGGCCTCGCGATATCGGGTCGTCGATCGCGCGTTGCCGCCGGGGGTGGCCCCCGAGAGAGGGCTGCAGGTCAGGACCATCTTGACTGCGCGCCACATCAGCGAGGAGTTCCCCGAGATTCACGAGATCGGTGGCGTTCGGCCGGATGCGCTGCGGTGGCATCCGGACGGATTGGCGCTCGACGTGATGATCCCCAACCCGAGCAGTGACGCGGGCATCGCGCTCGGCAACCAGATCGTGGCGTACGTGCTGCAGAACGCGGCTGTATTCGGCATCCAGGACGCGATCTGGCGCGGCGTCTACTACACGCCAGGCGGGGCGCAGCGCGGCGGATACGGCCACTTCGACCACGTCCACGTGACCACCACTGGTGGCGGCTACCCGACCGGCGGGGAAACCTACTACCGCTGAGCCGATCGGTGAGTCGGCGAATTTGCTAGCACTGACGTATCCGTCAATTTATGCTACGTGCCATTGAGCGTTTTGTGGGAGCTTGGGGGCGCCAGTGAACGGGACCACGACGGTACGTCGCGCGCGTCGCACTGCGGTCGGCGAGCCGCTGAAGTTCGGTCTGAGTACGCCGGGCGGCCTGCTTGCCGCGCGGGAACTGCAGACCGTTGCCGATGCGGTGGGCCGCCGCGCCGAGATGGTGATGGCGTTCGAAGACTTCTTCGCAAGCCCTCCGATTGCGGCGATAGCCGTCGCCGCCTACTGCGGTGCCGATCCGATCATCACATGGGAGCCCTGGTGCTGGACCGACGACCGGTCGCCTGCGGTCGTCCGGTCGATCGTGTCGGGTGCCCTCGATCAATACTTGTGCCGGTGGGCCGACGAAATCAGGGACTGGGGATCGGTGGTGCACCTGCGGTTCGCGCACGAATTCAACGGCGACTGGTACCCATGGTCGCCCGCCTGCGGGACGTCGCCTGCCACGTATGTCGAGGTGTGGCAGCACATCCACGGCGTGTTCTCCAGCCGGGGCGCTGACAACGTCAGGTGGGTGTGGTGCCCGACCGCGACAGGCGTCGGAGCGCTACCGGCGTGGTATCCCGGTGACGACTACGTGGACGTGCTCGGGGTCGACGGATACAACTGGGGCACAAGCCTTCCCATGAGCCGATGGACCGAGCCGGAAGAACTTTTCGGTGATGTGCTCTGCGAACTGCGTGCCATCAGTTCGGACAAGCCGATCCTCGTCGCCGAGGTGGGCTGCAGTGAAAGTGGTGGCCGCAAGGCGAAATGGATCGCCCGCTTCATCGACTTCGTCGCCGGCCAGAGGGACGTCGCCGGCTTCGTGTGGTTCGAGCACGACAAGGAATTCGACTGGAGGATCACCAGCACACCGGAGTCGGCTGCAGCAATGGCGAAGGCATTGCGCAGGGCGCGGCGGACGCGATGTCAAGACATTGCGCTCAGGGCCGGAAGGTGACTCCACCGTCGACACTGATCGTCTGTGCGGTGATGAAGCTGCCGTCATCAGATAGCAACAGCGCGCCCAGTGCGGCGACGTCGGCCGGTTTTCCGAAGCGCGACTTGATCATCTGCCGCGCGCGAGTCTGCTCGATGACGCCCTCCGGCATCCACTGCTCGTCGAACTTGTAGTGCCAGATCAGTCCTGGCGCAATGGCGTTGGCGCGGATACCCTTCGGGCCGTATCGACGTGCGATGTGGCGCATGAGCGCAAGTTCGGCCGCCTTGCTCATCGCATAGGACACGCGGGTACCCGCGCCGTTGTACGCGTCGATGGATGCGGTGAACACGATCGAGCCGCCGCCGCTTTCGATCATCGGGGGTATCGCGTGCTTGGCACAGATCACGAAGCCGCGGGTGTTGACGCGCATCACTTCGTCGAACGCCTCGAGCGGCAGTTCGACGACCCCGCCTGGCTCGTACGCGTCGGCGGCGTTGGTGAAGTTGACGTGGATGCCGTCAAGGCGCCCATAGCCGTCGACGGCGAGCTTGACGGTCGAGATAACGGAGTCCTCGTCTGCACCATCGAGCGCCACACCGCGTACGCGCTCACCCGATGGGTCGATGTCGATGGCTACGCGCGCCGCCAATTCGGCGTCGAGGTCCCCGATCACCAGCAGTGCGCCCTCGTCGGCGTAGCGACGCGCGAGGCCATTGCCGATGCCGCCAAGGCCCGCAACGATGACAACCTTGTTCTCGAGCAGTCTCGTCATCAGCGTTGGCTCGCTCGCCACTTGTCGAGCAGCCTGCGGTCTCGCTTCGTCGGCCTGCCTGCGCCCCGATCACGAACGGCCACAGGCACATACGGCGTGGCCGGCGGGGCGGGCGAGCGATCGAGGTAGCACGTCACGGCGTCGGAAGCCCCGACCCGCTTCTGGATCACCCGCGTTACCTCGACGATGCGCGTTCTGTCCCCGATCCGGGCGTGCACCTTGTCGCCGGGACACACTGCGGTGGCGGGCTTGGCGGGACGGTCGTTGACACGCACGTGTCCACCTCGGCACGCCGCGGCAGCATCGGTCCGGGTCTTCGTCAGCCGGACCGCCCACAACCACTTGTCCACGCGGGTCGACTCCATGGCATCCATCATGGCCTGCCCGCTCAACGTTGCGATGTTAGGCGCCGAAGGCAGCAACGACAGCTGAGTCGAGATCGTCCAAATCACGATCGGCGCCCACGATCAACTCCGTTGTGATCGCGTCGGCAATGGCCGCGTTGACGACATCGGGGGCCTCATCGAGCAGCATGTGCCCGGCGGCGGCCACGCGGGAGTGCGTCGCACCGGGGATGGCTTCGGCCATGTTGTAGGAATGCGACGGCGGAGTCATGACGTCGAGTTCGCCGCTGATGACGGTGGTTTGGGCGCAGATCGCGCCCAGCGCGCTGTACACGTCGTAGTCGCGCATGCTGGTCAGAAAGCCCGCCGCGGTGGTCAACGAGGTGCGGCCGATCACCCGCGCCGACGTCGACAGGAACGTCGTCCGTTCGTCGTCGCCGAAACCGCCCGCGCGCGCCACTGCCACGCACACCGACGGAGCCACGGCCCGGATCACACGCTCGGCCGCATCCAGCTGAACGTGATGCGCCAGGCCGCACAGCATGCGGACCGCCGGGGTCGCCAGCAGGCGGCCCATCCCGCGCTCGGTTACCTTGCCTGCGGCGGTGGCGACCAGGACCAGCCCAACAGGGTGTGCGGGTCGCTGGGAAGCCGGCCGGCTGAGGTAGGCCAGCGCGATCATGCCGCCCATCGAGTGGCCGGCCAGCGTGAGCGGGCCGGTGACATCCAAGGCCGCCAACACGTCGGCGAGGTCGGACGCCGCCTGGTCAATCCGGTAGGTGCGGATCGGGGCATGGCCGGACCGTCCGTGGCCGCGGTGATCGTAGGTGATGACCCGAACCTTGCGGCCCCAGCGGCGCAGCATCGGACGAAGCACGACATCCCACGAGGTTTGGTCAAGGCACAACCCGTGAAGCAGTACGACGGTGTGCTCGGCCGAAGTGCGTGATCCGTACTCGCGCACCGCAAGTGCAACGCCGTCGCCGGTCGTCACGGTCCGCTCGGTGTAGCGAACGCCCTTGACGGCCTGGTGGGGGTCGTCGACGTCCAGCATGGTGATCAGCGCTCCGATCCGTTCATCCGTGAGTGCGGCCCTGTTGGCCGGTCACGTAGAGGATGTGGCGGATGCCTTGGAATGTTCTTGGGACGTTCTTCGCGCCAGTCCTGACGATGACGTTAAAATTTGCCGAAACTGCAATGCCATGCCAATAACGGTGAGTAGCATTCTTCCCACGCAGTCAGGCCGGGGGGCCGCTGGCGGCTGATCGTGGCGGATTGGGGTCCTCCACGAACACAGGACACCGAGATGGGGAACTTCGCGCCTCCCGAGGCAGTAGTTTTGTTGCTGCTGGAGTCCAAAGAACATCCGATGCACCTCGGGATGCTCGAAATGTTCAGGCCGCCGGAGGACGCCGGACCCGACTTCGCTCGGCGAATCTACGAGACATTGCGCTCATTCAGCGACGTCAGCCCTGCCTACTCGGGCCATCCGGCGAAGACGCGCCGGGGGACCTCGCGGTTGCGTTGGACCTATGCCGATCGCGCGGACATCGATTACCACGTTCGGTACACCTCGTTGCCGGCGCCGGGAGGTAGGAATGAGCTCTTCGGCGTGGTCGACGACCTGCACAGCCGGTTGCTCGATCGGACCCGGCCGTTGTGGGAATGCCACGTGATCGATGGTCTGAACGACGGGCGCTTCGCGCTGTATCTGAAGGCCCACCACGCGATGACTGACGGGGTGTCGGGGGCAAAGACCTTGCAGGAGCACATGACCACCGACCCGAATGACCGACGGATACGGGTGGGGTGGACGCCGCGGCCTGAGGCGCCGTCGACACCGCAAGGGTCTGCCTCGGCTGCGAAACCTGCTGTCGGCGTTAATCGTTCACTGAAGTTGATGCTGTCCGCGCTGCGCGAAAGGGAGTTGATCCCAGCGATGCGTGCACCGCGAACCATCTTCAACGTTGCTCCCGGAGGTCCACGGCGATGCGCAACGCAGTCTTGGCCATTGGAGCGCATCGGGGCTGTCGGCAAGGCGGCCGGGGTGACTGTCAACGACGTTGCGCTGGCCATGTGCGCAGGCGCACTGCGTGCTTATCTCCTCGAGCGCAACGAACTCCCCGACGCTCCCCTTGTCGCGATGGCACCGGTAAACCTGCGCGGTGAAGAGGACGACCGGCGCGCCAATGTCCTCGGCGCTGCAGTGTGCAACCTCGCCACAGATATCGACGACCCAGCGAAACGCCTGGCAGCGATTCACGCGTCGATGCAACGCAACGTACAGATCATCCGAGAGATGCCCCAACAGTTGGCGATTGAGCTCGCAGGGTTGATCTGCGCGCCGATAAGCGGGGGGAGGGGGCTGGCTGCCAAGATACCGCCCGTGTTCAACCTCACCATTACCCACGTGCGCGGCAGGAGCGAGCCGTTGTACTGGGGCGGTGCTCGTGTCGAAGGCATGTATCCGTTGGCGCCGACTCTGAGGGGACAAGTACTCAACTTCGGGTTGTTCAGCAGGGCCGACGATTTGGATTTCGGAATCGCCGCCTCCATCGCCGCCGTCCCCGACCCGCAGTGCTTAACGGGTCATATCGAAACCGCTTTGAAAGACCTTGAACTCGCCGTCGGTCTGTGAGCAATGTGACCAGGAGAGGTGCCGATGTCTACTTCCGATAAGAGTGTGATCGTCAGCCGAGTCGGCAAGTCCTTCGGCGACGTTCATGCGTTGCGCGACATCAGTTTCGAAGTGGGCCGTGGCGAGGTGATCGGTCTGCTCGGTCCGAACGGCGCGGGCAAAACGACGATGGTGCACATATTGTCGACGCTGACGCGGCCGGATCGGGGACAAGCGTGGGTTGCCGGTCATGATGTGGTCTCCCAAGCGCCGAAGGTGCGCCGATCGATCATGCTGACCAGTCAGCAGGTCGCCTTGGACAACATGTTGACTGGACGACAAAATCTGGTGATGATCGGCCGCCTTCAAGGGCTGACCAAGGCCGAGTCGCGCACACGGGCAAAGACCCTGCTTCACGATTTCGAACTCGATGACGCCGCCGATCGGCGCGTGGATACCTATTCGAGCGGAATGCGGCGGCGTATCGACATCGCGTGCGGTCTGATGGTGCGCCCCGAGGTGGCGTTCCTCGACGAGCCGACGACCGGACTCGATCCTAGGAGTAGACAGAGTATTTGGGACCTCGTCGGGCAGTTCAAGAGTGCCGGAATCACCACAGTTCTGACGACTCAGTACCTCGAAGAGGCTGACGCGCTGAGCGATCGCATCATCGTGATCGACCGCGGCACGATCATCGCCGAAGGGACTGCTGACGAACTCAAGCGCCGCACCGGAAGTGGTTCGTGCGAGATCGTCCCGCAGGACCCGCGCGAGCTCACGGCTATCGCTGACGTGCTTGACACCCTGATGCTCGACGACGTCAGGTCGGCACTGACGATCGCTTCGGACCGTATTGCGTTCCCCGCACCGGAGGGCGTCGCCACCGTCGCGGAGGTTTTGCGTCGGCTCGATGCGGCAGGCATCAGGTTCGCCGACGTCGCACTGCGTCGGCCGTCACTCGACGACGTCTTCTTTGCTCTGACAAGGGAAACGACGACTCGCGAGGTTGAGCGGCCGACCGCAGGCGTGACGTGATGAACACCTGGACCATCGCCCGGCCGAAGCCGGTTCCGCTTCAACAATGGTGGGTGCTCACCATCCGAGTGATCGCACCGACACTGAAAAGTGGAGAGCTGCTCATCGCGTTGTCGCTGTCCGCGGTGTTCACCGCAAGTCTGTATCTCCCGCTCAAGCAGATCATGACTACCGTCGTCCACGGCAGCTATGCGCAGTACATGATGCCGATGATCGCACTGCAGACAGTGTTTTTCGCCGCGATGTCCGCTGCACTCAGGTCCGCGACCGACTCAGTCCACGGCATCAATGTGCGGTTTCGCGCCATGCCCATCGCCCCGATGGCGCCCTTGGCCGCTCGCATGTCTGGGAATGTGTACCGATGCGCGGCAGCATTGGGGACTGCTCTTGTGTGCGGCTACGTGATCGGCTTTCGGTTCTACCGAAGTGGTATCTACACCGTCAGCTTCTGCGTTTTGGTGCTGCTCATCGGTATCGTGCTGTCGTTTGTGGGTGACCTCATCGGCGTCGTGTCCAAGAATCCCGAGGCGACGACTCACATTCTTTTGCTTCCCCAGTTGATTCTCGGGATGTTGTCAGTGGGCATCCTCCCGCCGGAGCAGTTTCCGGGCTGGCTGCAGGAGTTCGTCAGGAATCAGTTCTATTCGCAGTTCATCTACGCGTTGCGCGCATTGGCCGGGGATGCAACGAATTCGGTGCCGTGGCCGACGTGGTCGGTAACCGCGCCGGCGCTGATTTGGCTGGCCGGAATGTTGGCCGTCGCGGTGCCGTTGTTCGCCTTCGTTCTGCGGCGGCGGCGATGAACACCATCGCGCAGCAGATGTGCGACCCGGGCCGGGTGCGGTTATTCGACAATGCACGACCACATTTGGATCGCAGTCCGTCCGAGAACTCCGCTCGGCTTCTCGTATTGCATGCCTGGATACAGACCCGACGACTCTTGACGCGCTGGAGCCACGACATCCAAACACTTCTCCAGGCCCTGATCCTGCCTCCGATGTTTCTCGCGTCGATCAATCTCGTTTTCGGAAAGCTTGTTTCGGCGGTCAGCGGCCATAGCGCGCTCTACGGCAGCGTTCCGATGGCGGCCCTCGTAGGCGCCGTTTTCGGCTCGACCGCGAGCGGAATCTGCCTCATGCACGAGCGTGACGAAGGGTTGCTCGGCCGGTTCTGGGTGCTACCTCTGCACCGCGCTTCGGATCTACTCTCGCGGCTCGCGGCCGAGGTGATCCGGATTCTCGCCACCACCGTGCTGGTCATGTGTACCGGTTTGGTGCTGGGTTTCCGGTTCAGGCAAGGGATTGCGGCAGCAGCGGCGTGGCTGGCGATTCCCGTTGTCTTCGGAGTGGCGTTCGCTTTCCTCGTCACCACGCTGGCGTTGTACATGACCAATACCGTGCTGGCCGAATCCACCGGCATCGTGGTGGCACTTCTGTTCTTCTTCTCCACCGGGTTCGTTCCGCTGTCGCAGTATCCGAGCTGGCTTCAACCCCTGGTCGAACATCAGCCACTCAGTTATGCCATTGACGCGATGACAGGGCTGTCGCTCGGCGGTCAGGTTCTGACGCCGATACTCGCAACGCTGCTCTGGTCGGCCGCCATTGTCGGGGTGTGCCTTTACCCGATGATCGTGGGGTACCGAAGGGCTTGTACCCGCTGAGCACGATCAGCACCGGTGGCGGAGTAGTCGACCTGCCAGTGCGTGATGCCGTTGAAGAACCCCGACCGTAACCGTTCTGCTGTCCCGATTGGCTTGAGGTTCGGCATGTGATCAGCGATCGCTCCGAACATCAGGTCGATGGTCAGCTTTGCGAGGTTGGCGCCCAAGCAGTAGTGCGCGCCGGGCCCGCCAAAACCGAGGTGCGGATTCGGATTTCGCGTGATGTCGAATTTGAACGGATCCTTGAAGACGTCCTCGTCGAAGTTGGCCGAGCGGTAAAACATCACGACCCGCTGCCCTTCCTTGATCGATGTGCCGGCCAATTCGGTGTCTTTCAATGCGGTGCGCTGGAAGGCGGTGACTGGCGTAGACCAGCGGACGATTTCGTCGGCGGCGGTGGCAGGCCGTTCCCTTCTGAACAGCTGCCACTGTTCGGGGAACTCGGTGAATGCGATCATCCCGTGCGTGATGGCATTGCGGGAGGTTTCGTTGCCGGCCACCGCAAGCATCACCACAAAGAAGCCGAACTCGTCGTGCGACAGTTTCTGCCCGTCGATGTCCGCACTCAACAACGTGGTGACAATGTCCTCACCGGGCTCACTGGACTTGTGCTCGGCCAATTGCATTGCGTAACTGACAACTTCGATGGCAGCACCGAGCGCATTCATCTGAGAAAACTCGGGATCCTGCTCGCCGATCATCTCGTTGGACCAATGAAACAGCTTGGTGCGGTCCTCCTGCGGCACCCCGAGCAGACTTGCGATGGCCTGCAGTGGCAACTCGCACGACACTTGCTCCACGAAATCGCCTGAGCCCTCATCTGCAGCGGCCTCAGCGATCTTTTGTGCGCGCGCGCTGAGTTCGTCGCGCAGCAGTTCGATTGCCCGCGGGGTGAAGCCACGCGAGATGATTTTGCGAAGCCGGGTGTGATGGGGCGCGTCCATGTTGAGCATCGCCATCCGGCCGACCTCAATCTGCTCGCGACTCGCGTCGTCCTTGTATCGGGGCAAAGCGGTGTTCTGGTAACTGGAGAAGACCTCGCTTCGCAGCGACACCTCCCTCACATCCTTGTGTTTGGTCACCACCCAGAAGCCGCCATCGTTGAAACCGCCCTTGCCGATCGGTTGTTCGCACCACCAGATCGGCGCTGTCCGACGCAGTTCTGCGAGTTCTTCGACGGGCAGCCGTTCCTTGTAGATATCGGGATCGGTGAAGTCAAAGCCAGGCGGCAGATTGGGGATAGGCATCGGCGGCCTCCTCGACCGAGAGCCGCGCACCATGCAATGGAGCGCCGCCACGCGGCACACCAAAACCTACCTTTGCTCGCGCTTCGGACGGCGAAAACTAACGGATTTGCAAATTATTAGCCAACGCATCCTGCACGCTCAGGGTGGCGTCAGATGACGGTGAACGAGTCGACCGTCAGATGGAAGCCCCGCGATCCGGATTCGTCGGCCGAGGTGCAGGTCAGTCCATCGACGGCAGACGCACAGGTGACCGTGCGCCCCGGCGAGAGTTCGGCGGTCACCGACTGTCCGTAGTCCAACGTGTGCGGCGAGTCGAACCCCTCCCCCTGGATGATGGTCGCGCACGGTTGCGGCCGGTCCCCAAAGAAGCCGAATCGCCGCGTGTGGCCCTGCTCCAAGCCGGGGTAGAACCCGCACAGCGCACTGTCGGCGACGGTGAGCGAATCCCCATCCCCCTCGAACTGGCAGGCCAGCGACTCGTCCCTGACGCGGCACTGGATCTGACCGCCCGGTGTTGCGAACGAGTAGTACTCGTTTTCGATGAAATCCGTGAGCGGCCGCGACACCACGGGTGCTGCCGAAGCGGGTGCGGTCTCCGAGGTGGTGCTCGACGCCGATGACGCGCCGGTGCCGTCAGCAGGGGGTTCGGAAGACGCGCGCGAACACGCCGTGGTGATGGCGAGGACGGCGATCGCGACGGCGGTCGTTGTGAGACGTGCGCTCGTCATCGCTGCCCCTTGCAGTTGAGGGTCTGTCCGATCTGGGGAGTCAGCTGGACTGGCCGACGTAGAAGCGATTGCCGTCGAGGTCTCGGAAACTGAACATGAGTGGTGCCGTTTCCCAGTCGAGGATTTCGCCCACCTCGAGTCCCTTTGCGGCAAGCGCAGTGTGGGCGGCGCGGGCGTCCGAAGTGATGAGTCGAATTCCTGTGTCGATTCCCGTCGGAAGCTCGTCCCCGGTAGCGACGAGCGCGAGCGAGGGGCCACCCGACGACGGTGCCAGTTCGATCCAGCGGAAGCCCGGCTGCAGATTCGCGTCCATCGTGGTGGTGAAGCCCATGCCCTCGAAGAGGGCCTTCGACCGATCCTGATCGCGAACCGGCACGGCGACGCAGTGGAGTCCGGTGAAGAGTTCGTCTGTCATGTGGGTGATGACCCGAATGCGGACGAAAACTCATCGCGTCCACTCGCTGGGCCACACTTACGCGAGCTTATGCGCGGCAGCCGGTATTACGCCGCTGGAGATTGCCCGGTTCATCGGACACGCGAAGGTCACCACGACGCTAACGGTCTACACCCACCTATTCGGCGATGACCACGCCGACGCGATGAACGCGGTAGGTGCGATGGAGAGCCACCCAGTGCTGAGGCGGGCAATGTGTTAGCGCTACGAGGTTAGGCCGCTCGTTGGGGTAGTGACCCGGTAGACATCGATCTCTTCCGGCAGGCCCTTGAGGCGTTGTGGGCCGAGGCTTTCGAAGGTCAGGCCCGATCCTGCGGAGAGATCGCGGACCGTGCGGCTGGCCAGCACTTCACCCGGGCCCGCCAACGCGCCGATGCGAGCGCCGGTGTGCACAGCCATGCCGCTCCACTCATCGCCGCGTCGCTCGCATTCACCGGTGTGG
>Ga0268266_10005368_pt1 | contig 11977 bp, 10 predicted proteins | sample KBSS13metaG_FD_190356 | JGI IMG/M metagenome (GOLD analysis project Ga0268266, IMG submission 190356) | Switchgrass rhizosphere microbial communities from Kellogg Biological Station, Michigan, USA - KBS S1-3 metaG (SPAdes) (version 2) | ecosystem: Host-associated > Plants > Roots > Rhizosphere... | reverse complement strand
GGCTTTCCCACCGAGGCAACGCAGGAAGGCTGGCGCCAATCGCTGCAACATCTGCGGCATAACCGTACCTATGTCGCGGCATTGGCGGGCGCCTCCCTTTACACCATCTTCTCCTTCGGTAGCGGCATATTTCTGCCCTCGTTCATGCTTCGCGACTTGCACGCCACGCTCGCGCAGATCAGCGGAGCGTGGGCGATTGCGATCTCTGCTGCGACCCTCATCGGGTCGATCGTGGGCGGTCGGTTGGTCGATGCGCTCGTGAAGCGGGATATCCGCTGGTATGGTTGGCTTCCAGCAGTGGCCTGTGCGTTGGGTGCCCCATTGTACTGGGCCGCGCTGGCCACCCACAGCGTGGAGCTCTTCATAGCGCTGGATTTCGTGGCCGAGCTGATCCTCGCCATCGGCCTCTCGGTCTCATTCGCGATCGCCCATACCGTGTGCGGGAGTGTGCGTCGCACCCAAGCCATTGCCCTTCTGCAGTTGTCCTTCATGTTGGTCGGTGCCGGCTTCGGGCCGCTCGTGGCCGGAGCGCTGAGTGACCTGTTGTACTCCATTTCAGGCGAGTCGAGCTTGCGCTACTCGCTGCTCATCATGGTGTCGGTTTTGTTGCCCGCAGCAGCGGCTTTTTACCGTTCCGGTTGCACACTTCCAGGTGACGTCGAGGATTGAGGCCCAATGGAGAATTCGATGCCTGTGGCGCAGGAACAGCAGCGTGAGATTTACCGCCGGATGGTGCGGATACGCCGCTTCGAGGAGGAGGGCACACGCCTTTACATGGCGGGTGAGATTCCAGGCGCCTACCACGCCAGCATCGGGCAAGAGGCTACCATCGTCGGAGCCTGCATGGCCCTGCGCGACACGGATGCCATGACCGGAACCCATCGCTCTCACGGCCATCCGATCGGTAAAGGTGCGGACCTGAAAGCCTTGATGGCAGAGCTCATGGGCAAGTCCACCGGGATCTGCCGGGGACGCGGGGGCTCGATGCACCTGGCCGATGCGAGCGTCGGCATCATTGGTGAATCGGCGATCGTGGGCGGCGGAATCCCCTTGGCGACGGGGGTAGGCCTGAGCTCCAAGGTGCTGGGCACGCAGCTGGTGTGCTTATGTTTCTTTGGCGATGGTGCGGTGAACCAGGGCACGTTCCATGAATCACTCAACATGGCGTCTCTGTGGAAGCTGCCGGTGATCTACCTGTGCGAGAACAACGGCTACGCCATTACCACCTCAGTTGCCATGAGTCATGGTCAACCCAACATTGCCCTGCGGGCCCAGAGCTACGGCATGCCCGGCATCGTCGTCGACGGGCAGGACGCGGGCGCGGTGCTGGATGTGACCGCGGCAGCCGTGGCGCGTGCGCGCGGCGGCAAAGGTCCCACCCTGATAGAAGCCCAGACATACCGGTTTGATGAGCACCAGGTGGGACTGGTAGTCCCCGGGACCCCGTACCGAACACTTGAAGAAGTAGCGAAGTATAAAGCGCACCGCGACCCGATCGTTCTGTTCCGACGAGTGCTGCTGTCAAATGGGATTGCGGCAAACGAGCTCGAAGCGATTGAAAGCGAGGTGGCTACCGCCGTGGCCGAGGCCATCCAGTTCGCGCGCGACAGTCCACTACCCGACGTCGCCGGGCTCTATGACAACTTGTACAGCCGTCCCCTCGAGACCGCCTCTCCATAAACCACGTTGACCGCAATGAAACACGAGACTTCCGCCGAGCGACGGCAGATCAATTATCTGGATGCCATCGTGCAGGCGCAGACCGAGGAGCTGGAGCGTGACTCGCGCGTCATCATGATGGGCGAGGACATCGCCATTTATGGCAGTGGCGATCTGATCGAGCGCTTCGGACCAACGCGGATCTGGGCAATGCCCATCTCAGAAGCCAGCTTCACGGGCGTCGGCATTGGCGCGGCCATAGCCGGGCTGCGCCCCATCGTCGATCTCAACATCGCCAGTTTCATGTACCTGGCCTCTGACCAGATCATCAACCAGGCCGCCAAGCTGCGCTTCATGACCGCCGGCAAGGTGAGCGTGCCGATTGTTTTCCGGGTCTGCATGTACTACGGCGCCTCGATTGCCGCGCAACACTCGGACCGACCTTATCCGTTGTTCATGAATGTACCGGGCCTGAAGGTCATCAGCCCGAGTAGCCCGGCGGACGCCAAGGGGTTATTGAAGGCGGCGGTGCGGGAGGATGACCCGGTGGTCTTCTTCGAGGACTCGAAACTCTGGAATGTCAAAGAAGAAGTCCCGACGGACCCGGACTTCCTGGTGCCCATCGGTAAAGCGGATATCAAACGCGTGGGGAGCGATGTCACGTTGGTAGCAATCTCGGGAGCCATGCGGCCCACACTCGAAGCCGCGGACGCACTTGCGGCGCAGAGAATCTCCGCGGAAGTCATCGACCCACGCACTCTCAAACCGCTCGACATGCGCACCATCGTAAGGTCCGTGGAGAAAACTGGCCGGCTCATCATCATCGAGAACGCTCACCGGATTCTAGGTGCGGGCGCCGAGATCGCGGCGTTCATGGCTGAAGAGGCCTTCGAGAGTTTGCGCAAGCCCATCATCCGGCTGACCAGCCCGGACGTGCACGTGCCGTTCAGCCCGGTACTGGAGGAGGCGCTCTACCCACGCAAGGAGCAGATCGTTGCCGCCGCAAAGCGTCTTCTGACATGACCAAAGTCAACTTACCCAAGTCGGGCATGGGAATCGACGAGGGCACCGTCCTGCGGTGGCTCAAGGCGGTCGGTGACAAGGTTGCCAAGGACGACATCCTGGTCGAGATCGAAACGGCGAAAGCCGTGCAAGAGGTGGCGGCGCCCGCCGGCGGCACGCTCACCGAGATCCTGGTCCCCGAGGGCATCACGGTGCCCGTCAACACGGCCCTGGCCGTCATCGATGAAAGTCATGAGTGACCCTCGCAGGCTCGAACAACAGGTGGCCCTGGTGACCGGCGGCGCGGCTGGACTGGGCCTGGCCATCGCGCGGCGCTTCGTAGCGGAAGGCGCGCAGGTCGTCATCTCTGACATTCAGCGGGAGTGCGGGGTAGAAGTGGCCCGCCAGGACGGGCTCCACTTCATCGAGCAGAATGTCTGTGACGAAGCGGGTTGGCCACGGGTCATCGAGGAAATCGACCGACGCTTCGGGCGCTTGACCATCCTCGTCAACAATGCCGGCATCGTGGGTCCAACGCAACAGGTCGATCCTGAGAATACCCTGTTGGTGGACTGGCGCCGGACGTTCGCCGTGAACGTCGAAGGCACCTTCCTGGGGTGTCGCAGCGCAATCCCCGCCATGCGCAGTGCCGGCGGCGGGTCGATCATCAACATATCATCGGTTGCGGCCTTGTTGGCCACGCCTGACGCCGCCGCCTACGGGGCCAGTAAGGCGGCGGTCCGGCAACTCACGAAGTCCGTCGCACAGTACTGCGCGGAGCGGAAATTGAACATTCGCTGTAACTCGTTGCATCCCGGCATGGTCAGGACCGAGCTCTGGGAGTCACTTGCCCGGGAGCAAGCCCGTCTGCGCAACATGTCAGTAGAAGAAATGGTGCGCGAAGACCAGGCCCGTGTTCCTCTCGGGGACTTCACTCTGCCCGCCGACGTGGCTGCTGCCGCCGCTTTCCTGGCGTCCGCGGATTCGCGACACATGACGGGCGCGAAGTTGGTTGTCGACGGCGGGCTGAAGTATTGCGATACCTACCAGGCGCCCAAGCCATGATCAAATCGTGGGAGCACGTAGGTATTTCGGTGCGGAGCCTGGAAGCTTCCATGAGGTTTTACTGCGGCCTCCTGGGCCTGGAGCGGGTGGGTGAGATCGAGCGGTTCGAAGGTCCGCTGTACGAGAAGATCATGGGACTGCAGGGCGCAAGCGGCCGGGTTGCCTTGCTCAAGAGTGCTGACGTGCAGATCGAGTTATTCGAGTTTGCGAGCCCGCCCGCGCGCGTCGCGGATTCGCGCCGCCCGGTCTGTGATCACGGCATCACCCACTTTGCAATCAAGGTTGCGGACATACAGAGTGCTTACGCTGGTTTGAGGGCCGCCGGCGTGCCCTTTCATTGCGAGCCGCTCGATATGGGGGGCATCTGGGCCACCTATGGGCGCGATCCCGACGGCAATGTGTTCGAGTTGGTGGAATTGCCTCGATGACGGACTGGATCGCCAGGGCGGCGGTATTGCAACCGCAGGTCAGGAATTGGTTCGCCGGCCACTGGCAGCAGGGCAAGCCTGAGGGCCAGCTGGAGAAGTATGGGCCGCGCGACGGTCGACTCCTGTATGTCTTGGGAACGACGAATGAGAAGGACATCGACCTGGCGGTGCGCGATGCTCGCCGGGCATTTGCCGATGGGCGCTGGGCGAAGCGGCCCCTTCAACATCGCAAGGAGGTGTTGCTGAAGCTGGCCGCGCTGGTCCTCGCCCATCGGGACGAGCTGGCGCTGCTCGAGTCCCTGGACGTCGGCAAGCCCATCAGTGATGCATTGAGCTTTGACGTGCCGACGGCTGCGGCCATCATTCGCGCCTGCGCGGAGGGCGCGGACCATGTATACGGGAAGGTCTACGGCATCGATTCGACCAGCCTGTCCTATCAACTGTATCGTCCCGTCGGTGTGACCGCGGGAATCATTGGTTGGAATTTCCCCTTGATGTTGGCCGCCGGCAAGATCGGGCCGTCGCTGGCCATGGGCAACAGCCTGATTTTGAAGCCTTCCGAGCTCACTTCACTGTCGGCCGCGCGGTTGGCTGAGCTGGCTCTCGAGGCCGGTGTTCCGGAGGGTGTGCTCAATGTCATTCACGGTGATTTCCGCGCGGGCACGGCTCTCGCCCATCACGCCGATGTCGACCTGTTGACTTTCACGGGCAGCACGCACACCGGCAAACGGTTGCTGGTGGCGGCAGGCCAGTCCAACATGAAGCGCCTCATCCTCGAGTGCGGCGGCAAGGCACCGAACCTGGTGTTCGAGGATGCCCCCGATCTGAACGCGATCGCGGATTCTGTGCTGGGTAGCGCATTCTGGAACCAGGGAGAGGTCTGTACGGCCAGTTCCCGGCTCCTGGTGCAAGAAAGTATCAAGCAGCAGCTCCTCGATCTGCTGATCGAGAAGGCGGCCAACCTCACGATCGGCGATCCCTTGCAAGAGTCCACTCGCTTCGGCGCCTTGGTCAGCCGCGCGCATCGACGCAAGGTTATCGAGTATGTCGATGGAGGGGTCAAAGAAGGCGCGCGTATTGTCTATCAATCTGAGCAGGCGGCGCCGTTCGCGGACGGCTTTTATGCGCCGCCGTCGATTCTCGACCGGGTCTCGCCACAGCAGAAGATCGCGAAAGAGGAAGTCTTCGGACCAGTGCTGTCGGTGATTTCCTTTCAGGACGAGAGCCATGCAATCGAAATCGCCAACGGCACGATCTACGGCCTGTCGGCGGTGCTATGGACCCGGGACCTCGCCCGTGTGCACCGACTCACCCAGGCTGTGCAGGCCGGTTGGATCGTGGCCAACACGAGCAGCCAGCCTCGAGGGGGCCCGGGCGAGGGCGTGTTATCCATCGGCGGCCACAAGCAATCGGGCCTGGGTGTCGAGGGCGGTCTCGAAGGCCTTGCCGCGTACACCACCCAAACCGCCGTGCAGGTGTATTGCTGAATTTGTCACATTGACCTGGCGCGATCCTGAAAATGTACTCTGGCAACAGCCTTTTTGCCGAATTCAAAAGGCCCGCGCGGCATTCCCTTGTAAGGTAACACCGTCGCTGGAATTGAGTGGAGCACGCCGTGCCGGTCGCCAAAAATCAACTAAAACTAACCCTTGCGATGTGCGGTCCGATTCTGTTGCACGCCGCGAGCATACCGATTGCTGCCGCGGAGGATGCGGCGGCTCCTGCTACCGCGGTTTTGGAAGAGGTTATTGTAACGGCCCAGAAAAGAGAGGAGCGCTTGCAGGATGTGCCGGCGCCCGTCACCGCTGTCAGTGCCGACACCTTGGTCCAAAACAACGAGCTTCGCATCGAGGACTATTACACTTCCGTACCCGGCCTGAGCGTCACGTCCGACTCGTTTGGGCAACCGAGCCTTTCGATCCGTGGCGTCACGACGGCAATCGGTACGCTGACGAATCCCACGGTGGGCGTCGTAGTGGACGATATCCCGTTCGGCTCGACCACGCCCCTGGGTGGCGGCGCGATCGTGCCGGATATCGATCCCAGCGACCTGCAGAGCATCGAGGTATTGCGGGGGCCGCAAGGCACGCTGTACGGTGCGAGCAGTCTGGGCGGTTTGTTGAAATTCGTGACGGCGGATCCCTCGACGGCGGGTGTCAGCGGTCATGTGCAGGCGAGCGTGGGGCGGATCCATAACTCCGATTCCGCCGGCTACGGCGTACGCGGCTCGATCAACGTACCCCTGGGCGATACCCTGGCGCTTCGGGCGAGTGCCTTTACTCGGGACGATAAGGGCTATATCGACGATCTCCTGACGGGACAGAAAGCCGGTGGCGAGAAAGCCGACGGCGCGCGTCTCGCGCTGCTATGGCGCCCCTCGGATGCTTTCCAGGTGAAGCTCTCGGGCCTGGTTCAGGAGAGTCGCTCCGATACTGCGCCGCTGGAGACCGTGGGCCCGGGACTGGGCGACCTGCAACAGCAGTTCATTCTGAACTCCGGGGCCTATTACCGGCGCTACCAGGCATTGAGCGCGACGCTGACCGCCCATCTCGCGGGGGTGACCATCACTTCGCTCACCGGCTACAACATCAATTCCTTGCGCGATTCGCAGGACAACTCGATCTATTTCGGCGACATCATTCGCGATGGCATACCGGACCTGGTGCCGGCCTACGGTGTCAGCGGCTCGCCCCTGGCCGAACGCAATACGACCACGAAGTTTTCCGAGGAATTGCGCGTTTCCGGGTCAATCGGGCCTACCTACGAGTGGTTGGTGAGTGGCTTCTTCACCCATGAGAACTCGCCCTATACCCAGAGTATCCTGGCTGAAGACATTCCCACCGGTGCGATCGTGGGCCACGCCTTGGATTTCAACTGGCACGACACGTACGATGAGTACGCGGCACTCGCGGATCTGACGGTGCACTTTACCGACCGTTTCGATACACAATTCGGCGCCAGGGAGAGTTTCAATCACCAGGTGTTCACCGAGACCGACGTGGGTCCGTGGACGATCCTGTTCGACAACCAACCCCCGCCAGTCTATTACGGGCACATCACCCGGACCGAAAACTCATTCACCTACCTCGTGACACCGCGCTTCAAACTGACGCCGGACCAGATGATTTACGCTCGCATCGCGTCGGGTTATCGTCCGGGCGGTCCCAATGATGTGGCCCAGGGACTGGGGGTGCCGCCGATTTACCACTCGGACACGACTACCGACTACGAGTTGGGCTACAAGTCGACCCTGCTCGACCGCAAGCTCACCATCGATGCGTCGATTTACTACATCGATTGGAAAAATATGCAGTTGACGGTCGAAACGCCCAGCACCATTGCGTATTTCAGCAATGGCAGTCGCTCGAAGAGCGAGGGCGTCGAGGTGTCACTGCAGATGCGACCGCTACGGGGGCTCACTGTGGCGATGTGGGGTGCCTGGGACGAGGCGGCACTGACACAGAACTTTCCAAGTAGTGCCGCAGCCTACGGAGTCGCGGGAAACCGCCTCCCCTATAGTCCCAAAATCTCGGGTAGTCTCTCGGCTGACTATGACTTTCCCCTGACGTCCAAGCTGAGCGGGTACGTTGGCGGCAATGTAGATTACGTCGGCGAGCGTCTCTCGGGCTTCCAGGCGCCACCCCCGCCCGGGGAAGAACCGACCCCACGCGACGTCTACCCTGCCTACGCAAAGACTAACTTCCGCACGGGCGTGAAATTCGATGACTGGACGGTGAGCGTGTTCGTGAACAATGCCTTTGACAGGCGGGGTACGCTGTCAGGCAATCCTTCGGTCAACAATGTAACCAATATTGTGTTGATCGCGCCGCGTACGGTTGGAATGTCGGTTGCCCGATCTTTTTGAGGAGCAACGAGGCTGAAGTCCGCGCCCATGCAGAGGTTGTCGCGAATCAAGGGCACTGCGCTGCTGGTCGTCCTCGGCCTGGCTGCGAGTGGCTCAGCCAGCGCTGGGGCGGCGCAGTCCGTCGTCGATGCTCGCACCGCCGCCAGCGTCCTGCGCATTGATCGGACGCACGTGAGCGTCCAGTGGGCCACCTCGAGCCCTGTCGACATATTGATGTCCGACCGATCGGACGCGGACCTCAACTCCGCGCGGTTGCTGGCCAAGGATGTGCAAGGACCCATTCGCCGCGAGAAAGCGAGCGATATGCCGCGGCCGTATTTTCTGCTGCGCAGTTCAGGTGATGGAGCGACCGTAAAGGTCGCTGAACGTGTGCTACCGCTGGAGCACGGCTCTAACTTCAGGGACATTGGTGGCTATCCGGCGGCCGGCGGCAAGCACGTTCGGTGGGGCTCGATCTACCGTTCTGGCGCTACGCCTCTGCTCTCCGAGCGTGATATTCGGTACCTCCGCACTCTGCATCTGACAGCCATGATCGATCTTCGGTCGCTCGAGGAGCGGGAGTTGGCACCCACGCGGCTGTCTGCAGCGAGCATTCACTATGTTGCGATCGACTATCATTTCGACACGCTGATTCCGCAGGCACAGGCGCAAGCACTGACATCGGACTCGGCCGATGTCGGCCTGATTTACCGCCACTGGCTCATCTCGTTGGCGCCACAATTCCAGGCGGTGTTTCGCGCCCTGCTGGCGCATACCGGACCAGTGGTCTATCACTGCACGGCGGGTCAGGATAGGACTGGTGTGGCGACCGCCTTGGTTCTGCTGGCTTTGGGAGCGCCGCGTGAGGTCATTCTGCAGGACTTCCTGATTTCGACCCAGTACCGGCATCCTGAGTACGAGATTGCCGCATTGGACCTTTCCAGGTATCCCGACAATCCGGCCGCCGCACTTTTGAGTGAGGTGCGCACAGAAAAGCCGGCCCCATTACTGGGGCCCTCAGGACGGCCGTTTCTGGCTGATGTGTTCGATGAAATCGACCAACGGTGGGGCAACATCGACAACTATCTCCGTGAAGTGCTGGGCGTCGATGCGCCGCAAATTGCGAGGCTACGTGCCGACTACCTGGAGTAGGGTGATGCACGAAGTGGCGCGTTGGTGCAGCTTGCTCGGCGTCTGGACGTTTGGAGGGGGCTGCGCCCATGCGGAGAGCGTGACGCAGTGGCTGGTGCACGCGCAACGGCCGGGCGTCGTCGCACACCGCGGCTGTTGGGGACCCGCGCCGGAAAACTCCATCGCCTCGTTGCAAGCGTGTTTCGAGTTGGGGGTGGAGGGGGTCGAAGGAGATCTGCGGACGACGAAGGACGGCGTGTTGGTGATGTTGCACGACGAGACTCTCGACCGCACGACGAGTCTTTCGGGCCCGCTGAAGAGTTACACCTATGATCAGATCAAAGGCGCGATGCTCCGGGCCGGTGCTGGCGGTGAGCGCGCGCCATTGACCCGGGAGCACATCCCTGCTTTTGCGGAGTTCCTCAGGGCCGCGCGCAGTCACGTGTTTCTCCTGCTCCATCTGAAGGAACCGAATTTTGACCAGGTGTATGCGGAAGTGTCCGCCGCGCATGCCCGGGACCGTGTGATCTTCTTACCCGACGTGGGATCGAAACCGCAGCTTCGGGCAGCCCACTTTTTGGGTCACGTGGCATGGATTCCGTTCATCTGGCGCTGTGGAACCGCAACAACCCCTACGGCATGCTACGAGCACTTCGGGCAAGCGGTGCATGACTACGAGTCCCTACGGCCCGCGGCCTACTTTCCAGTCAGCGACGATGCGACCTTTCTGAGAGAGGCCGGCCGGCTGGCCCGGTCAGGTCGCGTCAGGTTGCTGGAGAGCAGCAATGACGACGACCTCACGACGGACGCCGCCGCCATCTGGGGCCCGCTGATCGATTGGCATGTATCGGTGATACTGACGAATCGGCCGGCACGGGTGATCCAGTTCCTGCAGGCGAGGGGGCTACGATAGATATCGTGAAGTGGCCCAGACTCATCGAGTCATTGTTCGCTCTGATTCTGACGATTCACGGCACGGGCGCTGCGGGCCAGCCGGAGAATCCCCAGCGCCGGATAGAGGTCGTTCTGCCCGGATCCGCCCCACCAGCACCCCTGACAGGTCGCATCCTCGTCATCATCACCCATACCAACGAGCCCGAGGTTCGCCTGCAGACCGGTTGGCTCACGTCACCGCCAGTGTTTGGTGTCGATGTACATCGAATGACAGCCGGGCAGAGCGCCAGCATTAATGGCGACACCGAGGGTTATCCATTGCGGACCCTTGATGACATTCCACCCGGTGACTACTACATCCAGGCATTGTTGAATGTTTACACCGAGTTTCATCGAGCCGACGGTCACGTGTTATGGGCCCACATGGACCAGTGGGAGGGGCAGAATGCCACGACCTCACCAGGGAATCTATACAGTCGGGTCACCCGTATTCATCTCGACCCCTCGAGCCCGACCCACGTACGGCTGGAGTTGACCGAGCGCATCCCGCCGATACCGGTTCCAGCGGATACCGCCTGGGTGAAACACGTCAAGATTCAAAGCAAGCTGCTGTCGCAATTCTGGGGCCGACCGATCTATCTCGGGGCGGTGGTTCTTCTGCCCCGGGATTACGCGACCGATCGAACGACCCGGTATCCGGTCATTTATCAGCAGGGACATTTTTCTCACGGCGCACCCTTTGGCTTCTCGACCGAGGAGGTGCCTGAGACCCGGGACGAGCGGGAATTTCGCGAGAGTCGGGGCCTGGAGACGGGCAAGGAGTTCTACCAGCGTTGGAACGGAGAGCACTTCCCGCGAGTGATTGCGGTTACTTTTCTGCACCCGACGCCGTTTTATGATGACTCGTACGCGGTCAATTCAGCCAACCAGGGTCCGTATGGCGATGCCATCATGACCGAGCTGATTCCGTATATCGAAGCGCAGTTTCGGATCATATCGAAGCCGTTCGCACGCACGCTGACGGGCGGCTCGACCGGTGGCTGGGAGAGCCTGGCGCTGCAGCTCTACCACCCTGAGTTCTTCGGCGGGGCTTGGGTGTTTTACCCGGACCCCGTGGACTTCCGGCGCTATAGCCTCATCGACATCTACGATGATGACAACGCCTATGTCTTTGACTCATCCCGCGTCCCGACCTGGTTCCGCCAGCAATGGTCGCCGCCCGAACGATACATCGAGCGAGGAGACGACGGGCAGCCCATCGCGACCGTGCGCCAGATGGCACAGCTCGAGACGGTGTTGGGCGGCGCGACCCGGTCAGGGGGTGTGTTATCCAACTGGGAAGCGGTGTATGGCCCGGTCGCCAGCGACGGCTATCCGCAACCCCTCTGGGACAGACGTACCGGGAAGATCGACCATGCGGTTGCCCTCTACATGCGCGAGCACGGCTTCGACTTACGGGAGTATGCGCAACGGCATTGGGCGCGGATTGGCCCCTCCCTGGTCGGCAAGTTGCATTTCTTCGTCGGCGATATGGACAACTACTATCTGAATCTTTCCGTGTATCTGCTGGAGCAATTCCTGCAGGAAACCAAGGATCCCTACTACGCAGGATCCTTCGTGTATGGAAGGCCACTGAAGGGCCATGTGTGGCAGCCCATGACGAACGTGCAGCTGGTCAGCGACATTGCCGCCGAAGTTGCGCGCAACGCGCCGCCCGGGACCAAGATGGATTGGTTCAAGCCCTAGTGCGCGGTTTTCGTCAAGCCCCTTCAAGACACATATGTCTGTGAGGTAGAATCAGGCATGGAAAAAGACGAACGCCTGACATCCTTGTTCGCGGACGCCGAGGCCGCGATGCGCGCCCTGCGCAAACCCGGAACCGGCCAGCTGAGCGACGCAGCGGAGGTGAGCTTCGCGCCTGACGGCGACCGCATCGCCTTCTCCGGCACCCTGC
>Ga0268266_10005367_pt1 | contig 11978 bp, 6 predicted proteins | sample KBSS13metaG_FD_190356 | JGI IMG/M metagenome (GOLD analysis project Ga0268266, IMG submission 190356) | Switchgrass rhizosphere microbial communities from Kellogg Biological Station, Michigan, USA - KBS S1-3 metaG (SPAdes) (version 2) | ecosystem: Host-associated > Plants > Roots > Rhizosphere >... | reverse complement strand
GACCGACATGACCGACATCGGCACCGGCAGCTACACGATCATCGCCCAGACCGCCGCGGAGATGATGGGTCTGCCGCTGCACAAGGTCATCGTGCGGCTGGGCGATTCGCGCTTTCCGGTCTCCGCCGGGTCGGGCGGGCAATGGGGCGCCAATTCCTCGACAGCCGGTGTCTATGCCGCCTGCGTCAAGCTGCGCGAGGCCGTCGCGCAGAAGCTCGGTCTCAACGCCGCCGATGCCGAGTTCACCGACGGCCACATCCGCTCGGGCGACCGCCGCGTGCCGCTCGGCGAGGCCGCCAGCGGCGCCGAGATCGTCGCCGAGGACGCGATCGAGTTCGGCGACCTCGGCAAGAAGTACCAGCAGTCGACCTTCGGCGCGCATTTCGTCGAGGTCGGCGTCGATGTGGCGACCGCCGAGGTGCGCGTGCGCCGCATGCTTGCCGTCTGCGCGGCGGGCCGCATCCTGAATCCCAAGGCCGCGCGCAGCCAGGTCATCGGCGCGATGACCATGGGTGTCGGTGCCGCGCTGATGGAGAAGCTCGCCGTCGACAAGCGTCGCGGCTTCTTCGTCAATCACGACCTCGCCGGCTACGAGGTGCCGGTCCATGCCGACATCCCGCACCAGGAGGTGATCTTCCTCGACGAGACCGATCCGATGTCCTCGCCGATGAAGGCCAAGGGCATCGCGGAGCTCGGCATCTGCGGGGTAGGCGCGGCGGTCGCCAACGCGATCTACAACGCCACCGGCGTCCGCGTACGCGATTACCCGATCACACTCGACAAGCTGCTCGACCGGCTGCCGGACGTAGGGTGAGCGAACCCGCTCCGGCTCAACCTCCGTCCGTCGCGGCCGACCGCGGCGCCATCGCCGTCGAAGCGGCCTTGGCCGATGCCGAGCGCAAGGGCTTCCGCCTGGCCGTGCTCGGCCGGACCGCTGCCTTGGTGGCGATCGCCTGCTTCTATTCTGCAGCCTTCCCCTGGCCAAACAATATCGTCATGGCGGCGCTGTTCCTTGCCGCCGCCGGCGTGGGTCTTGCGCCGCTCACGCTGGTCGGCAGCCGCTTCGAGCGCGCCGGGCGATTCGCCTTCTTCGCCGTCGACATGGCGGCGATCAGCGCCATGCTTGCCGTCGCGCCGCTCAGCAGCGGCGGCGACATTCCGCAGAACTTCATGTTCTTCTCCGGTCGCCATCTTTACTACTACGTGGTCGTGGCACTTTCGGTGCTCACCCTGTCGCCGGCACTCGTGCTGTGGTCCGGCTTCTGCGCCGTCTCGGGATTGGCCGCCGCCACCGCCTGGATCGTTTCCGGCATGGACCGCGTCGTGAGCTTCGGCGACCTGCCGCGCGGACCCTCGCGCGAGCAGTTCATGGCGGTCGTGTTCGATCCGGATTTCCTGGCGATCCCGGTCCGGGTGAGCGACGGCCTCGTGATCGCGCTGTCGACCGCCATCGCCGCCCTCGCGGTGCACCGCGCGCGCAACGTGGTCAGGGCTCACGCCGCCGCCGAGGAAAGGCGCGGCCGCGTCCAGCAACTCCTCGGCCGCTACGTGCCGGCCCAGGTTGCCCAGCAGCTGGTGGACGCAGGCCAGCTCGCACCGCAGCTTCGCGAGGCCACCATCCTGTTCGCCGACATCGAGGGCTTCACGCGACTGTCCGAACGCCTGACGGCGGCGCAGGTGATCGGGCTGCTGAACGGCTTCTTCGGCGTTGCCGCAACGCTCGTCGAGGCGCGCGGCGGCATCGTCGTGAACCATGTCGGCGATGCGCTGATCGCCGCCTTCAACGCGCCGCTGCCCGTCGCCGACCATGCGGCGCGCGCGGTCGAGGCCGCGCGCGCCCTGCAGTCGCTCGTGTCGGGTCGTGAATTCGAGGGCCACAGGCTGCGGTTGCGGATCGGCGTCGCCACCGGGCCGGTCGCCGCGGGCACCGTCGGCGGGGCGACGCGTCAGACCTACACGGTGTATGGCGACACCGTGAACGTGGCGCAGCGGCTCGAACGGCTGAACAAGGAACTCGGGACCGACTGCCTGGTCTGCGGCGCGACCTTCGGGTCGGCGCGGTCGGCCTGCGCCGACGCGGTGGCGGTGGGCTCGGTGCAAGTCCGCGGACGCGAGGGCGCTATCGAGGTCTTCGCCTTCGGGACTTCACGCCCGGCTGCCGACCAGCACCTCGCCTTCCCACATCCGGGCCAGCAGAAGGATCGCCGCTAGTCTAGGGTCTGTTGAGATTTGAGATCAGACCCAAGCGTAGGCAGTCTCGCGGTTTCGTCGCCGAATGTCCCGGCCGCACTGACGGGTGTGCTAATCGCGCCCGATAGTGCGGCGGTACTCCGCCAGGATGGCGGTGCCATCGGCACCAGCCGAGCAGGCCCAGCTTCGAATGTCCGGTTCCGCTGCTGTTCGGAATGCCTCCAATACGTCAGCGGGAGGTTGCGTGATAACCGATACCTCGCGCGGTGCTGCTTTGATGATCGCTAAGCAGCACATCGCTTGCGGCCTTCGTTGGGACGCGTACGTCGACCGGCTCGAGGGCGGATGGCTGAGCACGCCAGCGGCGAAGGGCAAGGATGCTGGCACGCCGGCGGATTGGCCTGAGGAGACGCACCGGGCGCCCGCGCCGTGTGGGAGCACCTGCCGGAAAGTGGGAGCACCTGCCGGAAAGCCGGCGGGTCGACGACGGCTACTACGCCAAGATCCTGCCTGCGCTGGATCGCGAATTGGGCTTGGCGGGGCTGCGGCCAGCGCGATTCCTGAATGACGTGCAGGCGCCGGGGCGGTGCGCCGCACGATGATGACAAATAATCAATAGGCCAGAAATACCAGCTCAATCGGGCAGAAGGCATGATCCGACAGGTGCTGTGGGAGAACTGCAATGTCACTGATGGGTTGGGACGCCTTTTGTGAGTGTCACAGCCGACCGTTCCTGATTCAGGCACAACTGGCTGCAGGAGCACCGGAGGGCTGGCTTGATTCGCTGCCGAGGTTCATCAGATCCATGGGCCTGAAAGGTAACTTCTCGCTTTGCCGAGGCAATGAATGCGTCCGGGCCGCGTTCGAATTGGAGGCGGACGCGAAACAAGTCGTGCGTGCCTTGGGTGCGAAGGACCTGGGACCTGGAGACGCGTGGGCTGGTCAATGGAGGCTCATGCTGGATTGGGCGGAAGCAGAGAATGTCACGAAGCGAACTTCGGACTTCAGGTGTTGGCCCAGCCTGAAGACGCGAACGAGACGACGTTTGTGGCCAGGATTTCGCCTGCTCAGCTTTGCCCAATGAGTTGCGAGCAACCAACCCTCGACGGTCCATAGGCTCCGGATCTTGAGCAGGCTGAGCTGCTCCGCTGCCTTTCGCCTCCCAGTTCATCACATTCAAGCCTTGCCAAGCATAGGTCGCCCGCTTGATCCTTGCATAATCCGTGTCACGGGAGGCAAGAAGGATGATCGTTTCAACAGGAAGCGAAGCCACAAAGGCGCCGCACTTTGTCGTGCCACCTGATCGACGGGCACGGCCACTCAACGTCGTGGGCACACAAGTGACCGTGCTTGCCTCCAACGAGGCAACTCAAAGCTACGGAATTACCCTTCAGCAGGGTGACGAAGGCACCGGACCGCCACCACACAGTCACGACTGGGACGAAGCGTTCTATGTGCTGAGTGGCGAGGTCCAGTTTTCATGCGACGGCGAGGCCCATGTTTGCGCTCCCGGCACGCTGGTGCACATACCCCGTGGAACAGTGCACGGATTCCAGTACGGCAAGGGCGGCGGCCAAATGTTGGAGGTCACCGGAAAGAACGCCTTGGCCGCCCAGATGTTTACAGCGGTCGATCAATCGATACCCCCAGGAACACCAGACATCCCGAGCCTGCTGCAGGTTCTCCGGCAAAACGGGGTCACTGTCGCCGCTTCAGCTTAGAAGCCGGTGATCATCAGTTCCGTCGAGGCACTGGCAACATTTTGGCGCGCAGCAAACTGAGCCGCTGCAGGATCTCGTCGACCATCTCGGCATCGAAGTCGAGATGGATGCGCAGCGATTCGGAAAAGCCAGCGATCGGCAACGGCGGCAGTTGCAGGCGAACGGTCTCGCCGTCGCCAGATGGCGTCCACATCCGCTCCGCTGGCATGTCGGCTGGCCGGCGCCAGAAGGGACTCGTCTGGCCGCCGCGAGGGTGGCAGTGTGCACAAATGTCCGATGTTGAAGCCAACGGTGTGAAGACTGAGGAGCCGACGCCTTCGGGTAAGGGTTGGCCCTTGCTACCGGCTTGACTTCAATCGACCAGCAGCTGCCCGGCCTTATCCTCATTGTCGAGGATGATCCGATCATCGGCGAGCTCCTCCACTCATTGATTGCCGAAGAAGGCTTTCGGCCGCTGGGGCCGGTGGGCTCGTTGACGGAGGGAAAGTCAGCCATAGCCGAGCATGCGCTGGCTGCCGCGCTTGTCGACATACGCCTTGGCAGGGATGAGCGTTCCTTCGAGTTAGCCGAGATTCTCAGGGCCCTCCGCATCCCTTTTGCATTCATGTCTGCCTATCCGAGTCTGCTAACACCCCCCAAGTTTCGCGATGTACAGCTTCTCCGAAAACCTTTTACGGGCGAAGAATTGGCGTCACTGCTGCATCAGCTCGTCGAATCGCATAGCAACACCACGCGGCGTCCTTAGCGGGTCTGAACGACGTGCATGCGCCAGGGCGGTGCGCGCCGCGTTAGACGAGCCCGCGAGAGCGCGAGCGGCCGTATCTTTAATCGGTTCACTCGCTCGATGTCGTTCAGCACTCAGCACTTGTCGTAGAGCGGCTGAAGCGGGCCGTAGAGGCGGAAGATCGGGAACCAGCCCTTGCCGGCAACGGTCTTGATCCAGTTATTCTCCTGGCCGGCCGATCTGCGGACCGAAGTAGATGTCTACCACGCCGTCGGCGCTGACCTTCGGATCGCTGTACTGAAACCAGCCAAGCCGTACAGCGGTTCAGCCGAAAGCGGCCCCGCGCCACTTCGCGCTGGTCGCCCGCAGTCGGTTGTCAGGCCTTCGGTGGAACTGAGGAATTTCGACCGAGGGCGGCCTGGGGACAGACACATCACACTTACCAATCCGGCCATCATTCGGCGCTTGCGCAACGTCCAGTTTCGACTGATCGTCCGCGCGCGGTGATGGGTTGTCAGAAGCGTTGCGTCGTCGATCTCCACGCCGAGCCGACCAGCCGAAGTTGCGACGACCACGCACAAGGGCGTGCCGAACCGCGGCAGGTCAGAACGATACAAATGATACAATTGGCAATACAATTGTATTGCGTATCGCAGGCAATAAGATTACACCGCTTCCCGTGCAGGAACTGGGGTGGGTACCCCGCAGGTTGGCTACTGCAAATTGTGAGGGTTTGGGGATGCAACAGAATATAGCCACAATTGTCATCGAGCCGCGCTCGCTGGTACGCGAGGCGTTGGTCTCGCTGATGGCCAGCCATTCTTATCAGGTGGTTGGCAGCTTCGCTTCAACAACCAACGTCGAAAGTTCTTTGCTTGCCGCAGATGCGCCCAGGCTCGTCATCCTTGGTGCATTACCGGCCGATGAGGCGGTCAGTGCCGCGAGCAGCATTCGCAAGCGGTGGCCAACAACCAAGATCATCCTACTTTTCGACCGTACGTCGTCGGCTGATTTCCAAAAGCTGCTGGCTTCAGGGATCGATGGATGTGTTCCACTATTCGCATCGCCCGATACGCTTGTCGGCACCGTCCGGCAGATCATTGCCGGAGACCTCAGAATCCTGGTCCTCAAGACCGAGACATCGCCGATGCCACGCCCGACCGGCTGGCAAAAAGAAGGCGATGACTTGGGCCTGGCTCCAAGCAATTCGGCGCCGAGCGATGACGCGGAGAATGGTGCCATTGACCGTACGATTTCGGTTCGAATTGCTCATGGGCTCTCCCCGCGCGAGGAGGAAATCCTCAAAAGCGTGGTACGGGGCCACTCAAACAAGGTAATCGCCCGCACGTGCGGTGTTGCCGACGCTACGGTCAAGGTCCACATGAAATCGATCCTGCGGAAAATACGTGTGGAGAATCGAACGCAGGCGGCCATTTGGGGGCTCGAGCGGGGTTACGGTGCTGATGGCCACCGCTGCTCGCCTGCGCTTCAAGGATTAGCTGCGGCTTGAGCCACTTTGGTGGCTCAGGCGTCACCCCATAAAAAAAGTTTTTTGCCACGACATCCACAGGACACTTGCTCCTGTCATCACGCTCACAGTCCCAAATATGAATGTGAAGAGGGAGGTCGCCCGTCTTGGACTCCGGCGGAGGTGCGGGGGCACCTCCGCACGCCAAGGCCGCGAGGATAACCTGTCGCAGTCACTGGCCGATCCGCAGCTCGAATTCAACGACGTACTCACCCCCGTCGCCGTGTAACACGGGGAACGCGAGGGACGCGCTGCCGCCGGCAACGAGAGCGAGCAACTCTTGCCGGTCGAATACCAGCCGGGTGCGACCAAGCGAATCGTTGGCCGATAGGTCGTCGATCTCGTTGCCGGCGATGCTTAGGGAGAGCTCATCGCCGGGATCGGGCAGACGCAATGGCGCGAGGGCAAAATCGTGCTGAGCGCCCGCAGAGACGTCCTTGACCTCCAGCGAGCTGAGTTGCCGCATCTCACCCCGAGCCGTCTTCGCGCTGAGCGTGAAGGTCACCTCATCGTCTCCCGGACCGCTGGTCGTCTGCAGGCACGTGAACCGACGAAGGCTGATCTCCAGCGTTGGAACGGCGGCTTCCAAGGGGAATAACTCGACCGTCGTGTCGATGGATGCCTGGATCCCGTAGTGGTCTGACATGTCCCGGCCCGGCGTCCATTGCTCAATCACCACGTCGGCCCGGTTCGCATGCTGCGTGTATAACGCCCCCGTGAAGCTGAAGAGATAGTCCAGTCGCTCCACCGTCCCGCCAAACCGTGCAGGGTCGTCGGGCGGGCGAGCGGGGTGATCGGGATGGAAGGACGAGATGACGCCACTGTCGGCCTCGCTCGTGCCAGCGGGACGCTGTGCTCCAAGTACATCCGTCAGCGGCGCCAAGTCGGCTGGGCGCCCGAGGCTTTGCACCAAATACTCGTAGAGGTCGGGGTGAGCGAAAGCGTCAACGTTGAAGTCACCGAATAGCATCGCCGGGGATACGGGGTCCCGACTGGCTTTGATGAAGGCAGCCAGGTGTCTGATCTGCGCGCGCACCGCCACCCGCGCGCCGGCAACCGTGCCCGCGACTGTCGGGTCGGCCGCCTGAGTGTGGGTGAGGAATACGTCGACAGGGCAAGGGCTGCCGGTGCGTTGCACGCGGGCGTGCAGCACCCCCTTGTTGCTGAGGCAGTCGTCGCCCGAGCACTGGCGGTATACTGTCGATCCGCTCGCTACGATCCGGTGTCGGCAAAGCAACAGCAGTCCGCCTCCCATCAACTCCACATCGGTCACAACGAGATCGATGGCGTCATGTGGACCGTCCAGGAAGTAAGGGTAGAGATCGCGTAGCTCGTTAGTGACGCGTTCGCGGTCGTCCTCCGTCCACATCTCGCTGAGCCCAACGACGTCGGGCCGGTGCGCGCGGAGACGAGCGATGAGCGCGCCAACGGCCGCGTCCCGGTCGATTCCCTTGTAGAGTGGCCAGGGTAGCAGCCCCATGTTCTGCGCGTAGAAGGTGAGTGGGGTGTCGTGCACAAGATGGTCGAGCGCCCCACCGGTGGTGCGCGTGCCCTTCACGACATCGTGCACGAGAGAGCGCTGGCGGTGCTGTATGGCGTACCGATCCTGCTGCCAAGCGATGCGCGCCAATGGGCTTCGATGTCTCGGGTACTCATCTTCGGTCAAGGGTTCGCCGCCGTAGCGCGAGCCATGGTCATAGTGCAACTCGAGGCGCTCGCCCAACGGCACATCGTAGCTGCATTGCAACTCGGCGCCGGAGTGCAGCCCGGAGATGTGCACTCGCGCCCGGCTTACCTTCGCCATGAACCGTTCGAAGCTCCCGAACTGAGCAGCGCAGCCGATCTGTGTGATGAAGATGTTGGTATCCCCTCCCACTCGGATCTCTTTGTCCTTCCACGGCCCGTTGTTCGTCCACGTCGCTTCAAGCGCGCAGAACAGTGCTACGTAGCTGTCGCCGCTCCGACCAAAGAACCAGCGGGCCGTGTCATGGTTGCACCGCGCGCTTTCCGGACCGTGCACTTCGTCAAACTGATTCTTGGGAAACCACGCGTGCGTGCGCGCCCCGAACATCAGGTCTTGGATCTCCTGTGCCCGGTACGCGGTAATGGCGGCGGCGCGGTGTTGCACCACCCGCGGCTGCACGGCGTTGCCGGTCCACCAATTCGGCCCGTCGTGCGTTGCCGGAAATAGATTCTCATCGATCTTTATGGCACCGAACAGCAGGCTGCCCTGCAGGCGAGTGCCGGCCGACGGATAGCTGGTCCACACCATGGCGCCAGGGCGAAGCGCCGCCACGCATGGCATACCCTGAAAGTTGAGCTGCCCGCGACGAAAGTTCTGCACGCTGGCCAAGGACGCCCCACCGGCTCGGTGGCTGTACAAGTTGCCGCGGCTGAGCACCGATCCCTCGGTGAGCACCGAGAACATGTCGGCGGCATCTACCTCGGTGAAATTCGGGGCGGATGCGCCCGCCACCGCGCCGGCCGCGCCGCCGACGACGGCTCCAGCCGGTCCGCCCACCGCGAACCCCGCGACCGCACCGCCGATTCCGCCAAGGATGCCGGCTCCGATGTCCTCCGCAGTGTCGATCGCATCGGCGACCTTCTTGATCATCGGCAGGATGTTCTTGAAAGGCGGAGAGTCGAGTAGGCTGTACTGGGTGGCGACTTGACGCGATGCAATAATGGTCTGCTTGGTCGCGTAAGCTGCGCGACTCCACCAGAACTCCATGTCGTCGGCGGTCGAGGTGCCCACGGCGTAGTCCGCCGCTTCGTCGAAGTTGATGGAAACCCTGCTGAGTGCGGTAAGCTGCTCAGGGCCATTCCTGGCGATGGCGATGAGGGCATCAGGCGGTCGATAAGCCGGCGAAGTGGCAATGAAAGCGGCCGCGTTGCTCGACCCTGAAAAGTGCCCCAACTGTCCGAACAAGAGTTCCGCCGAGTCGCGCACCGTCTGCTCCCAGACACAGTTTTTGTGCTCGAAGTAGACGCGTCCGGCCGAACCGGAGAACGCCCCGGTGGGTGAGTTCTGCGCCAGATCGAACACCATCAGGTCGAGCACCATCGCGGTGCGGGTGCGGATCTCGGGATCGGCGGCGAAGTCGGCCAAGTTCACCAGCGCCAGCAGGTCTTCCACGTAGTAACCCGGAGCGTTCCACTCGGCAAAGCCCAGACGCAGCCGCTCATTCAGCCAGCGCAACACCCGGCGCCTGGCGTGAGCTTGGTGTTGGCGACCGGTCATGTCACCGGGACGGAGCGGAGCGCTCGCTCCTTCCTTTCTGTTGGCCCGTTGCGAAACGAACTGGTCCTCGGGCCAAAACTGACCGGCCAAATATTCCGCCGCTGCGAAAAGGATCCGATGGTTCTCCGACCAGTAGGTCATGTCCTGCCCGGATTCCATGTCTTCGTGCCCGTTGAGGGCTTTCGATTCCCGCGTCTTCTTGGCGTCCCCGGTGAACTCGTTGCAGCGGAACGGATCGTCGAACCAGTACTTGAAGTTTGTATACGAGGAGCGGACCGCGGCGGCCACCGATTCGGGATAATTCGGATCTCGGCCGAGAGCATCGGCGTCTCGCCAAAGCAGCGCAGCATCTTGCAAATGTTCGGGCGTCTCATCGAGGAGGTAAACCAGGCGAAGCACTTCATTGGCGCCGAAGTCGGCCGTCTCGAGGAGGTACTTCATGTGCACGGTCGGCACCTGCAGTTTCGCCCAGTATTCCTCCGGAGAAACGCCGGCGCGCTCCCACCCGAACAGTTCATCCTGCCGATCCGCTTGCGCTCGCACCAGTAGCGCCCGAGCCAGCGCTGTTTCCCGGTTGTCGCTCAGGAGCCATTCGCGTTGTCGCGCGTTACGCCCGAAGTCGGGCATGTGGTCGAGTGCGTCATCAACCGCGTCGAGGCCGGGATCGAGCTTCTCCAGCCCGAGGTCGGCAATGGCATCACAGAGCGTTGAATCGGGGTGTGTCTTGCTCCACGTGGCGTACCGCTCCGAACTCAGGAACGCCCGCTTGGTCAGGCACTCGAGATAGCGCAGGCGGCGCGCGTCGAAGGCCATCTGGGCACCGCTGGCCCCATACGCCGGTGTGTCGAAAGGTTGCAAGAGCGCGGTCCTTCAGGAGTCCGCGTCGGGTCCCTCGACCCACTTGCCAGCGGTCAACGTCCACTTCGGCAGTTGTTCGTCACGTCGGGCGCGTACCAGATCGGAGGCAAGTCGATACTCCCAAGGCTTGCCGACCGTGGTTTCGGAATCGTCGCTCTCCGCTTGGTCGCGCAGCTGGGTGATGAGAGAGGCCCAGAAGGGCCCGCCGACGTCGAGCAGCTCGGGGGTGGTGGGTGTCTTACCGGTGTTCAAGAACTTTTCGAAAGCGATCTCGTAACCCGGTCTGATGGGCAACACGATCCGGGCGGCCCCAGAGGTGAGGAAGCCGGCGAACTGGGGGTCGGGCTCGGCCCCGAGCACCTTGCTCACCCATGAGGATCGTGAGCCCCAGAAATAGGGGAAGAACGCGTACTCGATGTGCTGCCATTCGACGGCCAGCTCGAAGAAGCGGATGTAGGCCGACAGCGCCACGGTGGCGGCAGCGTCGGGATAAGGCAGGCCAAGTGAATCAATCCGCATGGCGTTGAAGGTGCTGAAGTTTTGATTTGTAAGCACGGCCAGGGTGGATCGCTTCAACTCGTCCCGAATGATGGCGCGCTGGCGGTCGGTGTCCAGGGCCTGCAGCCGCAGCCGCGCCGTAGCGTCCCGGTTCGCCACCTGCTCCTCGTAGTCGGCGAATCGTTGCTGGTTGCCGGCCAAAATTTGGGCGTAGGTTTTGGTCTGCCAGGCAGCGATGGCGTCAGCGGTAGGTTCACAAATGATTTCGATGGCCACGGCCAACGTGGACAGGCCTGGGTTCAAGCCGTTGCCGTCGGCGATGAGGGCGACCGGAAGGCTTTCCACTTCTCCGTCCAGCTTGCCGCTGAACACCTTGCCGCTCCAGTCGCTATCGATGGCAATCTGTTTGGCGCCGACCACGACCCGCAGGACATACGATGTCCAGCCGCTGGCCATTGCGATCATTCGGTAGCTGGTTGCCTTGAAGCCCTTCGGCACGCGGGTGCTTCGACTCTCGGCGAACTCGAGGGTGTTGGCGTTGAGTTCCCCGCTGAACGGGTCAGGAGCCTTGCCGCCGAAATTCTCGGTTACGATAACTTGGGTTGCGGGGGGCGGCTCTACTCCGCTCGCGTGGTGACCGGTGGCGTAGTATGACCAGTTCAACGCGGTGAGCTTGTCGGCCGCAACGGTGAACTTGGCAGGCTTCGGCGGGAGTGCGCTGTGGCCCCGTCCGCGAGATAGGGCCTCCCGGAACAGCGCCGCGGGTTCGGGCACGATGAGGTCGTAGAGGAGGCGTGATCCATAGGAGAAAACCTGCGCCTGATAAACGCGATCGAGCCATTGGTAGACGCCGAAACGCGGGCTCGAGCTCATCGTGTTGTCGAGCAAATGCTCAACGTCATCTTCGTTCCGGCGCAACTGACGTAGCACCGAAGAGGTGAGGTTGCGTTTGGTCAGCGTCGACGACACCACGTCGGTTACAGACTTGGAGAACGCTTCCGGTCCGTCACTGGTGAGGGGGCCACGCCCCGCGCCAACCGCCTGCGCGGTGGTCTTGCCGTTGTTCTGCTCGGCCGTCGTCTGAGCGAGAGTGGCCACGCTGGTCTGCTCGCTCTGGGTGGTGTCGGTGGACTCGGACTCCTCCAGCCGATCAATCTTGTGCGTGAGTCGCTCGCCCGGCAATACATTCTCCAGGCTGGCAACCTCGGCGCGCTCATA
>Ga0268266_10005361_pt1 | contig 11982 bp, 8 predicted proteins | sample KBSS13metaG_FD_190356 | JGI IMG/M metagenome (GOLD analysis project Ga0268266, IMG submission 190356) | Switchgrass rhizosphere microbial communities from Kellogg Biological Station, Michigan, USA - KBS S1-3 metaG (SPAdes) (version 2) | ecosystem: Host-associated > Plants > Roots > Rhizosphere >... | reverse complement strand
CTTTTCTGCGCTGTTCTCCCTCGCAGCCGCGACGACAGCGACCGCGCAGCAGCCCGGCATCACGGACACCGAGATCAAGTTCGGCAACATCATGCCGTATAGCGGCCCGGCGTCGGCGCTCAGTGTCACCGGCAAGGCCTTTGCGGCCTATTTCGACCTCGTCAACGAGAAGGGCGGCGTCAACGGCCGTAAGCTCAACATGATCTCGCTCGACGACGGTTTTTCGCCGCCGAAGACGGTCGAGGCGACGCGCCGGCTGGTCGAGAATGACGGCGTTGCCTTCATGTTCGGAACCATGGGCACCGCGCCGAGCTCGGCGACCGCAAAATATCTCAACGGCGCCAAGGTGCCGCACCTGTTCCTGATCAGCTCCGCATCGAAATGGAACGACCCGGCCAACCAGCCCTGGCTGATGGCGCTGCCGTGGGCGCCGAACTATGTCGAGGAGGCCGGCATCGAGGTGCGCTTCGCCCGATCCAAAAATCCCAATGCCCGCTTTGCAATCCTCTATCAGAACGACGACGCCGGAAAGGATTATCTGCGCGGCGTCAAGGAAGCGCTCGGGGCGGATGCCGACAAGGCGATCGCGATGGCCGCGAGTTTCGAGGTCGCCGATCCCACCGTGGATTCGCAGATCCTCACGCTCGCCAACACCAAGGCCGACGTCTTCCTGATCTACAGCGTGACACCGCGCGCCTGCGCGCAAGCGATCCGCAAGGCGCACGAAACCGGCTGGCGTCCGATGCGCTTCCTCTCCTCGGGCTGCGCCAACAAGGAAACGGTGATGGTGCCGGCAGGTCTCGAGGCCGCCAGCGGCATCATGTCGGTCGGCTCGCTAAAGCCCTACGCGGCCGATTCCACGGACCCCGATCTGGTCGCCTATCGCGAATTCATGAAGGCGCGGGTGCCGAGCGTCGATCCCGCGAATTTTGCCGCCGGCTATGGCTACATGGTCGCGCAGGCGCTGGTCGTGGTGCTGCAGCAGTGCAAGAACGATCTGAGCCGCGAGAACATCATGGCGCAGGCCGCAAACCTCAAGGACGTCGCACTGCCGCTGCTGATGCCCGGCGTCAAGCTCAACACGTCGCCGAAGGACTACCGCCCGATCAAGGACGGTTATATGGTCGAGTTTCGCGACGGCCAGTTCAACGTGATCAGCGAATTGCTGCGCGGCTCCTGAACGGACAACGCGACAAAGCCAACAATGAGCCCGACGTGACCGGGATACCCGGCAGGCGATCGGGCGATTTCGGAGGAAGCATGGCGTCGGTTCGCTATTATGACTGGATCGCGCATTTCGGCCGCCGCACGCCGGACAAGATCGCGGCCATCGACCTCGCCAGCGAACGCCGGTTTTCCTATGCAGAATTCGATGCGCGGATCTCGCTGCTCGCGACCCATTTGCGCGACAAACTGAAAGTCGCGCGCGGCGACCGGGTCGCGGTGCTGGCGCTGAACACGACGGATACGCTGGAAGTGCAGTTCGCCTGCTTCCGGATCGGCGCGGTGTTCCTGCCGCTCAACACTCGTCTCACCGTTCCCGAACTGCAATTCATCGTCGGTGATTCCTCACCGAAGGTGATGATCCACGACACCGATCTGGCCGAGGTCGCGCTCACAGTCGCAAAACTCTGCAACGTTTCGTCCGCGCTGCTGCTCGGCGCTGGTGCTTCCTACGAGGCGGCGATCGCGGCTTCGACGCCGCTCGATCGCGCCGAGATCGTCACGCTCGATGACATCTCGACCATTATGTACACGTCAGGCACGACGGGCCAACCCAAGGGCGCGATCATCACCCACGGCATGACGTTCTGGAATTGCGTCAACCTTGGCGGTCCCGCCTATGTCTCGCCATCGACGGTGTTGCTCACCGTGCTGCCGCTGTTCCATACCGGCGGGCTCAATTGCTACACTAATCCCGTGCTGCATGCCGGCGGCACCGTATTGATCATGCGCACATTCGATCCCGGCGAGGCGCTGCGGCTGATCAGCGACCCATCCTGGGGCATCACCCAGTTCTTCGGCGTGCCCGCGATCTACCAGTTCATGGCGCAGCATCCGTCGTTCGCGACGTCCGATTTCAGCCGCCTGGTGATCGGCGGCGTCGGCGGCGCGCCGATGCCGGTACCGCTGCTGAAAGTGTGGGAAGAGCGCGGCGTTGCCCTGCAGCAGGGCTATGGCATGACCGAGACGTCCCCGGCCGTGCTGGCGCTCGACCGCGAGGACGCCGCGCGCAAGGCTGGCTCGTCCGGCAAGCCGGTGCTGCACACGGAAGTGCGAATCGTTCGTCCGGACGGCACCGACGCGGATGTCGGCGAACTCGGCGAGCTCTGGGTCAGGGGGCCGAACGTCACGCCCGGCTACTGGAACAGGCCGGACGCTAACCAGTCATCCTTCACCGACGGCTGGCTGCACACCGGCGATGCCACGCGCGTCGACGAAGAGGGTTTCTACTACATCGTCGACCGCTGGAAGGACATGTACATTTCCGGCGGCGAGAACGTCTATCCGGCCGAAGTCGAGAGCGTGCTGCATCAACTCACGGCCATCGCCGAGGCTGCCATCATCGGCATCCCGAACGAGCAATGGGGCGAAGTCGGCATGGCGATCGTGGCCGTGAAGCCCGGCCATACGCTGACGCCGGCCGAAATCCACGCGCATTGCGCCGCCAATCTGGCGCGGTTCAAATGCCCGAAGCTGATCGAGTTCGTCGATGCCCTGCCGCGCAACGCGACGGGAAAGATTCACAAGCCGACGCTGCGGCAGAAATTCAACGCGCTGACGGCGACAGACAAGCTGGCGTCGTAACTACCCCGGCAGGAACAGCGCGAACGATTCATCCGTCGTCCGCCGCAAATGCTGACGGTAGAGCGCATAATTGGGATCGTCGGACGAAACCCTGCCGAAGGTCGGCTGAGCGACCATCTTGATCGGCAGATAGGCGATGGGCGCCGCGATCGGCGTCAGCAGCGAGCCGCGGCCGGCGAGCAGCGTCGTGATGATGCCGTACATCTCGCCCGAAATCGCCAGATGCGCCAAAGTGATCAGACGATGCTGGCCGTGCCGGTTGGTGACGAGGTAGATGTGCCTCGACTGGTTCGGCACCGCCACCTCGCCGAACTGGGTGAAGGCCGCGTCCTGCCGTTCGCTCTCGCGAAACACCAGCGATGACGCCGCTGCGTCCCATGATATCGCGGTGCTGTAGGCAAAGATCGCGTCCTTGTCGCCAAACGAAGGACGTACCGTGACGTAATTCCCTTCGAGCCACGCCACCGCGCGGCGCGAATAGGCGCCTAACCCATCCGGCGCGACGTCACCGTTCCCGTTCGGTGCGGCGGGCACCGGAGCGTCTGATGTCTTGCGCAGGGAAACGCCCAACGCCTGTTCCAGGCGAACGGTGGTGGCAAGCGTAAACGGCCGGCGGCCGCCCAGCACCTTCTCCAGCGTCGAAAGGCTGAGTTTTGCAAGCTCCGCCAGCGATTGCCGGGAGATGCGGCGGCGGGCGATCTCCTCACGAATGGTGTCCGCGATTTGCCGGCTTTGCTCGGCGGAAAGCTGCTTGTCCGGCACTGACATCGTCACCTCTGGCTTATCCACGCCAGTCTAGCAGACGCACAATCCATCACAAACCCGCACAAAACCGTCCCGGCCGCGGCGCTGTGCGGTGGCGGGCGACCGAACAATGCCGATCATTCCGCTCGCGCCAAATCACCGAAATCCGCACGCTTCCAGGCGGCGAAATCGCCAATTGGAGTGAGCGATATGACGACATGCGACGAAATCGAGGCAGACAAACGCAGCGATCAGCCCAGCCTGATCGGGATGGTGCTGTTCTTTGTGATGCAGGGCGTTGCCGTAATCCTGGTCGGGTTTGCGGCATTATTTTTGAGCTTTGAGCCGGTATGGTCGGCCGAGCGTCTGTCGGCGGCCTTCCTCAAGCCAAGCGACGCGCGCTCCGGCTCGCTGCTCCTGAAGACCGCAGAAGGCTATGCCGATACGTCCCGGCTCGGCGTCGATGTCGATCTCACCGTATCGGGACCGACGGTTCGCGCCCGCGTCACCCAGATTTTTCGTAACCCGACCAAAGACTGGGTCGAGGCCGTCTACGTCTACCCGCTGCCGTCAGGCGGCGCGGTCGATACGCTGAAGATGGTGATCGGCGATCGCGTCGTGATCGGCGACATCAAGGAGCGTCAGCAAGCAAAGGCGATTTACGAACAGGCAAAGCAGAACGGACAGAAGGCGGCGCTGACCGAACAGGAACGGCCGAACATCTTCACCAACTCGGTCGCCAATATCGGCCCCGGCGAGACCGTGCTGGTGCAGATCGAATATCAGGAGCCGGTGCAGCAATCCGGCAACGAGTTCTCACTGCGGGTGCCGATGGTGGTTGCCCCGCGCTATAATCCGGTACCGGTCGTGCAGAGCGTCGACCTCAAGCCCGATGGTGGTGGCTGGGGCGCGGCGAAATCCGATCCCGTGCCGGATCGCGACCGCATTTCCCCCGAAGTGCTCGACCCCGCGACCAATGCGCCGGTCAATCCCACCCGCATCACGGTGCGGCTGCAGGCGGGTTTTTCCCTCGGCGAGGTCAAGAGCCACCATCATGCGATCAAGACGGAAAAGGCCGATGACAGCACGAGCATCATTCGCTTGGCCGAAGGTCCCGTGTCGGCGGATCGGGATTTCGAACTGACCTGGAAGCCGGCCGCTGAGAAGGCGCCATCGGTCGGGCTGTTTCGCGAGCACGTCGGCGACAGCGATTATCTGCTCGCCTTCGTCACACCGCCTTCCGTCGAGCAGGCGCAACAGAAACCGCTGCCGCGCGAGGTCATTTTCGTGATCGACAATTCCGGCTCGATGGGAGGTGTCTCGATCATCCAGGCCAAGGCGAGTCTGACTTACGCGCTTAGCCGCCTGCAGCCCAACGACCGTTTCAACGTGATCCGCTTCGATCACACCATGGATATGCTGTTCTCCGCCGCCGTGCCGGCCGACAGGGAGCATATCGGCCGGGCCACATCCTTTGTCGACGCGCTCCAGGCCAATGGCGGCACTGAAATGGTGCCGGCGATGCGCGCCGCGCTTTCCGACAGCGCCGCCGATACGAACTATGTCCGGCAGGTCGTGTTCCTGACCGACGGCGCCATCGGCAACGAGCAGCAATTGTTCGAAACCATCAATGCGCTGCGCGGCCGCTCGCGCATCTTCATGGTCGGCATCGGCTCGGCCCCGAACACCTACCTGATGACGCGCGCCGCCGAGCTCGGCCGCGGCACCTTCACGCATATCGGCTCGGTCGAGCAGGTCGAGGAGCGCATGCGCGGCCTGTTTGCCAAGCTGGAAAATCCCGCGGTGACGAATCTGACGGCGAAGTTCTCCGAGGCCGCGGCCGATATCACGCCCGTCGCCATCCCCGACGTCTATCGCGACGAGCCGCTGGTGCTGGCTGCGAAGCTCGACAAGCTCGCGGGCTCGGTCGAGATCAAGGGCCGCATCGGCGATCGCCCGTGGGTCGTCACCCTGCCGCTCGCGAACGCCGCCGAAGGCAAGGGCCTGTCCAAGCTCTGGGCGCGGCGCAAGATCGCGGATGCGGAAGTGGCGCGGGCCACGCGGCAGGCGAGCCCGGAAGATGCCGACAAGACCATTCTGGCGCTGGCGCTCGAACATCAGCTCGTCACGCGATTGACCAGCCTTGTTGCGGTCGACAAGACTCCGAGCCGTCCGCAGGGCGAGCCGCTGAAAGTTTCGGAACTACCGATCAACCTGCCCGCAGGATGGGATTTTGAAAAGGTGTTCGGCGCGCGCCCGCAGGCTCCGGCAACACCGATGGAACGGCGCGCGAATACGGACGAGGCGAAGGTTCAGCTTGCAGCGATGAAGCGCGCGCAGCCCATCGTGACCCAGACGCCGGGCTCGGTCACACTGCCGAAGACGGCGACGGACGCAGAACTGAAGATGATCGTCGGTGTGATCCTGCTCACTTTCAGCCTGATCCTGTTGGTGTTCAATCGACGTCAGTTAATTCGACGTCAGATGTTCCTGCGTTGACGTCGACCGAAGGAGGAGGTCTCCCCAACCTCCTCTTTCCAGAGCGCGCGCGGCTCCACCCGTCCCCCCAAGGCCGCGCGCGCCGCTTTTTTCCCGAACCACCGTCAATCGAGCCGAAACGTCATTACGCGCGCAGCGAAGCAATCACGGTTTCTTTTGCCGCAAGACGGATTGCTTCGTCGCTTCGCTCCCCTGCACAGACGCTTCGCATTTGTCGCGGGCAATGACGGAGGTGCCAATGCCCCGCTTCGTCCTCCCACTCATTCTCGCTCTCGCCGGCCTGATTCTGCTCGGCCAGGGCGCCTACATCCACGCCAAGGCGTTGGTTGCACAGATCCTGCTCGAGCGGGCCTTCGAGGAAACCATTGCCACCGGCCGCGAGACGAAGCCGTGGTCATGGGCGGACACTTGGCCGGTAGCCCGTATCGAAGTGAATCGACTTCATGCCAGTGCGATCGCACTCGCGGGCAGCAGCGGACAGGCGCTGGCGTTCGGTCCGGGGCATGTCGAGGGCACGCCCGACGCCGGCGAACGCGGCGTGGCTGTCTATTCGGCGCACCGCGATACGCATTTCGCCTTCCTGAAGAACATCGTCATCGGCGACGAGATCAACGTCACACGGCAGGATGGCCGCACATTCCGTTATCGGGTGGACACGACTGCGGTCGTGCGCTTCGATGCCTCCGGCATCGATCCACTCGCAGGTGGGCATGAACTGGCGCTCTCGACCTGCTGGCCATTCGACGCGCTGACACAGGGGCCCGAACGCTATCTTGTGCACGCCACGATGCTCGGGGACGCGCCCGGCGCACGCTGAATTCTCCGCGCGCCGGGAAATCGTGCGCTGCGCGAATGGCGCTGCCCGCGCAACGCGTGTTGCCACCCCCGCCAAGTCTCAATAGAAAGGTCACAACAAAAAGTTCGCAAAATCATGGCGAGACGATCGTTCTCGATCGCCTCGGCCTCAAGGAAACCCGAGAAGGAAGTCCATGGATCAGGTCAGCACCGCGTCGCATCACGCCGGGAAATGGTCGCCTTCGCCTGATGCCAGTGACATCGTCAAGAGCATCCATGCGATGCTGCACCCGCGCAATATCGTGCTGGTCGGTGCCACCGACAAGCCCGGCAACTATGCCGAGCGCATCTGGAACAATTTGATCAAGTACAAGTACGAAGGTGGGCTGTTCCCGGTCAACGCCAAGCGCGAGACGATCTGGGGCGTACCCTGCTACAAGGATTTTGCCAGCCTGCCGGAAAAGCCCGATCACGTACTGGTGCTGGTGCCGGCGCGTTTTGCGGTGCAGGTGATCCGTGACGCCGCCGCCGCCGGCGCGCGCTCTGCTACCATCGTCACCTCGGGCTTCAGCGAGCTGCAGGACGAGGAAAGCCAGCGCCTTGCGGTTGAACTGAAACAGGCCGTGAAAGAGACCGGCCTTGCCGTCACCGGTCCGAACTGCCTCGGCAATTTGAGCGCGGGCGAAAACCTGTTCACCAATATCGACGATCGTATCGTCACCATGGAGGCGGGCCCGGTGGCGATCGCCGGACAATCCGGCGCGATCGTGATGGCGATCCGCCAGGCGCTGGAAGATCGCGGCGTCGGCGTCGGCTATATGGTCACGACCGGCAACGAGACCGGTCTCGAGACGCCCGACCTGATGACCTATTTCGCCGCCGATCCGTCGATCCGCGTCATCGTGGTCTATCTCGAAGGTGTCCGGAACACGAAGGTGTTCCGCGAGGCCTGCAAGGCCGCGCGCGCCGCCGGCAAGCCGGTGATCGCGCTCAAGCTCGGAGCCTCGGAAGGTGGCCGCGCCGCCGCCATGGCGCACACCGGCGCGCTTGCAGGCTCGATCGAAACATTCGATGCGATCTCGACTCGCGAAGGCGTGATCCGCGTCCGCGGGCTCGATGAGTTGATCGAAACCACTGAATGCTTCGTCCATGCCGATCCGCCCAAAGGCAACCATCTCGCCGCGGTGTCGCTGTCGGGTGGCAAGCGCGGGCTGTTGATTGACGCGTTCTATTCGGCCGGCCTGAACTTCGCTCCGCTCAGCGCGAACGCGACGGCGCAACTGGCACAGATGCTCGGGCCCGGCAGCATCGTTGGCAATCCCCTCGATGCCGGCTTTGCCGCGGTCGTAGATCCCTCGGTCTACATGAAGTCGATCAAGATCATGATCGACGATCCGGATACCGACATCGTCATCATCGACGCCGAACTGCCGAAGGCGCCGCACGAAATGCGCGAACGCAATCTGCGCATCGTCAACGAGATGGCGGGCACTGCAAACAAGCCCGTGGTCTATATCAGCGCGATGTCGATCGGATTCACCGAATTCACCAAGGCGTTGCGCAAGTCGCTGCCGAACGTCGCGGTCATGCAGGGTCTCGACCGGGCGGTCGGTGCGATCAAATCGCTGATTGAATATTCTTCCCTGCGCAAGGAAGTCCCCGACATCGTGTCGAGCTCGAAAGCATCCGCGCGCGCGGTGCTGGAGAAAACGCTCAAGAGCGCCAACGGCGCCGCCGCGCTGGACGAAGTCGCCTCGAAGAAGCTGCTCAAGGCCTATGGCATCCCGATTTCAAAGGAAGAGATCGCGCAGACTGCTGCCGAAGCCGTGAAGATCGCCAAGAAGATCGGCTTCCCCGTCGTGGCCAAAGTCGTCAGCGCCGACATCCTGCACAAATCAGACATCGGCGGCGTGGTGCTGAATCTCAACAGCGCAGCCGAGGTGAAGAAGGCATTCAACGACATCACGGCGCGTGTCAAGAAGATCAAGAGCAAGCCGAAACTCGAAGGCATTCTGATCGCGCAGCAGGTCAAGGCCGACCTCGAACTCGTGGTCGGCGCTTCGCTCGACGCCGAAATGGGGCCGGTGGTGCTGTTCGGCACCGGCGGCGTCGATATCGAACTGTTGAAAGACGTTGCGCTCGCCGGCGCCCCGCTGGATGAGGCCGAAGCGAAACAGTTGATCGCCAGGACCAAGGCCGGCGTGAAGATGAAGGGCTATCGCGGAAAGCCGGCGCTGCACGAACCTTCCGCCGTAAAGGCGCTGGTCGGGCTCTCCAACCTGATGGCCGACGCCGGCAGCCGCATCGCGTCGATCGACGTCAATCCGTTCCTGATCAACAGCAAGGTCGGCGTCGCCGTCGACGGTCTGATCGTGCTAAACAACGCCGCGGCGGAAAAGGCGGCGAAGCATTAGGCACAGAACCCGTAGGGTGGGCAAAGCGAAGCGTGCCCACCATCGTGCAATGTAGTCTCGGCAGGAAGGTGGGCACGGCGCCAACGCGCCTTTGCCCACCCTACGGCTCCGAGCAAGCTACAACCCCACGCCCCATTTCTGCGCGGTCTGCACGATCCAGTCCCGATAAAGCGTCAGCGGCGTAACCCCGGTCATGCCGCCGCAACCCGCTGAGCCGTTCGGCCCGGTCGACCAACTCACCACGCCGACGATCATGGGTCCGCTCTGCTTGTCCTCAAAAACAGGCGCGCCGGAATCTCCGGTGCAGGCGCCGAGCCCGTCGCGCGTGCCTTGCCCGATGGGATCGACGAGCCTGATCTGCAACGTCCCCGGCTTGCCGGTCGCGACCAGGCTGGCCACGCGGATGGTGCCGCCGCTCTTGCCGTCGCCGCGGATCGTGACGCCTATGCCCGCAATGGTGAACCGGCTGCCGACATTGATCGGGATATCGGGCAATCCAAGCGCGGCCGGCATCTTTCCCTTCGCCGGTACCGCCAACTGCAGCAAGGCAACATCCGCCGTCGCACGGTGTCCCGACATCGCCTGCATGTTGAAGCCGGGGTGAATGGCGACGGCCTTGACGTCCTGCAGCGACGGCTGCCGATCCGCGCCATATTCGACGATCCTGTACTCCGCACCCGGCGGCACGCAATGCGCTGCTGTCAGCACCAGTTTCGGCGCGATCAATGCGCCGGTGCAAAAATTGCCGCGCGAGCCGACGATGGTAACGATCGAGCGGGCCACACCTTCAGTCGACGGCGCGCCGCCGCCGACGATGGCATGCGCGGGAAAGGATAGGAGCAGCGCAAGGCTGGCAATCGGGCGAGGCAGTATTTTCATCGGTGCAGCAATAGCCCGCGCTGCGCATGTCGCCAAGCGTCCCGTCGGGCTGGTCCTGACGGGCATTCCGTGTTAGCCGCTCGCCAACGCATTTATTTCAGGCAGGGAATTATGATCGAGGCAGTGATCTGGGATTTCGGCGGGGTGCTGACCACCTCTCCGTTCGAGGCGTTTACTCGGTACGAGACCGAACGCGGGCTGCCGGCCGACATCATCCGGCGCACCAACGCCGCCAACCATCTGGAAAACGCCTGGGCGAAATTCGAGCGCGCCGAAGTCGACATCGAAGCCTTCGACGAATTATTCGCGACTGAGTCGCTGGCATTGGGCGCGGCAGTTCGCGGCAAGGACGTGCTGCCGCTGCTCTCGGGCGATCTGCGGCCCGAGATGGTCGAGGCGCTCAAGCGCGTGAAGGCAAAGTTCAAGACCGGCTGCATCACCAACAACCTGCCCGCCAACGCCATCGGCAGCCATAGCGGGCGCAAGCTCTACGTCGCCGAGGTGATGGCGCTGTTCGATCACGTCATCGAATCCGCCAAGATCGGCCTGCGCAAACCCGACCCGCGCATCTATCGCATGATGGTTGAGGCGCTGAAGGTCGATCCGAAAAACTGCGTCTATCTCGACGACCTCGGTGTCAACCTGAAGCCGGCGCGCGAGATGGGCATGACCACGATCAAGGTGGTCAGCGCGGCGCAGGCGATCGGGGAACTGGAAGCCGCAACCGGACTTGCATTGCGCTAGGCGGAAAATGGCGGAATCCGCCGCCGCCCATGACGAAACGGCGCTTGTTCTTTGCCGGGAACGCGGGCAGAACATTTCAAAATCTATCGAATTTGGAGCTGAAACCCCGTGGCTGAAAACCGGCCGTTGGCCTCGATCGAGGCAGTGGAAAGCGGTCTTGCGGCGCAAGGCTATATTGCAAGCCGGCAGATCGCGACCGCGGTCTACCTGGCGCAGCAGATCGAAAAACCGATCCTGGTCGAAGGCCCCGCCGGCGTCGGCAAAACGGAACTCGCGAAAGCGATCGCCGCCTGGCGCGGCATGAAGATGATCCGCCTGCAGTGCTACGAAGGGCTCGACGAGGCCAAGGCGCTCTACGAGTGGAAATACGCCAAGCAGCTTCTGTATACGCAAATCCTGAAGGACAAGCTGGGCGAAGTGCTCGGCGGCGCCCCGACGCTCGAAGCGGCACTCAATCAGCTTCACGATTTTGGCGACGTGTTCTTCTCCAAGGAATTCGTCGAACCGCGGCCGTTGCTGCAGGCGCTGGAGCAGCCTGCCGGCTGCGTGCTGCTGATCGATGAAATCGACAAATCGGACGCCGAATTCGAGTCGCTGCTGCTGGAAATCCTCAGCGATTTCCAGGTAACGATTCCGGAGCTCGGCACGGTTGTCGCCGTCGCTCCGCCAACCGTGATCCTGACCTCGAACAGCGAACGCGATCTCGGCGACGCACTGAAGCGGCGCTGCCTGCATCTGCATATCGGCTTCCCCGAACAGAAGCTGGAAGAGCGGATCGTCGAAAGCCGGGTGTCCGGCATTTCGCAGACGCTGCGCAAGCAGATGGTTGCCTTCATCCACGAGGTCCGCACGCTCGACCTAAAGAAACTGCCATCGGTCAGCGAGACCATCGACTGGGCGCGCGTGCTGGTGCTGCTACAGGCGGCGGAGCTAGGTCACGAGGTGGTCAAGGATACGCTGAACGTTCTGCTGAAGTACGAGGCGGATATCGAGGCCGCCATGCCTCAGGTCTCCACCTTCATCGCCAAGGCAACGCGTCAGAACGCCTTCGGATAGGCCGACATGAGAGAGAACCTGCATCGCTTCTTTCGTGCGGCGC
>Ga0268266_10005360_pt1 | contig 11983 bp, 9 predicted proteins | sample KBSS13metaG_FD_190356 | JGI IMG/M metagenome (GOLD analysis project Ga0268266, IMG submission 190356) | Switchgrass rhizosphere microbial communities from Kellogg Biological Station, Michigan, USA - KBS S1-3 metaG (SPAdes) (version 2) | ecosystem: Host-associated > Plants > Roots > Rhizosphere >... | reverse complement strand
CAGCTGCTCAGCGAGAACCTCACCTTGCTCGGCAATACCGGCGTCACCGCGATCCTGACCGGCCTTGAGGCGACGTCGGCGGTCTGGACGGAAATTCGCGCGCGAATGGCCGAGCCGCAAAGATTGAGGCGCTTTGCACTGCTCGACGACGCCATCGAATGGGCTGAGGACCAGGTCATCTATCGCTATGGCGGCTTTACCTCATCGAAGGAAACCAGCCATCTCGGCGAGCAGGCGTTGCTGGCGGATCTGGCCGCCGACGAAATCGCGGCGCTGGCGGAGCTCTCGACCGCCCGCCATTATCAGGCCGGTCAGCGCATCATCTGCGCAGGCGAGCCGGCCAACTCGTTGTTCTTCCTGCAGAGCGGAATGGTCAGCGTGAAACTGCCGAGTGGCGTGCGGCTAGCTTCGCTCGGGCCGGGGATGGAATTCGGCGAGATGGCCATCATCGAGAACTTCCGCAGCGCCGACGTCTGGGCCGACACGCCGGTGGCCTGCCTCGAACTGCCGCTCGACAGTTTTGATGATTATCGCCGGCTGCACCCGCAGATCGCGATGAAGATCATGCGGAATTTGTCCGCGCTACTGGCGCGGCGCCTGATCCTCGCCAACGCCAAGGTCGATCTGCTCAGCGCCTACTAGGCCGGATGCGAGTTGATCCAAATCAAGTTGTCGCCCCGGTCCGCACGGCTCATGATGGATACGGTTTGGATTGTCCTGGGGCGTCGCGGCGAAATCCGCGAGGCCGGGCGGGAGGCGCACATGTCCACTACGCTCACCCGGAACCTGCGGAAACTGTCCGGATCGATGATCAGGCGGTCGATCAGAAGGCGGATCGTCGCCATCGCCGTCGGTTTGATCATCCTCATGGTGGCGACGTCTGTGCTGTCGATGGTGATGGTTGGCCAGGTCGGCCACCTGCTCGATGAGCTGACGACAAGGTACACCCCGGTCAACACCCATTTAACGCGTATCAATGTTTTATCGTTTGAACGGGCGCTCGCGCTTCGCCGGATGGTGATCGCAAAAATGCAGGATCCGCCCGATGAGATCGGGTACGAGACGCGCAAGCAGTTGTACGATGCCAAGGATTCAGAAGTTGTCAGCGAGGCGCAGGCTGCGCGCAAGCTCATCAATGCGATCATAGACGACACGAGCACGCCCTCGAACAATGCAGCACTGGCGCGCATCGACAGTCGAATCGATAGCTTGATGAGTGAGTCCCGCCGTTATCTGAAACAGGAGGCGGGGGAACTGCTTTCAGCCCTTGAGGCCCGGGACTTCGCGGCGGTGCGGCGTAGTCTGGCGCGAGTCGATACGCTTCGAGACGAACTGGATGAAAAGATCGAATCCGTTCGCGGTGAGATGGTTAAAGTGAGCTACGGGGCCATCGCGAAGATCAGGTCGGAGCAGACCCAGGCGGTGCTGATCTCGATGATCGTCACGGTGCTCACAGCGATTGTCGGCCTGGTTTTTGCCAACCTTGTCAGCGGCGGCATCAGTCGACCTGTCCGGAAATTGCTCGAGGGTACGCAAGCGGTCGAGGCGGGCCACCTCGATCAATCCATCGATGTGACGACCGGCGACGAAATCGGACAACTGGCCGCAGCATTCAACCGGATGGTCCTGCAACTGCGCGACAACGCGCGCATCAGGGAAACCTTTGGCAAGTACATCGATCCACAGGTCGTGGAAGGATTGATCGACCGGCCGAACCTGACCGCGGCGGAAGGCCAGCGGCGGGTGATGACCGTCATGTTCTGCGACTTGAAGGGATTCACCAGCCTGAGCGAAGGCATGACGCCTCAGGGACTGGTCAAGGTCATGAACCGCTATTTGTCCATCATGTCCGAACCGATCCGGAGCAACCGGGGCATCATCGACAAGTATATCGGCGACGGCATCATGGCCTATTGGGGCCCTCCGTTCGTCGACGAGGCGGATCACGCCCGCTTTGCATGTCTCGCAGCCGTGGAAATGATCGAGCGCATTTCGACGCTGCGTCGCGAAATTCCGGAGTTGCTTGGCGTTCTGGGCACCCCCATGGAGACCTGTGATTTGAGGATCGGCGTTGCGACCGGCGAAGCGCTGGTCGGCAGCATCGGCTCGGACGTCATGATGAGTTACACCGTGATGGGCGATGTGGTGAACCTCGCCTCGCGGCTGGAGGCCACGAACAAGGCGTACGGCACCCGGAATCTGGTTTCGGAGAGGGTCATGACCGGGGCTGGCGCGGCGATCGAGGTTCGAGAAATCGACCGGGTGGTGGTGGCGGGCCAGACCCGTTCGGAGCGGATTTTCGAAATCCTTGGACGCAAGGGCGAGCTCGCGCCGCAACAACTGGCGTGTCGGGAAAGGTATCTTGAAGGACTTGCCGCCTACCGCGAACGGAGATTTGACGATGCCCTGCGCGCGCTCGGCGCCTCGCTCGAGGCGGCACCCGACGACGGTCCGTCGATCGCCCTGATCAGCCGCATCGAAGGCTTCGAGGCAAGCCCGCCGCCCCAGGACTGGGACGGGTCATGGCGCATCGAGAAATAGTCGCCGGCCAACGCCAACAAGGTCGATCTGCTCAGCGCTTATTGAGCGCCGCCGCAAGCAGCCTCTCGGCCTGCAGGGTTGCTTGCGCAAGGGAGGCCTGCCTTGGCGCATTCTGCGTGAAGCAGCGCTTGTATTCGTCTTCACCCTTTTGACGCAGGTTTCCCAGTTTGTCGTAGGCCTTCCGGTCGATCTTCTCGGACCGGAGGTCGTCTTCGGCCTGCTCGGCCTTTTTGTTGATATTGGCCCGGATGGCGATGCAGGCTGGAATTTGCACCTTGGGATCGATCGATCCGTAGGCGACGTATACCTTGCCATTGGCGATCGCGGACACGAACACGGTGTCGGCCGCGTCGGGAATGTCCGACTGGGTTCGGCCCGCCAGCATTCCATACGCGAAGGTCGCGCCGGCCGGCTTTGCGATGGGCAGCGAATTGAAATTCACCACCGCGGCGCCGCTCGATATCGCCTGGGTGTAAAAACTCTCGTCCTTCAGCGCCGCGCCGATCTGTTGCGGCACGTTCCTGGTATCCTTGCCCCACCAATCCTTGTGAGCGCGGAGCCAACGTTCGAACAGCGTTTGCGTCGTAACGATGATATGCGCTTTGGGTTCGACATACTTGCCGTCGGCGCCGTTCGGGCCTGCCGTCTCGCCATTCTTCCCGAGCCTCGCATCGAAGCGCAACCCGTCGAGCGTCCCGAAGCCTTCGTCACCTTTGGAGAAGGTGTCGATGTTCAGCTTGGCCGGCCCGAAGCCGTCGCGGTCAGGCTCATTGAGAATGGCGCGCATCTGCGCCGCGAGATCGGCGCTGGCGGCATCCTCGGCCTTCCGCGCTGCGTCGTCGGCGTTTCCGGCATCGTAGATCGCTGAAATTTTCTCGATCGCGGCGTCGCGCGCGGCGATGTAGCGGTCTTCGGCCGCTTTCGCCGACGGTGCGGCTGTCGCAATTGTGGCGGCGAGAAAGAGCGGGACGATCAGCCCGAGGATAACGGGAAAGGTATTTTGCATGTGCGGTGGTCGGTCGCGCCCGTCGTCTGGTTCAAGGCGAACGATTGAGATCAACCGCTCTCCAGTCGCAGGACGCACGTTCAGCGCTTGCCAAGTTTCCATATTGTGCAAGGATGACCCGGCTTTGACTGTTGGCGCTCTCGGCTATTGACCTAAATCAACGATTTGCTCCCTTGACGGGGTCGAATTCGGCCTCGCGCTCTAAATGGTCCGCGGAATAATCGCGGGCGTTCGAATGGAGAGCCTTTTGACTGAGTCGATTCATCCCAGCGCACCCCATCACCTGCCGTCCTTCATCACAGCGCCAGGTGACACCGATGTCCTGATGGTCGGAGTCGGTATTTTTCTGATCATCGCCGTTCTCGCGGTCGGTAACTTCTATTTGCACCTGCACTCACTGCCGGAGCGGATGGCCCACAAGTCGCAGAAGTTCCAGTTTGAGATCGTGGCCGTGCTGTGCCTGCTGTCGCTGTTCACGCACAACCACCTGTACTGGGTGATCGGCCTGTTCCTCGCCATGATCGACCTGCCGGACTTCAGCTCGCCGCTGCGCAGGATCGCCGGATCGGTCGAAAAGATGGCTGGCGTTCCGCCTGAACCGGACCCAACCGAGCCATCAGTTGGAGACGCGGCGCACGCTGCCGCAACCGACGAGGCCAAGGCCCGCATCGACAAGGCCAGTGGCGCCAAGAGCGAGGTGCATAGCCATGCTTGAGATCATGCTCTGCTCGCTCGTGACGATATTGCCGGATTATCTCTATCGCCGCTACCGGCAAGGAAAGCGCATCGGCTACGAAATCACGCTCTATTCGGTCTGGTTTGAACTGCGATATGGCATCGTTGCCTGCCTGATGCTCACGGTCTCGCTGATCACGATGATCTTCTACTTTCATCCATCGACCACGTCGGCGACGTTGTACTACCGGACCGTCCCGATTATGTCCGAAGTAACCGGCCGGGTCGCGGAGGTTCACATCGATGTCAACGCGTCCGTCAAGCAAGGTGAAGTGCTTTTCAGACTGGACAGCGCCAAGCAGGAAGCGGCGCTACTGACAGCCAAGCGCAAGGTCGTCGAAGTCGATGTCGCCATGCTGGCGGCGCAGGCCGATATCATGAAGGCGGAAGGCCAGCTTCAGGAGGCCAAAGGCGCGCTGCAGCAGGCGCAGGACGAACTCGATACCAAAAGCGAGCTGCAGAAGCGCAACCCCGGAATCGTGCCGCAACGCGATATCGAAAAGCTCACGGTAGCCGTCGCGGGTCGCCAGGGCTCCCTCGACGCCGCGACCGCTGCCAAGCAATCCGCGACGATGCGACTGACAGATCTTCTTCCTGCGGAGAAAGCAAGCGCAGAGGCGACACTGGCCGAAGCGCAGGTCGATCTGGACAAGACGTTTATTCGCGCTGGTGTCGACGGACGGGTTGAGCAGTTCGGATTGAGGCCGGGTGATATCGTCAATCCAATGATACGGACGGCCGGCGTTCTGATTCCGGAGGGGGCGGGACGGCGGGCTCTGATGGCAGGGTTTGGGCAGATCGAGGGGCAGGTCATGAAGGTCGGAATGGTGGCCGAGGCCACCTGCATTTCCAGGCCGTGGGTCGTCATTCCGATGGTGGTTACCAACGTGCAGGACTTCATCGCGGCGGGCCAGTTCAGGGGCGGCGAACAACTGATAGAGGCGCAGCAGGTCGCGCGTCCGGGCACCATTCTTGTTTTCTTGGAGCCGATCTACAAGGGCGGGCTGGAGGGCGTGACGCCCGGCAGCAGTTGTATCGCCAACGCCTACACCAGCAATCACGAACTGATCTCGTCAGGCCAACTCAGTTCGTTCAAGAGCTTCGCGTTGCATGTCGTCGATGCGACCGGACTTGTGCACGCGTTGCTTTTGCGGATCCAGGCGCTACTGCTGCCGATCAAGACGCTGGTGCTGAGCGGGCACTGAGCGCCGCGAACCGCCATCGTATTCGGCTGCGCGTAATGTAAGAAAAAGCGGGACTCGCTCGCTGCTATGTCTTTCGAGCGACTGCATCCCCGGGAGTTTGTGATAAAGAGCACTGGTCGACGGCCGAAGCGGGTGCAATTGCTGACCTGCTTTGTACTGGGTACCAGCGAATGATTGTCCGAGAACGTTTCCGCGGCCTATTCCAGAAATACTTGCTTGTGCTGTTCATGGCAGTCGCGGTCCCGCTGGCGATTAGCGGTATTGTTGAAGCCTGGTTTGGCTATCGCGACCAGCAAGCAAGGCTCGATCAGTTGCTTGGCGTTCAAGCGACATCTGCCGCAGCCGAAATCCATGACTTCATTTACGGTATCACAAACCAGTTGGGCTGGTTGGTCCAGGTCCCCTGGAGCGACGAGCCCGACGAGCGGCGGCGGACCGAGGCGTTGCGCTTGTTTCGGCAGGCTCCTGCCATCGTCAGTCTGGCGCTCCTCGACAACAATGGCCTGGAGCGCCTTTATATTTCACGGATCGGGCTCAATCGAATTGAAAGCCGTACCGACCGATCGGCTGATCCTGCGGTAACCGGCGCTCGCTCGACGCAAATCTGGTTTAGCGATGTAGGCTACCATCGAGGCTCCGAGCCACATCTGACGGTCGCGGTTGTCGGCAATCGAGCAGCGGTCGGCGTGGTTGTTGCGGAAGTCAATCTCAAGCTGATCTGGGACGTGATTTCTGCGATAAAAGTAGGAAAGACAGGCTTCGCCTTCGTCCTGGATCGACCGGGTCGGCTCATTGCTCATCCCGACATCAGCCTCGTCCTCCGTGGGGCGGAAGAGGCAACGTCCCAGCCGTTCCGCACCATACGGGACGCCATCGGTCCCGCGGGGGCCGGCTTCGCGACGAGCCGGGATGTACGCGGCCGTGAGGTCGCCGCCGTCGCGGCTCCTGTTGTGGGTCCCGATTGGACCGTGATCGTCGAACAGCCGCTCGCTGAAGCCTACGGACCGATCTATGCAGCCTTATGGCGGACTGCAGCGCTTCTCGCGGCAGGTACGATGTTCGCCGCATTGCTTGCCTACGCACTGGCGCACCGGATGACCGAACCAATAAGGGTGCTTGAAGAAGGCACCCAGAGGATCGGGGCCGGGGCTTTCGACCACCGCATTTCCATCGAGACGGGAGACGAGTTTCAGCGCCTTGCAGGCAGCTTTAACAAGATGGCTGCCGAGCTGGCACTCGGGCAGCAACATCAGGAACGCATAGCGAGGCTGAGGCGGTTCCTCGCGCCGCAGGTGGCCGACCTGGTCGATCGAGCGGGCGACGACAGTGTGCTGGACGGTCGCCGCGCAGAGGTTGTCGTCATATTCTGCGACTTACGGGGTTTCACCGCATTTTCCGCAGCACTTGCACCCGAGGACGTCATGAGCGTGCTGTCGGAGTACTATGAAGCCCTTGGCAGAGCTATTACGCAATTTGCAGCGACACTCATCAGCTTCTCGGGAGACGGCCTGATGGTTCTCGTGAACGCGCCGGTTCCCGTTGAAGAACCGGCACTGAGGGCTGTCGATCTCGCTGTCGAGATGCAGAAGGGCGTACAGCGGCTAATCGCCGGCTGGCGATCACGAGGCTACCAGGTCGGGTTCGGGATTGGCCTTGCCAGTGGGGCGGCAACAGTCGGACGGATCGGATACGAGAACCGCTTTGACTACACCGCCATCGGCAGCGTGGTAAATCTTGCGGCCCGCCTGTGCGCATCTGCCGCAGACCGGGAAATCCTGATAGATACCGAAGCCGCCGAGCGCGTCAGGGGCAAGCGCGCTCTGGCCGAACTTGGGGACCGCCAAATCAAGGGATTCGACGAAGCTATTCCGGTATTTGGAATTTCCTTCGAGGCCCTATAGCCGATGCCAATTCGCGTGGGCCTGGCGCAATCCATTCGGGACTAAGTCAACGTCACGGGATATGCTGGAACCGGCGTCCGGTGGACAGCCAATTGGTGAAGGGATGAAGCGCGCCAACTTCGATGCAATAGCGTCCCGCAGATGCGTCAGGCGGCGAGACGTTCTTTCGTTGATCACGGGCGCCGCCGCCACGTGGACAACCTCTGTCCATGCGCAAAAACCGGCGATGCCGGTCATCGGTTATCTTTGCCCGGAATCTCCGGAGCTATTCGCCAGTCGACTTAAAGCTTTTCATGAAGGACTTGGCGAAACCGGCTTTGTCGAAGGCCGTAATGTCGCCATCGAATATCAGTGGGCCGAAGGACAGTACACGCGATTGCCTGCCTTGGCAGCGAACCTGGTTGCCCGCAATGTCGACGTTGTCGTGGCACCTGGCGGCGCTCCGACGGCGCTCGCCGCGAAAGCTGCCACCACGAATAATGCAATCGTCTTTGAGATGGGTGGTGACCCCGTTCAGTTAGGTGTCGTGGATAGCCTGTCGCGGCCCGGCGGCAATATCACCGGGGTTTCGAGCTTGAGCGTCGACGTATCGCCGAAGCGGCTTGAGTTGATGCATGATCTGCTGCCAACCGCAGCCAAATTGGCGGTTGCTGCCAACCCCACAAGTCCAACAGCCAATTCACAATTGCAGAAACTGCGATCGGCCGCCGGGACCCTGGGGGTCGATCTGCAGGTGCTGAACGCCAGCACTGAAAAGGAATTCGAACCCATCTTCTCCACCATCGGTCGGGAAGCGGGTGGGCTCGTCTTCACCTCGGACCCCTATTTCGCGTTTCGCAGTGGACGGCTGGCCGAACTCGCCTTGAAGTATCGCGTGCCTTCAATTACGCAATCCCGTGACTTTCCCCTTGCGGGCGGCTTGATGAGCTATGGGGGAGACTTTGCGCAATCGCATCGGCGTGCGGGCATATATGCCGGGCGGATCCTCAAGGGTGAGAAGCCCTCGGATCTTCCGGTACAGCTTGTCACCAAGGTGGAACTCGTCATCAACATTCGGGCTGCCAAGCTGCTTGGACACGAGTTTTCGGATTCACTCGTCAGCGGCGCCGATGAAGTAATTGAGTAAGGCGGCAGTCCGGGTTCTCTGGCGTAGTCCGATTAGAGGCCGAGCGTGATCTCGGCCCAGCGCATCACCGTGCTGCCGTTGAGAAACTCGATCACGCTGGGCTCGATAGCTGCCGGTCGGTCGTGGCCGAGTACAGCAGTCGCTGCGATCATGTCGCAACGGTCTCTGAAAACGACAGATATCGCCGTCTTGCCAAGTGGATTGCGAGCGTTGAGCGCGTAAGCGCGGCTGCGACCTTCCATCCACGCAATCCTGATCGGACGGCTGGTGCCGAGCGGCGAGGCTTCACCGAGGAGACCCAGATCTCCCATGCGGTCCACATCGTCGTCATCGGCTACGCCCGTCGTGCAATTGCAAAAGCCGATCTTGGCACGCAGATAAACGTTCACCTCGGCACCGCAGTCCGCAGCCCTGCAGCGGAACGCCTTTCCCTTCCCCCACGGATCGTTGGGGAAGGGCCAGGCTATCTCGGTCCATACCGGCGCGATTGCAGTTGCGGCCGCGTGCCGTGGCAGGCCGGACCACGCCAGCAGCATCGCCAGTACACTTCCCAGCGACGCGGCTACAATGGCGACACGACCCACCCTCATTGCATTACCGTCTGGTTAGGCTAGTTGCTGGCGAGATACTTCTTCGCCGCCGCGGCCGCCGGCCGTTCCGTGTCCGCGTTCGACGTCAGTGCCACGAGTTGCTGATAGTTGTTTCGTGTCGCAGTCTTGTCACCGAGCGCGTCGGCTGCCTTGGCGGCGCCTGCGTAGCCCTGGAGTCGGTTCGGCTCCTTGGCCTTGGTGGCGTCGAAGGCGGCGAGCGCCTCCTTGGGCATGTTGCGATCGAGCAGCATGGAGCCGTAAAGCTCGCGCGCCGGTGCCAGCGGGCCTGGCGTGATCACGTGCTTTTCGGTCTTGTCCTCGGCGTCCGCTGCAGCGCTCATGGCCTTGAGAGCTTCGTCGTATTTGCCCTCGGCGTGAAGCACCCAGGCAGCAGCCACCTGACGCTGGATGTCGACGATCTCCGACCAATAATTATCCTTGGCTTCGCGCAACTTGTCGCGCAGCTCTGCGAGCTTTTGGACGTCCGCCTTGGCGGCTTCCGGCTTGCCGGAGCGGGCGGCGCCGAGAGCGCGGGCGAAGTGGGAGACCGCCATCGCGTAGTTCAGGTTGCTTTGCCTGACAGACAATTGGGAGGCGGCCTCCCAGTCGCCGCGCTCGATCGCATAACGGGCCGGCGAAGCCGCCAGCGCATAGTCGGCCGCTGCGACCGTGGCCTTGAAGTCGGTCTCCTTTGTCATGTCGTCGATGACGGCGAGCGCCTGCTTGTCTTGGCCAAGTTGAAGGTGGGCATAAACCATGTAATCCTGCGCGTGCAGGTAATTGCCCACCGATTTTTCCGCCTTCGCGGCTTTTACGGAAGCTGCGTTGGAGTCGATTGATTCCTTCCAATAGCCGACACGGGTGTAGATGTGTGAAGGCATGTGCTGGGCGTGTGGCGCGGCCGGCGCGATCTTGGCGTAGCGGTTGGCGGCGTCGAGACCTTTTTGCGCAGTCGCCGGATAGTCATAGAGATGGATCAGGTAGTGCGTTACGCCAGGATGCTGTGGCTGCCGTAGGGAAATCGGCTCCAGGATTGCGGCGCCCTTGGTTTGCTGTGCGTACGTCTTGTCGTTCAAATCCGCCGAGGTGTTAAGAATGATCGCGTAGGCGATTTGAGCCTCGTCATCGTCCGGGTGTTTCGCTGCGAGCTGAGCCAGGGCGTCGCGCAGCGCGCGCATTCGCTGGGCGTGAGAGATCTTGTCGTAATCCGCATACATCACCATAAGCGCATCGATGTAGCCGCGTTCGCGCTCGGTCGGGGCGCCGATCTCCTTGGCCTTCGTAATAGCGGCGAGACCGGGCGCCAGGTTCGGTCGCGGGATTGCGGCGTGCGGATTGTCCATCAGTGTGAGTGCGATGCCCCAATATGCCATTGCGCATGTCGGGTCAGCTTTTATGGCCTCCTCAAAGATCTCCTTGGCGTTGGTATACCAGAAGGAGTGCTGATAGCGCATGCCGCGATCGAAGCGACGCTGCGCCACTTCGTTGCAGGAGGTTTTGAAGTTCAGGGTACCAAGCTGCTGGTCCACATCGTCTTGCGCGAACAGCGGCTGAGACGTCGATAAGCTAAGAGCTGCGACGGCAAAACCGAGGAGAGACTTCCGCATGGACTTTCTCCCTTTTGACGCATCTGAAAAAGAATGAATTGCACTATGCGCTTTCACTATACGCCTTTCACGCGTGTGCTTGTACCGATATGTGGATCGTGGCAGCGCAACTGACCTTTCCGCCTATTTGGTCGCATACTCATTTAATTTTGTTGCCGCAGAGAAAACCTCGCCCACGGTTGTGAAAATCCGGCTATGAGCTATTCCTGCCTCGCGACTTTCGTCAAAGAGCGTCGGTAGTGCATAGCAACAACGCCGTTGCGGAGCGGCTTCGCTGAAACCAATTCAAGCTGTCGCGCGCTCGGCAAGCCGCTCTCGTATAGAGTGGGGCCGTGGCCGACGATCCTGGGGTGAACGAGGAACTTGTACTCGTCGATCAAATCCAGCCGATCCAGCTCAGCCGCGAGCTTGCCGCTACCGAGGAGCACGCCCGCCGGGGTCGCACCCTTGAGATTCTGCACGCCCGTTCGCAGATCACCGGCGATGTGGTGGCTATTGTTCCACGGGAAGTCGTTTCGCGTTGACGACACCACGTACTTCGGCTTGGCATCCAGCTTAACCGCCCACTCGCGCATCGGCGGCGGTACCTCCGCTTCGCCGCGGGCGACCGCTGGCCAGTAGCTCTCCATCATCTCGTAGGTGACGCGGCCCCACAACACCGCCCCGCTCTCGTCCATGAGGCGAGTGAAGAAGGCGTGTGTCTCGTTGTCGGCGATTCCTTCTTGGTGGTCGACACAGCCGTCTAAGGTGACGTTGGTGCTGAAGATCAGTAGTCCCATGCGACAAGCATACAATCTTCCGATACCGTAGTCACGCGGTTCAGCTGTTGCTGTTGCGGGCAGCAGAACAGCTACTCCAGGTCGCGTGTTCATAAGCGATAGGCAAATCGGCTGAAAACTGATTCAAACTCCGAAAGGAGTTTACGATGGCCCACGGACGTTATGACCTGACTGAGTTTGAGTGGAATGTGATCAAGCCGCTTTTGCCGAACAAGGCGCGGGGCGTTCCAACGCAATCTCGTCGAACGCTGTATCAACAAGCTCAAGCAGTTCAGGCACATCGCAACACGATACGACAGGTACGCTTCAGCTTACCTGGCCTTTGCAAAGCTTGGTGCTATCCGGCTCTGGCTCAGGTTTTATGAGTCCGCAGCCTAGCACTACTTTGGCAGATCGGTGGTTTGCCGCGATTTTTAGGATTCCCGAATCAATTTTTCAGTGATTCATGGGTGGTCGGCTCTCGGAGGGCTGACCATGGCGGAGTGGAAAGACG
>Ga0268266_10005359_pt1 | contig 11987 bp, 12 predicted proteins | sample KBSS13metaG_FD_190356 | JGI IMG/M metagenome (GOLD analysis project Ga0268266, IMG submission 190356) | Switchgrass rhizosphere microbial communities from Kellogg Biological Station, Michigan, USA - KBS S1-3 metaG (SPAdes) (version 2) | ecosystem: Host-associated > Plants > Roots > Rhizosphere... | reverse complement strand
CCGCCGGCGTCATGATGACATGGTTCACCGACTGGTGGAGCGGCGGCACCGCCGTGATCGAACCGGCAAGTCAACGCGACGCGGCGCGGCTGGCGCAATTGCACGGCGCATCGTTTCACCGCGGCTGGGGCGAAGGTGAATTCGAGGTCATGCTGACCGAGCGCAATACGCTCGTTCACCGGCTCAGACAGGGGCGCAGGATCATCGGTTTTGCGGTGTCGCGCATGGCAGCCGACGAGGCGGAGTTGCTGTCGATCGCCATCGATGCGGCCCAACGCGGCCGTGGCTTGTCGCGCAACCTGTTGCTGACACATCTCGGTCATCTCGCGGGCCGCGGCGTGCGCAAGGTGTTCCTCGAGGTCGAAGAAAATAATCAGCCGGCGCGGCGCCTGTATGAATGGGCCGGATTTGAGGTCGTCGGCCGCCGGGAACGCTATTATCAGCAGGCGGGCGGCGAGCAATTGAATGCGCTTCTGATGCGGCGTGACTTGTCGTAATATGCGGGCGGTGGCAAAAGACCCTCAACCTGCGTCCGAAGGCCCTGAGACCATGCCTGCACTGAAATCCCCGCCTGCGCATAAAAATACCGGCATCGAGGCCCGCTGCGCCGCCACCGGCATGCGCATGACCGAACAGCGCCGGGTGATTGCGCGCGTGCTGGCCGATTCGGTCGACCATCCCGACGTCGAGGAACTTTACCGACGCTGTGTCGCGGTCGACGACAAGATCTCGATCTCGACGGTGTATCGTACCGTAAAACTGTTCGAGGATGCCGGGATCATCGAGCGGCACGATTTCCGCGAAGGCCGGGCGCGCTACGAGCAGATGCCCGACAGCCATCACGATCATCTGATCAATCTGCGCGACGGCAAGGTGATCGAGTTCACCTCCGAGGAGATCGAGAAATTGCAGGCCGAGATCGCCCGCAAGCTCGGCTACAAACTGGTCGATCACCGGCTGGAGCTGTATTGCGTCCCGCTCGACGAGGACAAAACGTAGTTTCGCGAATCGCCTTTCGTGAATTTCGATCTCATCATTTTCGATTGCGACGGCGTGCTGGTCGACAGCGAGGTCATTTCATGCGGCGCCCATGCCGAAACGTTGACGCGTCACGGTTATCCGATCACAGCGGAACAGGTGCTCGAGCGGTTTCTCGGCCGCTCGATGCGTCAGGCGACGATCGAAGTTGAAGCCGAACTCGGCCGCAGCCTGCCGGACGACTTCGCCTCCCAGACATACGCCGAGATTTTCCGATTGTTTGCGACTTCGCTGGAAGCCACGCCTCATATTGCCGAGGCTCTGGCGCAGATTGCGCAGCCGATCTGCGTCGCATCGAGCGGGCCGCCGGAGAAAATCAGCGCCAGCCTCAATCGCACGGGTCTGTACGACCGGTTCGCGCCGCATATTTTTTCCGCCGTGCAGGTGCGCCATGGCAAGCCGGCGCCGGATTTGTTTTTGTTCGCCGCCGAACGGATGCGGGCCGCGCCCGAAAATTGCCTCGTGATCGAGGACAGCGTCGCCGGCATCGCGGGCGCCATCGCCGCCGGGATGCCGGTGCTCGGTTTTCACGGCGGCAGCCATTGCCGGAAAGGTTATGGCGAGAAGCTGCAGGACGCCGGAGCGACGATGATCTTCGACGACATGCGGCAGCTACCGGACCTGATTGCGCGCATCGGTCGAAAGACCGGCTAGCGATGGTCCTCGTTCCCCGGATACTGCGCGGGCACCGCTATCTCTACGCCGCATCCGGGACACGAGATACCTTGCCGCGAAATCAATTGGCCGCGAAAACCACAGGCGACAGCTTCGGGCGACGCTCGCGCAAGGGGAGCGGCACATTCTGAAATCGCGCGCCAGCAAATCAGATAGATTTAACTCGCGTCGTAGTTCTCCGCCGGAAGATCCTTCATATCCGGATGCTTCTTCAGCACATCCATCACGTCGATGTGGGGACGATCCTTAAGAGCCTCCGTCACGCAACTGTTGACGTACTTCCGGCGCGCGAGCCATTTCACCTTCTCGCCCTTCGCCCGCGCCTTGCATGTAGCAATGGCCGTCCTGAGCGCGGCCTTGTCGGCTTTGGACACGGGGGCCGCCTTCCCGGGTGCAGCCGTGGCGGTCGTGGACATCCACGAAGGACCACCTGCAACTGCTGCGGCGATCAATAGAATTGTTGCGAAACGAGACATGATGCAATTCCCCAGATTTGCGAATGAGCCGCTATTCCTCGCCCAATCGGGACGGATAACAGGTGATTGCATCAGCAAACGCAAGGTTTTCGGCGCGAAATGCGGGCTAATGCGCTGGATTTTCGGCTCCTGAGCCTATAATTGAACCTGACGCCGGATTGGCGCGATCAAGCCCAGCACTCAAGGTTCCATGAAGCCGCCGCGCAAGCTGCATATCAAGTCCTATGGCTGCCAGATGAACGTCTACGATGCGCAACGCATGGTGGACACGCTGGCCCCGGAGGGTTTTGTGGAAACAGCCAGCGCCGAGGATGCGGATCTGGTGATCCTCAACACCTGCCACATCCGCGAGAAGGCCTCCGAAAAGGTCTACTCCGAACTCGGGCGACTGCGGGTTGCCAAGGATGAGGCGGCACGCCAGGGGCGCGATATGCGCATCGCGGTGGCGGGCTGCGTGGCGCAGGCCGAGGGCGAGGAGATCATCCGCCGCGCGCCGACGGTTGATGTCGTGGTCGGGCCACAGAGCTATCATCATCTGCCGCAATTGCTGGCGCGCGCGAAGAGCGAAGGCCGTGCGCTGGAGACCGAATTCCCGGTCGAGGACAAATTCGGCTTCCTCCCCGCCCCCAAACCGGCTGCGATCCGCGCGCGCGGCATTTCGGCGTTCGTCACCGTGCAGGAAGGCTGCGACAAGTTCTGCACCTTCTGCGTGGTGCCCTACACGCGCGGCGCGGAAGTCTCGCGCCCGGTGACGAAGATCATCGACGATGTGAAACGGCTCGCCGACAACGGCGTGCGCGAGATCACGCTGATTGGGCAGAACGTCAACGCCTATCACGGCGAAGGCCCGGACGGACGGACTTGGCCGCTCGGCAGGCTGCTGCATCGGCTTGCCGAAATCGAAGGTATCGTGCGGCTGCGCTACTCCACCAGCCATCCCCGCGATGTCGATGATTCGCTTCTGGCGGCGCATCGCGATCTCGCCGCGCTGATGCCGTTCGTGCATCTACCGGTGCAGTCCGGCTCCGACCGGATCCTGGCGGCCATGAACCGCAAGCATACCGCCGATGATTATCGCCGCGTCATCGACCGTTTTCGCGATGTCCGCCAAGATATTGCTTTTTCATCAGATTTTATCGTCGGCTTCCCCGGCGAAACCGAGGGAGAATTTGCCGCGACCCTCGCGCTTGTCACGCAAATCGGATACGCTGGCGCTTATTCGTTCAAATATTCGCCGCGGCCCGGCACGCCGGCGGCGGACATGCAGGAGACGGTGTCAGCGGCTGAAATGGACGAGCGATTGGTGCGGCTTCAGGAATTGATCGACAGCCAGCAATCGGCCTTCAACAGGGCCATGATTGGCAACACTGTCGATGTGCTGTTCGAACGCGCGGCGCGCAATCCCGGCCAGATCGTCGGCCGCACCGCATATCTGCAGCCCGCGCATGTCTTTGCCTCGCCTGACATCATCGGACAGGTGCTGCCGGTCAAAATCGACAGCCTCGAGCGTTACAGCCTGCTCGGCGAACTCGCCGGTGCTGCCGCGCGGTCCATCGCTTCAATGCATTCAACAATGACCCGTTCTTCGCAAGAAACTCAGGGAGCCTGAACCCTTGCCAAAAAGCGCATCGGATTCGCCTTCACTCGCTCCCAGCCGCAAATTTGACCGCGACATGCAAATACCGCCCGAGACCCAGGTCGTCATCGACTTCGACGACAATCGCGCCGCTTCCGCGCTCGTCGGCCCCTACGGCCAAAACCTGGCGCTGGTCGAACGGCGGCTCGGCGTCGTGGTCGATTCCCGCGGCAACCACATCACCATCGCCGGCTCCCGCGACGGCTGCGACGCCGCGCGGCGCGTGCTGGAGACACTCTATGCACAGGCCGTGCAGGGACATGACCTCTCGCAGGGCGAGGTCGAAGGCGCAATCCGCGTCGTGCTCGCGCAGGGTTCGCTGTTCGAATTCGATCCCAAGACCGCCAAGGCCTCGTTCGAGACCATCAACCTGCGCAAGCGTCCGGTGCGCGCCCGCACGGGCGCGCAGGATTCCTATATCCGTGCGCTGAAGCGCCACGAGATGGTATTCGGCGTAGGCCCGGCCGGAACCGGCAAGACCTGGCTTGCGGTGGCGCATGCCGCGCAACTGTTCGAACGCAAGGAAGTCGATCGCATCATCCTGTCGCGGCCCGCGGTCGAGGCCGGCGAGCGGCTCGGCTTCCTGCCCGGCGACTTGCGGGAAAAAGTCGATCCTTACCTGAGGCCGATCTACGACGCGCTGTACGATTTGATGGATTCGCGCATCGTCGAGCGTGCGCTGCAGGCAGGCGAGATCGAGATCGCGCCGCTGGCGTTTATGCGCGGCCGGACGCTGACCAACGCCGTCATCATCCTGGACGAAGCGCAGAACACCACTTCGATGCAGATGAAGATGTTCCTGACCCGTCTCGGCGAGAACAGCCGCATGATCATCACCGGCGATCCGTCGCAGGTCGACCTGCCGAACGGACAAGCCTCCGGGCTTGCCGAAGCGGTCAAGCTGCTCGACGGCGTCGAGGGCATTTCGCAGGTGAAATTTACCGCGGAAGACGTCATCCGCCATGAACTGGTGGCGCGGATCGTCGCCGCCTATGAGGGATTGCCGCAGAAGCCGGCAACCGGAAAATCTTGACCCAGGAATCTTCGTCCGTGGGCCTGCCACAGGCAGTTCCCGGCCGTAACCCGAACTCTGAAATGCAACGCGCTGGAGCGCCCGTGTCGTCCGCCCTTCCCCTTACCGAGGTTCTCGTCGTCGCCGAGTGCTGGCAGACGGAGCCGGAGGCCGAGGCGGTGATCCATCGCGCCATCAGTGCCGCGGCCGAAGTCGCCGATGCCGATGTCGGTGAGGCCGAGCTCGCAATCATGCTGACGGACGATACCGGCATCCGCACGCTCAACAATAACTGGCGCGGCGTCGACAAGCCGACCAACGTGCTGTCGTTTCCGGCGCTGCAGCCGACTGCGGGCGCGCCTGCCGACGCGCCGCGGATGCTCGGCGATATAGCCATCGCCTATGAGACCACGCGCAAAGAGGCCGATGACGAGGAAAAGCCGTTCGATCATCACCTCAGCCATCTGGCGGTCCACGGCTTCCTGCATTTGATCGGATACGATCACGAGAAGGACGACGACGCCGAAGCCATGGAAGATCTCGAACGGGAGATTCTCGCGCAGCTCGGCATTCCCGATCCGTATGCGGACCGGGAGCGGGTGGCCTGAAATGCCGGACTCCGACCCGATACACGACAATCCTCGCGACACGCCCAACCTGCCGGCGGTGGTGAAGGAAGGCGAGGTGCTGCGTCCGACCGCCGACGGTTGGCTGATGCGCGCGATCCGCACGCTGTTCGGCTGGAGGGCGGGCTCGGTCCGCGCCGATCTTCAGGTCGTGCTCGACGCCTCCACCCCTGACGATGTCGGCTTCTCCGCCATCGAGCGCACCATGTTGCGCAACATCCTCGGCCTCAACGAGCGGCGGATCGCCGACGTGATGGTGCACCGCGCCGACATCGTCGCCGTGAAGCGGGATATCCCGCTCGGCGAGCTCATGAGCCTGTTCGAAAGCGCGGCGCATTCGCGGCTCGTGGTCTACGACGAAACCCTCGACGACCCCGAAGGCATCGTTCACATCCGCGACCTGCTGGCATTCATGACCGCGAAGGCGCGGGTCGGCGACACCACCAAGCCGAAGCGCAAGAAGCCGTTTCCGGCCGGCCTCGACCTGCGCGCGGTCGACCTCGCCTTGCCGCTGGCGGAGGCTAACATCATCCGCAAGCTCCTGTATGTGCCGCCGTCGATGCGCGCGATCGACCTGTTGGCGCAGATGCAGGCCTCGCGCATCCACCTGGCGCTGGTGGTCGACGAATATGGCGGCACCGACGGGCTGGTGTCGATCGAGGACATCGTCGAGCAGATCGTCGGCGAGATCGACGACGAGCACGACAGCGACGAGCCGCCGTCGATCATCCGGCAGGGCGACAACGCATTCATCGCCGACGCCCGCGCCAGCCTTGAGGATGCGCGCACGATGATCGGCGAGGAATTCGACACCGGCGAGGCCGGCGAGGAAGTCCAGACACTTGGCGGCTATCTGGTGGCGCAGGTCGGCCGCCTGCCGGTGCGCGGCGAAGTCATTGCTGGCCCGGGCAATTTCGAGATCGAGGTGCTCGATGCCGACCCGCGGCGGGTCAAGCGGCTGCGGATCGGGATTCGCAAAGAGCGCCCGGCCACGCGCGCGACGCGCGAGCGAAGCCGCCGCGAGGCCGCGCCCGATACCAACGTGCCGCCGACCAATGACAATACGCCGCCGCCCCCCGGCGATGGAGCCGGCTCGCAGTGATTCCAACCAGTAAATTCCGTTTGGCAGGACTCTCGATCATCCTGGCCTGGGGCTGGAAGCGCGCGCTCATCGCGCTGGTCGCGGGCGCCTTGTCGGCGCTGGCGATGGCGCCGTTCAATGCCTGGCCGGTGCTATTTGTGACCTTTCCGGTCGCGGTCTGGCTGATCGACGGGGCGGCCGCCGGAAAACGGCGCGGCGTGCCGGCGGCGGCGATGGCGGGCTTCTGGTTCGGGCTCGGCTATTTCGTGCCCGGGCTGTACTGGACCGGCAACGCCTTCCTGGTCGATGCGCCGACCTTTGCCTGGCTGATGCCGTTCGCGGTGCTCGGCCTGCCGACCTACCTTGCCTTGTTCCCGGCGCTCGGCTTCGCGCTGGCGCGCCTGATCTGGACGCGGGATGCCTCGCGGGTGCTGGCGCTCGCGATCGGGCTCACGGTCAGCGAATGGCTGCGCGGCCATGTGCTGTCGGGGTTCCCATGGAATGCCTTCGGCTACGCGCTGTCGGAGCCGCTGGCGCTGGCGCAGACGGCCTCGCTGATCGGGCTATGGGGCATGACTTTCCTCAGCGTGGCGATCTTTGCCAGCCCGGCCGTGCTGATCGACGGTTCCTCGCGCGGCCGAAAGCCCTGGATCGCGCCGGTGGCGGCGCTGGCGCTGCTGGTCGCGATGGGTGTCTACGGCACCGTGCGGCTGTCGCTGCAGCCGACCGCCTTGACCAAGGTCAGGCTGCGCATCATGCAGCCAAACCTGCAGCAGGACGTCAAATTCAACTACGCCGCCAAGGCGGAGGTGATGCAGAAGTACCTGACGCTTTCCGACCGCGCCTCGGGACCGCAATCGACCGGCGTGCGCGACGCGCAGATCCTGATCTGGCCGGAATCGGCATTCCCGTTCTTTTTGGCCCGCGAGGCGGACGCGATGGCGCAGATCGCCGAACTCCTGCCCAAGGGCACGGTGCTGATGACCGGCTCGGTGCGCGCCCCGGACGGGCCCCCCGGCGCCCGCGTCAGCCGCGCCTATAACTCGATATATCTAATCGACCATGACGGTGGTGTGCTGTCGGTCTACGACAAGCTGCATCTGGTGCCGTTCGGCGAATATTTGCCGTTTCAGGAGTGGATGGAAAAGCTCGGCTTCGTGCAGCTGACCAAGGTTCATGGCGGCTTCATCCCGGGCGCGGTCCGCCGCACGATGGAGGTGCCGAATGCCCCGTCCGCCCTGCCCCTGATCTGCTACGAAGCGATTTTTCCCGGCAATCTCGCCGCATCCGGCGATCGCCCGGGCTGGATCATCAACCTGACCAATGACGGCTGGTTTGGAAATTCGACGGGCCCCTACCAGCATCTGCAGCAGGCGCGGCTGCGTGCCGTCGAGGAAGGCCTGCCGGTGGTTCGCGCCGCCAACACCGGCATCTCCGCGGTCATCGATCCTTCGGGGCGGATTGCCGCACGCCTCGAACTCGGCATTGAAGGTGTTTTGGATGCCAGCCTGCCGGCGGCCCTGCCGCCGACGCTTTATGCTCGACTTAGAGATATTCCAGTTGCCGTTCTCGTGGCAGGCGCGTTTTTGTTAATCATCAGACGCCGCCTCATGAAGCGTGCTGCCTGAGATTTGCACATCGTGGCAGACACGGTCTGTCAAAAAACGCGACATGCGCAGTTCCACCAGTTGACAGACAGCTCGCGATTCGCTTTCTGCGGTTGCAACCAAAAACAAACAACCAGTTAGTTGTTTGCGCAGATCGTCCGCAAATCCACCCGGCCCCCCGATCGGATTTGACGGTACCGGCGCCCGAGGTTTCTTGATGCCTCTTTCCCGGCGCGCAACCAGGAGCGATGCAGATGTCTACCAAAGCGCCCAATCCGGTTGACAAATATGTCGGCAGCCGCGTCCGGATGCGCCGTATCATGCTGGGTATGAGCCAGGAAAAACTCGGGGAAGCGCTCGGCCTCACTTTCCAGCAGGTTCAGAAATACGAAAAAGGCACCAACCGGGTCGGCGCCAGCCGCCTGCAGCAGATTTCCGAAATATTGCAGGTTCCGGTGTCGTTTCTGTTCGATGGCGGGCCGAGCGGCGCGGTGAATGGCAGCGCCTTCGCCGAAGGCGCCTCCCCGGCCTATGTGTCGGATTTCCTCGCCACATCAGAGGGTCTTGCGCTGACGCGCGCGTTCACGCGCATCGCCGATTCCAAGATGCGGCGTTCGATCGTCGAGCTGGTCGAGCAGATCGCGTCGCGCGACGGCCCCGACCAGCGCTGATTCCTGGCCGTACCGGTTTGATAATTTCGTATTCTGGAATATGCCATCGTTTCCCGGCGCGAAATTGCGCACCGGGAAACGACGCTGTATCGGATACGCATGACGACAACCAATCCCTTTGACGCCCCGCCGATCCTCGAAGGCATCCGCCGCTGGGTCGAGATCGAGACCCCGACCGAAGCCCCCGAGCAGGTCAACCAACTGGTTGACCTCGTCGCTGAAGGCTATCGCGGCCTGCCCGCCACCGTGGAGCGGATCGCAGGCCATTCCGGCTGCGGCGACCATCTGGTGGCGCGCTCGTCATGGGGCCAGGACGCACCGGGAATCCTGGTGCTGAGCCATCTCGATACGGTGCATCCGCGTGGATTCATCGAGCGGCTGCCGTTCCAGATCACGGGTGACAGCGCCTTCGGCCCTGGCATCTACGACATGAAGGGCGGCGCCTATCTCGCCTATCATGCGTTTCGGCAGGTTTGCGCCGATGGCGTGCAGCCTCCGCTCGGCATCACCCAGCTCTACGTCTCCGACGAGGAGATCGGCAGCCCGACCTCGCGTGCACTGATCGAGAGCGAGGGGCGGAAGGCGAAATATGTGCTGGTCACGGAACCGGCGCGCGACGGCGGCAAGATCGTGACCGGGCGCAAGGGCGTCGGGCGTTTTGAGGTTTTCATCAAGGGCGTGCCCTCGCATGCCGGCACCCGGCCCGAGGACGGCCGCAGCGCCATCCGTGAACTCGGCCATGTCATCCAAACGCTGGAGGCCATGAACGATCCGGCGCGCGGCATCACCGTCAATGTCGGCGTCGTCCGCGGCGGCACAAAACCGAACGTGATTGCGGAGGAGGCCTATGCCGAGGTCGATCTGCGCGTGCCGACGATCTCGGAGTCCGACGAACTCACGGCTAAAATCCTCGGTCTCAAATCACGCACCGAGGGCGTCACCGTCAAGGTGATCGGCGAGTTGAACCGCCCGCCTTACGAAAAGGGCAATGCCGGCGCCGCGCTCTACGAGCATGCCAAAACCATTGCGGCGGAGATCGGTTTCGATCTGGTCGATACGTCGACCGGCGGCGGCTCCGACGGCAATTTCACCGCGCCGCATACCGCGACGCTGGACGGGCTCGGCGTCGACGGCCAGGGCGCGCATACCCATTACGAGCAGATGTACATCTCCTCGATCGAGCCGAGGGCGCGGCTGCTGTACCGGCTGTACCAGACGCTGCGATGATGACTGCCCCACGCGATACCGGCGACCGCGATGCGCCGCCGGATGATGGCGCGTCCGCACATGCGCGCGGCTCGTTCTTCGGCCGCCGCAAGGGCCACAAGCTCCGCATTCATCAGGCCGACCTGATCGACAATCTGCTGCCGCATCTGGCGCTCGATATCGGAACGCCCGCACCTGCACGGCTTGCCGATCTGTTCGATGGCGACATCACCGATGTCAGGCTCGAAATCGGATTTGGCGGCGGCGAGCATCTGATCGCGGAGGCGCAGGCGTTTCCGAACATCGGGTTCATCGGTTGCGAGCCCTATGTCAACGGCATGGCGAAAATCCTGACGCAGATCGAGGCGCACAATCTCGGCAATATCAAGCTCTATGCCGGCGACGCCGCGGAGCTGCTGGCCTGGGCGCCGGCGCGTTCGCTTTCACGGATCGACCTGATCCATCCCGATCCCTGGCCGAAGCGGCGGCACTGGAAGCGGCGCTTCGTTCAGGACGCCACGGTCACGGCGATGGCGCGCATTCTCAAGGCGGGCTGCGAGTTTCGGTTCGTCAGCGACATCGACGATTACTGCGCCTGGACGCTGGCACATCTGATGCGCAGCCCCGATTTTCTCTGGACCGCCGAGCGCGCCGCCGACTGGCGACAACCGTGGGACGGCTACACCATGACGCGCTACGGCAGGAAAGCCGAGCGCGAGGGGCGCGTGGCGGCGTATTTGAGGTTTCGGCGGGTGGGGTAGGGGCCGGTGGCTTCATCCTTCGAGACGGCGCTTGCGCGCATCCTCAGGATGAGGTCTTAGATCCTCATGGTGAGGAGCGCGGCAAAGCCGCGCGTCTCGAACCACGAGGCCACGCTGTGGCAACCATCACCGCTTTGCTGCTTCCTCCATCTTCGCCTTCCTCGCGTCCGTCGCTTCCCACACCATGCGTTTTCCCCGCTCGCGGCCCAGCAGCTCGATCGGATCGTGGTTGTCGATGTGGCCGAATTGTCCCTTGTAGACGCTGTAGCCGCATAATTCCTGCAGGCGCCGCGGAAAGCGCTTTGCGGTTTCGTGGGGAATGCCGAGCTGCAAATTCTCCTGCTGCCGCATCCAGCCCCAGCAATAGGCGCAGGAGAATGCAAAGCGCCGCTGATCGGAGTTGTTGGCGCCGCCGCCGTGCCACAGCGCGCTGTCGAACAGCATCACGCTGCCGGCCTTCATCGTCGCGGTGACCGCGTCGTATTCGCGGCCATATTCCGGCGAGGAATCATATTTATGGCTGCCCGGAATGATCCGCGTCGCGCCATTGTCCGCGCGAAAATCCGACAGCGCCCAGATCGCATTGATGGTGATCGGAATGTGCGGACGCGGCATCGGAATCAATTGCGTATCTTCATGGATCGGCTGCGCCTCCTGTCCCGGTCCCAGCACCAGCGAACAGAACGACGACAGCAGGCACTCCTTGTCCAGCACCCGCTCTACCACCGGCAGCACGTTGTCGTGCAGCGGCACTTCCCAGAACAAATCGTCATAGGTGAGGAGATTATTGATGCGGACGGTCTTGAAGCCTTCGAACGACGTCCTGGCGGGACCGAGACGATGCTCACGCTCGACGCGCTGCAGCGCGGTTATCAAGCCGTCGACGAGTTCGGGGTTAGCTGCAGATTCGACGACGGTGAATCCGTCGTCGCGGATCCTGTCGGCATGGACCTGAATCTCGGCGTCCGTCAGCATGTCATCTCCCCTGATTATCGACACTGTTTCGTGTCTTCGAGCACAGGATAGCGCGCTGCTGCGATGTTGGGGAGATGTTTCGGCTCTCGCTGTCATTGCGAGCGAAGCGAAGCAATGACGAGGAAAGGCTTGAGACCGGATTACCGCGTCTTCCAGAACGCGACGACGCGCTGGGCGGTCGCGGGCATCAGGCGCGCGTAATTCACCCGCGCGGCTTCGATGT
>Ga0268266_10005357_pt1 | contig 11989 bp, 9 predicted proteins | sample KBSS13metaG_FD_190356 | JGI IMG/M metagenome (GOLD analysis project Ga0268266, IMG submission 190356) | Switchgrass rhizosphere microbial communities from Kellogg Biological Station, Michigan, USA - KBS S1-3 metaG (SPAdes) (version 2) | ecosystem: Host-associated > Plants > Roots > Rhizosphere >... | reverse complement strand
GCTGGCCCTCGGTGCCCGTATCGAAGGTGACTGGTGGAAGCAGTTCCACTCGACATCCCTCGACGCCCTCATCAAAGAGGCCCTGGAGGGCAACCAGGATATCGCCGCCGCGCGGGCCCGGGTGGCACAGGCGCAGGAGGAAGTCGCCGCGGCACGCGCCGCGCTCCTGCCGTCACTGACTTTCGGCACCACCGTCGGCCGGCAGAAATACGGCAAGGCGCTGTTCGGCCCGCTCGACTTCGTGATCCCACCGTTCACCTACTACACCGTGGGCCCGAGTATCAGTGCGCCGCTCGACCTTTTCGGCGGCAACAAGCGGGCGCTCGAGGAGCGCGCGGCCTACCGCGATTATCAGAAGGAACAGCTGAACGCAGCCTATCTCGCGCTGACGGCCAACATCGCCACCCAGGCCCTCACGGTTGCGGCGGCCCGGGCCCAACTCGACGTGGTCAACGACATCATCGCCAACGACCAGCGCAATGTGGACCTGGTCCAAACCGCGCTCGATGACGGCCTCGCCACTCGCACGCAGTTGTTGACCGCACAAACTCAACTGGCCACGGACAGGACGCTGTTACCTCAACTGCGCCAGGAGGAAAGCTCGGCGCGCCACGCCTTGGCCATCCTGGTGGGCCAGGAGCCGGCGCGCTGGACACCGCCGGAGCTCGCTCTGAGCGACTTCACGCTGCCGATCGAGATTCCGACGGGACTGCCCTCGGAGCTCGTGCATCGCCGGCCCGACATCCTGGCCGCGGAGGCGCAGTTGCACGCTGCCAGTGCAGCGATCGGCGTTGCCACCGCGAACCTCTATCCCAACGTGACGCTGGCGGGCAGCCTCACGCAACAGGCGTTGACTCCCGGCAAGCTCTTTGAAGGTGCGGCCGCCGCCTGGGGCATCGCGGCTAATCTCACAGCACCGCTCTACGATGCCGGTAGACTTCACGCCGAGCAGCGCGCCGCGGCTGACGGCTATCAAGCCTCGCTTGCCGCTTATCGGCAAGTGATCCTCCGCTCGTTCGGCGAAGTCGCCGATGGGATGCAGGCAGTTTCCAACGACGCCGAGCAATTCAACTCCCAGGCTGACGCCGCACGCACGGCGCAGGCCGCGCGCGATCTCGTCCGACGCAGCTATACCGTCGGAAACTCCGGAATTCTCGACGTGCTCGATGCCGAGCGCTCTACGGCCCAGGCGCAATTGGGACTGGCGCGCGCCAGGGCCCAGCGATTGATGGATACAGCCCGGTTGTACATATCCCTCGGCGGCACGCCTATCCCCGCCGAGCCGGCAAGCCCTAACTTTTCGCCTCGCTACGACGGTACCCTATAACCGGAGCCGTGACAGCCACCCGGAGATGTGGTGGCGGGCACCGAAAGTGTGCCGTCCCGTGCAATCCCCGGCCGGCAAAATTGCAGCCGGTTGTGCCCCCATGTTATTTAGTCTCGGCCCCGCGACTTCAGTACGTGTGGGCGCAAAAGAGGGGGGGTTTACCACGTGAAGAAGCAGGTCTTGGCGTGTCTGATCACGCTTGCCGCGGCCGGCAGTGCATTGGGGCAATCGCAGATCGACACGGTGAAGGTTACCGGGGGCAGCGTCCAGGGCGTGGCCAACGGCAACATCGTCTCTTTCAAGGGCATTCCGTTCGCGGCTCCGCCGACCGGTGAAAACCGCTGGCGCGCGCCGCAGCCCGTAAAGAACTGGCCGGGAGTCAAGCACGCGGACAGCTTCGCGCCGGGCTGCATGCAGGATTCCTCGATGGCCGTCATGTTCGGCGCACCCGCCGCCGTCAGCGAGGACTGCCTCTACCTGAATGTGTGGACGCCGGCACGCACCTCAAATGAAAGGCTGCCTGTCATGGTTTGGATCTACGGTGGCGCCTTCGCCGCCGGCATGACCAGCATTCCGCTCTACGACGGCACCCGTTTCGCGCAGCGAGGCGTCGTGCTGGTCAGCATCGCCTACCGGGTCGGCCCGTTCGGTTTCCTCGCCACGCCGCAACTGGGGCGCGAGGGCAAAGGATCGGGCAATTACGGCCTTCTGGACATGATCGCCGCCCTGCAATGGGTCAAAAAGAACATCGACGCATTTGGCGGTGATGCGAGCCGCGTGACGATTTTCGGCGAATCCGCGGGCGGCATTGCCGTCAGCATGTTGTGCGCCTCGCCCCAGGCCAAGGGCCTGTTTCAGCGGGCTATATCCGAGAGCGGGGGCAACTTCCAGCCGCCCAAGTACGCCAATGAGGGTGGCCAGAACGGCATGCCCCTGAAACTGGCGGAAAAACAGGGCGAGCAGTTCCTGAGCAGCCTGGGCACCAACGACATCAAGGCGGCGCGCACACTGAGCGGCGAGTTGATCCAACGGGAGACCGGCCCTTCCCTGTCCGCCCGGTTCTGGCCCGTATACGACAACTACGTGCTGCCGGGTGACCAGTACGATCTCTACCAGCTCAATCGCTTCAACGACACCCCCATCCTGATCGGCACGAATTCCGACGAGGGAGCCCTGTTCGCGCGCCCGGGAGTGACGACCGCCTCGTTCGGCACCCAGGTGCACGACGGGTATGACCAGAAAGCGAGCGTCATCCTGGCCGCCTATCCGAGCAGCAGCGACGCGGAAGCCGCCGTGAGCAGCAAAAATCTCTTCCGGGATACGGCATTTGCCTGGCCAACGTGGGCGTGGGCACGACTACAATCACGCGTCGGCAAGAACCCAGCTTATGTTTACTACTTCGACCATCGCACGCCCGCCATGCCCGACGGGGCGACCCACGGCGCCGAAATACCCTACGTGTTCGGCAACCTGGATCCCCGCGGGGGCCCGCCGTCGGCGGCGGACGCGACCCTGTCCGACCGCATCATGAATTACTGGGTGAACTTCGCGAAGAGCGGCGACCCCAACGCCGCCGGATTGCCCAACTGGCCGGTCTTCACCGAGAACACCCAGCAGGTGATGTACTTCGACGGCACGGTGGGACCGAAGCCGGTGCCGAACCTCCCGCAACTCCAGGCGCTGAATGACTACTACTCCTGGCGGCGCTCCGAGGCGCAGAAGAGGTAGGGAAAAACGCCACTTCTAACACTCAAGACACACGAGCGGATGCGCGCGGCGTTGCGCGCCGGCGCATCCTCCCTCGAGTGCTCACTGGACCTCGATCGCTCCACGACGACGGTCGCGGTCACCCCAAGCGGATGGAGCAGCGCCGCGGGATCCTTTCCCTGGCTGGCGAACTGCAAGGACCGGACGATCTACTACTGGGCTGGCGCTGCGTTCGAGCCGATCTCCCGCTTCAGCGGGTCGCTCATCAAACTCGTGCCCACCGAGTGGGGGCCACCGACTTTCGAGATCGACGGCATCAAAATGCTGCCGACGGCGCAAGTCTCGCCGTATACCGATGCGCAGCACAAAGTCGATTGGATCCAACCGTGCGGCAAACGGGTGTTGGATACCTGCGGGGGCCTGGGTTATTTCGCAGCCTGGTGTCTGCAGGGAGGGGCCGCGGAGGTCCTCTCCTTCGAGAAGAATCCCGACGTCCTGTGGCTGCGCAGCCTCAATCCCTGGTCACCTGCACCGGGGAAGGTGCTGCGTTTGACTCCGGGGGATGTCTCCACGGAAATCACGAGCCTGCCTGAGGGCTCGATGGATGCCATTCTCCATGACCCGCCCCGCTTTGGCATCGCGGGCGAGTTGTATTCCCAGGAGTTCTACGACCAACTCAGCCGCGTGTTGCGACGCAAAGGCCGGCTGTTCCACTACACCGGGACGCCCAACAAGCTGACGAGTGGCCGCGACGTGCCCCGCGAGGTCGCGCTGCGACTCGAGCGCGCCGGGTTCAGGACCGAGTTGCACGGCGACGGCGTGCGCGCCACCCGCAAGTGACGCGACGACGGAGTCTGGCGCCGCGAGCCATTAGCGCTCGAAGTTTCCCGACCGGACTTTCACCACCGCCTTGGCGGGATCGAAGTTGACTCCGAGCGGATCGCCACCGCGCGCCACGACGTCCATCTGTTGCTCGAGCAGGCGCCGCTGCATCATGATGCCGCGGTCACTCGTCACCAGGTGCTCCTCCGAATGCAGCGAGATCGGCCCCTGCCCCGCCTGGGCCTCGAAATCGCCGGGAAAGCGCTGATGCTCTTCCTCGGTCATCTCGCCCCAGCTCTTGCCGTTGATCCGGATGCCGAAGGTCGGTGTATCCCGCGGTAGTTTCATGACCATTGCCTGGATGTAGTGCGAATCGTCCACCGGCACGACCCACGACACACCCGACGACTGGCCGATGCGGAACTGGATGTCCGGCACACTCATGATGTTCGGCAACAGCCAGCTCGAAATGCGCTCGATCTCTTTACCGTCCTCGAGCTGCCGCACGGCGGAGTAGCACACGCCGTGGTCGGCGTAGAAAAACTCCACCTTCGGCATGAGAGCATGGGTCTTGTGAAACTGGATGCCGCTGAAGGTCGAATGCAACACCTGCACGTGGAAGGGGTCCATCACGTTGTCATTCATGTGGAGCCAGCTGTACGGCACCAGCGGGAGTGACCCGTCGCCGGTGGAGCCGAAGCCACCGACACTGACCCACAGCATCTCCTGCGGCGAGATGTTCTCCAGGTTGTCGTAGAGCGGCAGGACGGGACGCTTCTCCGGCGGCCCGAGATAGGCGAACACCAACCCGTAGCGCTCTTCCACCGGGTACCACGGCTGACGGGCGTTGTCGCGATGTCGGCCGCCATCGGGCTCGCAGGGTTGATCCAGGCAGCGCCCCTGAGTATCAAACAACCAACCGTGATAACAGCAGCGGATGCCTGCGGCTTCGACACGGCCATAAAAGAGGGACGTTCCCCGGTGCATGCAGCGCGGATAGAGCAAACCGGGGTGCCCATTGCCATCCCGGAACAACACGAGATCCTCGCCGAGGATGCGGACTTTGCGCGGCAGGTCGCGGACTTCCGCGGCGGCCGCGATCGGCTGCCAGTAGCGGCGCATCAGCTCGCCACAGGCGGTCCCCGGCCCCACCTCGACCAGTGTCTTGTTGAAGTGTGGCGGCGGCCTGCCATAGGCACTGCCGTCGCGTGCTGCGGTAGTCGGTCGTTCGCTCATCTTCGAACCCCCTTCGAGCCTGCACTTCCCCGCCATTGTGCAAGAGCGTAACCCAACCCGCGCGGTTCACAAAACTTTACACTCGGAACAAACGCCGCTAACGCGGGCTCGGCAGACTGCCCCCGCACTCTCCCTCACCTACGAAAGGAACAGGACCATGAATCGAACTACCCTGCTGGCGTTCGTCGCCGGCGCCGGACTTTCGGCCGGCATCGCTGCCTTCGCGCAAGGCGGCATGGGCGTCATGCACCACGGAATGCTGCTGTCGCAGAAGACACCCGCCGAAATGTCGGCACACGTCGACCACGTGCTCAAACACCTGTATGTCGAGATCGACGCCACGGATGCCCAGAAGGCCCAGATCGACCCGCTGGTGCACCAGGCGATGACGGACATGATGCCGCTGTTCCAGCAGGCGTCGGGCCGCTTCGAACAGCTCATCACCGATGTGGGAGCCGTGCTGACACCGACCCAACGGCAGGCCTTGAAGAGCCACCTCGGGAAGCTACACGGGGCACCGGGCTCCTGAGCAAGCGAGTACAGTCCGCATTCGTATGAGCGAGCGCGTACTGCTTGTCGAAGACGATCCCCGGCTGGCTGAGATGCTCGGCGAGTATCTCGGCCAGGCCGGCTTTCGCATCAAGGTCGTCGCCCGCGGCGAGGCGGCGCTGCGGCAGGTTGCGGACGACGTCTACGATGCGGTCGTACTCGACCTGATGCTGCCGGACATGGATGGTTTGGATGTCTGTCGACAGCTGCGGACGCACTCCGACACGCCGGTGTTGATGCTGACCGCCCGAGGCGATGCGATCGATCGCATCATCGGCCTGGAGCTCGGTGCGGATGACTATCTGCCGAAACCCTTCGAGCCACGCGAGCTGCTGGCGCGATTGCGGGCGATCCTGCGGCGCCGGGCTCCGGGAAAGACCGCCGCGGAGCGGCCGCTGCACTTTGGTCGTCTGGACATCGACAGCGCCGCCCGCACCGTGATGCTCGACGGCGTACGCTGTGATCTCACCGGCTACCAGTTCGACCTGCTGCTCGTGCTTGCGGAAAACGCCGGGCGTGTGCTCTCCCGCGAGGCCCTGATGGACAAGGTCAAAGGGGAGCCCCTGGAGGCGTTCGATCGCTCCATCGACGTCCACATGTCGCGTATCCGGGCGGCGATCGAGGACGACCCTAAGAAGCCGCGACGCGTGATCACGGTGCGCGGCGCCGGTTACGTATTCGCCAAAGTGCAGGACTGATGTTCCGACTCTACATCCGCTTCTACTTCGCCCTGTTGGCGAGCCTGTTTCTCTTCCTGGTCGCCACCGCGACCATCTGGCACCTCGTCGGCATGCAGCACGCCACGCGGATGCAGGCGTATGTCGTGGTAGGCCGCAACTTCCACATCGTGTTGCTGGTACTGGCCACCGCGATCGCGGTCGGTGCCTATCCGCTCGTGCGCCAGATCAGCAAGCGTCTCGAGCGGCTCCAACAGGGCGTCGAGTCACTCGGGGCCGGTGATCTTGCGGCGCGCGTGCCCGTGGAGGGACACGACGAGGTGGCGCGACTGGCCGGCAGCTTCAACGCCGCCGCCGCCCGGATCGAGCAACTGGTCAAAGCCAACAAGGCCCTGTTGGCCAACGCCTCGCACGAGCTGCGCACGCCGCTGGCCCGCATCCGCCTGGCGGTGGAGCTCCTGAAAGAGTCCGCCGACCCGAAGCGCCGGCTGGGATTGGAGCAGGACATCGCGGAGCTCGATTGGCTGGTGGATGAGATCCTGCTCGCGAGCCGCCTGGACACTGTCACGGATGCTCTCGACGCCCAGGAGGTCGATCTCCTCGCCTTGGCCGCGGAGGAATGTGCCCGGTACGACGGCGCGCAACTGGAAGGCACTCCAGGACTCATTCGCGGCGACCCGAGGCTCCTGCGCAGGCTGCTCCGCAACCTCCTGGAAAACGCCCTCCGCCATGGCGTGCCGCCTACCCAGGTCCGGATCGCGCGCGACGCGAACAGCACCACGGTTACGGTCTGGGACGCAGGGAGCGGCGTCCCCGGCGCCGAATTCGAGAATGTATTCCGCCCGTTCTATCAGCCCCCGGCCGGCACCCAGCGCACCGCCGGCACCGGCCTGGGCCTGTCCCTGGTACGCCAGATCGCCCGCCGCCACGGCGGCGACGCTCGCTGCGCCAGCATGCCCGACGGCCGCAGCAGTTTTGTCGTGACCCTACCGCTGCGATCGCCCGTTTAACCCGAAGCGCCGGGTCGCTGCGTTCACAAGTCGAACGACAGCCTCAGGGAGACAAAGCGCAATGAGCCGACCTGCTCCTTCGATAAACACCACACCGTTGATCGACGTTCTACTGGTTCTACTCGTCCTGCTGGTCATCACCCTGCCCCGATCGACGCACCGGATCGCCCTCGACCTTCCCGTCGGCCCGCCGAGCGGGTCACCTCCGGCCGTAACCGATGTGGAAGTCGATTTCGATGGCCAGGTGTTCTGGAATGGCTCACCCGTCCACGACGATGCACGCCTCGCGCAATGGTTCAGCGAGGTCGCGGCAACCCCCGGCCTGGTGAGGATTCTTCCTGATCGTCACGTCCGCTACGAACGTGTGGCGCAGATCCTGGCGTCCGCACAAAGGGCTCACGTGACACGTCTAGCCCTGGCCCCCGTGCCCTAGCACTCGAAAGTCACTTCGTTACAGAAGGTGGCCCTGGAGCCCTCACTGGAGGTGAACCTGCTGTCCCGCTCCAACTCCTGAACGAGCACCCGGCGCGGGACTTCCGTACCCGAGGCCACCGAGCCGTACTTGCCTGCCCGGGTCGAACAAAGGGTCTCCAGCCGGTTTTTCGTGCTGGGGCCCCCTTTGTTCTTGAAGAGGGCCCAGAGAGGTTTGGGCGTGGCGTTCAAACTCCCGTGGTGGCCTACCTTGTAAAGGTCGACGTCGGCGAGGAGACGCCGCCACTCAGGTTGACTCAACGCGTAAGACCAGCTCCCGACCTGCGCATCGCCCGGCAGGAGGATCTTCCGCTTCCCGACCTCGAGTAGCAGGATGACGCTGGTGTTGCTGATCACGGTGTCCAGATCCTTCACCAGGCCCAGAAGCTGCCCGGCGCGGATCTGGCGCGACTGATTGACGAACCAACGCACATTCGGAGGCAAGGCGGTCCTGGGAGCACGTTGCGCACGCGGCAAGCTCTGGCGCATCGCCAGACTCTGAGATGCCCAGAAGGAGCGGAACTGCCCGAAATTCGCGGGGTCCCGCACGCGCTGTTTGCGGACGGTCTCGCTTTGGCGCAGGGTCGGCGGCCCCAACACGGTACATTTCACACCAGGCAGGATGCTCAATTCCATTCCCGCACTGACGTAGTGGGCCTTGCTCCTCTGCCCCATCTCTCGCAGGTTCTTGAACGCGGACGGACTGCCCATGTTGCCATCACCAATGAACTGCAACTGGTCCCGCGTCTGCTTGCCCGCGAGACTCTCGTCCGTGGCAAACTGTTTGATCGCCGCGGCGACCTCCTGCATATCCTCCAGCGCACCGAGAAACTGGCCGGTCATTTCCTGCGAGTTCGCCCTCGCACGGGGGTCCTCTGTCCAGGGTTGAACAACGTGGTCGGGCTTCAGGTCCGCGATGATCTTGCCCGTCGGCACATCCGTACCAAACCCGCTGATGTGGTCGCGATGCCGATGCGTAGCCACCAACACGTCGAGCTTGCCCGCGCAGACTTTTTTGATGTCTTGCGCGACCCGCTCCATGTAGTCGGTTTTCTTCGAAGCGTACCTCGGAGGCGCAGTGCTACCGAAGTCGACGAGCATGTGGCGCGCCCCTTGCGCGTACTTGAACGTGAGTAGGAAACAATCCCCGAAACCCACGTTGTACATGCGGACGCTGACTGCGATAGGTGCGATGGCCGCCATGCGCTACTTACGAGCGATACCAGTCCATGTTCCGGCGTACGTGGAGACGAGCGAATGCCCGGTCCTTCCCGGCACCTGGCCCAATCCCTCCGTGGCTCCACAAGTAGGCCAAGCGCTCACTCTGGCGCGCCGTGTCCATGATCGACTTGCCGATGTTGTACTTTACGTGCCCGTATTCGTCGAAAATCACCGTGTTACCGCCGTACAGCGTCACCTCCATGTCCGCAGGCATGCCTTGCGGCTTGCGGATCCGCAGTTGTGACAATTCCCGCGCATCCAACTTGAGCGTCTGGTGATACTCAGCAACCGTTTCCCGGAGCATGAACCCGTCCCGCCCCACGCGAATACAGGGCCGCACGGACAGGACGCGCGTATGCGCGTCATTGTGGAGTTTGAAATGCTCCTTGTTTTCCCAAAGGAAGCGGAACAACTCGTCCGGATCGGACTTCATGTTCTCGAAGTGGGTCCGGTCGTACACGAAGGTGGCGCCCGGCGGGGGCGGATCCCACGAGCCCGCCTGGCGACCAGGTTTGCCCCGCGAAGTCGGATGGATGCCGTAGCCCCGGAAGGATTCGAGCAAATGCTGGCGCAATCCATATTTCGTATCCGCGGGGTTGAGCTCCGAGTCCACCGTGAGCAACGCACTCGCAAAGTCGCCAAACTCGATGTCCGTGGGCGGGCAATAGTCGATGGCGCGTACGCAGGCACTGAGCAGGTGATCTGCGAGCTCGGCTCCTTCCTGCGCGGCACGGTTGCGATCGAGCCGGCTCGCGTCACCGATGGCCTTCAGGCGCTCGACCCAGATCGCGAGATACGCATTCAACACGGCGGCGACCAGGACTTCGCCACACGCGTGCGGCTCGTCCCATTCTCCGGAGCGGAGATAGTTCTCACCCGGCGGCAACGCAACCGAGCGCCGCAGCGCATGCCCATGAACCCCCGCCAGCTCCGCTCCCATCTCCTGGGCCAGCCCGAAGAGGCCGGACTCCTTGAGCGCCTGGACGGACACCGCGGCACGCTTGATGAATTCCCCTTCGGCCCGGGGCACGCCCAGGTCAACAACCTTTGCAACTATCGATGCGGCCGAGAAGACCGACAGGAGCGCGACCATGTCGGCAAAGCCTTCGTGAAACCCCGACTGTTGCGGTGAGGAGGGATCGGTGTATCGCTCCCTGAGGCCATCCAACAGGGCATGAGTGGTCTCGTGAGCGACAATTTCGTGGGACAGGCAGGTATAGAGGGTGCGCTTGCCGTCGTTGCTCGGAAAATAACCGAAGAGCAGTCCCTGCGCCGTGTCCGAGTAAAACGCATTCGCGTCCGCGAAGGCGCGCGGCGCGACCTGGATCTGGTGAGACCCGAAGCTCCAGCTCAATCGACGCCCGAGGGCGTGCTCGAAACGCGCCAGGGTCTTCATGACGATCCCGTAAGTCATGAAGGCGTGGAAGTCCGGGCTCGCCAGCAAGGCCGCATCGCTACTTTTCTCGAAGGGATCTCGCGGCGACCGGTAGGCGTCACGCGCGTGCTGGAACGTCCGCTTCGCGGCGCGGAAGGAGTCGGTACTCGAATCGTAGTCGACTATCGAGACCCGATAACCCCGGGGCCCCGCTTCGAGTACCTCGTTCGGCACTTCGATCTGGGTCCGGAGAATCCTACCGTCGGTGCGCACGCTGGGATCGAGTGCGAGGATAGTGAGCTTGCGCGTCGGGTGATAGGCCACACTTTAGTGTACATTGGACCCGATGCGATTAGGGTTGCAGCACAGCTATTCGGGCCTGTCGAGCCGGTTTTACGCCGCGGTCACACCTACGCCGGTACCCGCTCCCGCGCTCATCGTATTCAACACACCGCTGGCCCGGGATCTCGGGCTCGAGCCGGAGGCGGTGGAGCCCGAGGCGGCCACCCTGTTCTCGGGTAACCAGTTGCCGGAGGACGCCAACCCGATTGCCATGGCCTACGCCGGGCACCAGTTCGGCAGCTTCGTGCCCCGCCTGGGAGACGGTCGCGCCATCCTGATCGGAGAGCTCCGCGACCGCGACGGCGTCCTGCGCGACATCCAGCTCAAAGGCTCGGGACGCACCCCCTTCTCCCGCGGTGGCGACGGTCGCGCCGTCGTCGGGCCGATGCTACGCGAGTACCTGATAAGCGAGGCGATGCACGCTCTCGGTATCCCGACCACGCGTTCCCTCGCCGTTGTCGCCACGGGCGAGCCTGTCTATCGCGAACAAATCGTGCCCGGCGCCGTGTTGACCCGCGTCGCCGCGAGTCACATCCGCGTTGGTACGTTTCAGTACTTCGCCGCCCGCGGCGACCAGGACGGGCTGCGCGAGTTGCTCGAGTATGTCATCGCACGACACTATCCCGCCGCGCGCGAAGCCCACTCACCGGCGCTCGCCGTGCTGCAGGAAGTCGCGCGACGCCAGGTCGAGCTCATCGCCCGGTGGCTGCTGGTTGGTTTCATCCACGGGGTGATGAATACGGACAACATGGCTCTCTCGGGTGAAACGATCGATTACGGCCCCTGCGCCTTCATGGATGAATACGATCCCAAGACCGTGTTCAGCTCGATCGACCACGGTGGACGCTACTCCTACGGCAATCAGCCGGCGATCGCCCAATGGAACCTGGCGCGGCTGGCCGAGACGCTGCTGCCGCTGATCGATCCGGATGCCGACAAAGCCGTTGGTCTCGCCACCGCCGTGCTCGAGCCCTTCATCGACCAGTTCGACGCGCTGTTTCTGGATGGGATGCGTCGCAAGATCGGGCTCTCGACCGCCCTGGACGGCGACGCGGAGCTCGTCCGCAATCTCCTGACCCTCATGCAGCAGTCCCATGCGGACTTCACGCTCACCTTTCGCAGGCTCTCACTCATGGCCGCGGACCCCGCCGAGCAGCCACGGGTGCGTGAGCTGTTCGCTGCGGAGTCCGACATCGAACGCTGGTTGAAGACCTGGCAGGAGCGACTCGCGCAGGATCCGCAAAGCGCGACC